>MDTE01105584.1_pt1 | contig 63312 bp, 47 predicted proteins | sample 811231 | NCBI WGS metagenome assembly MDTE01 (sample SAMN05326651, study PRJNA326480) | marine metagenome | isolation source: seawater | place: Indian Ocean: Red Sea | collected 2010
CCTGGATCCGGCGAGCCGCCGTGGAGAGTGTGCACGAATATCAGCAGGGGGCCGCCACGCTCTTTGTTGATTCCGACATCAACACCAGCCAACCCGACCGCGCCATCTTCCCGCTCGAGGACCTCGACGGCGACAACGGCTTCCGAATCAACGCCATCGACGACGGAGATTTGACCGGGCACGCGGTCGGCACAGCAGGCGACTTCAATGGAGACGGGTTCGACGACTTCATCGTCGGTGCCCCGGAAGCAGATTCGGAGGACCGGTCATCCGCAGGCGAAGCGTATGTCGTCTACGGTTCCGGCAACAGCCTCCCGGCCACCTTCGATCTTGAAACTCTCAACGGCACAAACGGATTCCGGATCGGCGGCCTCGATTCATTCTCCGGGTTCGGCGAATCGGTCAGCTCGGCTGGCGATATAAACGGAGACGGACTCGATGACCTGTTGATTGGAGCTCCGTTTACAGAAGTCGACGAGAACCCTTCCGCCGGGACGACATTCGTCGTCTTCGGAACCGAAAACACCATGCCACCGAGTTTCGACCTGAACTCGCTCAACGGATCAAACGGCTTCCGGGTCGATGGTCTGAATGCGTTTGATTTCTCGGGGAGGTCGGTGAGTTCTGCCGGTGATGTCAACGGAGACGGATTCGCTGACATCGTCATCGGTGCCGACGGGGCTGATCCTCTTCAGCGCCAGGAGGCCGGAGAGTCGTACATCATCTTCGGATCCTCGTCCGGTTTCAGTCAGTCGTTCCAACTCGACTCACTCGACGGCGACAACGGATTCCGTGTGCTCGGTGAACAGGCAGGAGCATTGTCGGGAACATCGGTGGCACCGGCCGGAGACATCGATAGTGATGGGCTCGGTGAGTTCCTGGTCGGGGCCCACGGAAATGACATGGGCACTGGCAGTGCCTACATCCTGTTTGGAAGAGTGGGAGAGTCGTTTCCCGAGAGCATCGACATGCTGGAAGAGGGCGAATTCTTCGGAACTACGTTTGACGGGTTTGACGAGGGAAGTAACTTCGGGTTCTCACTCGGCTCGGTCGGAGACTTCAACGGTGACGGCCATTACGACCTGGTGATTGGAGCACCTGGCACCCAGATCGATGATCAGGAGAACGCCGGAATTGCCTACGTCGTCTTCGGAGCCCCGGACGATCCCGGCATCACTTCTCCTGACGATCTGGACGGTACGATCGGTTTCAAGCTTGCCGGTATCGACCAGGACGATTTTGCCGCGACGTCCGTCAGTTCTGCCGGCGACTTCAATGGCGACGGCTTCGACGATCTGCTCATCGGGGCCGATGCGGCCGACCCCGGAGGACGAGACCACGCCGGGGAGGTCTACATCGTCTTTGGCACAGACGAGCAGATGCCCGCGACACTCAATCTCGACGATCTCAATGGCGAAAACGGACTCCGGCTCGACGGCGTCGAATCCGATGACTCGACCGGCTGGTCCGCCAGTACCGCCGGCGACATCAATGGCGACGGCTTTTCCGACATCATTCTCGGCGCTCCTGGCCATGATGAAGGCACTCATCCCGGCAAGACGCACGTCGTATTTGGTGGCGACTTCTCCCGAGACGTCACCCAGACCGGAACCAGCAACGGCGACACGCTTACCGCCACCAATGCAGAGGACGTGATTCTCCCCGGTCGAGGTGATGACACCGTCGAGAACATTGCCGACGGGGATGTCGTGTACGCCGCCGAGGGCGACGACACCATCCTGCTGACCGACTTGGGATTCCACCGGATCGATGGTGGACCTGGGGTCGACACACTCAAGCTCGACACATCCGACATCGCACTCAGGCTCCACGATCTCGCGCTGTCACAATTGGCTGGCATCGAGGTCTTTGACCTCACCGGAACCGGCAACAACTCCATAGAGCTTGACGGCGTCGATGTGCTTCGCCTCTCCAAGACAACCAACACGCTGACCATCCTCGGAGACCAAGGCGATTCGCTCCTCCTGCAAGTCGGAGGTCATTGGACGCATACAGGACAGGAGACGCTGCCGTCCGGACAGACCGCGGAAATCCTCGAAAACGGCCAAGCCAGGCTGCGGATGGACTCGCGCATCAGCCTCGATTTCGGCCTGTTGCACGATCCGTTTGACGATGAAAACACGCCGTATCTGCTCACCACAGAGCAAGGCAATCTGCTCATCCAAAGCATGGATGACAATGACTCCCTTCGCGTTGACCCGACACTCTGGATAAACCGGGTCGTGATCGGCTCACCAGGCGATGACTACCTCAAGGTCCACGCCGATAAGCTCGTGGCTCTCGGCATCCCCTCCATTTTCATAGCCGACGGATTCGATTCTGACAACGACACGCTCGAGCTGACGGGGCTTGACCTGGAGGGAACCCTGACTCTGGTCGAATGGTCAGCATCTGACGCCACCAATGCGTTCGGCCAAATGGACTTCGGTCTGTTTTCCGTCGACGTCTCGTCCATCGAGACCATCATCGAAGAAAGCTTGACACTGGACCGAGGCATCGGTGCCGACGCAAGTGCGGCTGACGACTTTGTGATTGACATCTTGCCCTCAGAGTCGCGCGGCACTGGCCATTTTGACACGACGATCGGAGCCATGACCTTTGTCATGCCGCGTCCCGAGCGTTCATTCGACGTCTACGGAGGCGCCGGTGATGACAGCATTCTATTTGAGATCGACCGATTCGGCAGTTCGTCCATCACAGTGGACGGCCGCGACGGCGACGACACCTTGGACACCTTCGCCGTTGAGTCGGAAGTGACTGTAGAGGGCGGGAACGGCGCCGACTTGATCATCACAGGGTCCGGCGTCGCCTCGATCCTCGGCGGAGCTGGCAACGACACGATCCTGTCGGGCCCCGGACCTGACACCGTCTCAGGCAACGCCGGAGACGACTCGATCGAGGGTGGCGACGGCGACGACAGTCTCGATGGCGACGACGGCGATGACACCATCTTCGGTCAAGAGGGCAACGACACAATCACTGGCGGCAACGGCACTGACTTCCTGGTCGGTGGCGAAGGCGACGACATCGTTGACGGACAAGACGACGACGACACCGTCACGGGCGGCCCTGGCGATGACAAGATCATCGGAGGGGATGGGAATGACGACATGTCGTCGGCAACTGGCGACGACACGTTCCTGGGTGGTGCCGGCAACGACACGATCCGTGGTGGCGACGACGATGACCTGCTCTTTGGAGAACAGGGCGACGACCTGCTCTATGGCAATGGCGACGACGACACGCTCAGGGGAGGTGACGGCAACGACACGCTGGTCTCTGGATCGGGCGTCGACTTGCTGATGGGCGAATCCGGAGGCAACCAGGGAGCCGGTGGAAGCACCGCTGATGTCGTTTTCGTTGATCTGGGAGATGCCCCGGACAATGCCACCAGCTTTGTTCTCGCTGCCGACGGGGACGATCTCCTGTTCCGCGACCAGGACGGTACAGAATTCACGCGGGCCGACATCTCGCAGGTCTCGCAACTGGTCATCGCCCCCACGGCTGGCGACGACGACATCACCGTCGATTTCAGCAATGGGAACCCACTGCCTGAAGAAGGCCTGCAACTCGACATGACCGGCAGCGGTGGCACCGACAGGCTGTCATTGATCGGTACAGGCGTCGCGCTGGTTTCACACTCCTTCGACTCCCCTGCAACGGGAACTATCACCGTCGACGGACAGTTGATTGAGCACAGCGGACTCGACGTCCTGAACGACACCGCCACGGCAATCAGCCGGTCGTTTGCCATGACTGATGAAGATGACACGGTTACGATCACCGATGACGCCACTTCCGACGACAATGTCAGTCGGATCGGCTTCTCGGCCTTCAACATCCCCATCGCCTTCTCCGGCCCCACGTCGCAACTGTCCATCTCAACCGGGGACGGTAGTGACCTGGTCGAGATCAACTCGTTGGACGCCCAGACCACCACAACGCAGGTCATCGTCAACGGTCAGGGCGATGCCGACACGCTCGATGGCTCCGGTTCCCACGTCCCGGTCAAGCTCAATGGCTCCGCAGGCCATGACGTTCTGACCGGCGGTTCCGCCTCCGACACGCTCAATGGGGGTGGTGGTGAGGACTACCTCGAGGGGGGCGAGGGGAATGACCGCCTGCAGGGGCAAGGCGGCAGTCATGACACGCTCCGCGGAGGCCTCGGAGACGACACACTCGATGGCGGTGCTGGATACGACCGGATCAGTGAGTCTGCTGATGTCGACTTCACCGCCACCGACAGCTCGCTGGCGGGACTCGGCAACGACACGCTCATCAATATCCAGCTCGTCCAGCTGTTTGGTGGGTCCAGTGCCAACAGGATCGACGCCACGGGGTTCTCCGGACGCGCCTTCCTCAACGGGTCCGGTGGCAACGATACGATGCTGGGGGGCGGCTGGTATGACCGGATCTTTGGCGGATCTGGACGAGATCTCATCGACGGTGGCACTGCCGTCATCGACCCGGCCACGGGGCAATGGAGCTACGATGTGTTGCGTGGCCAGGGAGGCAACGGAGACACCCTGGTTGGCGGCGCGGGGAACGACAAGCTCAATGGCGGGCCCGGACACGATCTTCTCCAGGGACATGACGGGGACGATGTCCTGGTCGGTGCGGCGGGCAACGATACCATCGACGGCGGAGCCGGCACGGACCTCCTGTCCGAATCCGCCGGCGGTCCCCTTACGCTCCGCAATACATCACTGACCGGAATGCTCGGTAGTGACCAATTGACCGGAGTCGAATCGGCGTCGCTCAAGGGCGGAAGCGGGGACGACGTCATCGACGCAGCCGGCTTTGATGGTCCAACCACTCTCATCGGGATGGATGGCAACGACACCATCACGGGTGGAAACCAGCATGATGTGATCAACGGCCGTGCCGGTGACGACATGCTGTACGGACGTGACGGAGACGACACGCTGTTCGGCATGAAAGACGACGACACGCTCAGCGGTGGCAGCGGCAATGACTGGCTCGACGGCGGCAGCGGCAACGACCGCCTGACCGGTTGGGCCGGTGATGACCTGCTCTACGGGCGTGATGGAGACGATTCGCTCGTCGGAGGAGAAAACAACGACTCGCTGTTCGGTGGACTGGGAACCGACAACCTGCAGGGAGATGACGGCCGGAGCGAAACCACGCACGTGCACGACAACGACTCGCTGGAAGGAGGGGACGCGTCGGACACCCTGCGTGGCGGTGGTGGCAACGATGAACTCGTCGACGCCGTTGCCGACATCGACGAGTCCTTCTCCTACTGGCAAGACTGGGTCGACATCGTCTGATTCGTCGACCTGCCGACGGTCACCGCCCTGCGGGGATTTCCGAGACCTCGATGCCCGAGAGCATCGGCTGGCCTTCCGATCGTGGAACGAGCTCAATTGTCAGGTCGTTGGTCACAGCCACGTTGGGAATCTCGTGCACGATCGTCCCGTCCTTGCTGGCCTTGGCCGCATCAACATTCTTGAGCACGACCTGGCCCTGGACGCGGACGTCAAACACTCGCTGTCCCGGGCTGCTGGTCTTCTTGCTGTCGGGCGTTCCCGACGAAAAATACAACTTGACGGCATAACGGCCGGGCTTGTCACCAGTTCCACGAAGTGGCAGCTGGCACTTCTTGATCCCGCTGGCCGAGGACGAAAAGACCCACGCCGCGGGTTTCGCGCTGCCCACACTCGTGTCTCCGTCGTCACTCACGAATTTCCCACCAGCGACAAATGACTCGCCGAGGTTGAGATTGAGCTCCAGGCCGGTCGTCTTGGGGCTCTTCGGTCGTGGATAACTCAGCCATAGCTTCCCGGTCGCGTCACGGCGGTCGCCGGGCGCTCCGAGATTGAGTGCGAGTTGCCTGACCGGTGTCGCTGTCCCGACACCACTGTAGATCCCCCAGGGTCGCCGCGGTGGACGCGGTTCCATCACGATGGTGGAGGCGATCGAGAACAGGCAGACGCACCCGGCACTCGCTTCGGGAATCATGACCAGCCCGTTGGCGGGAATCGCATTGATCCAGCATCCGAGTCGGTGTCCCGCAAAGTGCCTGGTGCCGCTGTCGGATTGCAGGTCATAGAACGCCGTGAACCCCGATCGGAAAAACAGCATGTTGGGCGTCGCCGTGTTCATGCCACAGTGATGGCCGGGCCGCATGAAGCTCCACGGCACCTCTTTCCCGGTCAGCGGGTGGATCCGCGTGATCTGGCGCCCGGTCTTCAGGTCATACTGCCACGGCTCGGCGATGATCCGGTTGCCAACGATGATCGGCCGGTGGCGATAATTGGCGTCCTTGGACCACAGCTTGTAGCCGTCGGTCGAGGAGAGCGCCACCAGGCGGCGTTTCTTGAACTCGCCAGAAATGAACTGTCTCCAGTAGTGCCCATTGGCGTTGGCTCCACCCAGCAGCAGCACGCCGTCCTTGTAGACCATGGTCAGCCGACCACCTCCAATGCCGATGTCGCTGGTGTCGGTCACGTCGACTGCCTGCTTCCACAGCACCTTGCCGGTCTTGCTATCGAGTCCCATCGCCGTCCTTGCGTCGATTCTCTTCTGACGCTCTTCGGCCCGCTTTCGCGCCTCACCCTTCAGCTTCGCCAGCTCGCTCTTGTCCTGCTGCAGCAGCACCTGCCGCTGCTCGGCGGTGATCGTGCTGTCGATGAAGTGCACGCGGCCTGGAGCCAGCGCGATCGTGCGAAAATCGATGCTCTTGCCCTGGTAGCTCCACAGGTGCTTCCCACTCGCGAGGTGGATGGCGAAGATCGCATCGGTCGCGTCGGTGGTCTGCTGGCCGCGGCGAGCTCGCGCCGCATCCAACCGCTTGCGGCGCGTGGCCGTCCCGATCAACAACCCGTCGTTGATCGCCACGTAGCCCCACTCATGTTCTTTCTCATCCTTGCCAGCCGGCAGGGCATGGGTCCCCGTGAGAACACCAGTTGCCGCATCCAGCTCGATGCAGCGTGAATCGAGCATCATGAACACCCGGTCATCGGTCGCGACCAGATTGCCCGGGGCGTGATTCTGGAAGACGCCTGTCCGGATCGCCTTCTCGTTCTTGAATTCCCACAGGAACTGGCCGTTGTAGGCGTCATACGCCATCAGGCTGTCGGTTCCCTGGATGAACATCCGTCCGTTGGTCGACACGGGTCCGACAGCGCCATCGTGGCGGTTGAGCATCTTGCCCGGCCCGGGATCGCCATACCACAGCACACCGAGGCCACCCCGGATCAGCTGATCGTCCGAACAGGCGGTGTTGCCCGGATCGCCATACTGGTGCGACCAGCTGCCAGCGCCCGGAAGCTTGCCGCGCAACACGACCTGAAATCCATCAGCAATTTCGGTGGTCGACTGACCGTCCAGCCCGAGCCCTTTCTGCCACATCGCATCCACGGACTGAGTTCCGCCCAGGCAGATGGCACCGCCGCACGGCTTGAGGTGCCGGGCGACCACATCTCCAGCGACCGGCACGCGACCGGTCAACAGGTGGGTGTCGCTGACGACAAGATTTGCGAAGAAACTCGAATACGGGATCTCTCCGGCAGCCGCCTGGTGAATCGTGATGCGATGCCCATACAGGCCGGTCTTCACCAGGGCCGCCCGGGCAGCCGCCACTTTGGCCGGATCGGATTCCACACCATAGATCTTCAGCCCACTGTTGCGCGCCAATGCCAGTGCCAGCCGGCCGGTTTCGGCACCCACCACCAGGCAGAATCCCGTTCGGATTCCGGTCTGAGCGAGCATCTGTCGAGCCGACTGCTCGTACACGTCAGTCCACTTGTCGCGAGGGTAGGGGTCTGCCACGGGCTTGGCCGCAGCAACCTGCTCCCCGGCGGGCCCGGCCGTAAAGCACGTGATGCGACCTGCATCGGTGCTGACGACCAGTCGACCGTCCGCGACGGCCAGGCCGCGGGCATTGCCTGTCACCGGGAGCGTCCCCAGTCGGTTACCCGTTTCAGCGTCAAAGATCTCGACGGTGTCCTTGCCTCCGACAACGATCCGATTTCCTGCGACAATGACCGCTGCGTTCGACCGGCACTTGACCTTCCAGACAACACCAACCTCGTCCTGCGTGTTGATCTTCTTCCGCAGTTCCTCGGCCCTCGCCTGGTAGGCCGGCTTTTCGATCTTGCCCGCCCGATAGTCTCGATACACGGTCCGCAAGTCGTTGCGCAACTTGGCCCGGTTCTTGTTGACCGCCGTGTACACCTTCTCGTTGATCCGCGCGAGTGATTCGCCGGTGGTGACAAAAGTCGCTTTCGTCGATCCGGCCAGGTGACTCCCCAATGTGAATGTCCTGAGCGTCCCCCCAAGCAGGACCGCATTGGCACCGGCCACTTGTCCGGACGACAGGCTGAGTGCCTCTCCGGTCGATCCTCCACGCCAGCCGGCAATCACCTCCACGGCCCCGGTCTTCCGATTGACGGCCGAGGGTCGCGAACGTCCGGATGGGAAATAGAGCGCCTTGTCCGAGGCGAGCAGGTAGCCCTGCGGCGACAGGTCTGCACGACCGGCATTGGCGTGACTGACCTGGTCATTGCGCCAGATCGGCTTGCCGGTGACAGCATCTACGGCTCCCAGGTAGACATTTTCATGCGGGAAGATCCCGGCGCCAAAGTAGGCGACACCGTTCTCCACCAGGATGCCCGTTCGCACGGGCCATCTCGAGATCATCTCACCTCGTGCGATGATCCGCTCATCGGCCGGCCCCAGCCTCAGCTTCCACAGGACTTTCCCAGTCGTCGCGTCCAGGCACCAGGCGTACCCGTCCTCGCTGCCGATATAGACCCGGCCGCCAGCGACGGTCGGCGCCAGTCGGATCGGGGCGTCGGTAAACGTGGACCAGACGACCTTTCCGCTGGCGGCGTCAAGACAGTGCACACAATGGTCGACGGAGCTGCCGAAGTAGACGCGTCCGCCCACGATCGCCGTGTGCAGTGCATCGTCGAATTTCACGCGGTCGTACAGGTCCTTGCCCTCGACCGACCGTCCTCCCCCACCAGCCCACGCGGTCTTCAACGGTGCCGGCGTGCTATAGGTCCACTGGTGGGACAGCGGCCAGGCGATCTTGTCAGCGGTCGCCCCCGCGCGGGTTGCGTCGTGCCGATACGTCGGCCAGTCTGCCGCCGTGGACATCGAGGCCATCAGCAACACCGCCAAACCGGCAATGCCCCATGTCATCGCCACACATCGTCTCGCCACACCAGTCATCGGCCTTACCTCCGCCACGCGAACAGGATTCACCCATTGTCGCTGACGGTACGCGTGGTGCAAGCAGCCGGGCCGATTCGGGCGCGCAACGGCACATCCGGAGACTGGCTTTTGGGCCGGTCGTCTCGCGATTACTTACGCGAGGCCGTCTGCCGCTCGGCGAGCTTCTTGAAATACTCGTCGATCGCTTTCCGGTAGTGAGCCGGGTAGTTGCGATCGAGAATATTGCGGGCCCTTGCCTCGGCCTTGGGCGGCAAAGCGCCCCAGCCGGTGCGAGTGCCAGTGTTCTTGTTGGCGACGTTGCCTGGTCCCTGGCCACCTCGGATCGAGCTGTCCTGGGCTGGGCTGTTGGACTGATTACGACCACCCGGGCCGTTGCCACAACCCGGTCACGTGCCGCCTTGCTGTTCGAGCTTCTCGATGATCGCATCGAGTGATGCGACAATCTCGTCTTCCTGCTTCTGAACCCGCTGACCGCCTCGACCCAGCTCCAGTCGACGCTCGACGTCCTTCATCTTCCTGGAGATTTCGTCGAGCGAGTCTTTCTTGAGGCCCTGCAGGTCGTGCTGCATGAGCTCGGCCGTCGTCTTGTACCTCAGGGGAACGCCCGAGGTGTTTTGCAGAAGCGTCCTGAGCGTTGCCAAGCCCTCGGACTTCTTCAACAGCTGATGCTCACAGACCGCCTTGAAGTACAGCAGCCCGGCAGGATCAACCACGGTCTTGGGATCAAGCGCCGACAGCACTTCGAGAGACTCGTCGTACATCTGCTTCTGGGCCAGGTAGCGGCCGTAAAACAGCTGCATGTTGGCGGTGTAGAACGCGTCCTTGCCCTGGAGCACCTTGGCGTCGGGAGCCGGTGTATCGGCTTCCAGCTTGCACGCCTCGATGAACGCCTGGGTTGGGGCGTCGACGCTCGCGAAGGTGCCGACCAGCATGTCGAGGACACGGCTGCCAGAGACAGCCTGCTTGTCGAGAGCCCACGCCTTGCCAATCCGCTTAAGCACCGCCTTGTCGGTGATACCCTGTGCGGCGACCCAGTGCTGGACCTTGGTCCGAGTCTCGGTGGCTGATGGCGCAGTGACCACGTTGTTGGCTGACTGGACGGAATCAATGATTCCCACCAGGGCCACGGTCCCCGCCAGAAGCAGCGTCAAGGTCCGCATCATGACGACACCCTCAAAATGACTCTCTTGGATCGAGAACAGCGAAAACCCGCCACCCTGTCACACAGGATACGGCCCCCGTTGATCCCCGGTCAAGGGCGGCCACGACCTGCTCTTTTCGCTTGTTTTCCCCGGCGAAATGGGCTCGACACAACTCTTCACCCGGCCAACCCATTCGCCCTGTTATTCGATTCGACAATCGGGCAACTTCCGCTTGAGCCGCTCGAGTCCCTCGGGAGTGATCTTTGTCCCCTCGATCTTCAATTCTCGCAGTTTTTCAAAGCGAATGATCAGCGGAATGCTCCGGTCGGTGACCGGCAATCGGCTCCTGAGATGCAGAACTTCGAGGTTGGCCAGCGCCCGGATATTCGAGAGCCCCTCGTCACTGACACGGGTTTCGTCCAGGCAGAGCGTCTCGAGCGTGGCCAGGCCCTTCAGCTGAGGCAGCCCCTTGTCGCTCACGTCCGTGCCATAAAGGAAGAGCCTCCGAACGTTGGGCAACCTGGCCAGGTGCACGAGCCCCTCGTCGGAGATCTTTGTCTCCGACAGATTGACCGTGCGGACATCTTTGAGTGCTGCCAGGTGGACCGCCGCCTTGTCGTCGAATTCGGTTCCCTTGAGATCCACATCCACGATCCGGTCACGGAAATCCAGTTTCACCTCCGCCCCGATCGCCTCGAGAGCCACCATCGCGCCGGCTTGCTCGACCGGTATCATGGGCTTGTCTTCGTCAAACCCTTCGTCTTTGCCCTTCTTGGCGACCTTCTTCTTTGGCGCATCGGTCTTGGGAACCGGCAGTTCCGGAGGTGGACCGGCCTTGTCATCTCCACCCGGAGACACCGGGTCAAAGCTCGGCGCCGGCTCAAGAGATGTGATCGAGTCATCGACCGGAGGGGGTTCCGGTTCGCTTCCGCACCCACCTCCCGCAAGGACAAGGACCAGGGAGAGAACGCAACCTGTGAGCAATCGGACGGGGACACGCATGAGAGTGCCTCGGGTCGGGACTGGCAACCGGGCGGCCACCCCAGGGCCTGCCTCCACTCATCATACGACAATCCCCACGGCTCGCCATCCCCTGCGAACCGCCCGGACCTCGCGGCTGCGAATCCCATACTGCCTGGCCGTTTCCCGCTCGGTGATCTCGGCGCAGTCCTGAAACCGGCTGTCGGGCTTCAGCAACTGCAACGCCTGGTACCAGGCCTCTCCCAGTGTCTCCCAGCTGTACCCACCCAGCTCGATTGCTGCCCGGTAGAACGCGTGGTTGGGGATGCCCGAGTTGATGTGAACGCCTCCGTTGTCGGCGTCGCCGCGGTATCGATCATCCCAGTGAGCCGGCTGGGGATCATCGCCGAGAAACGGATCATCCCGGTAGGCGGTCCCCGGGGCCGAGAGGTCCCGAAGTGCTCTCCGGGTCGACGCCTTGACGAGCAGCTCGCTGCCGATGGTCCAGTCGCCGGCATTGGCTTCCTGGCGACGCTTCCACTGCCGGACCATCACGCCAAACACATCCCCGAAGTGCTCGTTGAGTGCTCCCGACTCGCCGAAATACCTCAGGTCACTCGAAAAGGCGATCACGCCATGTGCCAGCTCATGGGCCACAACCTCGATCGACCGGGTGAACCGGCGAAACAGGATCCCGTCACCGTCTCCAAACCCCATGCGGCTGCCGTCCCAGAACGCGTTGCTGTAGTTTCGACCCACGTGCACGCAACAACTGAGCGTCATGCCCTGGTCGTCGAGGGAATTGCGGCTGTGGACTTTCTTGAGGTAGTCCCAGACGGTGCCCGAGTACCGGTACGCCTCGCGGACCGCCATGTCCCCGTTGTCCGGGTCTCCCTCGCCACGGACAAGGCGGCCGGGGAGATCAAAAGAACCCCCGGCATCGTAGACCAGACGGTGCTTGCCTCCATCGGGTGAGGCACTGGCATACAGGCGCGGTGCGACACGAGCCGTCTCGCGAATCGCCCGTGCCTCGATCGAACGCATCATCGACTCCCGTGCCCACCCGGCCAGGTCCGGATGACCCGACTCGGCCAGACGCTCGAGCATGTGAGGCGGGATGATGCACTGCAGGGGATCGTGGGCGCGCAGCGTCTCTGTTGTTGGCATCGCCATGAGTCTCCGGGCCCGCGGGACAATCACCGGGCCACGCACCAGCGTGGTGGGTTTCTCAGGCGTCACATCGCATGGCGTATCACGGGGATACGCCGGTCGGCCTACTTTTCGGCCCGTCTGATGGTCACAACGCGGTCGATCTGCTTCAACTCAGACTGCTTGCCACCTCCGGGCCAGGTCACCTCAACCGTCACGTTCCCGGTGTGGTCCCCCAGTCCGAAATGCATCGCGGCATCAGGCTGGTTCCCCTGCCCGGTGCCGGTCGTCACGTGCCGCGTGATGACCCGCTCCTTGTCACCGCCGATCCGAATCCGCACGGTGGCCCCGATCGCCATCGTGTTGACCTTTCCGGTGCCGACCAGCCGCACCTTGATCCAGTGCCCCTTCGCACCCGGGTTCTGGTACAGGCCGCCGCCGACCACGAGATCCAGCGAACCGTTGTTGTCCCAGTCCGCCCAGGCAGCCTGGTAGGTCTGAGGTCGATCCATGCCGGCCGCCCCCGGGATTTCCTTGAAACGGAAACTCCCGAGATTGCGATACAGCACGCTCTTGTCTCCGGGATAGACGGTGGTGAAGAACAGGTCGAGCAACCCGTCGTTGTCGTAGTCGCCCAGTGCCGGTGACGCGTAGGACTCCTGCCACCGCAGACCGGCTTGCTTCGAGAGATCCTCGAAGTGGTACTTCTTCACCTTGCCCAGGTTTCGCAGGAACTTGGGACGGTCCTGGTAGGCGGGCGGATGAGAGAAGTTGCCGACAAAAATGTCGATCCGGCCGTCGCTGTCGAGATCCCCGAAGCAGCTGCCAATCGTGTGGCCCCAGGCACCGAGCCCGCCATCGCCATCGGTGCCGAACGCCTTCGAGACGTTGCTGAGATTGCCCTTCCCATCGTTTTGCCACAGGTAGTTGGGGACCAGGCGGTAGTTGCTGACATAAATATCCAGATCTCCGTCCTCGTCGAAGTCGGCGGTGGTCAATCCGCGAGCCGGATTGGGAGAGCCGCTGGTCCTCCAGACCTCCTTGAAGGTCCCGTCGCCCTGGTTCCGATAACGCACATCGATCTGGTAGGCAGGAGCTTCGTAGCCGCCCACATAGAGGTCGAGCAGGCCGTCTCCGCTGAAGTCACCCCAGACAGCACACATCGGCGCTGCCATCGGCAGCTTGGGGACGGCTCCCTCGAGGTGCTTGAATTTCCCGCCCCCCTCGTTGCGAAACAGCCGTCCGCCTCCGCCAGGCGTGTAGAAGTCGGGTTTCCCGTCCCCGTCAAAATCGCCCCAGCAGCCTCCGCCGGACACGCCGGGTGACTCGACCTTTTTGAACGACTTGCCCGCCTGGTTGTGGAACAACGTCCCGCCGTCCCACAGGTCGACCCAGCCGTCGCCATCAAAATCGATCCAGTGGGCGATACCCGCACCGAGCCCCTTCAGACCGACCGCCTCGGTGACGTTTTTCCACGGCGTGACTTTCTGAGCCTCCTGGGCACTGGCGGTTGTTGTCAGAAGCAGGAGTGCAGCGAGTCCCCATCCCCATCGCGCTGTGGTCCGTTGCATGACATTCTCCGTTGGCGGCCCTCGAGGGCCTGGTGTTTCACTCGGTCTCGGCCATCAGCCCGAGCTCTTCAGCGATTCCCTGCATCGCCTCAATGCAGAAATTGATGTGTTCGTTCAGCTCGACGTCAAAGTCCTCGGCGCCCCGCGTGATATCGTCCCTGTTGACCGCGGCCGCAAAAGAAGCCTGCTTCAGCTTCTTTCTTACGCTCTTGGCCTTCAACCCGTCGAGCCTCGTCGGCCTCACCAGCGCACAGGCCGTGATGAACCCGCACAGTTCATCGCAGGCATACAGACCCTTGTCGAGCATTGAGACGCGTGGGCAGTCTTCGAGGTAATCCGCGTGGGACTTGATCGCGTAGATTACCTGCTCGCTGTAACCACGGTCGGCGAGGATGGCCGACCCCTGCAGGGGATGATCCGGGGGATCAGGCCAGCGCTCGTAATCGAAATCGTGCAACAACCCGACGCGGCCCCACAGCTCCTCGTCTTCGCCCAGCTTCCGGGCGTAAGCCCGCATGGCTGCCTCAACGGCGAGCATGTGTTTTCTCAGGCTCTCGCTCTCGGTGTACTCGCAGAGAAGTGCCCAGTCGTCGTCTCGGTTCATCGGTCCACCCGCAGCCATCTCCGGTCCAGTTGTCTTACGTGTCGTGCGAGGCGGCCACCTCAGCCGGCCCCCAATTCCCGGGAACGGTTCGTGGCGGACTCGACCGCGTTGATCAGTGCCCCGCGGAGTCCCGCCCGTTCGAGCTCGGCCAGGCCGGCGATCGTCGTACCCCCCGGGCTGGCGACGGCGTCTTTCAGTGCCCCGGGATGGTCGCCGGTGGCGAGCACCATCTCCGCAGCCCCCTTGACGGTCTGGGCCGCCAACTGCAGCGCGACATCTCGTGGCAGTCCGCACAGGACACCGCCATCGGCCATTGCCTCGATCACCTCGTACACGTAGGCCGGCCCGGACCCGGACAGGCCGGTGACCGCATCGATAAGAGGTTCGGAGACCGGCATGGCGACCCCGACAGTCTCGAGCAGACGGGCGACCAGGGCCGCATCCTCGTCGGTCGCCGCAGCTCCCACGGCGTAGGCCGACGCCGAGATCCCAACCAGGCACGGTGTGTTGGGCATCACGCGGACGATTCGTGTGTCGGCGGGGAGTGCGCCGGACAACGTGGACAGAGTGATTCCCGCCGCGATCGACACCACGAGATGGTCGGCTGTCACGGATCCGGCCAGATCAGAGAGCACGCCGGGCATGTGCTGAGGCTTCACGGCCAGCACGATCACGTCGGACCGGCCGGCCACTTCGGCATTGGTCGTAACGACTTGACCTCCGGTGGCCTCCGCAAATGCGTCGGCTGCTGCCGGCACAACGTCGCTGCCACAAACATCTTCGGCCGCGCAGAAACCCGACGACACCAGCCCACCGGCCAGTGCCTGGGCCATTCGTCCGGCCCCCACGAATCCCACTCGCACGCTGTCGCTCATCTGATGCCTCGTCACCGGGAAACTCCCATTCTGCGGTGACCCCGTGGGGCGTGTAAACCCAGGGCCAGCCAACACCCACGTCACGGATTACCCAGGGTGCGCTGCGCGACCCTGGGTGTTGACGTCAATACGCACAAACGCGGCAACACGCCTACCCAGTCACCACGCTGACCGGCGACTTTGCAACCCGCTTGGGGCGCACTGTACAATCACCCGTCTAGACCCCATTTCAGAAGGCACAACGAGGCGCTCATGAGCTCCGCCGAGATGTCACCTGACTCCGCCGAACCAACGGCCTCACCCGAGGTCGGCGGTGGTCGGAAGCACACCCCTGTGTTCCTCAACTCGCGCAAGGAAGCCATCGTCATATTTGGCGCCTGGTTTGTGGCCATGTGCTGGAGCGTGCCCTACTGCTACATCAATGGCTACGGGCACGAGGTGAACCCCGAGACTTTCAGCACCACGATGGGAATCCCCAGCTGGCTGTTCGGCGGGATCCTGCTGCCGTGGATCGCCGCCGACCTGTTCACCACGTGGGTCTGCTTCGGTTTCATGAAGGACGACGAACTCGGACTCGCCGGTGACGAAGAGGTTCACGACATGCCGGTTTCGGCTGACGCAACGGAAGGAGGCCAGGCATGAGTGGCTTTCTGTCATCACCGAATCTGCTGGCCGCCGACTCTGGCAACGCCGTCTTGTGGACATTCCTGATCTACATGGTCGGCGTCTTCATCATCGCCGGGTTGTCCAACCGCCTGCTGCAAAGTCGCAGTTTTCTCAGCGAGTATTTCCTCGGAAGTCGTGGCCTGGGCGTGTGGGCTTTTGCCCTGACACTCGCCGCCACCAGCTCCTCCGGCGGCAGCTTCATGGGTTTTCCCAGCAAGATCTACACCCACGGCTGGAGCCTGGGACTCTGGATCGGCAGCTACATGGTGGTACCGATCTGCGTGATGGGATTGCTGGGTAAGAGAATCAACGAGGTGGCACGTACAGCCGAGGCGATCACGATTCCCGATGTGCTCCGCGACCGCTTCCGGAGCATCTCGTTCGGCCTGATCGCCGTCTCGCTGATCGTCTTCTTCATGACGTTCAACCTGATCGCCCAGTTCAAGGGAGGCAGCACGATCCTGAAGACGCTGCTGGGACCGATCGACACGTTCAGCGACACCGCCGCCAGCCTCCCGGACTGGATCGGTGCCCTCTGTTCGCAGGGCAACGAGTACCTGCTCTGCCTGGTCGTCTTTGGCGTCGCCGTGATCGTCTACACAACCTACGGCGGATTCCACGCGGTCGTCTGGACCGACGTGATGCAGGGAGTCGTGATGGTCGTCGGCGTGGTGATCATGCTGCCGCTGGCGATCAACCAGGCGGGCCATGTGGCCCAAACCGACCAGGGCGCGGGGCTCGAACAGGTCACAAGACGCATGGCACGCATGGTGCCGCCGCGCAAGGGGACGGCCACCATCTCGGCGGCCGACCCGGGCCAGGCGGTCACCGTTCCATCCGGATCGTGGATCTTTATCGGAACAGGAGACGACCAGCGGCTTCTGAAGATCAAGAACCGGATCGACTTGACGGCATCGCAATCCTCCTCGGCCTCGCAGGAAGTCTGGGAAATCGTCTCACCCGAGGACATGGCCCAGGTGCGGGCTCGACTGGAATCGGGCAGCGAGACCAGTGATGTGACCGGACAGGTGGTGGTCTCTGATGAAGACCTCAAGGACTACGCCTACGGAGCCAAGCCCGAGCAGGCGGGGTCTTATGTCACTGGTCCGGGACCTGAACGAGACAAGGCAGACGGATTTCTGCCACTGTCGCTGGCTGTCTCGTTCTTCTTCATGTGGGCGATCTCGGGAACCGGGCAACCGTCCAACATGGTCCGCTTGATGGCCTTCAAGGACACCGTGACATTGCGGCGTTCGATCTTCACGGTCGCACTCTACTACACGGCCATTTACTTCCCGCTGGTGATCATCTTTTGCTGCGCCCGCGTGCTGATGCCGGGAATGGAGTCCGAACCCGATCGGATCATGCCGCAGATGGCCGTCGAGCTGACGCAGAATATCGGCATGGGCTGGCTGGCTGGCCTGCTGATCGCCGCGCCGTTTGCCGCGGTCATGTCGACGGTCGACAGCTTCCTGTTGATGATCTCCTCGGCCCTCGTCCGTGACATCTACCAGCGGAATGTGAATCCCGAGGCGGAAGAGAAGAAGATCAAGACGCTCAGCTACGTGATCACGCTGGTGGCCGGGCTGGGAGCCCTGGCGGGGGCGATGAACCCGCCCGAGTTTCTGCAGGACATCATCGTGTACACCGGCAGCGGGCTGGCCGCGTGCTTCCTGGCTGCCGTCGTGTATGCCCTCTACTGGCCGCGGTCGAATGCACAAGGGTGTATCGCCGCAATGCTCTCGGGATTTGGCGCTCACCTGTCGTTGTACCTGGTCGGCTTCATGCAAGGGAACGGATTCTCGCCGTACAAGCCGGGTGGGGTTGACCCGATCATCATCGGTCTGGTGACCTCGTTTGTCGTCGGTTTCATCGTGACCCTGGTGACGCCGCCGCCACCCAAGGACCTGGTCGACAAGTACTTCTACGAAGCGAGCTGAGACACCATGAAGTTCATCGACGCCCACTCGCACATCTGGACCCCTGACACCAAGGCCTATCCACTGGGCCCGGGCTACCGGCGATTTAACATGAAGCCACCCAGCTTCACCGTCGCCGAGTTGCAGGACAACATGAAGCAGGTCGGGGTCAACCGCGTGGTCCTGATCCAGATGTCGTTTTACGGGTACGACAACAGCTACATGCTCGACTCCATCCGCAAGCATCCCAAGATGTTCAGCGGAGTCGCGGTGATCGACCAGGACCAGCCTCGCGTCGATCTCGAGATGAGAAAGATGAAGGGGCAGGGCGTTCGCGGCTTTCGGATCTACCCGAAGAATCAGAAGGTCGAACAGTGGCTCGACAACCCGGCCATGCACCAGATGTGGAAGACCGCGGCCGATGAAGACTTGTCGATGTGCTGCCTGATCGATCCCGACGCGCTGCCGGCGATCGACCGCATGTGCCGCCGGTACCCCAAGACGAACGTCGTGATCGACCACTTCTCGCGGATCGGAGAGGATGGGCAGATCCGACCGAAGGATGTCCAGGCCCTGGCCAACCTGTCGCAGCACGACAACGTCTACGTCAAGATCTCGGCCTACTACGCCCTCGGAAAGAAGAAGCCGCCCTACCACGATCTCGCACCACTGATCAAGCAGATGCTCGACGCCTACGGCCGCAGGCGGCTGATGTGGGCTTCCGACGCCCCGTTCCAGGTGGTGGAAGGGCACACCTACAAAGCGTCTATCGACCTGATCAAGTCGGGCCTCGACTTCCTCGACAACGACGACCGCGAGTGGTTGCTCAGAAAAACCGCCGAACGGGTTTTCTTCTAGGGCATCCCGACATCTCAGTCGCGATTACGACCACCAGGCGTCTCCCTTCCTGTCTCCTGCGCGCAGGCACAGCTCCATGACGACCACTCCCGAAATCCGCGACGCCTCCGGGATCATTTCGCCCGCGATGGTCGTCTTCAAAGACCGCCTGTTGGCCAATATCGATGCAATGATCGAGATCGCCGGCGACGCGTCTCGGCTGAGACCTCACTGCAAGACGCACAAGACTCGCGAGGTCGTGGCGTTGCAGCTCGAACGAGGCATCACCAGGCACAAGTGTGCCACGTTTGCCGAGGCCGAAATGCTGGTGGAGGCGGGAGTGCAGGATGTCTGCCTTGCCTACAACCTCGTCGGCCCCAACATCGAACGGGCCGTGGCTTTTCGCGTGGCTTACCCGAATGTGACGTTCTGTGCCACCGCCGACCATGCCGACCCGATCCGTGAACTCGGCGCTGCCATGGCAGCCGCCACCACCTCAATCAGCTTGCTGCTCGATTTGGATACCGGCCAACATCGCACCGGGATCGGCGTCGGCGAGGAGGCCGCGGACCTCTACCGGCTCATCTCCGACACCGACGGTGTGACACCCGCCGGCTTCCACGTCTACGATGGCCACCAGCACCAGGAGGACCGTGAAGAGCGTCGAGCGGCCGTCGATGCCGAGTTCAACAGGGTGCTGGAATTCCGCGACAGCCTGGTGGCCGAGGGGCTCGAGGTTCCATGCCTCGTGGCTGGTGGCACGGCGTCATTTCCCATCTACGCGGAAAAGGACGATCCGACAATCCAGTTCAGCCCGGGAACTTGTATCTACAACGACGGAGGATATGGCAGCCACTTCCCCGATCTCGTCTTCCCTCCCGCCGCAGCCGTGCTGACCCGAGTCGTCAGCCGACCCACCGCGGACCGCGTCACGCTCGATCTCGGTTACAAGGCCATTGCCAGCGACCCCCCGATGGGGAACCGGGTACATTTCCCCGAACTGCCCGACGCCGAACAGGTCCTGCAAAACGAGGAGCACCTCGTCCTCCAAACCGGCCGCGCCGGGGAGTACGCCCCCGGCGACGTCCTTGTCGGAATCCCTTGGCACATCTGTCCCACCTCGGCCCTGCACCGACAGGTGTTCGTGATCGAGAACGGCGAGCTGGTTGACCGCTGGGATGTTGCCAGCCGAGATCGGTGGATCACGATCTGAGATGAAGACACCTGACCCCCAGAGACTCTCCACCGGGCTCCCGGCGCTCGACGAGCTGCTCGGTGGCGGATTGCTGCCGGGATCACTGACCGTCGTCGTCGGGGCCACCGGCATCGGCAAGACCCAGCTCGGGCTCGCTTTCGCCCAGGCCGGACTGGCCCAGGAGAACGAACGGGGCGTGCTGTTCGACATGGCCAGCCGCGGAGATTCACAGAACCACGCCGATTACGCCGAGAGCCTGTTCAACTGGACGCTCACCGAGAAGCCGGCCGAGTCGAGCGAGGTGGATGCGGTGCTGCCCGAGCATGTCTGGGATCGCGATCAAGCCCGGTTCGACTACACGCACATCTTCCGACAGAGCGGTCGCCGGGTGACCAAGAGCGACCTGGAACCGGATGACTGGAAGGAATGGAAAGTCGAACTGTCACGAAAGCTGCAACGAGCGATCGCCTTCTTCTACGGCAACTTCGCCCACGGTGTCCGGAGATGTGTGATCGATGGGGTCGAGCCTGTTGACCGGGCCAGTGACAGCTGGCAACTCGACCTCTTCGAATATGTCTACCACCAGATCCTCCGCAAGGACCACGACTGGGTGGCGCGAGACCTGTTCCGGGAGCGATTCCGACAAAACGCCTCGCGTGTTGACGAGCACGCCTGGGACCAGGGCCGGATCGGCTGCCTGCTGATGTACACCTCGCACGAGGTCATGCTCGACGACCTGCTCGAGCGTCCCATCGAAAGCGGAGACCTGCTCAGCAACGCGAACACCATCATCCTGATGGGCAAGACCCGGGATGGCTCGCAGATGGGCCGCGCCCTCTACGTCGCCAAGCACCGCGGCAGCGCCTGCGACGACCGCATCGTCCCCTACACCATCAACGACCAAGGCCTGCGAATTGGGGTCAGAGCTTGAATCTCTGGTTGGCTACGACTCGAGTCCAACCAGTTCCCGGAGGAGGACGGTGGCGTAAACGCCAGATGGCAGCGTGAACTGCAACTTCACGCCACCTGTGGCCGGTTCGGCGGTGAGGTCACTGGCCGAGACGATCAGCGGGCGGCGGGTGCCGTGGGCCACGCGGGAAAACTCCTCGAATTGCTCCTCGGACAGCTTCCATTTTTGCAGGCCTTCGCCGTCCCATCTCGCGGCTTTCCCCTCCGGCCGTTTCATCTTGGGTCCATGCATTGGACCGGTCAGGGTCACCTCACCCGACTCAAGCCGTCCCTGGTCTGTCTCGGCGTCCTCGCAAACGAAGAGCCCGCCTGATGCGGTCTTCTGAAGAACGTCGCCGACCTCCACGGTGGCAATCGCCTCTTCCTTGATCCGTGCTGCCAGCGTGCTGTTGAAGACCATGGACTGCGCGGCCGAGATCGCCAACCGAATCAGGAATCGACGACGCTGCCGGGGGATCTGTTGCGGCTTGAGCTTTCCCTTCAGAAGGTCAAAACCCGTCTTGGCCGTCTGGCCATCGTGACCAAATCTCTGGGGTCCGAAATAGTTCGGAAACCCGCGCTCCGCCATACGACCGGCTGCCTCGCACACGCTCTCACGCAGCGGTTTTGCGATTCCCCGGACGTGAATTTCAAACCGGTTGCCAACCAGGTGGCCGGTCTTGAGCTTGTTGCGATGACGTACGGACTTCAGCACCCGGACAGAGCCGGAGTCGACCTGACCCAGCTTGGCCTCTGCCGATGCGGGGACCGAGACCCACTGCCGGGTCAAGGCACGACGGTCCTTCATCCCCGCGGCGCCGATATCCCGGCTCGAGATCTTCAGCGATCGCGAGAGATGCTTGAGCAGTCCCTCGGCCGAGACGTCTCGTTTTTCCAACCACAAGTAGAGATGATCTCCCGATCCGGAGGGCTCGTATGCCGCGATCTCCTCGACGACAAAGTCCTCCGGCGCACGCTTGATCACCGCGTCGATCGACGGACCCTCGTTATCAAGCCGCGGCAGGTAGGGCCAGATTTGCATGTCTACAGGTTCAAGCCGTCACCGGCCCGGTTATCTCGAAGAGAACAGGAGCGCTTCACGGAACGAGGTCACGGGCGAATGCGATACGGGAGATCCTGCCCGGCCAGTCCGGCCTCCAGGTTCTCGATCGACATGTTCATCATCTTCTCGCGCGTCCAGTTTGACGCGCTGCCCAGGTGCGACAGGATGATGATGTTCTCGAGCCCCAGCAATGGATGATCCCGAGGCAGTGGCTCCGGATCGGTGACATCGATCGCGGCCCCGCGGATCTGGCCAGTCTGCAATGCGTCGAACAGCGCGTCGGTCTGCACGACCGGGCCCCGAGCCATGTTGACCAGGAAAGACGACGCCTTCATTGTCTCGAACTCGCCCGCACCGATCATCCCGGTGGTCTCGTCCGTCAGTGGGCAATTGAGAGCCACGAAGTCGCTGGCGGCCAGCAATTCCTCCCGCGTCGCGTACTTCACCCCCAGATCGGCCTCGGCGGCCTCGTCCCGGTTGCGGTTGTTGTAGAGAACCGTCATGTCGAATCCGGCCGCCCGGCGGGCCACCTCTTTGCCGATCCGACCCATGCCGATGATCCCGAGCGTGCTGCCGGTAATCTCCTGCCCGATCAGGATCGACGGATCGTAGTGCACAAACTCCGGGCTGCGCGCGTAACAGTCGCCGATCCGCAGATTGCGGCCGATGGCAAGCACCAGCGCCATCGTCATGTCAGCTGTGGCGGCATCGAGACAACCCGGTGTATTGCCGACCGGGATTCCCCGTTCCTCGGCGGCTACCAGGTCGATGTGGTCGACGCCCACGCCGTGGTTGCTGATCACTCTGAGATGTTCCATCCGGTCCATCAGCGCGCCATCAGCAATGGGATGCGCATAGCTGAGCAGCGCCACGGCACGGGCCACCGCGTCGGATCCCTCGGAGACGTCCCAGTCAAGCACCTCGTACTTCTCACCCAAGGCCTCGTGGAACATCTCGGGCAGGCCGTCTGCCATGATCGGAATGCGGTCGCTCACGGTCCACGGTCTCCTCTGTCGGTCCACTCCGTCCGTCACCACGAGGTGACAGCCGCCTGGAAGGCTGCCATCATAGCCGACCATGAGCAACAAGACGATCACCCTCGAAGAGCCCGGCCGCTTTGTGCTGGGCAGCACCGACATGCCGCCGGCGCCCGGACCCGGTGAGGCCGTTGTCGGAGTCCGACGGATCGGGATCTGCGGCACAGACTTGCACGCATTCCGCGGACGTCAGCCGTTTTTCAGCTATCCCAGGGTGCTGGGCCACGAGCTCGGCGTCGAGGTCCTCGCCGTCGGCGACGGGGTCGAGGAGATCTCGGCAGGAGACCGCTGTGCGGTGGAACCCTACCTCAACTGCGGCACGTGCCGGGCCTGCCAGGCGGGCCGAACCAACTGCTGCAGTTCGCTGGAGGTACTCGGCGTGCACGTGGACGGGGGGATGCGGCAGGAGATCGTCGTGCCGGCCAACAAGCTCCATCGGAGCGAATCCCTGACGTTGGAGCAGTTGGCCCTGGTCGAGACTCTTGGCATTGGAGCCCACGCGGTCGATCGGAGTGGGGTGACCGAGGGCGAGGATGTGCTCGTCATCGGGGCCGGCCCGATCGGACTGGCCGTGACGCAGTTCGCAAAGATCGCCGGCGGGCGGGTCACCGTGCTCGACATCAACCCGCGACGGCTGGCATTTTGCCGAGACCTGTTCGGTGTCGAGCAGACGATCGTCTCGGGAGAAAATGGCTGCGAACCGCTCGAGCAGGTGACCGAGGCGTTTGGAGGCGAATTGCCCACGGCGGTGTTTGACGCCACCGGATTCCCCCCCTCGATGAATGCCGCCTTTGACCTCACCGGCAGCGGCGGTCGGCTGACCATGGTCAGCCTGGTCCAGGCCGACATCACGTTTCACGACCCGGAATTCCACCGGAAGGAACTGACAATCCTGGCGACCCGGAATTCCACGTCCGCAGATTTTCAGCGGATCATCTCGCTGATCGAGTCCGGCACAGCCGACACCACGCCATGGATCTCGCACCGGGCCGATTTCGGTGGAATGATCGGCGAATTCGAAAACTGGCTCGACCCGGACTTTGGCGTTATCAAGGCCATGGTCGAAGTCGAGTAAAGCCGCCTGGCAGACCGCTCGAAAACGACAAGGGCCGGGCACGGTCTCGCCGCACCCGGCCCCGGCCGGCCGTATCAAGTGCGTGGCCTAGGTGATGTGAGCACCGATGGCCTCGGTGTACAGGGCATACAGCGACTGGCTGCCGGTCATGAACAGCCGGTTCCGCTTGGTGCCACCGAAGCAGACGTTCGAGCAGATCTCGGGCAGCAGGATCTGGCCGATGCGGGTGCCGTCGGGTGCGAAGATGTGCACGCCGTCGTACCCGGCACCAACCCAACCGGCACTGGCCCAGACATTGCCGTCCTTGTCGGCGCGGATGCCGTCGGCGAACCCGGCCTTTTCCTCGCCATCGATCTCGAGAGCCATCGAAGTGAATTCGCGGCCGTTCTTGATCTTCTTGCCACCCTCGATGTCCCACACCTTGATGTTGCGAGGTGCGTCGTCGTAGTGACTGGCACCGGTGTCGGCCACGTACAACTTCTTGTAGTCGGGTGAGAAGCACAGGCCGTTGGGCTTGAAGATCTCATCGGTCAGCTTCGTGACCTTCCCCGACTTGGCATCGATGCGGTAGACGGCTTCCTTCTGCAACGGCTGCACGCTGCCGGTGTTGGCCTTGTGCCCCTCGTAGTTCATCAGGCTGCCATAACCCGGATCGGTGAACCAGATCGCGCCGTCATCGGGATGGACGATCGCGTCGTTGGGCGCGTTGAGTTCCTTGCCGTTGACCTTGTGCGCCAGCACGCTGATCGTGCCATCGTACTCGTAGCGGACAACGCGGCGGTTACCGTGCTCACAAGAGATCTGGCGGCCCTGGAAATCGAACGTGTTGCCGTTGGAGTTGCCCGACGGATGACGGAACGTGCTGACATGACCGTCCTCCTCGAGGTATCGCAACTGAACGTTGTTGGGGATGTCGCTCCAGAGCAGGTAGCGGCCGACACCGTTCCACGCGGGACCCTCGGCCCACGCCATGTCCTTGCTGTGATAGACCCGGCGGATGGCCGCGTTGCCGATCTTGTACTTCTTGAAGCGATCGTCGAGCACGATGACATCGGGGTCGGGATAGCGTACCGGAGGAGCTCCCTCGTCATACCGTGTCCGACCCTTGGGGGCCGGAGCCTTGTCCTTGGCGGCTGCCACGTGGGCACCGAGCGCAACGGCGGCCGCCGCCGACAGGAAGTCGCGGCGAGCCAGGCCCGAACCGTTCGTCGTGGCCTGGTCGAATTGTTCGTGAGATTTCGTCATGGTGTTGGTCCTCGGGATTCTCAAGAGGTGTTGCTCAAAGACGTGCTGGCCGTGCATCAGACAGGAATCCCATCCTGTCACTTGCCGCCATCGACCGCCAGCATGCGGACGCACACCGGCGAGGGAACCTTGATCACATTGCCGGTACTGGCCAATTCGCCGGACTTGCGGTTGATCTTCAACACGTGGATCGTGCCCGATCCCTGGTTTTCTGCCAGGAGGAACCGGCCCGACGGGTCCAGGCCGAAGTTCCTGGGCGTTGAGCCTCCGGTGCTCGTGTTACTGACATAGGTCAGTTTGCCGGTCTTCCTGTCGATCCGGTAGCTGACGATCGTGTCATGACCGCGGTTGGAACCGAACAGGAACTTGCCCTTCATGTCCACGCGGACTTCGGCTGTGCTCATACCGGGCCCACGCTTCTCGCCCAGCGGCAGGGTCGAAATCGTCTGGATCTCCTCAAACGTGCCAGCTTTCTTGTTCCAGCGAAACGCCGTCACCGTCAGGTTGATCTCGTTGATCACGTAGCCGAACTTCCCGTTGGGGTGAAATGAGAAGTGCCGCGGGCCGGCTCCGCCGGCGACCTTGATCCCGGTCGGCTTGTTGGGAATCAGCGTTCCCTTACTGGGATCAAAGCGGTAGACCAGCACCTGGTCCATTCCCAGGTCAGCCGCGACCGCAAACCGCCCTGTCGGATCGATGTTGATCGAGTGCGCGTGTGGGGCCTCCTGGCGCGGCTTCAGAACGCTCGAACCCTCGTGCTGCACGAACGCCGAGGCCTCGCCCAGGCAACCATCCTCGAGAATCGAGTAGGCGATCACACTGCCGCCGGTGTAATTGGCCACCAGCACGCTCTTGCCCGATTCGTCGATCACCAGGTGACACGGGTGAGCACCGCGTGTCGGCTGCTGGTTCATCAGTTCCAACGCCCCTGTCTCGGCGTTGATCTCGAACGAGCTGAGACCACCGCTGTTTTTCAGCCCCTCCCATGATGCGGTCTCATTGACCGCGATCACGTGCTTGCCATCCGGATGGATCGCCAGGAAGGACGGCTCAGGAGTCTCGGCTGCCAGCGACACCGGGCCCGCTTTGCCAGTCTTCGTATCAAACGAGAACTGGTAGATCCCCTTGCTGTCACCACTGGTGTATGTCCCGACGTAAACGCGCACGTTGCGAGGTACTTTCTTCTTGGGTTTCTTCGGTTGTTTCGATGCCTTCGACGGCCCGGCAGCTTCTGATGCCCGGGAGACGTTGGTTTCGGTGGCCTCGACTCCGACGAGCACGATGGCGAACGCCGCGAGCACGATGCCTTGAGAAAGTGAGTGGCGTTTCATGGTGAGTTCTTTCAACGGCCAGTGCGTCTGTGGATGACACCCCGCTGCCGGGTTCAGGTAGCGAACGGGGGGATCGACGATTGTCCGACAACAAGCGGTGATTCTCAAGCAGTCGGCCCGTGCTGTACAATGATCGAAACCGCAAACGCCGACCGTGCGAACAAGGATTTCCAAGATGACCCGGATCAGCCGCCACCTGTCCGTGCTGGCACTGACCGTGTGCCTGGTGTCACCAACGCCATCGTGGAGCCAGTCCCGGGACTCTGCCTCGGCCGGTTGTCAGTTTCCGACCAATCCCACCGCGTGGATCAACTCAAGGCCCTTCACGCGGGAGCAGCTCGAGGGGAAATGTGCGGTGATGGTGTTCTTCGAGGAGGGGTGACCCAAGTGCCGGGACATGTGGCCCGGCCTGCAGGCGGTCGCCAGCAAGTTTCAAGACAAGCCGGTTCTGTTTCTCGCAGTGAATTCGGGAACCCCACGGCCTCAGATGCAGGCCTACATGCGCAAGAATCGCATCCGCTGGCCCGGCATCGCTGATGTGGACCGATCATTCGAGCGAAGCTGCGGTGTGCCTCCGGTCAGCCTGAGGAACATCTACCAGGTTCGCATCATGCGACCCGACGGCAAGCTGCAAGCGACCAGCCCCACACGAATGGAGCAGACACTCACCGGCCTCATCGGTGCAGCCAAGTGGAACGTCGATCCGGAGGGGCTGCCGCCGAGTCTCAAGACGGCTTGGTTTCAGGTCGAATTCGGCAATTTCGCGCAAGCCGCCACGTCGCTCAAGAAGGCCGGCAACTCGAGAAAGTCGGAACTCAAGTCAGGCGCAACACGATTGCTCAACTATGTCAACGAGAAGCTGGCCAAGCAGATCGAGGCGGCGGAGACGGCCGAGAAGGACATGAAGGCCTGGGTCGCCTACAAGGCCTACGCGGATGCCGCGGTGCGGTACAAGGGTTACGAGAAACTCCCCAAGGATCTCACCGCCACCATCAACAAGCTCAAGAGTCACGCCGACGTCAAGAAGGAAGTTTCGGCGCTTCGGATACTCGCTGCCGCCAAGCGGAAGCTCTACGGCAAGAACATCTCAACACGGAAGAGTGGTTTTCGAGCACTCGAGCGATTGGCGAACGAGCAGTCCGAGACCCAGGCTGGCCGGGAGGCCCAGAAGCTGATCGATTCTCTCGGTAGCTGAAGTGGTCACACTTCAGGGGGGTCACCGGCGACCCATCCAATCTGTTACCAGATTGGCTACGTTGTTCGTCGCCAAGCTCCCTACCGCCACTCGGCCGGCCAACAGCTGGTGTGCCAGCCGCTGCGGATTCGCCATTCACGAAGCTCGTCCAGCAGGGTCCTCTTGGCGTCCGCCGCATCCGGATCGTCCCATCGGTTGATGATCTCGGTCGGATCCGTCTCGAGGTCAAACAGCTGGCCCCACGGCTCGTCGAGAAAATGCACGAGCTTCCAGCGATCGTTGCGGACCATGGTCACGAACTCGGTCGCCTGCAGGATGCCGTCCTTACCGTGCTCGGCATACACGTAGGGTCTCGGTGACCAGTCGGTTCCTTCGAGTGCCCCGGTGAGTGAAACCGCCTCGAGAGACGTCGGCGGCTCGATGCCCGCCAACTCGAGCATGGCCGGACCCACGTCCATGTGCTGGCAGAGACCATCAATTTCGACACCGGCCGGATAACGTCCCGGAGCCCAAGCGATGAGCGGCACCCGGAGAATCAGGTCGTACATCGTCCATTTCTGACTGTGGCCGTGGTCGGTCAGGCAGTCCCCATGATCGCTGGTGAAGAACACAACGGCGTTTTCGAGGTATCCCTTGGCGTCGAGGGCCTGGAGAATCTCGCCCACCTTCTCGTCGATCATCGTCACGTTGGCCAGGTAGTGCGCCCGCTGGCGATGCCGCTGCTCGGGTGTCGGGTCGAGCAGGTGCACGATCGAATCGTGATCGACTTCCGAGTTGTGCTTCCGCATCTCCTGGAACGGCGGAGGCTGAGCTGCCAGTTCCTCGTCGGTGACCTCCAACAGCGGCAGGTCCTTCTCGAGGTAGGAATCGAGGAATCGCCGGGTCGGGTCATAGGGAGGATGCGGTCCCGGAAACCCAATCTGCAGAAACAGGGGTTGCTCGGTTCGCGGTTTCGACTCGATCCACCACGTCGCCATGTCGCCGACAAACATGTCCGACTGCATGTCCTCGGGCAGCTCCCACTCGAATGCGCCCAGGCACTCGGCGTAATCGGCTCGCTGTCGGTACAGCTCGCGCTGCTGTTTGACCAGCCCCCGGGCATGCAGTGCCTTGTCCCACTCGTCGTAGTAGTACCGCTCCTCGAGAAACCGGTCCTTGTTCTCGACGACGTACCGCTCGTGGAATCCCAGCGGGGTGTGGTAGGGGTAGGAGTGCATCTTGCCGATGTTGATGCAGCGATAACCCGAGTCGGCCAGGTCCTCGATCCAGCTCCGTCGCCAGCTGTCGGCGTTTTTCAGGATGCCGGTGGTGTGAGGAAAGTAACCGGTGAACAGGCTCGCCCGTGCGGGCGCACAGGACGGGGCGGTGATGTGGCAGTTGCTGAAGCTCACACCCTCGCGGACCAGTCGGTCCAGGTGGGGCGTCTCCATGTAGTCGTAGCCCAGCGCGGCGATCGTGTCGTACCGCTGCTGATCGGTGATGATGAAGATGATGTGCGGGCGTGAATCGGTCATGGGTGGGCTCCCTGGGTGGCCCTCGCATTCTGGCAGGTGAGCCCGGCAGCGTCACCGAAGTGGGTCCCCTCGGGAGTCGAGCCGTTCAGAATCGGAATCCCAGTCCGACACCCACCGAGTGCCCGCTTTCGGAAATGGGTGCCTCGCCCGAGACTTCCAGAAACCAGGTCTCATCGAGCCACGTGTTCAATCGACCCCCGACCCGGGTGCCCTCGCCGAACGTGCCGTTGTCGAAGTACTTGATGTAAGGAGCGATGGCCACGCGGTGGTTGGGTCGCCATTCGATGCCTCCACCGGCAACCCATCCGAAGTCATCCTCTTCGGCCATCGCGACACCCACCAGGTCCTGGTACGAGACGTCGGCGGAGAGGAACTGTCCGGAGACAAACACGTAGGGATCCAGCATGTCGTCGGGTCGGGCGTGACCGACGAGTCCGGCCCCGAGATGCCACCCGGTGACACTCATCTGGTAAGGGCCAAAGAACGGATCAAATGACTCTCCCGAGGCTTCCCGGCGGCCGAGATACCCCTGGATGTCGATGTGCTCGGTGGCCGGCAGGTTGACGTCGACGTGGAGTGCCGAGATGAAGTTGTCGAGTTCATCAAGTACGACGTCGCCGGTCTCAAGCCGCGACAGCGACACGCGGGCATATCGTTGCCCCAGCAGTTTCGAGGAGGTCATGTCCCCGACCTGCGGACCCGGCTGCACCAGGCGACACCCCGACAGGGGCACCAGCATCGAGAGAGCGACCGCCAGGAACACGCACCGGGACATCGTGATCACGCAACACCATTGGGAACCGGCAACACGGACCGGGGTTTGTAACGAACGTGGCTCGATCAACGAAGCCAAATCCGCCACACCCCGTTGGCGTCACATGGTGACCCACCACATCGCAGCCCGGCACCGCTCACCACTCGACGCGTTGCCCGAGACCGAGCACCTGGGCGTTGTCGAGCGTCACCCGTGCAGCCATCGCGTCTTCCACCGCGAGTCCAACCGACTTGAACAGCGTCACCTGCTCATCATCGGTGCGGCCATCCTGTGCGCCTCTCACCAGCTGTCCCATGTCGGCCAACACGTGGCTCTTGCTGATCGCCCCGGCCGCCAGTGGTTGCAGCAAGTCTCCAGCCTCCTCCCACGCCGATTCGACGTCATCCACGAAGACCCGGGCACGCACCACCGTCGCCTCGGGCACCTCGACCACGTGCGGCTGGTACGAACCGACCGCGTTGATATGCGTGCCGGGGGCGACATCCGCATCGTCAAACACCGGTTCGTGCGAGGTGGTCGTGCAACAGATAATGTCGGCCTCGTGGACAGCCTCACCCGGAGTCGAGACCGCCATGATGTTTCGCGGCAGCCACTCGTGCGATGACAGGTCCTCAATCAGCTGGTCCACCGAGCTGGCGCGTCGCGAATACACCCGGACCTCGTCGACAGGCCGGACACAACACACCGCCTCGATGTGAGTCCTCGCCTGCACACCCGCGCCCAGGATCCCCAGCACACGGCTGTCGTCGCGAGCCAGCACATCGGTGGCGGCCCCGCTGGCCGCCGCCGTACGAATTCCGGTCAGCGTCGAACCTTCCAGGACGGCCACCGGCCTGGCGGTTTCCGGTTCGAGCACCAGCACGGCCGCCTGGATCCGTGCCAGGTCACGCCCCGGATTCTTGTCAAACACCGACACCACTTTCACGGTGAGCGCATCCGGATGATCACCACCATCGACGAATGCGGGCATCACGAGCGTGGTTCCCGCATGAGGAGCAACGGGGAGCTGGGCACGCAGTGGAACCACCGCCCGTCCCTCGGCCAGTAGCCCGAACCCCCACTTCATCGCTTCGATGCACTCGCTCATCGGCAGGCAGCGGCGGACGTCGTCGGCATTGAGGATCAGCATGGCGACAGGCTACCGTGGAGAATCGTCTGCTGGCAAAGCCGGCAGGCTCGCATCGACTCTCCGGACCCCACGCTCATGCCCCGCATTACACGCATCCAGGCATTCCAGGTCGACCTGCCCCTGCACGAGGGGAGCTACAAGTGGTCGGGCGGAAAGTCGGTCGAGGTCTTTGACAGCACGATCGTGAGAATCGAGACCGACGAGGGTGTAACGGGTCACGGCGAGGTCTGTCCTCTGGGCCCGTTTTACCTGCCGGCATATGCCGGCGGCGTGCGCGCCGGACTGGCCGAACTGGGGCCTCACCTCATCGGTGCCGAGGCCACTCATCTCGACGTACTCCACCGGACAATGGAGCGGGCACTCAAGGGACACCCCTACGTCAAATCGGGCATCGACATTGCCTGCTGGGACATCCTCGGCCAGGTTTCAGGCCGCCCGGTCTGCGACCTGTTGGGAGGCCGGTATGGCGACGATGTCGTCCTTTACCGGGCCATCTCGCAGGAAGACCCCGACACCATGGCCTCGCGAGTTGGAGAATATCGCTCCGAGGGCTACCGCCGGTTCCAGTTGAAGGTGGGCGGCGATCCGGATGTCGACATCGAACGAATCCGGGCGGTCGCAGAGGTGCTCGAGCCCGGAGACCGCCTGGTGGCCGATGCCAACACGGGGTGGGTGCAGCACGAGGCCGCTCGTGTCGTTCGTGCCGTGGCTGATGTGGATGTCTATATCGAGCAACCCTGCCTCAGCTACAAGGAGTGTCTCGCCATCCGCCGCAGCACATCGCATCCGTTCGTGCTCGACGAGTCGATCGATGGGCTGGAAGTCCTGTTGCAGGGGCACGCCGAGGGGGCGATGGACGTGGTGAACATCAAGATCAGCAAGTTCGGTGGATTGACGCCCGCGCGGCAAGCCCGCGACCTCTGCGTGAAACTCGGGATCGGCATGACCATCGAGGACAGCTGGGGCGGCGACATCACCACCGCCGCGATTGCCCACCTGGCCCATAGCACGCCGACCGAGCACCTGTTCACCTCGACAGACTTCAACAGCTACGTCACGGTCAGCACGGCCGAGGGAGCGCCTCAGCGAGATGGCGGCCGCATGGCCGCCTCGACGTTACCCGGACTGGGCGTCACACCGCGAACCGATGTTCTCGGAGATCCAGTCGTTACCGTGTCTTGACGAGAACAAACCACGGCTCCGCACGGTCCCCTCGAAGCGAATTCCTTCGCGATCCGCGCCGCTCGGACTGACTCAAGCCTACTTGGAGCTAAGTGCGATCGTCCCATTCCAATTGGCTGGGGGATCGTACTGGTTCTGCGCGATGTGAATCATCAGAAAGTCTTTACCGCGGTCTCGGGTCGGCAGTTCTCCGAGCAAGTCGATCGCTTCCAGCCAATCGCCCTCGATGAACGCATCCAGGGCCTGTTCATATCTTGCCAGGTGCTCGTCACTGAGCGTCTCCTCGGATTCCGGCGGCAACAATTCGCTGACCATCACCGGTTGATCCATGCCTGCGGGCAACACCCGGCAGAGCCGACGGCTGCGTCCCTCCGACTGCGGCATCGACAGCCTCACTGCGTCAGCTGTCTTCTCATCGATGAGAATCGGAGCCCGCATCATCTTGGTCATACCCTCGAGTCGGGCACACAGGTTGACCACCGGTCCAAACACGCCAACCTTGATGATCTGATCCGGTCCAATGCGACCGGCGACCGCATTGCCCCACGCCACGCCGACACCCACCTTGAATCCTGCCAGCGGCGAGTCACTCTCCTTGGACTTCGAGCCGAACTCGCTTTGGATCGCCAGGGCCGCGCGGCAAGCGGCCAGAGGTCCACCGTCAGGACGGGTCGGCCATCCCCAGAAACCCAGGGCCGAGTCTCCTTGAAAATCGGTCACCACGCCGTCCTGGTCCATGATGTTGCGCGTCATCACCTCCAGGGCTGCACTGACCCGCCCGAGCATCGACACCAGGTCATGACGATTGGCTTCCGACGACCTTGAGAATCCGCGCAGATCGCAGAACAACACACCGATGTCACTGCTCTGTGGCTGCAAGACCTGGTCCAGATCCATATTCTGCTCGGTGAGCAGATGCATGACTTTCGGTGAGAAAAACCGGCTCATTTCCGATTGCCGGTCCTCCAGATGCCTGACCTGGCTTGTCGATCCCAAAAAGTCTGCCAGCAGCTCAACAAACCGCAGATCGTTGCTGAACCGACTGTCACCCAGCGACTCTTCCAGGGTCTGGCCCTTCTTGGACAGTCCCGACATGTACAGCCGCCAGCCCTTCAGGGCCGCGTGGCGGATCGGCACACAGAAGGCCCAATCGCGCGCATCGTGAAACGTGAAATTCAGATCATTCTGGGAAGGCTCACCCTCCCAGGCATGCAGAACACTGCGGCCCCGCTCCAATGCGGTCGCAACAAGCCGTTTGCTCGGCTGCATCACGATGTCGTCCTGGTCGCGACTCTGCTCGGCCAGGACGCGAGCCGGGTTTCCGACATCGCCCGCGACCACAGCCACCGAGTTGGCTCGACTCACATTGTCGATCAGCAAGTCGGCGAGGCGTCCGGCCAATTCCTCTTCCGTTGTACAGTCAATCACGAGCCGGGGCACTTTGGCCAAGGCTTCAATGTGGCCACTCTCATTGGCACCAGCGAGTGTTCTCAGCTCATTGTCCTTGAACACGTGCACCTCAATCGGTGACCGTGATTCGGCCGGCGATTCAACAAAACGGAATGTCGTGTCACCGATCTCGAAGTACTCACCGAAAGCCAGGCGCGCTTCGCGAACCAGCTTTCCTCCATACAGAACCCCGTTCTTGGCCGACTCGAGACACTTCACCACGAGCGTACTGTCGTCGACATCCAGATGGATCGAAGGCCGACGCGAAATCCGGTTTTCCCAGGGAACGGCCCAGACCCCTTCTGCCGGAGCCCGGCCAATCTGAATGACCTGACCGGATTCCAGCGTGCGCCGCCACCTCATGGACGGCCTCGGCCCGGCAACGACCAGCTCGGTCATGACTTCAGACCCGGCACTCCAATGACGATTCGCCCAGCTGGATGCCCACGATGGGATACCCGGCAACGATTCTAGCTCTCGGCTTGACGGCCCTTCAACCTGGTGTGCCCTTCAAATCAAGACCTATGACCGAAACCACGTGGATTCGGCGGCACCTTGGTCACAGTGTGGTGTTTAATAGGTGCCGCGTGACACACAAGTCTCCACGGTCCTTCATCCATGGCAATCCGATCCGTTTTCACTGCCGTCATCTTTCTGCTGACAGCCGCCGGCATCTCTGAAGCCACCGAACGGATCGCGTGGTACAGCACACTGAATCAAGGACTCGAGGTCGCCAGAAAGACCGGGCAGCCCATTCTCCTTGTGTCTGCCGCGCCCCACTGCCACGGCATCTCGGGGATCTGGTGACCGGGCAAGCAGGAGATGGACAGGAGTTACCTGTCCCACGCCGGTGTCGTCGCCGCCAGTCGCGACTTTGTCTGTATTCGACCTCTGACTTACGAGAGTGCCACGGAGGCTCCGTTCCTCGAACGCCTCTTTCGCGGACGCTCTGGCAACCTCGAGAACACCGTCTTCGCCATGCTGGGCCCGGACGGAAAAACCCGTCTCTGCCGCACAGGCCGCAGTCCGTCGTTCGCGTTCCGATCACCCGAACAGATGGCCTCCTTCATGAACCAGGTGCGGCAGCGATTCCCAGCGAAGGCAAATGCCCCGCAGCAACGGTCGCTGCCGCTGCTGAGCGACGTGCGGCGTGCGATCAACACCTGCGCCTGTGACAGCACACCCTTGGCCATCGTCTATGCCCCCGACGCCGAGACACGCCAGCGGCTCCAACAGAAGCTCGCAACCATTTCCTGGGGCAAAGACCACATCGGCCAGATCCAGTACTGCCTGGCCACCTCGGCCAAGGATCTCGAGCCGCTGCGGCAAGAGACCACCCCAAAGCCGGGAATCCTGGTCGTCCAGCCAAGCACCTACGGGGATTCCGGCCAAGTCATCTCGGCTGTCGATCTCGACGCTGATCCCCGTGAACTCGTCACCGCCCTCGATTTCGGGCTGCTGGCGTCCGAGTTTCAGCAAAAATCCATGCGATCTCACATCGCCCGAGGACGCCAACTGGGGGTCAACTGGAAAACAGCGATCCCGGTAACCGATTCCGGGGGCCGGCCGGGACGCCGAGGTCCCAGGTGACTGCGGATCAACTGGTTCAACTCCTGTCGCTGAGCACATCACTCGAGCATCCACTCATGACAGACCTTCACCGTCGACAGATCCTCTGCCAGGGCCTGGCTGGCCTCGCCGTGGCCGGGAGCAGTTCGCTGCTGCTGGCCGAAGAGGCCGCACCGACCGACGCCACCCCGGACCTGCACAACTACCAGGACTTCCTGGACAAGAACGGAATCCCGCAAGTGGCTCCGACCTCGACCTGGGAACCGACTCACCCGGACATTCTCGGTCCATTTCACGTCCCGGGCGCGCCCTTTCGCGGCAAGGTGACCGCCCCGCTGGCCGAGGGAACCGTGCTGGTGGTCCGCGGCCGCATCTGGGGTTACGACACGAAGAAGCCCGTCACCAACTCGGTGCTTGATGTCTGGCAGGCCGATCACAAGGGCCGTTACGACATGAACGACCCCCGCAAGCCGCCGGCCTGGCACGAATTCCAAAACCGGATCCGGCTCGTCACCGACGAAACCGGATACTACGAGTACGAGACAATTCGGCCGGCCGCCTATCGCGCCGGTCGCGGAGTCCGCCCGGCTCACATTCACTACATGGTGCAGGCGCTCGGCTATCAGAAGTTGATCACCCAGCTCTACTTCAAGGGCGATCCGAACATCTCCCGAGACCGCTCGGCCAGCCGCTCCAACCTGCTCGTTGCTCCCCAGGAGAAACGGACTGCCGCGGGGCGTTACCAACTGGCAACCTTCGATATCGTTCTCGCTCGCGGCGGACAGGCCGCGCGGAAGCGGCGCAGCTAGACGATCCACTCAACACGAAAACCCACCAGCCTCGAACCAACAACACACCCTCGGGCATTCCCTGGAGACCCATCAATGTACACCCTGAAGAGATCCCTGCTGGCCCTGGCTGTTGTATTCGGCTTCAGCCTCTCGGCAACCATGCAGATCGCTGCCGACGACGGCGGCAAGGACGCTCCGGCGGCCGAGCGTGACGTGCCTCGCGACAAACCCGCCGCCAAGCGAGACCGACCGCCAGCCAAACGAGACGTACCTGAAGCACGTCGTGATCGGCCTCGGCCCGACGTGCGACGCGATGGCGACAGGCCTCGACGACCCGATGCCAGGCCCGATGGCCCTCCGTCTCGACGACCCGATTTTCGGCCGGATGCCCCACCAGGGCCGCGACGCGACGCGGACCGACCCGGTCCCGTTCGGCGACCGGACGCACGTCGTGATGGCGATCGCCCACAACGCGACACGGCGATTGGTGGCTTCGATCGGATTCCGCCCGGTGCCAGAGACGGTGATCGCCCCGGACCCCCCGGACCCCCCGGACGTCGACCCGGTGCACGGCAGGATCGCCCCAGCCCGCCCTCACGCGGGGAATTTGCCCGAGGCCCACAGCGAACCGGCCGCGGACCACAGGGGCGCCACCCGCTGTTGATGATCTTCGATCGCGATCGCGATGGGTCGCTGTCGGCCAAGGAGATCGAACACATCAGCGATACGCTGATGCGGTTTGATCGCAACGGTGACGGCCGAGTCTCGTCCAATGAACTGCCTGGCGGTCCCGGCAGCAACGGAAGAGGACCTGTCGCCAGATCGCGATCGGGATCGGCCAGGCCACAACCGCAATCCTCCCGGTCCCGATCGGGGTCCGCCCGGCCCGGACCTGGCAACCGTTCCGGGACACCAGGACGCACCGGGCGTGGCATGTCGCCTCGACGCTCACGTTCCGCTGGTCGCGGCCCTCAGCCGGGCCAACGGAGCCGGGGTGGGGCCGGAGGTCGAGGAGGATCACCGGGCCGTGCAGCAAGCCGGGGTAGGGCCGGAGGTCGAGGAGGATCAGCCGGGCGGCCCGGACAGCCGGGTCGCGGTGGTGCCGGCGGAGCTGGTGGCGGACGTCCCGGTCAGCCGGGGCAGCGAAGCCGTGGAGCATCTGGAGGTCCGACGCGAGGTTCCCACCAGGGAAGCGCGAGGTCTGGCCAGGACAGCATGTTCTCGCGGCTCGATGCCAACAACAACGGCAAGCTCGAGAAGAACGAACTGCCGGGCGGCCTGCAGCGGTTGCTCGAGCGTGGTGATTCAAACAAGGACGGCGCGATCGACCGGGAAGAGCTGCAGAAGGCCTTACGAAGTCGGTCCGGTCGCAGCCCGCAGGCGGGATCCGGGCCCCGCGGTCCAGGTCGTGGCGGCCGACCGGAGCGTCCGGCACCGCCTTTTCCCAAGAAGTCGGGAGCGGAAAAGAAGCAGCCGGCACCTGCAACCGACGTCGACGCCTAATTGCCGACCGCCTCGATGCGGTACAGCGACGTTCGGGTCCGAAGGATCAGTGCATTGCCCACGACGGCCGGCGACGCCATCAGGCCGTCGTCGAGCCGGCTGGTGGCAAGCACCCGGGCCTGGCGCCCCGCCTGCATCACGGTCGTCGCTCCCTCGCGATCGAAGAAATAGAGACGGCCGCCGGCGACGATGGGTGAGGCGCTGAAGTTGCCGCCGAGCCGATGTCTCCACACGAGTTTGCCGGTCCCGGCGTCGACGCAACAGACCACGCCGCCACGATCACTGACCGTGTAGATCAGGCCGTCGGAGACAACCGGCGAAGGCGTCGACGGCATCTGTGATGTGACTTTCCAGTCCACGTGTGAATCTGTGATATCCCCGCGACCGCCAGGCCGAACGGCCAACAGGTGGGGCCTCGCGAAGTCCGTGATCACGTAGACCAGGCCGCCGGAAGCGATCGGGCGTGGTACGGCCGAGAATCCCTTGTACCGCAGATGCCACAGCTCACGACCCGTCCGCGGATCGTACGCGTAGCAGCCCTGTGCCGCTGGGCTGACCAAGACCGGATCACTGTCGGTGCCCACCACCAAGGGTGTCGAAAAGGCCTTTCGAGCGTGAGACGGAGTTGTCGACAGGTCGATCGATCTCTTCACCTGCCAGGCGGTCTTGCCTGTCTTCTTGTCGAGTGCGGTGATGTACTGCCGGTCGCGGCCATCACAGTGAAAGATCAGGAATTGGCCGTAGAGAATCGGCGAAGACCCCGCGCCTTCCTGATGATCCAGGTTCACATCACGACGGCTCCAGATCACCTTGCCGCTCTGGCTGTCCAGGCAAGCCGTGCCATCTGTCCCAAAGTGGACGTAGACCCGCCCCTCTTCGATCACGGGAGACGGGCTGGCGTGGCTGTTGAGCCGGTTGATGGGCGCCGGCTTTTCAACGCGAAACAGTGGAACCCGGTGCCGGATCTTACCATCGAGACCGACGCAGACCGCCAGGAGGCTTTGGCCTTTCTCCTCAGCCGACGTCATCCACAGAGCGTCGTCAAAGGCCACCGGTGTCGACCAGCCCCGGCCTGGCACGGCGATCTTCCAACGGACATTCCTGGATTCGCTCCAGTCGGTCGCCAGTTTGGCGGCCACAACACCATTGCCGGCCGGTCCCCGAAAATCGGGCCAATTGGCCGCGTTCGTGACCGTGGTCACTGCCAGCAGACACGACAGGACAGAACACAGGGGGACAAGCTGCGCACGATGCATGGACGTCATCTCCGTCACGTGATGTTGCCTTCCGCCAAAGAGGTCCGGGTGCAGGCCCTGAGGTCAACCGTCGCTTGAATCGACTCCGCCTCGGCCGGATGATCGTCCGGACCCCACACCGGTTCACCGGCCGATCTCCGACCGGGGAGTGTGAGGCGACTATGACAGGCGGCCTCGGTCCATGTCCACCACGCTCAACACGTTGGACCTCGTCCTGCTGGGCATCTACCTGGCGGGTACGCTCGGACTGGGACTCTGGATCGGTCGAAATATCCGAACCGGTGACGACTTTTTCCTGGGCGGACGACGGCTGCCGTGGTGGGCCATCGGCATGTCACTGGTGGCCACCGACATCGGAGGCCCCGACATCATCGGTGTGGGTGGAGCCGCTTACGGACACGGAATGGCCGTGGCCAACTTCGAGTGGATCGGATGCGTTCCGGCCATGATCATCGGTGCGCTGGTCTTCATCCCGTTTTTCTGGCGCACGGGCGTCTCAACGATCCCGGAATACCTTGAGCGCCGATTCGATGTGCGGGTCCGCACCGCGCTGTCGGTCTGCTGGCAGATCTTCATGGCCTGCAACCTCGGGGTCATGCTGCTGGCCAGCGCCCGGATGATGTCAGAGTTGTTCGGGTGGGGAGAAACGACCTGCATCCTGGCCACCGCGGTCCTGGTTGGTGCATACACGATCGTCGGCGGCCTGGCCGCGGTCGTGTACACCGACATGATCCAATGCGCCGTGATGATCATCGGATGCCTCGGCGTGCTCGTGCTGGGCGTGGTCGAGGTCGGGGGACCTGCCGAGTTCTGGAGTCGCCTCGAACCGTCCCAGCGGGCGCTCATCCTCCCCGTCGACACCGACTCGCCGTTTCCCTGGACCGGAATCCTGTTTGGGCTGGCGCTGATCCTCAGTCCCGCCTACTGGATCGGCAACCAGGCGATCGTGCAAAGATCACTCGGAGCTCGGAGCGCCTTCCAGGCCCAGGCCGCCTACATCTGGGGCGCCATTCTCAAGAACCTCGTGCCGATCATCATCGTCGGCCCGGGACTTGTGGCCGTGTTGTTGTATCCCGATCTCGAGCAGGCTGATCACGCCTTTCCACAACTCGTGGCCACACTTCTGCCAGGAGGATTGCGAGGCATCTTCCTGGCAGCATTTCTTGCCGCCCTGATGTCGAGCGTCGATAGCTACCTGAATTCCGCCTCGACGCTGGTCGCCCACGACATCTACCGCCGCTTCATGGCTCCCGACGCTGACGCGCAGGCCATGCTGAGTGTGGGACGACGTGTCACTGCCGGGCTCGTGCTGTGGGCCATTGCCTGTGCGCTCGTCATGGCACGCCTCGACGAGGGCATCTACACGATCTTCCAGACGTTGATGTCGTTCTTCCAGGGCCCGGCACTCGCCGTGCTGGGAGCCGCCACGCTCTGGAAACGAGCCACCGGCACCGGCGCACTCGTCGGGTTTCTCGGAGGACTCGTCGCCACTGTGGGGCAGTTCCTGCTCAACAACGACACCATCTGCCGCAGCCTCGGATGGAAACCGCTGTTTCAGATCAGCGAGCCATTTCTTTATTACTCGATCTGGGGATTCACAGTCGCGATTGTGCTGCTGGTGGCAACCAGCCTCGCCACGCCGGCCGAACCGGACGAAAAGACATCCCTGACTGTGGGAGGAACGCCTTGAAGACCACGATCCTGCACAGCGTCGGTGACTTCCTGCGCGACGTGATGGCCGCGATCCCCCTCGATGTCGTCGGCTGGCTGTTCCTCAGCCTCCCGTTGCTCCTGCTCGCCTGGGTACTGTTTGCGAAGATCGCCCCGGCCGAACCTGGCACGTCGCCACGACAAAGCCGGTGGCTGCGTATCGGGGCCGCGATCGCCCTGGGAATCCAGGTGCTGGTCTACGGCCTGCTCTGAGCAAGTCCGGTCAGAGTCCAGGCGACCGGCTACTTCTTCTTCGTCTTCTTCGCCGTCTTCAGCTGCGGCAGCTTCGCCAGGTACTTCTTGGGATTGGCGATGAAGGCTTTCTTGCACTTCGGACAGCAGAACCAGGCTTTTTTCTTCTGGAAGGTCGTCACGTGCTTCGTGTCGATCGGCTTGCCGCTCACCGGACACTTCGACTGCAGGGTGAAGCCCTTGTCGATCTTGGCAAACACGGCCGCCACCTTCTTGTCACCCTTGAGTGCCGCCAGCTTGTTGGCACACCCGGGGCAGCAGACCTTCACCTTGACGCCACCAACGGCGACCGTGACCGAGAGCTCTGGATCCAGGTCGTGCCCCTTCAGCGGGCAGGCCACCTGTACAATTTCGCCGGTCTGGTACCACTGCTTGTGGACCGCCGTGGTGTAGACGTTGGGCGTGGCGGCAAAGATGTCCGGGCAGCTCTGGCAGCAGAAGTAGAGTTTTTTGCCACGCAGCGTGATCACGGCATCCTGTTCGGCTGGTTCCCCGAGCACCGGGCAGGTGGCCTGAAATTCCTTGGTCTTCCTGGCCGGTTTCTTGTCCTTGGCGTCAACGGCCAGCGTCAGGCTGAACACGGTGACGCAGACCAACAGTCCGAACGTGACGAGGAGAGAAGGCTTGAGAGTCATGCTGCTGGAGTTTCCATGGAGTCGCGGGGCGGGTGATCGGGTCGAGCGGCTGTGTCACTCGTCCCCGTCACTTCTTATCGATCGTTTTGCCAACACCCTTGAGCACCTTGGCGGCGGGCTTGATTGTTCGTCGCAACAGCCCACCCAGGCCCTTGCCCTTCTTTCGTTTGGCTCGCATCGCGTGCTCCCCCCCAGCGACGTTCATGGCCAGCGAGTACACCTTGGTGTTGCAGGTCAGGTAGAGCGTTTTGCCGTCTCCGCCGCCAAAAGTCACGTTGGCACAGAATTCCTTGGTCGGGATGAATCCGACGGGCTTGCCCTTCGGCGAGGCCACCCAGACGCCGCCCCGACCGGTGAAGTACAAGTTGCCACGCTCGTCGATGGTCATGCCATCCGGTGACGACATGTTCTTGGTTCCCGGATCAAAGAAGTCCTTTCCCCGGCCCGTCGTCCCATCGGCCTTGATGGGGTACGACCTCCACATCTTGCGTTCGCTGTCGCCAACGTAGAGCACGCTGCCGTCATTGGAGGCGATCACGCCGTTGGGCAATGGCATGTCGTCAATGATCATCGTGATCTTCCCGTCGGGAGTCCGGACGTAGACCTTGCTGGTTTTCTTGTTGGCGAAGTCCGGATCGGTGAAGTAGATGTTGCCGTTGGGGGTCTGACAGACGTCATTTGGCTGATGCCACTTCATGTTGATCGCGAGCACGGTCTTCTCGCATGGTTTGGACTTGCCGAACGAGTAGCTCATCAACCGGTGGCCATAGGCCTGGGCCCCAAGCAGCCTGCCGTCGAGCGACAGCCACGTCCCATTGACTCCCTCGGACTTGTCGAGCCAGACGGTTCCCTTTCCGGGGGCGTCAAGCCGGATGATCTGCTGGTTGGGTTTGTCTCCGCCAAAAAACGCCGTGAAGTACAGCTTGCTGGTCTTGGGATCCCAAGTCGGGCCCTCGTGGAACGCGGCACTCGAAAAGACCTCGACCAGCCGTGCCCCCCTGGCCACCGTCGACGGCCATTCGGCCGCCGCCGCGCCCGGTCCGGCACCCAGCCACAAGACGGCGATGCCCAGGACAATCAGTGTGAGAGTCTTGCTTGTGAAATGTCGCAGCATGTCGATCTCCAGGAAGGTGAGCCGGGGCCGCCTCTTGGCAGTGGACACAGGGCCTGTCCATGCGTGGCAGATCGTCATTGCAGTCGATCAGCAGACGCGAGGCAAGCCGGCGGACGGGCTGCGTGGCACGCCCCAACACGGCAACCGTAGAATACCGGGCCATGATCGAGTCGAGCGAATCACGTGATCCACTGCCCCAGGCGATCATGCCTGGCGAGCTCGCTGGAACGGCTCGTCTACCGGTCGTGATTCCCGTCGCGCTGACCAGCTTCTTTTACGCCAACCTGCTCGACTACGCCTTACCGCTATACCTGGGAGCCCGCGAGGCGGCGGCCGAGGCCGCCGGCGGTTCATTTCCTCGCGGTATGTACGCCACCGCGGCCATCTGGAGAGTCACGCCGTGGATCATCGGACCGATTCTCGCTGGGCTGTTCTCCCGGTTGATCGGTGAACGTCGCGTCTGGGCCTTCGCACTGCTGGGAAAACTGGCCGTTCCCCTGACGCTGGCCATGCACCCTCACCCACAGACCATCTCGTTGATGGCCATCTGGCAGGGCTTCACCGGTGCCCTGATGTGGATCGCCGGTTTGTCGCTCGTGCAGATGGTGCCCGCCCACCGCAAGGGGTACGCCAATGGGCTGTTGATGACTTCCATGGGCGTGGGCAGCCTGCTGGGACCGATCTGTGGACGCGTCCTGTTGTATCGCCAGGAGGTCGGGGCGCTGTTCGCCAGCGGAGAGTCCACCGAGGCCTGGAGACGGCTGGTCAACCTGTCGCCACTCTCGAGCACCCCCAGTCTCGCCGACTTCGAGCTGCTGTTCTGGATCCTGGCGGCGACCACCGCCTCCTGCGCCGTGCTGATCGGCCTGTGGGGTCAGCGGCCGGGGCGGTTTGAGCGAGATCCCGCAGCCGACCTGCAGCAGACCATCTCAGATCTCAGGCACCTGGCCACCATGCCGACGTTCTGGGCCCTGGTCATCCCGCTGTGCCTGTTTGGGGGCGCCGTGTTTGGCACGTCGAACTACTACCTCCCGTACCGTGCCGAGGAACTGGGGCTCAAGGACGGGTCGTCGGACAACGGCTGGATCTGGCTGACGCTGCTGAAGACACTGATGTGGATTCCCGGAGGATTGGCCGTCGGACTGCTGGCCGGACGTCGAGCACCGGGGATCGCCGCGGTGCTCATGATCGGCGGATTCTCGGCCGCGTCCACCTGCCTGGGTGTCAGCCAGGCCGCCTGGCAGCTGTTCGCTTCGGTCGCCGTCTTCGAGTTCGCTCGCCAGTTCATGAGATGGTCGCACGGGGGATACCTGACCGAGCACATTGGCGATCGGCTCCGGCCCACGGCCATCGGTTTCGCCATCACGTTTTCGGGACTGGGCGAGACTCTCTACGGGTGGGGATCCAAGGCGATCTGGGATCCCAACCTCGAGAGTTTTGAGTCGTGGAAACCAGTGCTGCTGGCATCGATCGCCGGCCTGTTCGCCACAACCGGTCTCTTTCTTTACGATCGCGTCCGGCCCATTCGGACCGCCCGGATGCCCGAGGACACCTCACAAGACACGGATCTGACACCATGAAGATCACCAACGTCTCCGCTCACCTGATGGGGGTCCCCGGCCCCGGGGGCCACTCGCCGGCCCGCAACTGGATCTTCGTCCGGGTCGAGACCGATGAAGGCGTGGTGGGGCTGGGCGAAGCCACGACCGAATACCACGAGCTGGCAGTGATGGCCATGATCGAAGGCCACCTCGCCGATCTGCTCGTCGGCCAAGATCCCACCCGCATCAACCACATCTGGCAGCAGATGAGACGGTTTTACTGGTGGCGTGACGGCGTCGTGAACACGAGCGCCGCCAGCGGAGTCGACCAGGCGCTGTGGGACATCCTCGGCAAGGTGACGGGTCAGCCCGTCTACAAGCTGCTGGGCGGGGCGGTCCGCGATCGCGTCAGGCTGTACGCCCGGGGAGACCTCGGGCTGGCGACGCAGGGAGATGAGATGCGGACGGCCGCCGCCGAGGGCTTCGACGCCTTCAAATTCGGACCCGGCAAATATGTCGAGCCCTACGACGACGAGAAGCAGGTGGATGTCGCACTCGACGTCGCCCGCGAGATCCGCGAGGCGGGAGGTCCCGACGTGGAATTGATGATCGACTGCGGAGGCATCTTCAGCCTCCAGGCGGCTCACCGACTCACCGAGGGGCTCCGGGACGAGGTCGGGATGCTGTTTGTCGAGGAACCGGTCAACATGGATACGCCCGACGGACTGATCTCTCTCAGGCAGTCGTTTCCCGATGTCCGTATCGCGGCTGGCGAACGCAACATGACGCGGTGGGGGTTTCGCGAGTGGCTTGAGGGAGGAGCCGTCGACGTGGTCCAGCCCGACATCTCGCACGCTGGAGGTATCAGTGAGCTGATGCGGATCGCGTCCTACGCCGAGATCTACAACGTCACCGTGGCACCCCACAATCCGTATGGCCCCGTTGCCCTGGCGGCGGCGGCCCACGCCGCCGCCGCGATGCCGAATTTCCTGATTCTCGAGCATTGCCGTCACCGGCCCTGGCTCGAGGAGGTCCAGGTTGTTGGGCCCACAGTCGCTGACGGAGCCATCACGCTCGAGGACACACCAGGGCTCGGCATCGAGCTCGACTGGAACTATGTCGCCGCCCACCCCTACCAGGCCCTGAAACTCAGGACATTCCACGACCGCGACAACGCTCTGCCACTCATCTGATGGACCGCACACCATGTCTGACTCACCGATTTTCGACAAGCACCAGATCGCCCACATCCGTGGCGTGGATCATCCCGAGTCGATCGGGATCGGCCCCGCTGGAGAAGCGTACTGCACGGGCACCGGGTGCCAGGTCTATCGACTCAACCTCGACGACAATTCCTTCGAGCAATTCTCGTCGACCGAGGCCCGCTGCCTGGGCACCGCCGTCGATGCCGACGGAAATGTCTACGCCGCCCACACGGCCGGGGACGTGCTGAAGATCACGCCGTCGGGGGATGTCAGCGTGTACGCGGTCCCCGAGGAGGGTGAGCAATTCCACTGCACGAACTACCCGGCCTTTGATCGGCAAGGGCGGATGTACGTGTCCGAGAGTGGAGACTGGTCGGGTGACATCAATGGAGGGATCTTCCGGATCGAGCCTGGAGACGGCGTTGCCAGGCGCTGGTATCCCGAGATGGTCGACACACCCAACGCCATTGCCCTGGATGCCGAGGAGCGGCACCTGTATTTCGTCGAGACCTTCGGCGCGGGCATTGCGCGAATTCCGATCAACGACGACGGCACCCCGGGAACGCTCGAACGCGTGCTGCACATGCCCCGGCATGTTCCCGATGGCATCGCATTCGACACCGACGGCCGGCTCTGGATCGCCTGCCACCGTCCCGATGCGATTTACATCTTCGACCTGTCAACAAATCGGCTGACCCTGTTTGCCGAGGACTGGATGGGTGAGGCGTTGCGAGGCCCGACCGACGTCGCCTTCGCCGGTCCGAACCGGGACATCCTGCTGGCCGCCTCGCTCGACAATCTCGTTGTTCATCGCTTCGACAACCCCGGGGCGATAGGAATTCCCCTGAATCATCCCCGGCTGCCCTGACCGGCCAATTCTCCTGGGTTTCATGATGTCCAACCTCCGTTTCGCCCTGTTTGGGACCGGTGATTTCGGCCCCCAGTTCTCCCAGTACATCAGTGAGATCGGCACACTGGTGGCGGTCTCGGAGCCAAGCTCCGATCGTCTCGCAGCCTTTCGCGAGCAGACAGGGCTGTCACTTGAGGAGTATGTCGACCACGAGTCGTTGCTGGCCGGGACCGAGTGCGACGCCGTGGCCATCACCAGCCCCAATCACACGCATCGCGACATCGCGGTGGCGGCTGCCGAGGCCGGCAAGCATGTCTACTGCGAAAAAGCGATGGCCAACACCGTGCCGGACTGCTGGGACATGGTCCGTGCCTGCCGCGAGGCGGGTGTGCAGCTGATGGTGGGGCACAAGCGGAGGTTGAGACCCCCGTGGGCGCGGATGATCGAACTCAAGGAAACTCTCGGAGCGCCGCTGGCTATCACGTCCTGTGCCTACCACGACGCGCGCCCCTACGACCACGCCGGCTGGTGGACGCGTCGAGATGGCTGCGGCGGGCTGTTTCCCGTGATCGGCGTGCACATCATCGACTGGATGCGCGGTCTCTGTGGTGACGTGGCCACTGTCCGGGCGGTCGCCCCACCGGTCGTCGATTCTCGCTATGACTTCCCCGACACCACCCACCTGACGATCACCTTCCAGCAGGGAGCTGTTGCCACGCTCACCGCGTCGCTGGTGTTTCCACCCTGGAGATTTCGCGAGGCCGGGGGCCCCATCGTGCTGTACGAGCAGGGAGGCTGCCGGTTTGAGCCGCAGATGGACTTCCTCGATCTGTTCTGGCAACACCGGGATGAACCCGAACTCAAGCACGAACGGTTTGACGACCTCGGGTTCGATCACGCCTACCGGCTCGAATTGGCCGATTTCGTCACGTCCATTGCGCAACCAGGCTACCGCGGCTGCCTCGGCTGGGAAGAGGGCCTGCGGTGCGTGGAGGTCATGGAGGCGGCTGACCGGTCGGCGGCGGCGGGAGGTGAGCTGATCGAGTTGCCGCTCTACCCCGAGCTGGAAGACCCGGCGTGACTCCTCACGAGAAGCAGAGCCCCGGCACGCCCGATCGCTGGTACCTGCTCTCGTATGTCGCGGTCACCTACTTCGCGATCTACGCACACCGCAATCTCGTCAACTACATCCAGCCCTCGCTGCTGCTCCCAACCGAACAGGGCGGACTGGGACTCGACGCGTCCCAGATCGCCTGGGTGGGACCAGTCTGGCAATTGCCCTATTGCCTGTCACAGCTGTTCGCCGGCTATCTCTCGGACCGTTACCCCCGCCGCCGCGTGATCCTCGCGAGCCTCCTGGCGAGTTCACTGGTCATGGCCGCGATGGCGGCCGTCGACAGTCTCACCGGTCTGCTCGTCGGCCGGTTCCTCCTGGGATTGGCCCAGGCATGCGCCGTGCCTGCGATGGCGGGTGCCATCGCCGACTGCTTCCGACCTCACACCCGCTCCCGTGCCATGGCGATCTACCTGTTCAGCTACAACATGGCCGTCATTGCGGCCGGGAAGTACGGAGGCGCCATCGCCGACCTGCCAGCTCAACACGTCCCCGGTACCCCGGACTCCTGGCAGATCCACGGCTGGAGACTGGCCCACCTGGCGTTCGCCGCCGTGGGGGGAGTGGCGTGGCTGGTGCTGCTGAAACTGCTTCGTGAGCCACCCCGGACCGAGCGTGTCGAGGCGCGGGGGCTTGGCACCGAGGGGGGAGGCGCCTGGCAGACACTGGGACAGGTGTTTCGCGTGCCGTCCTTTCACCTGATGTACCTCTCGTTCGCCTGCTCCGGGATGGTGATTCGCATCACCAGGTTCTGGATGCCGCAGCACTTCTACAACGTGTTTCACACCTCCAGGAGCTGGAGCCAGGAGGACGTCGGAGAGTTCTCCACTTTCTGGATCCAGGTCGGCAGCATGACCGGGCTGTTGTGTGGTGGAGTGATCGCCGATCGACTGACTCGTCGCACGATCGGCGGCCGCGTGCTCGTGCAGCTCGCCGGCTGGATCCTGCTGACACCGTGCCTGTGGGTCGTCGCGACGCAGGAGCATCTCGACGTGCTCCGCACAGCCCTCCTCCTGCTCGGGCTGGGCCTGGGCGCCTTCCAGGCCAACTTCTGGACCGCCTCGTTTGACGTGATTGACCCGGCCGCCCGTTCGACCGCCGTGGGTCTGTTCAATCTCTCCTCCGGCCTGCTCGTCTCGACCTGGTTTGATCCGCTGATCGGTCATCTCGAGGCCGACGCACAACAGCAAGGTGCCTCGGTACTCGACGCCACCATTCTCGCCGGGTCCGGAATCGGCCTGCTGGCCATCGGGCTCCTGGTCATCCTGCTCTGCTTCACGTTGCCCAGGGACCATGTCGACACCACCCCGTAACGGCCTTGCCTCGCTGTCGACGCCGCACGACAATGACGAGGTTCCTCCACCTCAGGACGCGATGCCCATGCGCTGCCTACCCGGCCTGCTGTTGATTGCGATCCCACTGGGAGCAAGCACCGGTTCGCTCGAGGCGGCTCGCAAGCAGAAGGACCCGCAGGTGGCCCGCGCGCTCAACAAGGCGCTCGATTACCTGAAGCGTGAGCAACGGAGGCAGGGGTACTGGGAAGCCCGCGGTGGCCAGTATCGTGTCGCCATGACGGCACTGGCCGGGAACGCCATGCTCGCCGAAGGGTCCACCACCACCACAGGGAAATACCGGGACGAGGTTGCCCAGGCGGTCGACTTTCTCGTCGGACAGTCACGGTCCACCGGGCTGATCGGCTACAAGAGCGACTACCGCTATACCTACGGACACGGCTTCTCGATGCTCTTCCTCTCGCAGGTCTACGGTGAGGAGGAAGACAAGAAGCGACGCTCGGACCTCAAGCGCGTGCTGGCCAAGGCGGTCGACTTTTCCGCCAAGGCCCAGACGACTCGCGGAGGCTGGGGGTACGTCTCGGCCAAGGACGGGAATGACTTTGACGAGGGCTCCACCTGCATCACCCAGGTGCAGGGACTGCGCGCCTGTCGCAACGCCGGTATCCCCGTCCCCAAGGAAATCATCGACAGGGCCCAGAAGTACATCCGAGACTGCATGACCCCTGATGGCGGGATCCGCTACCGCTTCGGGCAGGGCGGAGGTGCCAGGCCACCAATCACCGCCGCCGCCGTCGCCTGCATGTTCAACTCGGGCGAGTACGAGACCGACCAGGTCAAGAAGATGATGGCCTACTGCGAAAAAAACGTCTGGCCGGGACGTGGCGTCACCAGCCGGTTCGGACACTGGCACTACACCCACTACTACTACTCGCAGGTCATGTACCGCATGGGCGACGAGAAGTGGGGGAAGTACTACGGCGAGATCAAGAAACAGCTGCTGCGAACCCAGTCGAGTTCGGGAGCGTGGCTCGAGGGCTACATTGGCCCGGTCTACACCACCTCCATCAATGCCACGATCCTGCAGCTGGAAAACGGATTCCTCCCGATCTACCAGCGGTGACCACGTCGCCGTTGCCACTCGTCACAGGGCCTCGTCCCCCCTGTTGTTTCGTATCAGCAATCGCCGATAAGATCACCGTATGTTCGATCTTGTTTCCAACCAACAGGCCAGCGACTGTGGTGGGCGTCGAGGCGTCACGCGCCGCGAGTCGATCCAGGTCGGTTCGCTGGGACTCGCCGGACTCGGACTCGGCACTCTTGGGCTCACCGACCTGCTCCGGCTTCGCGCCCAGGCCCCCGAAGCCTTCCGAGACAAGTCGATCGTCCTGCTGTTCCTGACCGGTGGGCCGAGCCAGGTCGAGACCTTTGACCCAAAGATGTCGGCTCCGGCCGAGATTCGCAGCGTCAACGGGGAACTCTCCACCAGCCTGCCGGGCGTCACATTCGGCACGACCTTTCCGCGACTGGCCCGCTTCGCCGATCGGATGGCCATCGTGCGTTCGTTCACCCACGGCAACGCCAATCACACCGGCGGAGCCCAGGACGTGATGCGGGGCGGTGCCGGCAACCAGATCGGAATGGGCTCGATCGTGACCCGCCTGCGTGGGACCAACCACCCCACGAGCGGTGTCCCCACGCAGGTGTATCTCAGCCATCAAGAACCCGATCCCCAGTTCAACAAGGAGCGGCTGAGGCTGCTCGAGGCGGCCACCGCTGGTGAACTCGGCGCTGCCTTTGCCCCGTTTGATCCGCTCGGCGACGGCCCGGTCAACCAGAACCTCACCCTCAATCTCCCACGGAAACGGCTCTCTGACCGCCGGCAGCTCAGGCAGTCTCTCGACCGCCTCGCCCGGGCGGTCGATGGCAGCGGCATGATGGAGGGCCTCGACAAGTTTGAACAACAGGCCTTCAACCTGCTGCTCGGCAAGGGGCGACGCGCCTTTGACCTCTCTGATGAGAGCCCCGAACTGCTGCGGCGTTATGACACGAGCCGGTTCAACACCGCGCTCCGCGTGAAGACTCGCCACTCGACCCTCGGTCGCCAGATGCTGCTCGCCCGTCGTCTTTGTGAAGCAGGTGCCGGCTTCGTGACCGTACACAACCCCGGCTGGGACATGCACGGCGGCACCACCCAGTTCAACATGCCCCACGGCATGGAACGCCTGGGCCGACCGGTCGACCAGGCCGTCAGCGTGTTTCTCGAGGATGTCCAGCAACGAGGTCTTTCGGAGAAGATCCTGCTGATCGTCACCGGGGAATTCGGACGCACCTCGAAAGTGAACTCCAATGGCGGCCGCGACCACTGGCCCAAGCTCAGCACACTGGCATTCGCCGGGGGCGGACTGCCCATGGGCCAGGTCATTGGCCGATCCAGCCGCGATGTCAGCGAACCGGCCTCGCGGCCCGTATCGCCCGAGGATCTCTTCGCCACGATCATCCACACGATGTTCGACACCGGGATTCTCAGGCTGTTGCCCGAGGTACCCCGTGACGTCGCTCGCCTGATCGAGCGAGCTCGACCCATTCCCGAACTCGTCAATGGTGTCAGAGCTTGAATCGTGGCTCGCTCGACCCGGCTGGTTTGCCAGGATCGCCGCCACTATTCACTATTCAAGTTCTGACCCCAGGTTCTTTGGCTGGAGGCGATGGCGATGGGAATCCTCGATAAGTTCAAGCTGGATGGGCGGATCGCCCTGGTCACAGCCGGATCAGGACCACAGTTCGGGAGCAGCCTGACCGAGGGGCTGGCCGAAGCGGGTGCGACGGTGATCTCGGCCTCCCGGTCCCTGGAACGTAACCAGGAGTTTGCCAAGCGGCTGTGCGACGCGGGTTACGACGTCCGCGCTGCCCAGGTCGACATCACCGACGTGGGATCGATCAACGCATTGCGAGACGAGGTTCTCGCCGAGCACGGCCGGCTCGATGTCCTGGTCAACAGTGCCCTCGCCCGCGATGGTCACGCGGGGGCGTTTGATGAACAGACACCCGAAGTCATCGCCGAATCCGCAGCCGGCGACTTCGCCGGGCTGTTCGCCATCTGCCAGGCCTTCCTGCCCGGCATGGCCGAGCAGGGCCGTGGCTCGATCGTCAACATCTCGAGCATCTACGGTGTCGTCGCCAACGACCCTACCATCTATCTCGGCACCGACATGAAGCAACCGGCCACCTACACGTTCGTGAAGGCCGGCATGATCAACTTCACCAGGTACCTGGCCAATTACTACGGCAAACAGGGTGTCCGGGCGAATTGCATCAGCCCCGGCGGGTACTTCAACAACCAGCCCGAGGAGTTTGTCGACGAGTACACCAAACGGGTACCCGTCGGTCGCATGCTCGACAACGAGGACATCAAGGGGGCGGTGGTCTACCTGGCCTCGGATGCCTCCGAGTACATCAACGGGCACAACCTGCTTGTCGACGGCGGCTGGACAGCGGTCTGACCCTCACTCGACGTACAGAAACTCGTCGAGGTTGAACAGTACGAGGCAATAGTCGGCCAGTCGCTCGTCAAACGGCGAATCACCCTCCTCAAGGAATCCCCGACCCAGGGACAATTCCCCGGGAGTCGGCTCGCGACCCAGCGCCAGGCGATACGCCTGCTGCACAAGAGCCACCGGCGCACTGCCCACCTCCCCCTGCAACCGCATGGCCAGTGCCCTGGCGTGCCGATCCAGTTCCGGACTGTTGAGCAGGGCGAGGGCCTGTCCGGCATGAGAACTCTCATTGCGTCGCCCACAGCTGGCCATCGTCCCTGGAGCATCGAAATTGGTCAGCAGCGGAGGCCGGTTGTTTCGCTTCACGAACAGGAAGACCGTCCGCCGGTTGTGCTGGTAGCGGTTCGTGTTGGGTTGCCAATTCCCCTTGTACTGGAGCGCCGCGATCTCCGGTGGCAACGGCAGCCGAACGCCCGGGCCTCCCGCCTGCCTGTTCAACTGGCCACTGACAAACAACAGGCTGTCTCGCAGTGCTTCGGCCTCCAGCCGTCGTCGTCGCGCCCGCCACAACAGCTGGTTGCCGGGATCGGCTTGCTCAGCCCTGGGGTCCTGGTGTGTACTCGATTGCTGATAGGTCGAAGACATCACGATCAGGCGATGCACGTGCTTGGCACCCGCTCCGCGCCGGGACGCCGCCATCAATTCGGCGGCGAGCCAGTCGAGCAGTTCCGGGTACGACGCCGCCCGGCCCATCACGCCAAAGTCGTTGGGCGTGGCGACGATGCCCTCGCCAAAGTGGTGCTGCCAGATCCGGTTGACAAACACGCGTGCCGACAGCGGATTGATCTCCGAACCCAACCACTCGGCCAGTTCGGCACGTCGACCGGTCGAAGTCACCGCGTGCCGGGCACCGACCTTGTCGATGGCCGGACGTGAACGGGCCTGAAACGACGTTGGCTGGACATCCTGGCCCGGACCGACCATGACCGCCGGAAACCGCGGGCGGACGATTTCAGCCAGCTGGTGAGGGTCACCGCGGACGAGCCGGTGTGTCACCGGGACCTGTTGTCCGCGCTCGAGGATCGCCATCACCGACGCCACCGGTGGTGGCTCTGTCTGTTGCAGCCTCGCGAGCTCCGCGTGCAACTTCTCGTGACGCTCCCTGTCGGCCTCACCCACCGCCTCGCGAATGTCCGTGGCGCTGATCGTCAGCAACCGCTCGGCCATCGCCACGCGACGGGACTGCTCCGGGGTTCGTTGCGATGGTTCGGTGGCCAACGCCGACCGCGTTTCCGCCGCCAGCGCGTCTTTCCGCTGTCGCATCAACCTGTCCCGCACCGGATCTTCGATCGCTTCCAGCTCCTTCCGCAGGGCGTCTCGGTTGGTCATCCATCGTTTCCGCGCCTGCTCGCGGCGTGTCCGCTCTTCGGCAGGCACCAGTGGCAGATCGACCGGCTGGCTGGCGGCAAAGAACGCCTGCAGCCGGTAGTAGTCCGCCTGGGGCAAGGGATCGAACTTGTGGTCATGACACCGGGCACATCCCAGCGTGACACCAAGGAAGGCCGAGCCGACCACGTCGACCATCTCGGTCAGTCGCTCCTGGCGGTTCTTCGCCACATCCTGGTTGCCCGCGTTCATTCTCAAGGGGCCCAGCCGGTGCAGGCCCAGGGCCGGCAACGCCGCGGCATCCTCGGGAAACAGTTCGTCGGCCGCAATCTGCTCAGCCACGAAACGACCAAAGGGCTTGTCGTGATTCAACGAGTCGATCACCCAGTCTCGGTACCTCCACGCATGGGGACGAGGGTCGTCGTATTCAAACCCGTCGCTGTCGGCGTACCGGACAACATCCAGCCAGTGTTGGGCCCACCGATGGCCATAGGCGGGCGAGGCCAGCAACCGGTCGACAAGCCTGCCCCACGCACCGGGACGGGTGTCAGACAGGAATCGAGACATGGCCGCGGGAGTGGGTGGCAGACCCGTGAGGTCGATATGCAGCCGGCGGGCCAAGACCCGTCGGGAGGCCCGCGGCGCGGGTTCGATTCCCAGGGACTCCAATCCGTGCAGGACAAATGAGTCCACCGGGGTGGCAACCCTCGTGGCGTGCTGCACGCGCGGAATTGCTGGCCTCTCGACCCGGCGAAACGCCCAGTCTCGCTCGTCGTCCGCACCGGTGGCGACAAGTGGGTACAGCAGGCAGGCGGCGGTCAACAGGAAACGCATCATCGCTTGTGAGCCAACCAGGCAATCTCGGATCAGGCCCTCCATCATCGAGCCCCCGCTTCGGCCCGGTCAAGGGGACCACCCGCTCCTGTCGCCTTCCGGCGGATTCCACGCTGGAGTACCCTATAGATCTGATGGCACGTCCTGTCACACAACCCTGTTGTCCCGGTCCCCCGGTCGCAGCAGATCGACGTTCGTTTCTCCAGCACAGCGGACTGGGGCTCGGGTCGATCGCCATGGCCTCGTTGCTGGCACGAGACGCACGCGGAGCTGGAGACAGCTCAGCGGACGGCGGAAACCCCCTGGCCGCACGGGCGGCCGACGTCGCTCCTCCGGCTCGCTCGGTCATCTTCCTGTTCATGGCAGGCGGGCCGAGCCAGGTCGAGACCTTTGATCCCAAGCCCCAGCTGAATCGTCTCCACGGGCAGCCGGTTCCCAAGAGTCTCGGCAAGGTCCAGACACAGCAGGCTGACGAGCGATCATTGCTGCTGGGTGTCAAGCGGCGGTTTCGGCCATGTGGTGAGAGCGGACTCGTGATGTCCGACCTGTTCCCGCACCTCGCCACGTGCGCTGACGATCTCTCGGTTGTCCGTTCGATGCACGCTGACAGCATCGTCCACTCCGCCGCGCTCTATCAGATGAACACTGGCCGCACGCTGATGGGCCACCCGACCATCGGCGCGTGGCTGACTTATGGACTCGGCAACGAGAGCGACAACCTGCCGTCGTATGTCGTGATGCTCGACCCCGACGGCACGCTCGTGGGTGGGCCGCCGTGCTGGGGGGCCGGTTATTTCCCTCCCATCTACCAGGGTACGTTGTTCCGACCCGAGGCTCCGCCGATCCTCAACCTGAGGCCCAGTGGCGGGAGGACCATCGCCCGACAACAGAAAAACCTCGCGCTGCTCCGCCAGCTCAACCGGCTGCGTCGCCGGCCGGCCGACCCGGTGCTGGAGACCCGGGCGGCCACCTACGAGCTGGCCTTCCGCATGCAGAAGCACGCCCCCGAGGCAGTGGACATTTCGCGCGAGACCGCGGCGACCCAGTCTCTGTACGGCCTCGACCGAGCTGCGACCTCCGAGTTCGGTCGCCGTTGTCTGTTGGCCCGCCGCCTGGTGGAACGCGGCGTCCGCTTCATCCAGCTGTACTCCGGGGGCGGCCCGGGCAACATGACCTGGGACGGGCATGGCGATATCGAGGAAAACCACCTGAGGATGGCCGGACAGGTGGACCAGCCGATCGCCGGTCTGTTGACCGATCTGAAGCGGCGTGGCCTGCTCGAGAACACGCTGGTGATCTGGGGCGGCGAGTTTGGGCGGACGCCGATGTCGCAGGGTAAGACGGGACGAGATCACAGCCCGTTTGGCTTCTCGATGTGGATGGCCGGTGCGGGGATCCAGGGAGGCCGCATGGTGGGCGGCACCGATGAGATCGGGCTGAGGGCCGTGGACAAGCCGTACCACGTCCGCGACCTGCACGCGACCATTCTCGATCGCGTCGGTCTTGACCAGGACGCCCTGACCTACCTGCACAACGGTCGAGAAGAACGGCTGACCGATATTGGTGGTCGCGTGATCGCCGACTTGCTTTGACTGCCGAGAGGGGAGCACGGTTGAGATGAACTGCTCTTATCGACATGCGCTGATCACAGCCTGTGTTGCGGCGACCACGCTCGCCGGTGACCCGGGTGCGACCGAGACCCAGGCCGCCCGTCCGAATGTCGTCGTCGTGCTCTGTGACGACCTCGGCTATGGAGATCTCGGCTGCTTCGGCAGCCCCACGGTCAAGACGCCACGGATCGACGCCTTCGCCCGCTCGGGGCTCAGGCTGACCAGTTGCTACGCCGCGTCGGCCAACTGCAGCCCGGCCCGCGCCGGTCTGCTGACCGGACGCACGCCCTACAGGGCCGGTATCCACAACTGGATCCCCCACCTGTCTCCCATGCACCTCCGCCGCGGCGAGATCACGCTCTCGGGTCTGCTCAAGCAGGACGGCTACAACACCTGCCATGTTGGCAAGTGGCACCTCAACGGCCGTTTCAATCTCGCCGATCAACCCCAGCCATCCGACCACGGATTCGACCACTGGTTCAGCACGCAAAACAACGCGCTCCCCAGCCATCGCGACCCGAACAACTTTGTCCGCAACGGCAAGGCGGTCGGACCGCTCGAGGGATACTCGAGCCAACTGGTCGTCGACGAGGCTCTGGCCTGGCTCGACGGGGGTCGCGACACGGCGAAGCCGTTCTTCCTGTGGGTCTGTTTTCACGAGCCGCACGAGCCGATTGCTTCGGCCGAGATCTACGAGCGACGGTACCGCAAGCTCAAGGACCGCGCGCAGATCCGTCATCACGCCAACATCACCCAGATGGACCATGCCTTCGGCCGGCTGCTCGACGGATTGGACCGCCACCAGCTGAGTGACAACACGCTGGTGTTGTTCACCAGTGACAACGGTCCGGCCAAGACTCGGTTTCATCCACATGGGTCCGCCGGGCCGCTGCGCGACAAGAAAGGATCGATGTACGAGGGTGGGATCCGCGTCCCGGGCATCGTCCGATGGCCGGGACGGATCCAGCCGGGATCCACCAGCGATGTGCCTGTCAGTGGCGTCGATGTTCTGCCAACCGTCTGTGACGTGACTGGCACCAGACTCCCGAACCAAAGACACCTCGACGGGACCAGCGTGGCGCCACTGTTCTCCGGCCAGCCGGTTATGCGGACACAGCCCCTTTACTGGCAATTCCATGTCGCCCGAAGCCAACCCAAGGTCGCCATGCGGCTGGGCAACTGGAAGCTGCTGGCACACCTCGACGGACCGACGATCCGCCCTCACGGGGACATCCGGGCCGAGGATCAGAAGGCCATCAAGACCCAGTCCATCGGCGAGCTCGAACTGTACGATCTGAAGACCGACATCGCCGAAACAAAAAACCGCATCGGGGAGCTCGACAGTCTGCCGCGGCCGGTGCAACAGATGGTCGGATCGCTCAAACGGCTCTTCAGCGAGGTCCAGCAGGAATCACCTTCGTGGCCCGCGTGGGCGTGGCCGAGACATGAATCCCAGCGGATCGCCTGGTCCGGTCAATTGAGAGGATTCGGCTGGCGAACCAACGGAACCGGCAGCCATCCCGATGCCGATGTGCCAACCCGATGGAGCAAGACCGAGAACATCGCATGGGCCACCAAGCTGCCCACCAGAAGCAATAGCCTTCCTGTCTTCACGCGAAAGGCCGTCTTCACCTGCGTCGAACCGTTCGGACTGGCCAAGCTCGATCTCGCCACCGGCAAGGTGATCTGGCAGAGGACCAGCAGTTACACCGACATCACGTCTCCCGGCGACTGGATGGAAATCCAGAAGGAGGTGGCGGCGATGAAGAAGCTCGTCGATGAAAAGACCGCTCTCCGCAAGCTGGTCGAGAAGCTTGAGGACAGCCTCGAGAAGGCCACTGACAAGAAGGCCGTGGTGGCCAGGATCGAGCAGGTGGAACTGCGAGTCGAGAAACTGGATGAGCAGATCGAGACCATGCCGCGGGCCGCGCGATACACGCTGCCGGTGACGCAGCAACAATACAACGGCTACACGACCGCGACACCAATCACCGACGGCCGGCTCGTCTGGGTCGTGTACGGAAACCGGGTCGTGACCTGCTTCGATATGGATGGCAACAGGCAATGGTCTCGCGTCCTGCCCGACAACCCCCAGATGATGTGGGGTCACTCGGCCAGCCCACTGCTGGTCGCCGGACGATTGATCGTTCCGATCGAAGACATCGTTGCGCTCGACCCCGAAACCGGCAAGGACCTCTGGAGGACCAGCTACGGGCAAACGTGGGGTTCTCCGGTGCGTGCCGAGATCGACGGAAAACCCCTGATCCTGATGGCCAACGGACGGATGGTCAGGCCTCGCGACGGCAAGGTGATCGGCCGCATGTCGCCGCTCGAACGTGCGTCGCCGGTCGTCGTCGGGTCAACCGCCTTCTATATCGGTCAGCGTGCCGAAGCGTTTCCGTTGCCCGAGAAACTCGACCCCGCAGCCAAGAAGCGGGTCCGGCCGAAAGCACTCTGGGAAACCAGCCCACCGGGTGGCGGTTTCAGCTCGTCACCGGTCGTGCACGACGGGCTGATCTACTGCGTGGCCACACGCGGCATTCTCAGTGTTATCGACACCGCGAACGGCAAGATCGTCTACAACCGACGGCTCAACCTGGGCAACGGCCCCGTCTGGCCCAGTCTGCTGCTCGCCGGTGAGCACGTCTATGCCAGCAACCGGGATGGCAACACCGTCGTATTCAAGACCGGGCGGAGCTACCAGGAGGTTGCAAGAAACAAGCTCGAGGAGTTCATCTCGACACCCGTCGTCTACAACAACCGGATCTACATCCGCACCTACGGTCACCTGTACGCCATTGGGAAATGACCGCGAGCGGCACAGACCACACGACGGGCTGGCGGTCACACCCCGGCTGGCGGTCACACCCTCTCAGGCGATCACACCGCTGATCGGTTCGCCGTCGAGGGCAGCCCGGTGTTCCCGGCCGGTCCGGTCATAGACCGGCATCAGCGGGTCGACTCCCACCAGCTCATACATGGTTGCCACGTGGTCGGCACTGCTGACCGGAAAATCGACGGGCCAGGCGGCATGACGGTCGCTGCGGCCAAAAATCGTGCCGCGGCGGACACCGGCACCCGTGTAAACGATAAAGCCGCACTGCGTCCAGTGGTCCCGACCCGCGTTCTTGTTCACCTTGGGTGTCCGCCCCATCTCGCCCATCAGGACCACCAGCGTGTCCTCAAGCAAACCTCGCTCGGCCATGTCCTCGACCAACGCCGAGTAGCACTGGTCGAGAGTGGGCAGCAGAAAGTTCTTCAGCAGGCGGAAGTTGTTGCCGTGGGTGTCCCACTGACCCGCGCCCACCTTGCCGTTGAGTTGAGACTCAAAGGTCAGGCCAACAAACCGCGTGCCGGCTTCGACCAGCCTGCGCGCCGTCAGCAGGCACGACCCGAACAGGTGCTCACCGTAACGCTGGCGGGTTTCCGGAGATTCTCGATCGAGATCAAAGGCGTCTCGCGTCCGCGTGGTGGTCAGCAGCTCCAGGGCTTTTTGCTGAAACACGTCGAGCGTGCTCACTGCGGCCGATTCTCCGATCCGTCTCTGCCCCGCATCCACGGCAGCCAACAGATCTCGGCGACGATCAAGCCGTGCGGTGCCCAGCCCGGGCTGGTCCTCCAGCGCCGGCAACTGCGGGTTCGCGAAAGGGACCGGGGGGTTGATGTACGCGCTACGTCCCTCGGTCGACTCGCGAAAACTCGGGGAGTAGCTCGTGAAGAGGGGATCGAATTGCTGGCCCAGGAATCCGCCGTAGGGTCCGGCCCGGTGTTTGCCCTGGCTATGACCGGGGTAGGTGGGCATCCAGACGTAATTCGGCACACCGGGTGACCCCAGCCCGGCCAGTTGCATGACCGAACCGACACTCGGGTGGTCTGTTGGCTTGAAGTGATTCCCATTGATGACCGGCCCCGAATAGCCGGTCAGCATGTTGTAGGGGCTGTGGGTGTTGTACAGGTGTGTGTGTGTACGCACGACACACGAGTGGTGCATGTTGCGAGCGGTCAGGGGCATCAGCTCGCACACATCCAGTCCCGGCACGCTGCTGCGGATCGGTTGAAACTCCCCTCGAATTTCCGCAGGTGCCTCGGGCTTCATATCGAACATGTCGATGTGGCTCGGGCCACCCAACAGGTTGACCAGGATCACCGAGCGGGCTGGAGCCCGAGCATCGACCGTCTGGGCGTTCTCGGCCGCCAGCAACGCCGGAAGCGACAGCCCGCCAGCCAGACCCAAGCCGCCAACCTGCATCAGATCGCGGCGCGACATGCTGTCGCAAAGTTGAGGTGATGAACCTGGTATTCTCAGCATCGACGTTTGTCTCCGGTCGAATCCGTCAACGCATTCTAGGTCACTGATGTGTTCCCTGTCATCTGGTATCGGCTACTCGCCCCCGAATCCGAACTCCGGTTGAGATCCCGTTGCAGGGCCGTTGTCAGCCCACGGATCAGGCACTTCGTCGACCGGGACAGGGGCTGGCGAGTCGGCGGGCACATCCTCGGGGTCATCACCGGGTGGCTGCCAGTCACCCCAGTGTTCCAGGTAGTGGGCATACGCCGCACAGGTGTCGCGGCGTTCTTCGAGCCACTGTTTCGTCTCGGACACTAGCCGTTGCTCGGTTTCAATGTCGAGCCTTCCGATCATCACGCGAGACCTGAGAAACACGAAGTACGTATCGAGCACGTCACAGCGACAGTAGTCGTTGATCTCCTCCAGTCGCCCCTGTTCATAAAACGACTGCACCATGGATCCATCGACGCCAGTTTTGCCCGGCTTGCCGATCAAGTGCGCCAGCAGGTTGAGACCGCCATTGACGCGCGAGGCTCCGAAGTTGGAGACGAGGTCCATCAGATCGATGTGCGACCGGATGTTGTATCGATTACGGGCCTGGTCATAGGTCCTGGCCTCGACATTGAACCACTCGGGCAATGTGATCCCATAGCGGTAGGCGGCCAGTTCGAGCACCGGCAGGTCGTACCCGCGGCCGTTGAATGTCACCAGCGTGGGCTGTTGGTAGTGCTTCCAGCCTTTCCAGAATTGATCGGAGATCACGTGCGGCCGGTACCGCGGGGAGTCCAGCACGGCCAGATCGAGCAGCCGGAAGCCTGCGTCCACCTTGGCGACGGCAACTGAGACCGGAAGCATCCAGGTCGGGGGCAGCACATCGCTGCCTCGCTGCGCCAGTCGCTCTGCCTGGAATCTCTCGATCGCCTCTCCCGGTGGCATCTCTGGGTCACCAAACTTCGCTCTCGCGATCAGATCCCCGTCAGCGACCGCCTCCACATCAAACACCAAGTAACTGACCAAGTCCGTCATCGCTGCCCCCGCTGCCAAACGACTCGCGGGTACGTTACCATGAACCCCAGTCGCCTCAAGCCTGAGAATTCCGGCTCCTCTCCTTCTCCCCTTCGTGCGTCTCGTCATGACCGATTCTCCCGACGCACCCGCCAGCGGACCCGAACCGGATCAGGCCGCCGTTGCGGAATCGGCCAGCGAACAGTTGGGGGACAACGAGGAGCGGCAGCGGGAGGCGATCGACCAGCTGGTGGCGGCCTATGGCCGAATGCGCGAGGAGATCAGTAAGGCGATCATTGGTCAGCACACGGTCGTCGACCAGTTACTCGTGTCGCTGTTCTCGGGGGGCCACTGCCTCCTGGAAGGAGTGCCCGGTCTCGCCAAGACGTTGTTGGTCAGCACGATCTCGGACATTCTTCAGCTCTCGTATCGCCGCATCCAATTCACCCCGGACCTGATGCCATCGGATATCACCGGCACCGATGTACTCCAGGACGACCCGGACACCCACCAGCGGACATTCCAGTTCCTTGAGGGTCCGTTGTTTGCCAACATCGTGCTGGCTGACGAGATCAACCGGACGCCACCGAAGACCCAGGCGGCATTGCTGGAAGCGATGCAGGAACGCCGCGTGACGGTGGGGACTCGAACCTACACGCTGCCCGAGCCCTTCTTTGTGCTCGCCACGCAAAACCCGATCGAGCAGGAAGGCACCTACACGCTGCCCGAGGCACAACTCGATCGTTTCATGTTCCACGTTGTCGTCGATTACCCGACTGCCGACGAGGAGCTCCAGGTCCTGAAGCAGACCACCGGAGCAGACCGCCCACATCTCGAAGCGGCGCTGTCCGGCGAACAGATCCTGTCATTGCAGGCCCTGGTACGTCAGATTCCCGTGGGTGAACACGTCTACGTCTATGCCCGGGACCTGGCACGTGCCAGCCGTCCCACCGAGCCCGATGCGGCGAAGTTTGTCAGGTCCTATGTCGCCTGGGGAGCAGGCCCTCGCGCCGGACAGTACCTGGTGATTGGTGCCAAGGCCCGTGCCGTTCTCGAGGGCCGGCTGCACGTCACGACTGAAGATGTCAAGGCGGTTGCTCACCCGGTACTGCGACACCGCCTGGTCACCACGTTTGCGGCCGACAGCGAGAACATCACGTCTGACGACCTGGTGGACATGCTGTTGGCGAAGGTGCCGGTGGAACTCGTAGAGCGAGCCGCCTCGCGCGTGCCCTAGGTCACCAGCGGCGACAAGCCTCCAGGTGGCTCTCAGCTCCAGTGCTAGACAACAGGCAGGAACTCACTTTATGACTCAGACTTTCAACATCGCCGTGATCGACGGAGATGGCATTGGACCCGATGTGACGCGCGAGGCAATCCGGGCCGTCGAGGCCGCTGCACCTCTCGATGATGCCAGCTTCCAGTGGACCTCGTTTCCATGGGGCACAGAGTACTTCTTCGAGCATGGTTCGATGGCGCCTGCCGACTATCTCGACACCCTGGCCGATTACGACGCCATCCTGCTGGGTGCTGTCGGACATCCCGACGTGCAGGACCACGTGACACTCAACGGACTGCTGCTCCCCATCCGCCGTCGATTCGACCAGTGCGTGTGCCTGCGACCGTCGTACCTGTATGACGGCGTCGAGAGTCCACTGCGCGACAAGCCGGCCGGATCGATCGACATGCAGGTGTTCCGTGAGAACACCGAGGGCGAATATGCCAACGTTGGAGGACGACTCTACGCGGATCGGCCACACGATGTTGCCGTCCA
>MDTE01032399.1_pt1 | contig 63283 bp, 57 predicted proteins | sample 811231 | NCBI WGS metagenome assembly MDTE01 (sample SAMN05326651, study PRJNA326480) | marine metagenome | isolation source: seawater | place: Indian Ocean: Red Sea | collected 2010
CGCTGGCTTCTTCGGTTTGTTCTTCTGCAGCAGGCTCGCTGGCTTCTTCGGTTTGTTCTTCTGCAGCAGGCTCGCTGGCTTCTTCGGTTTGTTCTTCTACAGCAGGCTCGCTGGCTTCTTCGGTTTGTTCTTCTTTCACATCGTCGTTATTTTTATCTTCAGGGGACATTATTTCCTCCGGTTTTTCTTTTTTTTAATGCAAATTATATTGATTAATCTATATAGACTCGTGAAGTTAACAAATGTGTATCTTTGGGTCAATGTTTTTATCTAGAAGTTTTTTATTTAATTAACACTTGCGATTTTATGTTATGAATTGATAAAGTGTTTTTTATCTTATTATTTTTTTTTACCAACCTAATAGGCAATGTATATTACTGAGATTAGGCGAGGAAAATGACAGAAAATCTTTTGGAAGTAAAAAATCTTGTTAAATATTTTCCTGTACGAGGTGGTGTTTTCTCTCGGGTTAGGAATTATGTTAAAGCCGTTGATGGCATTAGCTTTGAAGTTAAACCTGGTGAGACTTTAGGTTTAGTTGGCGAAAGCGGATGTGGAAAATCAACAGCTGGGCGTTCTATTCTTCGATTAATTGAGCCTACCTCTGGCGAGATCAATTTTGAAGGTGAAAATATTTGTGATCTTAATAATGAGGAATTAAGGAAACGTCGAAGACAAATGCAAATAATTTTTCAGGATCCCTACGCATCATTAAATCCTAGAATGACTATTGGCAGTATAGTTGGCGAACCGTTGACCATACATAATGTTGCGAAAGGACAAGAAAGAAAAGACAAAGTTGAACAATTACTCCACAGGGTTGGATTGCGTCCTGAGCATATTCGTAGGTACCCTCATGAATTTTCAGGTGGTCAAAGACAAAGAATTGGACTCGCGAGAGCTTTAGCTCTAAACCCAAAACTAATTATTGGAGATGAACCAGTTAGTGCATTGGATGTTTCTATTCAGGCTCAGGTAATTAACTTGCTAGAAGACTTACAAAAGGATTTGGGTATTGCTTATGTAATGATAGCCCATGATCTTGCTGTTGTTCAGCATGTAAGCGATAGAATAGCTGTAATGTATCTAGGAAAGATTGTTGAGCTTGCAGAAGCAGACGAACTTGTATCTTCACCAAAACATCCTTATACAGAAGCACTTCTATCTGCTGTGCCTGTACCAGATCCAACCGTTAAAACGGAACGTATTCTTTTGAAAGGTGATGTTCCTAGTCCTGTGAATCCTCCCTCTGGATGCCGTTTTCACACAAGATGTCCATACAAAGAAGACATTTGTGAGCAAGAGGATCCTCCTATGCTTGAGATGAGCCCTGGTCATACAGTTGCTTGTCACCTCTCAGATAAAATTTATGGAAATAGTGGTTCTTCTGGCGATTCTGCTGCAGCGTAGTTTTCTACCACCTTTTTTATCTTGTTAAATTGTTGATTTTTAGAGTTCTTTGAAAGAGAAAATGGCCGAATTAATTACTCTAAAAGAAATAAAACAAGCACAATTAAATTCTCACAGTTTAATAAGAAAAACTCCTTTAATTCCTTTTACTAATGCACTTGAAGAAAATACTTCGAATTCTCTTTTTCTTAAATTAGAGAACTTGCAAGTTACTAATTCGTATAAACCTCGGGCTGCATTCCATGTAATGGATTCCTTAAATTCTGAACAACGAGCGAAAGGTATTGTAATGACATCTTCAGGAAATTTTGCAAAAGCTTTCGCTCTAGCAGCTACTGTTTATGGTGTAAAGGTAGTTGTAGTCCTTTTAGATCAGACTAGTCGATCAAAAGTAGATGCTATTAGGAAACTTGGCGCAGAGATCGTTTTTTGTGGCACTCATTATTCTTCTAGAAAAGATAAAATGTTTGAGGTTGCGACAAAAAAAAATATGATTGCTATAGACACTACTGAAGATAGAAGAGTTCCTATTGCACATGGAAGTATCGGAATGGAAATTTTAGACGAGCTGGAAGATGTTCAGACTGTATTAGTACCATGTAGTTCGGGAGGTCTTATAGCCGGTATTGCAAGTGCTATTAAGTTACAACGTCCAAGTATTAAAGTGGTGGGAGTTCAACCAAATGGTGCAGCAGCAGCGTATCACTCTTTATTAGCTGGAAAACCAGTTAATATAGATAATTGGAAAAGTATTGCTGATGGTCTTGCTGCAACTAAACCTGGGAATCTTCCATTTGTTCATATTAAAGAAAGAGTAGATGATATTGTTCTTGTAAGTGAAGAAGATATTATTAATTCATTTTCAAAATTGTTAAAAAATTCAAAAATTTTATGCGAGCCAGCAGGAGCAGTTTCAACTGCAGCGTTTTTTGCAAATAAACTAAAAAATCCAGGAAAAACGGTCTCTATAGTTAGTGGTGGAAATCTAACCACAGAGTTGCTCTTACAATTACTATCTTCTTAAATTTGGAAAGGACTCTTTTAACATACTTGTTATCGTTTCGCCTATTGCTATAGAAGATGTTGCTCCAGGTGAAGGGGCGTTACAGACATGTAGAGCTCTTTCGGTGTGAATAATAGAGAAATCATCTATAAGCTTTCCATTTCTATCAATCGCTTGTGCTCTTACGCCCGATCCACCATCAATTAGATCATCCTCTTGAATTTCTGGGAGTAATTCTTGTAATGCTTTAGTAAATGCCTTTTTACTAAGTGATCTATACATTTCACCCATCCCTACTTTCCAGTATTTTCTAGCGAGTTTCAAGAATCCACCATAAGTAATAGTTTCCATGAGGTCTTTAAAATTCAAATTACTTTTTTTATAACCTTCTCTTGCAAATGCTAAAACCGCATTTGGACCTGCTTCGACAGTACCATCAATTCTTTTTGTAAAATGTACACCTAGAAATGGAAAGGCAGGGTCAGGTACGGGATAGATTAATCCATTCACTAAATTCTCTCTAGATGGTTTTATTTGGTAATATTCTCCTCTAAAGGGGACGATTTTCACTGGTAGTTTTGCACCTGCTAAACTAGCGATGCGATCTGCATAAAGACCAGCACAGTTTATTAAGTAAGAACTAGAGAACTCTCCATGGTCGGAGTTTATAAATATTTGATTCTTTTTGATTTGAATTTTTTTTATATTTTGATTCAATTTGATTTCTTGATCTTTTTCAAGAATCAGTTTCGCGTAGGCTTTGAGAACTCCTGGATAATCAATTATTCCGGTACTAGGAACCCATAATGCTTTAATTCCCTTTGCATGTGGCTCCTTTTCGAGAAGTTCTTCTTTAGCAATCATTTCTATGCCTTTTACACCATTGGCTTTTGCTCGTTTGTAAAGTTCTTCGAGTCTTGGAATTTGAATTTCATTAGTAGCGACAATGACTTTTCCACAGATTTCGTAATTTATATTGTGCTCTTGGGCAAATTCGATCATTTTTCTAGCACCAGAAACACAAGTTTTTGCTTTCATAGAATCTGGTCTGTAGTAGATTCCTGAGTGAATAACTCCGCTGTTTCTTGAAGATTGGTGCAAACCTAAATCCTGTTCTTTTTCAAGAACAATTAGTCGTAAATCAGGATAAGTATTTGTAATTTGCAGAGCAGTGGATAGGCCTATTATTCCTCCACCAACGATTGCTATATCATAAGTATTCTTTTTCAAAAAATCCTCGAAATTTAAATTTTAAATATTGACGAACCTAGATAGTTTTGCAAAATTTTATATAATGGACAAGATGTACTGTTGACTGTAGATCTATGTGTGAGTATGCTCGCATGCTTAAGTAACTATGCAATTCTTGTAGTTATGTATTTTAATCGGGGCGTGGCGCAGCCTGGTAGCGCGCCTGCTTTGGGAGCAGGAAGTCGTAGGTTCGAATCCTATCGCCCCGACCAAAACCTTGTTTCCAATCATTTCCGTTGATATCATGAATTATTCATTTTTCTTAAACTTCTAGATTAAAGATGTTTATGGAGCGTTGATCTTTATGAAAGTTTTATATTGCGCCGCAAAGGAGTATTTTGAGCCCGGTGCGTCTGAATCTTACGATTATTTTAATAGCATACGTTCTTTAGGCCATGAAGTGGTTCCATTTTTCTATAGGAATCATTCTTTCATGTACAAAAACTTCAGAAGAAACTGGATTCCTTGGATGAACAGTCAACTAGTTAAAAAAGCGTCAAGTTTTGATGTATTGTTCATTTTTCGTGCAGGCAATATTTTTCCCGAAACGATTCTTGAAATAAAAAAAAATAGTAATTGTAAAACTATTTGTTTTTATGGGGATAATCCATATGGCTCCAAGCAAGATCCAATAGATTTTAAAAAAATTGCTGCATTTGATCTTTTCATAACTAAAGACACATATTTTCGTGATGAATTAAATTTGTTTGGATTTAATAATGTTGTATTTATGCCACATTCCTACGATCCCTCTTTTTATGGACAATCCTTAATAAAAGAAGATTTGATTCCCTACAATTCTGATGTCGTTTTTATTGGAGGGCACTATGGTTACCGTGAAGAATTCTTTTCTGGCCTTACTGATGATCATGTCGACTTTCAAATTTGGGGACCAAGATGGGAGACTTCCAAAGATCCTTGGATTCTTTCAAAAGTAGCGTCAAGTGATGGTGTTTTTGGTTTGAAGAAATTAAAAATTGCGAAAGCTACAAAAATTTTTATTAATTTAATAAACGGAGGCAATTCAGTTAGATGTCCTGATGACAAACCAATTATTTATTCAGGTGCAGAGGTTTTTGTTTTGTCAAATTATAAGCCTGATATGGACCTAGTTTTAGAAACAGGGAAAGAAATAGTTACATTTAAAAATAGAGAAGAACTGAAAGAATTAATAAGATTTTATTTAGAAAACGAAGAAGAGAGAAAAGCAATTGCTTCTAGAGCAAAAGCAAGGGTCCTTAAAGATCATACTTCGGCCATCAGATTTGAAAAGGCACTTGCTTTGTTGAGTTAGATTGTTTTTCAAAATTATTGAAAGGATATGTGGAAGTGTCTCTGAAAAAATATAAGAGATTTCTTTTAAAGACAAATTTTTTAGAATCGATAGTTTTATTTTTTTTTAGCAAGCTTTTAGCGTATTTCGGGAAAAGTTTTTCTTTCAAAAGTTCGTTTTTAAAGGGAAGTCCAGTAACTCTGAGAGGAAAATCTTCAGACTTTAAAGTTTTTGATGAAATATTTTTAAAGGAACAATACGATAGTCATTTATTGCCTGAAAATCCAAAAGTTATCTTAGATGCTGGAGCAAATATAGGATTAAGTTCAATTTATTTTGCCGCTCGCTTCCCTGATTCTAAGATTTTTGCTTTAGAACCAGAAAATTCCAACTATGAAATATTATCCAAGAATACTAAAAATTTTGAGAATATCATTCCTTTAAAAAAGGCTCTTTGGAGTCACTCTACAGACTTACGTATATCAAATCCGAGTGCGGAAAAGTGGGCTTTTAATTTTACTGAATCTCAACTACCTACAGAAGATTTATATGAAGGAATCTCGATAGAAGGATTTATGAGTGATTATTCAGTTAACGAGATTGATATTTTAAAACTAGATGTTGAAGGGGCAGAAAAAGATATTTTTTCTAAGAATATTAATTGGATTCCAAAAGTTAGGTTAATGATTATCGAATTACATGACAGAGTTGTCCCTGGTTGTTCTAGAGAGTTTTTTGCTTGTACTAGTCAATTCAAATTCGAAGAACATAGAAAAGGAGAAAATTTTTTTTTTATTGAGAAGGTAGATTTTTTATCCCCCAAAGGATAGTAGCATTACCTCCAATTCTCCAGTTTCGCAAACCTTTATTTTTGGATTCTTTGAAATTATTTAATTTTCTTAGATGTTTTAAATAAGGAATTAATCTTTCATCTCTAAATCTTGCATAATAGGCCTCCATCCATGACAAATCAGGGTCGTTAAAATATTTTGAAACGGTTCCTTTCTTTTTTATTGCAAGTTTCTCTTCTGTAAAACGTTTGAAATAATTTGGATTTTGTATAGACATAATGATTAGGTTTGCAAGCGTGTGGATATCAAGAGTTTTATTACTGAACAGCAGATTAGATTTTATTTTATAAGTATTTATTCCAATTCTTGAACTAAGTTCTGCTGTGAAAATAAGAGGTTCTAGAGAGAAATTGTGGTAATGAAGTGAATTTTTTCCTCTATTCAATTCTAAAGGTAAAATTCCTTCTGAGAGCATTTCATCGATGGCAATTTCGTATTGAGAAAGTCCTGTTTCAATTAGGTCTTTTCTTTTTAAGACGATTCCATTAATTATATTACTAAAGCCATTCCAGTACGCGTGATTATTTTTTGCACTTGAAGACCCAGTAGAAGAATCTGCAATTAATTCAGCCAAGATAGATATCCATTTCTCAATTCGTTTTTTCTTGTTTTCATTTAGGAATTTTAAATTTTGTAATTTAAAATATGACATTGCAATTGAACCGCTAAGCCATTTTCGAACGTAGATACTTTGATTCCCTACTATTGGTTGTCCAGTCATAGCTAAATTTTTTGCCCATATATGTAGCCAATTTAAAGCACATTGTGCAATTTTGATGTTTGCTGGTTTGCTAATAATATATAAATCCGAGAGAAATGATACTTTTTCTGCATATTGGTAATAAGGTTTTACGGTTTTTTGCCAAATTTTCTTGTTGCCATAATAAGGTGTTACGTTCACATTTTTTCTCGGCCTAATTATTTTAGGGCAACCTTTCCATTCAATTTTTTCCCCCCAAATTGTGCGCCTTTTCTGAATATCTAATATTTTTTTATGTTCTATTTGAAAGGAAAGAACTGTATGAAAGGGAACGAAATTTAGAAAAAGAAAAACTAGTAAGATTTTTTTCAATTTTTTAATCTTTTTTTAATGGCAAAAATTTTCTTTGAATTCTATTAGTACTTTTGTAATTAATTTTGCAGTTAATGTTCTATACTCTGGTACTGTTCTCAAAATTTTTGGTAATTCTATATGTAGAGCTCTTTTGACCTTTGATATCACTCCAAAATCTTTATTGTCTGTCGCTCTATAATATATAGAGTGAAGTGGTTCAATTCGCAATTCAATATTATTGAAAATCATTTTTGATTTTTTTGTTATATTTTTGTTTTTTTCCCAAAGTTGGAAGAAAATATATGCGTCATACGAAGAGATCCCCTTCGTAGCAATTTCTATTTCTTGTGGAAACTTAGATTGTCCATGAATTTCTACATAAAGACTTTTAGTAAAATTTGTGTGAATACTTAAAACTCTTTTTAAAAATTCTTTGTATACTAATTCGGATCTTTTAGAGAAAAAATGCATTTTTGTAGTTCCAGAATTAAATTTTTCAGAAGGTCGGTTTACATTGATTCTATTTCGTATAAGTCCATCTTTTTCAACAAAACCAGTTGCAATTACAGATGGAAAATTTCCAAGTTCAGAAATTCTTTTAACGAGAATATCGGTTTTTACATCGTTTGTTCCATGTGGTGCAGTGATTGTTATGCAATTTTGAATTTTCGAATTTAAGGTAATCATTTCTCCCCAATTCGACCAAGATAGATTTTTTTCTTGCTTTGTTTGCAAATTAGAACAAGCAGTTAGATTTATAAAAAGACAACTTATAAAAAAAATGAGAATTCTTAAGCAATATTTTTTTTTCAAGAACAATTCATTTTCCTTTTTTGGAGATTAGGCTTTCTTGGTTTTTCCTATTATAATATCAGTGTTTGTAAAAATATATATATACGATTTCTCTTCTGATTGAGGTTTTTATGGCCGAAGCAAAGGATATGGGTGGTGTTGTAGTTGGAACTGCTCAGCCATTTATTGATACTAAAGAAAAAGCAACAGGAGAAACATTTTATCTTGACGATATTGTTCCGGAAGAGGTTCTTATAGGACGAGCTCTCAGAACTCCATATGCACATGCACTAATTCTCTCCGTAGAAGTAGAGGAAGCAAAAAAAATCCCTGGTGTAGTTTCAATTCTTACTGGCAGCGACTTTGAAGCAGAACTCAGAATGACTGAACATATTAAGAGTACTCCTTTAATAGCGAAAGATCGTGTTCGCTATATGGGTGATGTAGTTGCTCTAATTGCGGCCGAGACGAATGAGGCTGCTGATGAAGCATTGGACAAAATTGTCGTAAAATATAAAGTTTTGAAAGTGACTGATGATCCGGTCAATGGATTGAAGAAAAATGCTCCTATACTTTTTCCTGACGGCAATCTTTTGAATCATGGAAAAATTCGTAAAGGAGATCTGAAAAAAGGATTTGAACTTTGTGATGTAGTAGTAGAGAAAGAATATAGGACTCCTGCTATTGATCATTTTTATTTGGAAGTAGAATCTGCTATTGCTATGCCTCTTACTGAAAGAGAGTATCAAATATGGGGTTCTACTCAACAACCATTTCTTGTTCGTCAAAATGTAGCTCGTATTTTGGGATTGACTGGAGAAGGTTCGGTTCGATTCAAGCAGACAACACCAGGTGGGGCATTTGGAGGAAAGAGTGAAGCTAGCTTGGATGTTTGCCTGAGAGCTGCACTTTTAGCTCGTGCGTCAAGACGTCCAGTGAAACTTGTATATTCTAGAGAAGAAAGTATGATCGGTTCAACAAAAAGGCATCCTTCAGTTGTTCGGAGTCGTCTTGGTTCTACGAAAGATGGAATTTTGATGGCATGTGAAATTGAAATTTGGTTGGATAAAGGAGCCTATGTAGCAAATGGAGGAGATACCCCTCCTGCTTTTAAAAGAGCCCTGTATCATTCTCCAGGTCCCTATCAGATTCCGAACGTGAAAGTAGATGTTTACTGTGTTCATTCTAATAATCCCTATGGTGGTCAGATGAGAGGTCCAGGTTGTCCACAAGTACATTTTGCCTGTGAGCAACAAATAGACGAATTGTCTAGTTTGCTAAAAATAGACCCAATTCGTTTTCGTACAAAAAATGGTCTTCAAAAGAATACTAAAACGGCGTGGAATCAGGTTTTGTCTGAAAGTGTTGGTTTAGTAGAATCACTTGAGAAAGTTGAAAATGTTTCAAACTGGAAATCAAAGAAAAATCGAAAACAATCAGAAACTGACGGAAGATTGAGAGGTATAGGAGTTGCGAGTTGTCTGTACGGTACGGGCAATGCTTATTCTCCTGCAGAGGCTCACGTTTTTTTAACATCAAAGGGAAAAATTCAAGTCGCTGCCGGAGTGGTTGATTTCGGGCAGGGAAGTAAAACAGTATTAAATCAAATTGCATCCGAAACTCTTGATATTCCTTTCGATCAAATTTTAATGGAAAATGTAGATACTTCTCTAGACCCTTTTGGTGGAACCAGTTCAAGTTCTCGTATAACCATGCAAGGTGGAAAAGCTGTTTTTAACGCATCCGTAAAGGCTAGAGATGAATTACTTCGATTGGCCGGTTTTTTGTTAGAAGCAAATCCAGGGGATCTCGAATTGTATGAAGGAGTAGTTCGTTCTAAGTCCTTTGTAGGAAAGGAAATTAATCTGGAAGATATTGCTAAGGGATTTGTTTCTGATGAGTTAAAGCTTTTAGGAGCATCGGATAGCATTGCCCCTCCTGCAAAGATAGATAAAGAAACTGGTCTAGGAGAACCATATGAAGTATATGGTTTTGGCTCTCAAGTTGCGGAAATTCTTTTAGATCCTGAAACTGGAGAAGTTGAAATTGTAGGAGTATGGGCTGCACATGATGTAGGAAAAGCTATTAATCCAATGGGTGTTTTGCAACAGATTGAGGGTGGTGTGTATATGGGGTTAGGTTTTTGTCTCATGGAAGAAATTGTCCAAAAAGATGGTGTGATGTCTAATCCTGACATGCATGGTTATCTGGCTCCGACGGGATTAGATATTCCAGATTGTATCAAGGGATACATCGTTGAAGATCATTATTCAAATGGTCCTTACGGAGCAAAAGGTGTCGGTGAACAAGTAAATGTTCCTACTGCTGCTGCAGTTGCAAATGCTATTTTTGACGCAACTGGAAAACGTTTTACTATACTTCCTTTATCACCTGATCGAATTGTTGAGAATTTAGATAAATAGATTAGGTCGTTAAATTAACCAATACCCAAATATTGCTTCTTTACTTCTTCATTATTCCATAATTCTTCTGGGGATGTATCGAGAACTACTTTTCCTTTTTCAATAACGTTTACTCTATCCACTGTTTTGATTGCAAATGGTGCATTTTGCTCTACTAATAGTATTGAAAGGCCTTCTTCTTTTAGAGAACGTATAGCATTTCCCAGATCCTGAATAATAAGAGGAGCTAAACCTTCTGAAGGTTCGTCTAAAATTAAACAATCGGGATTTGTCATAAGTGCTCTGCCAACGGCTAACATTTGTTGTTCTCCACCAGACAAAGAACCTGCTTGTTGGAGTTTTCTTTCCCCCAATCTAGGAAAAAGATCATAGATTGCATCTGTGTTCCAGCGAGAAGTACCTTTTTTTTGTTCTGCAACAATCAGGTTCTCCCTTACTGAAAGTGTTGGGAAAATTCGCCTACCTTGTGGGCACAGTCCTATTCCAATATCTGAAATTTCATAACTCGATGTTTTAGTTATTTCTTTATCTTTAAATAAAATCTTTCCATCCCTTGGTGGCACAAAACCCATGATAGAATTAACGAGTGTAGTTTTCCCCATCCCATTTCTTCCAAGGATTCCGAGTGCTTCTCCTGCTTTTAATTCAACACTCATACCCTGTAAAACATAGGAATCACCATAATATGTATGAATTTCTTGAACACTTAGTAATGTACTCATTATCCTTGTCCTAAATAAATTTCTTGCACTTGTTGATTATTTCTAACCTCGTCAACACTGCCTTCCGTCAATAATTGACCGTAATGTAAAACCAAAATATGTTCAGCAACATCAAATATAACATCAAGGTCATGTTCGATAATTAAAATCGCAATATCTTTACTTAATGAATTTAGAAAATTAGCCATCTCTGCAGATTCTCCTGTTGCTAATCCTGCAGTGGGTTCATCAAGCATCAAAACTTTAGGCTCACTTGCTAGTGCCAGCACTATTTCTAATTGTCTTTGTTCTCCATGGGAAAGATTTTTGATTTGTGTATTTCTTTTTTCCCAGAATTGAGATGAACTCAATAACTCTTCTACTTTATCGTGAATATTTTTGAATTTAGATATCGGTCTAAACATTACCATTTTAGTTTTTGTAAGTCCTTGTACTGCTAAAAGAACATTTTCGTAAACGCTAAGACCGGAAAATAAACTAGTTATCTGGAATGTTCTTGCAAGTCCTAGCTCGACTCTTTTGTGTGTAGGCCAGTTAGTAACATCCTGGTCATAAAGAGTTACTTTGCCCCTAGTAATTGGTATAACTCCAGTTATTAGATGAAAGAGAGTAGTTTTTCCGGCTCCATTTGGACCGAGTATACCTCTTCTATCTCCGGGACTAAGTGTAAATGATACGTCGTTAACCGCAGTTAGCCCACCGAATTCTTTAGTCACATTTTCAAGTTGTAAAGCTACTTCTTGATTATTCAATTTCTATCCCATCTAAAAATTGTTTGCCGCTTGAAAAATCAAGCGGCAAACATAGTTACAATTTATCTACAATGTTTACATGCAGGATAATTCTTGCTGTAAACAGGTTGTTTTAGGAATTTCTCTGCTGAATCTGGATAGAATTGCCCTATTGCTGGGTAAGTCTTGATAACTTTATTCCAAAGAGAATTTGGTTTAACACCTAATCCTTTATGGTCTCCAGGAATTCTAACAACTTTTCTAATATAGACGTTATGCACTGGATTGTCATATTTGTCTAAGTAAACAGGCCCTCTAATTGCATCTACTCTTAGGGAGCTCATTGCAGCTTTAAATTTATCTCTATCGTATTTATAATTGATTTTTTCTAAAGCTTTGTGTATGAACAACGCAGCTGTGTAACAACTTTCGGAATAGTAGGAAGCCATTTTTCCGTATCGTTTTTGATATTCTTTAACAAATGCCCTGTTCTTTTTTGTGTCCAATGCAGCACTGTATTGACCAGCTGTAATATATCCAATTGCTTCATCTCCCATATTTGGCAAGATGAACTCATCAGCGCTAGTGATTCCACCTAGCATAGGAGCTTTAAATCCAGCTCCCCTAAATTGTTTTGGGAAGGATAATGACATACCGCCTACCATTAACGTGAAAACTGCATCCAAATCTTTTGGGAATTTAGCAAGATAAGGAGCGAAATCTTTTGTTCCTATTTTTGGCCATAATTTTTTAATGATTTTACCGCCACACGCTTCAAAAGTCTTTTGAAAACCACCTACGGTTTCATAACCAAAAGCGTAATCAGCAGCAATAGTCACAACTTTTTTAAATCCTTGTTCACAAGCCCACTGACCCTGCGGATGACTATTTTGACTACTAGTGAAACCTAAACGAACAAAGTTTTTATATCTTTTTCTTTGAGTTAGGTCATCTGCAGCAGGAATTGGAGAGATATATAAAACTCCACTTCTTTCCGCAACTGGAGCAAGTGCATAACCTGTACTTGCAAGAAGACCACCCGAGAAAAGATGAACTTTATCACGTTTAATTAGTTTCATTGCTTTTCTAACGTTTACCGGTGGTTTTGCTAAATTATCTTCATATATAAATTTCACTTTCAATGGACCAAATTTATAGTTTTGCTGATCTAAGTACATTTTAAAACCATTTGTCATATCTTTACCAATTTGTGCTGCCCAACCAGTTTTTGCAGCAAGCCAACCAATCCGAAACTCTTTTTCCGCCGAAGTCGCATCTTTTACCGAAAAAGTAAAACTCAGCGCAACTACTGCTACTAATAGAACTAGTTTTTTCAACATTTGGAACCCTCCGTTATGTGAAAAAAAAAAATAATTACTACTTTTCCATTTCTTTTGACGAATTACGTATTTTACTAAAAATACCGAGTATTCCTTCTACCTTGTATAATCTGCTGATCATGATTGTCATAATGTAGATAGCGCCAAGTATCAAAGGCCATCGTTCTACATAGATACTTACAAACTGTTGAAGTATTTTAATGATACTAGCCCCAATGAACGGCCCTAGTAAGGTGGCTGGACCTCCCAGTGCAACCATAAAAAGTGCTTCGGCAGAGGTAATCAATTCTAAATCAGGAGGACTCACGAATAAATTAAAGAGTGTCCATAAAAATCCTGCTATGCCACTAAAGATCCCTGCCACTATGAAAGCTATATATTTATGAAGCCAGGTGTTATAACCAAGCATTTTCATTCTCTCTTCACTTTCTCTAATGCCGACTAACGATTTGCCAAATGGACTGTTCACGAAAAGATACATAATACTGAAACATATAAGAAAAACAGCTAGTGTAAAAAAGTAAAAGTTATAATCGTTGTCTAAATTTATCCCAAATAGGGAAGGTCTTCCAGGAACATTGATTCCATTATCTCCCTCTGTTACTGCACTCCAACGGTATGCGAGTCCCCAAACTACCATAGCCAAAGATAGAGTGATCATCAAGAAATAGACGTCTGTTGCCCTTATTGCAAGAAGACCAAAAAAGGCTGCGAAAAAAAGGGCCACAACGATTGCTATTACGAGGAGGTAGATGATTCCAAGTCCGTTGTTTTGTGCCCAGGTATAGGCTGCAAAAGATGTTACCCAACTTGTTTTTGTCATCACTATAGCGCATGCATAAGAAGATACTCCGAAGTATGCGGCGTGTCCCAGCGAAGCTAGGCCAGTATATCCCATAAGAATATCTAGACTCATTGCTAAAACCGCAAAAACAAGGATTTCGTTCATGATAAGTTGAGAGAGAGGTACGTATTTATCCAGAAATGGAGTTAAACACCCAATTGTCAAAAGGCCAAAAAACATCATCAAGAATTTTCTTAGAATTATATTCTTGTCGAACTTTAGATAACAGAGAATACCTAAACCTAGTGAAATAATAGAAATTAATAATTCTATGTAAGGTATTAACAATTCTATAATTTTCAAAATTTACCCTTTACCAAATAATCCGGTTGGTTTTATAGCCAATATAATTGCCATAGGTGCAAAAAGAGCAAAATAATTTAACTCTGGGAAAAAAGCAGTAGCAAAATTTTCGATTAATCCCACAACAATACTCCCGACAAGAGCCCCTCCAAGACTACCCATTCCACCTATAATAACAACTGCAAAAGCATAAGGAAGAATTTCAAAATCAAGTCCTGGATAAACGCCTAAAAAAGAGGCTCCAACGACTCCTCCAATAGCAGCTAGTGAAGTTCCAATAGCAAAAATACTCATTGAAACTATGTTTGTGTTAATTCCTATTCCTCTTGCCATTTCAGGGTCATCTACCGTGGCACGCATAATAGCACCCAGCCTAGTCCGTTCAATACAGAAATAGAGCGCAAGGGCTACAACTAAAGCAACGATGAATAGAAATAAACGGAATGTTTCAAAAGTTAGTCCTTGTATAGTGAAACTTCCACTAAGTATAGTTGGGAGATTAAAGAAATAATTATCGCCGCCCCACATGTATAAAGAACCATCTTGTAAAATAAAGGCAAAACCTATTGTGACGAGAACTTGAGCTATTGTGTCCTGTCCAAGTTGTCTAAGAAAAACTCTTTCCACAAAAAAACCAGCAAGTGAGATAACAGTGATTGTGAAAATAAGGGCACCGATCAACATCCATATGTTTAATTTGTCTACAGCTACGACAGGGATTTTTACAAAAAAGAGATTTTCATAAATCGCGAAATTCCACATGGAGATTGAAATTATCTCAGCTACTATATAGATTAGAAATAAAATGAGGGCAGATTTGCCGCCGCTCAATTTTTGACAAATAGCCTTCCAAACAAAATATAATATGGTCCAGGATACTATTTGTATCAAACGGGGAACTAAACTGACTGTTCCATATATTATGTTGTAAAATTCTAGAGCAATGTATCCCGATAAGAGAAAGAAAGCAGCATGGGCTAAGTTCACAATTCTCATAACGCCAAATATAAGTGATAAGCCACTCGCGAGCAGAAATAGTAATGCAGCATATGCAAAACTACTATATGTTAAAATTATCATCTTTTCAGCGGTAAACATTTTACAATCCCCAGTCTAAGACGATGAAGGAATCTCTGAGACCTGAACGATTTCAAATTAAAAAATTTATTTGAAAAAGGTATATATACCCTTTTCTCATTTATCTTACTGTTTGGTCAAGATGTTTATCATGCTTAGATAGTAAAAGTAATTAAAATAATACAATGCAAATTATTTATAATTCATCGTTTATTATCAGTGCATCAATTAAATGAGGTTTCTTAGAAGCAAGTGCCATGTGAATCGCTTCTTTAAGTTCACTAGGTGTTTCCACTCTTATTGAAGAAACTCCTAAACTTTTTGAAAGATTTTGAAAGTCAATAGACGGATTTTGTAAATCCATAGCTACAAATTTTCGAAATTCATTTGTTTTCCCACCTAAATTAACTGCTCTTTCCTTTAAAATTCGATAGCTACCATTATTTGCAATGATCCAAACTGCATCCAATCCATAGTGAGCAGCAGTCCAAAAAGTCTGGAATGTATACATTGAGGATCCGTCCCCTGAAATACAAACTACTGGAGTATCAGGCATAGCTTTTTTTACTCCTAAGGTGGTAGGAAGCCCCAAACCAATACCGCCTCCTTTCATGCCAAAGTAATGGCCAGCTTTTTTTGCAATAGCTTGACGCATACCAGCCCAACCTGTAGTAATTGATTCATCAATAATTGCAGTCCCATCAGGGATTGTTTCGCCAATAGTCGCAATAAATGATGAGCGAGACGTTCCCCTTTCCTCACTTAATTCAATCTTAGGAGTTATTTTTTGTTTCTTTGCCGCTGCAATTTCCTCTGCCTTTATAAGGCGGTTTTCTATAATCTTTCGATCACTTTCTTCTTCTAAATTTTTGATAACCTCAATCATCCTAGATAGGGTAGTTTTTGGATCTCCTAACATTGCAACTTCTACAGGAAAATTTTTTCCAATTTCCCATGCATCGCTATCAAGATAGATAACTTGAGCACCTCTTGGTTTAAGAGGAACACTTGGTGGAAACGATAAAGTATAGGTTTCTGTTCCAATAAAGAACACAACATCGGATCCTTCTAATTCCTCAAGTAGTGGTGCAATAGTATTAGGTAATTCTCCACAATAAAGTTTATGAGATGCAGGAAAGAAGGCGGTATTAGGTTTATTGTCACCGTAAACCAATGCTCCTAGACGCTCTGATACTTCTACGAGTTCATCGCATGCTGAAGATCTGAAAACACGAGAACCTGCAACTATGCAAGGTTTTTTTGCTTTCAATAAAAGTTTAACTGCATTTTCTATAACATCTTCACCAGCACAAATTCTGTTTGATAATCTTGTAGGACTACCAGTTGGATCTCCTGCTTCAGACAACATTACATCTCCAGGAAGTGAAAGAAAAACAGGTCCTGTAGGAGGAGATAAAGCTACTTTTATTGCCCTTCGAACACATTGTTCAAGATCTTCAACTCTTCTGACTTCGTGCGACCATTTTGTTAAGGGGGCAGCAAGTCTTGGGAGGTCATCCCATAGAATAGGTTCTGATAGTTGCCCTTCTTGACCTTGATTTCCAGCAGTTACTAGTAAAGGTGTCCCTGCTCTTTTGGAATTATAAAGCATTCCCATCGCGTTTCCTAAGCCAGGGGCAACGTGAATGTTTACGACTCCTACACCGCCAGTTGCAAATGCGTATCCTTCAGCTGCTCCAATGGCGACAGATTCATGCAAACAAAGCACATAATCGAGCCTGTTTTCGTTTACCAAAGCGTCCATAAGAGGAAGTTCAGTAGTTCCAGGATTTCCAAAGATACATTTTACCCCTTCGTCCAAAAGTGTTTCTAAAAAAAGACCAGATCCATTTTTCTTAAACATATTTCTCCCCCTTTCTCTTCTTACAATATCTAAAAAATTTTATATTCATTTTATTCCTTTTAAATAGAACTCTGCTATAGAAATCAAAGATCTATCTGAATTTGGTGGCATAACTAAACCTGCTCTTGCATCTCGGTGGAATCTCTGAATAGGGTATCCTTTAAAAAGACTAGGTCCGCCCAAAACTTGAATAGCATTATCAGTGATTGAAGCAGAAGCTTTAGAAGCTGCGTATTTTGCTTCATTAATAGCTAAAAAAGCTTCTTCAGTACTAAATTTTTCAAGTTTCCATGCTGCTTTTTCTACCATTAGTTTAGCTGCCTCATGTGAAATATTCATTTTACCAAGTAAACGCTGTATTTGGGGATAACTTGCAATAGGAACATTATCTGGTTTTAATTTTCTTTTTTTTGCGTACGAAATCGTCCAATCCAAAGCAGAAGCTCCTATTCCTAGATAAATTGCGGCATAACCTAAAGCAAATTTGGGGACAAGATCAAGTCTGTCCACATCCCCAGCTTTTCCTACGATATCTTTTTCATTTAATTTTACATTTTCATATTTCATGGAATGGCTAGTCGTAGCCCTCATAGCATATGAATCCCAACGTCGAACTATCGAAAAGCCCTCATTTTTTGAGTCTACGACCGCAAATCGTAATCCTTCAGATGTATTCTTTGAATTTTCTAAAAGTGCCCATATAACATAAAAATCAGCTTCTCCAGCCATGGTACAGAAATATTTTTCCCCATTTAAAAAAAACTCATTATTTTTTTTCGAAATAATAGTAGAAACATCTCTTTTCCATTGTGCATTTGTTGTAATTTCAGCTGCATGACTTGCGAATATTTTTCCATTTTTGGCAAATTTTCTATATCTTAGAATTTGTTCTTTAGTTCCTAGATTCATTAAAGAAAATAAGACGGAATTGTGCATATGTAGCGTCAAGGCAGTACTACCACATCCTTTTGCAAGTTCATAAAATACCGTCACATAAGTAGTAGGATCGCTATAGAGGTCTCTTCCACCATCTTCAATTGGGAGAGTTAATTTTGTAAATCCAATTTTCGCTAATTTGTCAAAATTCTTTCTGGGAAATTCTGCACTGGAATCATATTTATCTGCATTGGGCGCAAGAACACTAGTAGAAATTTCTTTAGCTTTATCTACTAAGTCTTTATTCTTTTTATTTAGTTTTAAATCCATTCTTCTTTTATCCAATTAGAAGAAAACTTCAAGTCATTAAAGAACCTGCAGAACCCTCTACAAAAGTTTTTGCACTAAGTTCTAGTGCTTTTTCTACGTTTGGTGGCATTACAAGACCAGCTCTAGCTTCACGATGATAACGTTCAAGGGGAAAATCCCTTAGTAAGCTTGGAGCACCCGCTATTTGCATTGCGTTTTCTGTGATCATGGCCGCAGTTTTAGCAGCGATATGTTTTGCTTCATTTATTGCGCCATAGGCATTTTCCGCACCTTTTGTTCCGATTAACCAACCCGCTCTTTGAACCATGAGAAGTGCACTTTCAAGCTGAACTTTCATTTCTCCGATACGTATTTGTATATTTGGGAAATTTGCAATAGGAACATTATCTGGTTTTAATTTCCTTTTTTTTGCATAATCTGTTACCCATTCGAAAGCACCCCCGCCGGTACCGAGATATACTGCAGAATAACCAAAACCAAATTTAGGTAAAACATCTGGTCTAATTGCATCTCCAGGGGTTCCTATTAAATTTTTTAGAGGTATTTTTACGTTTTTGTATTCCATAGAATGACTCATTGTTCCGCGCATCGCGGATGTGTCCCAATTATCTTCAATGATAAAACCTTTTGTATTGGAAGGAGCAATTAGTAAAACAATACTTTTTGATAAGTCTTCTTCATTTTCAAGCTGACACCACAAGACGTAATAATCCGCTTCTCCTGCCATAGAACAGAAGTATTTTTTGCCATTTACAAGGTAATGGTCTTCGTTTAGTTTTGCCTTTGTGTCCATTACCATTTGACCGTGAAGACTTGAAGTGTTTTCGCTGGCCCAACTTGCAAAAATCTTTCCTTTGTTTACTTCTTTAGAATATAGTTCGGATTGTTTTTCTGTTCCTAGCAATGTAATAACGTGAGTTATAGAACTGTGCATATGAAACAGCATAGCCGTATTAGTACAGGCTTTAGATAATTCATACAGAACCGTTGCATATGTTGAGGGATCAGAATAAAGGTCTCTTCCACCATACTTTTTTGGTAGCGTAAGACTTGTAAAACCAACTTTAGATAAGTCTTCGAAGTTCTCTCTTGGGAAACGACCCTCTTGGTCATATTTTTCCGCACGCTCATAAAGTATTTCTTTTGCGTAGATTCTAGCTTTTTCTACAAGGTCTCTATTTTCGGGGGTTATACCAAAATCCATCTTTTGTAAGCCTTTTCAATTATCCGGAAATCTAGCTTTGGTTAATAACCCAGTCACGACTTTGATCTCCATATGCTTCATGACCATTTTCAGTTACGACAATCGTATCCTCTAATTTAACAAATCCAACATCAGGATTTTTCATGTCAGTTTCTATCGAAAGAACCATACCAGGAGAAAGTGGGCGCTCTGCATATGTTCCTGGGTATGGTACAACTCCTTCCGAAGTTAAGTGAGGTGCTTCGTGTTGTATCATTCCCATGCCGTGAGCAAGAAAAATTATTTCATCGCTGTGTGCACATTTTGATTGTTCATCTAGTGCAGATTGAAAAATTTCTTTTCCTATTACGCCTGGTTTCACGGTTGAACGTGCGGCAGATTGTATAGATTTGACTTCATCTAACAGTTCGACCATTAAGGGAGTAGGTTCTCCCATAACACCCATTCTACATAAATCTCCGAGATATCCTTTCCAATTTCCTCCAGAATCTAAAGAAATAATTTTTCCTTCATCCCATTTCGCATTTGAAGGAGCACGATTATAGCTCGGACCAGTGGATGTTAGACAGTATTCAAAATCCAGTCCCATCGAAGTTTCTTTACGTCGCATAGTTTCCGCAATTTCGTACGTCGTAGTTCCTGGTAATGTTGTTTGCATCACGTTAGTCATACAATCTACAATTTTTTCTGAGGCAGTTTTAAGCATATCAAGTTCTTTTGGTGTTTTTATGACTCTTAACTCTTCTAGAGCCCATACAGCATCTACGAAGCTTGCGTTTGGTAGTTCTTTTTGAAGAGAATCAAAGGTGTCAGATGGCAAAAATGCTTTTTCAACAGCGATAGTTCCATTCTCAAGGCCAATTTTACGAATAAAATTTGCAGCGTCTACACCTGCTTGGTCACTCAACCATTGATTATTTAAAATATTTTTTATCCAAAAAGGTTCTACTTCTTGTTGCCATACTTCCATGGCATTTCCTATGTAGAAAGTGTCTTCTTTACTTGATTTAGGATAGCCTATTAATGGTAAATATCTGCTGACACCTAGTGCGTCTTTATGTGAAAAAAAGAAAAATCGATAACCACCCAAAAAATAATGTACGTTTTCTTTAGAAGATACTAAAATTAAGTCTGCGCCAATTTCATCCATTAAGGTTTCTAATTTTTTTTCATTAAAAGGAAGTTTCATAATAATCCTCACTTTTAGATCTAAAGACTCAAATAGATCTTATGTAATTTAAAGAATTAAAAGTTTATAGAGCTACAATATATGAAAAAAAAATATATTAACAGAGGAAAAGGGTTTTAGGAAAATCAAGACAATGATTCAATTAATCGCACGAAACATTTTTCTTTCTTTTTCCGATATGAATAGTTTCAGAATTAGAATGAACTTTTTCATCTGAAGCTCCACCGACTACTAAAATCTTATTATCACTAATAAATGTTGAACTATGGAACCTCCTAGGTTGCGAGAGTATTCCAAACTTTTCAAAGCAATTTAAAGTTGGATAAAAAATTTCAATGGAATCTAAAGTTTTTCCTCCTCCTCCCCATCCCCCAATAATGACAATTCTTCCATCTGGCAAAATTGTTGAGGTATGTTGTTGCCTTGCAACCAACATCTGATTTTTTAATAAAGTTATTTTTTCTTCTGTAGGATTAAAAATCTCTGCAGTTTTAAGTGTTCCTTTACTACCTAAACCGCCAGTTATCAAAACCCTTCCGTCATTCAATAGAGTCGATGTGTGTCTACTTCTAGCATTATTCAAGGGAGTTCTCACTAACTTGGTTCTGTAATTTTCTAACTGGAAAATTTCTGCATAGGAAGTTCTGTTATCTGAAGTTCCGCCCAAAATAAGAATATTCCTATTTTTTAAAATTGTTGCCGTGTGTTGTTGCCTTCTATGGTATAAGGGCTGCTTATTGGTTATAAATTTTGATTGATTCATATCAAATATTTCAATTGAGCGAAGTGCTCTTTTGCCATCATTTCCTCCAGTAATCAGAATTTTAGAATCTGAAATTGATGTCGAGGTATGGTCATATCTGCCTATATTTAGATTTGGCTTTGCTTTAATTTTTAGAGAAGGAATTTTAATAATGATAGATTCTCTTAGTGCAAGATTCCCATTGCTCCAACCACCAGAAATTAGCAAAAAGTCTTTTTGCAACTTTGAAGTCCTATGCCAACCTCTTTTTAAAAAATTAACAGGTATGATTTTTTCAAAAATGTTCTTCTCTATGTTGAAAATTTCAATAGAATTCAAAGGTAATTTTTTTGTGAGGCCAGCAATTATAAAAATTTTGTTATTCTTATAAATTTGTGTATGACCATGTCTTGGAATTTTATTTTCATGAATTATTGAACTTTTACTTTTGTTTTCACATGAAATAACAAAAAAAAGAAGGAGAAGGTAAATAAAACTTTTACCGAAAAGAATAATCTTCATGATTTTCCTACGTTTAAAGATTTTATTTTAATTACTACATGTCAATATTTTGTCGCTTATTATTCTATTGTTTGAAATCTTTAGTCCTAAAGGGTATTACTAGGTACTAATCTATTCTATTTTTTTTATTTGTGCAAAATTTAAAAGGAATGTTTATTATGTCTAGGTGCATGGTTACAGGAGGAGCAGGTTTTATTGGGAGCCATGTTTGTGAGTTTTTTGTCGATTCCTCTTTTGAGGTTTTGGTAGTTGATAATCTTTCTACTGGTCAAAGTTCTAATATTCCTTCTGCTTGTAATTTTATTCATGGGGATATCACTGAAAAAGGTTTTTTACATAGTGTTGTTTCTGAATTTAATCCAAATTTAGTGATTCATCTTGCAGCTCAATCGAGTGTTACGAGAAGTGTCAATGATCCTAGTTTAGACTCAAATGTAAATGTAATAGGTACTTTACTATTACTTGAATCTATCAAGAACTTAGAACAAAAACCTAGATTTATCTATTCTTCGACTGGAGGTGCTGCTTATGGAAGTCCTGTTGAAATTCCAGTAGACGAAAATTGTGATGTTCAACCAATTTCGCAATATGGAGCTAGTAAATTAGCTGCTGAATATTATGTTTCTCTTTATTCAAGGTTATATGGTTTTTCCACGGTTAATTTTCGCTTAGGAAATGTTTATGGTCCAAGGCAAAGACCAGATTTAGAATCTGGAGTAATCTCTATTTTTACAGAAAAAATTATTAACGAAGAAACTTTAGTTTTGTTTGGTTTCGGAAAAGCACGTCGGGACTACATCTATGTATCTGATGTAGTAGATGCTTTTAATATTTCTTCACAACTAGCTTTTAAAGGAGAAGTTTTTAATTTAGGCACAGGGATAGCTACTAAAGTAGAAGATGTTATGGATTGTTTAATCAAATTTCTAGGTAAAGAACCATCTAGAGTTGAAAAATTACCCCTAAGACAGGGGGAATTGGATAGTATAAGTTTGTCATCTTTGAATTTCTATAAGAAAACTGGTTGGGAACCCAAATTAAGTCTTGAAGACGGGATTGCCCTTTTTGTAGATTCTTTAAATCACAGTTAGTTAAGAAAACATTAAGGGTAATAACTAGGTCGGCCTATGCTGTGGTATTCAATTTTTAGTTTTCTCATTTCATTAATGTCATAAATATTTCTGCCGTCAAAAATTATTGCACTGTTCATATTTTTTGTAAGTCTTTTCAGGTCTAATTGTTTGAATTCTGGCCATTCAGTAATAAAAATAGCTGCATCTGATTTGTCAGCTGCGTTGTAAGGGTTTCTGCAAAAGTTTACTTTACTGTTCTTTAGAATAGCTTTTGCTTTTTCCATTGCAATTGGATCATAAGTATTAATGGATGCACCCTCTTTGAGAATAGCATTACAGATTTCTATACTCTTTGCCTCTCGTAAATCATCAGTATTAGGTTTAAAAGCAAGACCAAGGACACTTATTGTTTTTCCGGAAAGTTTAGGACTTTTGCCAGAACCGATTCTTTTAATAATTCTTTCAATAATTCTTGGGACTCTTACTTTGTTTTGTTCAATAACCTCTTTGATTATTTTTAAAGGAACTTTTAGTTCGATAGACGTACTAAGCAATGACTGTAAATCTTTTGGGAAACAAGAACCTCCAAAACCGAGACCAGCTTGAAGAAAGTCATGACCAATTCTCTTGTCGGTTCCTAATCCCATTGCTATATCATCTATATTTGCATCAGTTGTTTCACAAATATTTGCTATGCTATTAATAAAACTAATTTTTGTAGCTAGAAATGCGTTTGAGGCGTACTTTATTAATTCTGCACTGTATAAATCTGTAGAAATAACTGGACATTTTAGAGTTTTATATAATTCTTTAACTTTTGCTGCTGCTTTTTCTGAATTAGATCCTATTACAATCCTATCGGGTTCAAAAAAATCTCTTATTGCTTGTCCTTCCCTCAGAAATTCAGGGTTGCTAACCACATCAAATTGAACAGGTCTCTTTAAATTTTTATTTATTACTTTCTCTACAAGTTCTCCTGTTCCTATTGGAACAGTGCTTTTGTTAACAATTATTTTTTGACTTTTTATATTCTTTGCAATCTGAGATGCTGCAGCTTTAATTTGTGACAGATCGGTGCTCCCATCTTTTTTTGAAGGAGTTGCCACACAAATAAAAATTATTTCGCTTTTCTTAACTGCATTAGAAATTGAAGTGGTAAAATGAATACGTTTTGCTTTTCTGTTTCTTTCGAGTAATTCTTTCAGGCCAGGTTCATATATTGGACATCCACCTGATGAAAGTGATTTGATTTTCTTTTTGTCAACATCAAGAGCTACTACTTCGTTTCCAAAATCAGCAAAGGCTGCAGCAGTTACTAGTCCCACGTAACCACATCCTACGACACATATATTCATAAAATTCTTGTCTTCCTATTTTGAATTATTTTGACTTCCAAAGTAATCATAAGTAGATATGTATTTCACAAAAGTCAAGAGCATAATGGTTATATGTATATAAACTGTTTTTGTTTCTTTTTTTGATGTATAGAAAAATGAATATAATTTAATATGGAATAAAAATTTTTAAATTTTTTTGGAGTACATTCTTTTGCCACAGGATTCCCCTTCTAAAATAAATTCATCAAAAAAGAGAATATGTATTTTTTTCTCGATTATCTTTTTAGTTCTTATCTTTTCAGACAAAGGTGTTATTAGCGGAGATGGAGGCAAAAGATGGGATGCTCTTCGAACGATTATGGAAGATGGAAAATTAACAGCTGATCCTTATAGTCTAGCGCAACCTATTTTTTCTATTCCGTTATATATTGCTGGTGATCTTTGGTTTCGCGTTGCAACCAAAATGAAATCAGGAGATTTAGAATATAGAAAAAAACGCTTGGAAAGAATCGAAAAAATTGTTCGAAGATACAATAAAATTTTAGTCTTTTTTCTATGTGCGATTTTTTTTCTTTCTCTAAAAAAGGTCTTTTCTTTTACTGAACTTGAATCGATGTATTCAACTTTTTTCTTGCTTTTTGGAAGTATGATCATCCCTCATGCTAAAGATTATTATGGAGAGATAACCTGGACCTTGATGAGTTTTCTTTGCATCTACTATTTGAGTTTTCTGTTATATGAAAGAAAAAGAGTATCAAAAAAATGTTTTTTATTTTTTTTCCTTTCTACTTCATGTGCAGTTTGGCTTAATCCCCTTCTTTCTTTTGTCTTTACCTTTCTTTTTATAGGCATAATTTTATGGGATTTTTTTTGCAATAAAAATTTTACTCTGAAAAATTTCCTTACAGGTTTTTTATTTAATAGAATTTTGATTTTAGGTGGATTTGCAATAATTTTCGGATTATCAATTACATTCGCTGAAAATTTTCTTAGGAGAGGAAATTTTTTGCAATATGGTTATACTGCGATGGTTGGATTGAAAAGCGGAGAATTAGGAGGTTTATTCCCAGGTAGTTTCTTGAAGGGAATGTTAGGTCATTTATTCTCTCCTGCACGAGGAATCATATTTTTCGCCCCAAGTTTTTTTATTGGCTTTTATCTAATTTTTCGCAAATCTGAAATTAATAAACAAGGAATTTATTTTATAGTTTGTGCACTTACTTTTTCCCTATTGCTAATGCTCGGTTATTCTAAGTCAATTGAGTGGTTTGGAGGTTGGAGTTGGGGACCAAGATATTTATTGCCAATATCGGTTTTCTCTGTAGTGTTTTTTGTTGTTTCAGTCAAAAACTTTTTGAAAGTTTCTCTATTAAGTAGAAATTTTCACTTTCTTCTAGGTTGTATATCTTTTATTACTTATTTTATAGGAGTTTCGATTAATGATAGACACCTAAAAAATTGTTTTACAAATACACCGCTTCAGCCTAATGGACATGTTTCAGAAATATGTTTATGGGATTTTAATGGATTTCTCTTCTCCTCAGTTTTTAGGGTGGAAGATTGGATTTTTATGTTCGGACATCGTTCTTTTCCTGTGACTTTAGTAGGTATTTTATTAATTTTTTTATATAGTAAATTTTTAGGGACTAGAAAATCTTAGTGTCTAATTTTAAGTTTTTTTCATTCATTTGGTTTTTTTCAGGAACTTTTTAAATTGTCACTTGAAAATTCAGATACTCAAAAGAAAAAGATCCTCTCTTATGACGAATTGAGTATTTTGATCTCAAAATTCAAGAATGAAAATAGAGTAATAGTTCAATGCCATGGGGTTTTTGATCTAATTCATCCTGGTCATATTTTTCATTTTCAAGCCGCAAAAAAACAGGGAGATATTCTTGTTGTATCTCTAACTTCAGATGTTTATGTTAATAAGGGTCCAAATCGACCGGTTTTTGATGAAAATATACGTTCAGAGGCCCTTGCTTCCATAGAAGCGATTGACTATGTCGTTGTAAACCGTAATCCAACAGCTGTTGAGGCGATTAAAAACATTAGGCCTGATGTATATGTGAAAGGTGAGGATTACTCAAGTTTTGATAAAGATATTACTGGCAAAATCAAAGAAGAATTAGCTGCAGTTGAAGAAGTTGGAGGACGTCTCCATATTACGCGTGAAATAACCTATAGTTCTTCAGAATTAATAAATAATCATTTCGGTATGTATTCTGATGAAGTAAAAACCTTTTTAACCGATTTTCAAAAATCATATTCTTCTGAAAAAATCATTCAAAATCTTAAAAATTTAAAAGATTTAAAGGTTTTGGTGATAGGCGAAACTATTATAGATGAATATTGTTATTGTAAGCCTATGGGAAAATCATCAAAAGAGCCTATTATCACAACTCGTTTTATAAACGAGGAAGTTTTTGCAGGCGGCGTTTTGGCTGGAGCGAACCATATTGCAGGTTTTTGTGATCAGGTTGATTTATTGACTGGCCTTGGCACTGTCGATAGCAGAGAAGATTTTATAAGACAGAGTCTAAGTCCAAAAATAAATCCAAAGTTTATTTATGAAGATGATTCAAGAACAATTGTGAAAAAAAGATTTGTTGAAAATGCATTTTTGAGGAAGATGTTTGAAATAGGTTTCTTGAAAGAAGAACGTTCCTCAAAGAATTTTCAAAATCAAATTGTTGAATATCTAGGTGATGTTTTACAAAATTATGATATGACACTCGTACTTGATTATGGACATGGTCTTATTGGCGAAGACGCAGTTAAAATAATATGTGAAAAATCTAATTTTCTTGCAGTGAATACGCAGACAAATAGTGATAACATCGGTTACAATTTGATTACTAAATATCCACGGATAGATTATCTTTGTGTGGATGAGCCCGAGTTTAGATTGGCAACAACTGATAGATTTGGTGAGATCGAGGATTTGCTGATTAAAACCGTAGAAAAATTAAATATTCAAAAGTCCTCAATAACGAGAGGACATTTGGGTTCTATTTCTTATGCTCTCAAAGAGCAGGTTTTTCATACCCCAGTTTTTTCATCAAAAGTAGTTGATACTATTAGAGCAGGCGATGCATATATCTCTGTTACTGCTCCATGCGTGAAAGCAGGATTTCCTATGGAAATGGTCGGCTTTATTGGTAATGCAGTCGGTGCTATGGCGGTTTCTATTGTTGGCAACCGTTCAGTTGTAAAACCAATCGATTTATTTAAATTCCTGACGGTGCTTTTAAAATGAATGATAATGCACAAAAAAAATTCATAAAATACTTTGAGGATTTGTCCGCTCTTTTCTCATATACAGAAATTTCGAATAAAGATGGGAATCCTTTGAAACTTGAAGAAGGCTTTTCTACTACTGTAGAGATGATAGCTTCTTCTAATAAATTAGGAGGTAAAGTTTATTTTATAGGAAATGGTGGAAGTGCATCTATAGCAAGTCATATGGCAGTAGATTTTTGGAAAAATGGTGGAATTAAAGCTGGATGTTTTAGTGATGCATCGATGATCACTTGTATTTCAAACGATTTTGGCTTTGAATTTATTTTTGAAAAATCGATTCTTGGTTCTTGTAGTGCCAATGATATTATTTTTGCGATAAGTAGTTCTGGCAACTCTGCAAATATTCATAAAGGAGTTATCGCTTCTTTAAGTCTGGGTTGTAAAGTTGTCACTTTATCTGGTTTTTCTCCCCAAAATACACTTAGAAGTATGGGTGAGATTAATTTTTATGTTCCTTCAAAATTTTATGGTTTTGTTGAATTGGTTCATACTTCAATATGTCATGCAATCTTAGATTATGGTTTTTATCAGGCTGGTGATTTAGAATAAGTTAGATAGAATTTTAGAAGTTTTTAATATTTATATTAAGAGATAAGGAAAAAAATGAGTGAAAAATTAACAGTTTTAGTTACGGGGGGTGCAGGTTATGTGGGTAGTATTTTAGTTCCTAAACTTCTTAGTAAACAATATAAAGTGAGAGTAGTTGATTTATATCTTTTTGAAAAGAATTTGTTCTCACATTGTAGATTGGGAGACTCTTTGGAGGAAATTCAAGGCGATATTAGGGATCAAAACTTAATTACAAGTGCTCTCAAAAATGTAGATGTTGTAATCCATCTAGCTTGTATTGCGAATGATCCAAGTTACGAATTAAATCCTGAACTAGGAAAATCTATAAATTATGATGCTCTATGCAATTTAGTTAAGATTGCAGAGGATTCAGGCGTAAAACGTTTTATTTATGCATCTAGTTCAAGTGTTTATGGTATTAAAGAAGAAGAAAATGTAACAGAGGAAGTTAGTCTTGAACCATTAACTGATTACTCGAAGTATAAGGCTCTTGGTGAGGAATTTTTGTTTAGAAATCAATCTGAAGGATTTACGACTGTGGCAGTTCGTTCTGCTACAGTGTGCGGTTATTCTCCTAGACAGAGATTAGATTTAGTTGTGAATATTCTTACTAATTTAGCTGTAAATACAGGAAGTATCAGTGTGTTTGGAGGGGAACAAAAGAGACCTAATATTCATATAGAGGATTTAACTGATTTATATACTTTGCTAGTTGAGATTGAATCCTCCTTGATTTCTGGACAAGCTTTTAATGTTGGAGCGGAAAACCATAAAGTTTCCGAGTTGGCAGGATTAGTCCAAAAACATGTAGGTCAAGAAAATGTAAAAATAGTTCAGACTCCAACAGATGATAATCGTTCTTATCACATTTGCTCTGATAAAATAAAGAATGTTATAGGTTTTACGACCAGAAAAAAAATAGACGATGCAATAATTCAGTTGTCCGATGCAATTCGTACAGGATTATTAACAGATACTTTGAATAATAGAAAATATTTTAATGTAAAAATGGTTTCTGAGCATATGGAAAATCTTTTGAAGGTTTGATTTTGGGGTCCTAAAATGAAGCAAGTTTTAAAAAAATCGCTGATTCTTGACCAAGAAATTTCTCTTGGTATTTATAAAAAATTGTACGAGATCAGAAGAGTAGAAGAGAAAATTGCAGAATCTTATCCCGAACAAGAAATGCGATGTCCTGTACATTTTTCTATTGGACAGGAAGCATGTGCTGTCGGAGTTTGTGAATATCTGAATGAAAAAGATCATGTTTATAGTACCCATAGATGTCATGGTCACTATCTTGCAAAAGGAGGGAATCTTCCATCGATGATAGCTGAACTCTATGGAAAGATAGATGGTTGTGCTTCTGGAAAGGGTGGTTCAATGCATCTGATAGATGTTGAAGTTGGAATGATGGGTGCATCTGCTATCGTTGGCGGTTCGATCCCATTGGCTTTAGGCTCAGCATTAACCTATCAACTTCAAAATAAGAAAAATGTGGCAGTTGCTTTTTTTGGTGATGGCGCATCAGAGCAAGGAGTTTTTTATGAAAGCCTACAATTTGCCTCCCTTAGGAAGTTGCCAGTTATTTTTGTTTGCGAGAATAATATGTATGCGACATATTCATCTCTTGAGCAAAGACAGCCTTTAGATAATATTTTTGAGCGAGCAAAATTTTCAAATATGCCGGGTTTTAGGACTGACGGAAATAATATTCTAGATATTCTAAATATTTCAAAAGAGGCAATTGAAAGGGCAAGAAACGGAGAAGGTCCGACATTAATTGAATGTCGAACATATAGATGGTTAGATCATGTCGGGCCGAATGAAGATATTGATATTGGATATCGTACTAGGGATGAATTAAATTCCTGGATTGAAAATTGTCCTTTGAAAAATTACGAAAACTATTTAATTAAAGAACGAAAATTTGAAGAAAATAAATTAAAGAATATTCGAAATTCTGTAGAACAAAACATTTCTGATGCTTTTGAGTTCGCTAAAAAAAGTCCATTTCCTTCTAAAAAAGATTTATATGAAGGTGTTTACTAAATGACAGATGACGTCAAAAAGATTCTTTTTTCTGAAGCAATAAGTGAAGCACTTGTCCAATCAATGGAGATAGATTCGAATGTTTTTATTATGGGGGCAGGTGTAGATGATGCCAAAGGTCTTTTTGGTACTACGCTAAACGCTTTTGAAAAATTTGGTGGAGATCGTGTTTTTGATATTCCACTCTCGGAAAATACTATTACTGGTGTTGCAGTTGGTTCTTCTCTTTCTGGAACTCGTCCTGTTCTTGTTCATGCAAGAAACGATTTTTTAATGCTTACCATGGATCAGATTGTAAATAATGCAGCAAAATGGAGGTATATGTCTGGGGGAAGGACCTCTTGTCCTATAACTATAAGAGCAATTATTGGAAGAGGATGGGGACAAGCAGCCCAACATTCACAATCTTTTCATTCTATGTTTGCTCAAGTTCCCGGTCTCAAAGTAGTTATGCCTAGTAATCCAAAAAATGTTAAAGGTTTGCTTTTGTCGAGTATTTTTGATGATAGTCCTGTTATTTTTTTAGAACATAGATGGTTGTATGGACATGATGGGAATGTTCCTCAAAGTCCTTTTTATATTCCATTAGGAAAAGCTGCAAAATTAAAGGAAGGAAGTGATCTGACAATTGTGGCGTTCTCCTTAATGGCGAGTGAAGCTCTAAAAGCGGCAGAAACTGTTCTTAAAGAAAAGATTAATGTTGAAGTTATAGATTTACAGACAATACAGCCTTGGGATCAAGAACTGGTATTAGAGTCTGTTGCAAAAACACGAAGACTTCTAGTTTTAGATCAAGGGTCTCTAAGCTTTGGTGTGAATGCGGAGATTCACGCTAAAGTCTCAGAATCCCTATGGAATGAGTTAGATGCGCCTATTTATAGACTTGCTCTTCCAGATATTCCTACTCCATGTAGTCCAGCATTAGAAAAAATTTTCTATTTTGGACAAGAGGAAATAGTTTCTTCCATCAAAGAATTATTTAATTATGATAAAAGAACTGGTGCAATTTCTTCCGACTCGAAAAAAAATCGGGTTTCTTTTTCTAAAGAAGAAAAACCTATTTTTCAAGGTCCTTTTTAAGATCTATTAAGTGGATTATTCAATCTCAGTTATTGTTCCCTGTTACAATGAAGAAAAGAGTTTGAATTTAACTGTTCAAACTATAGAAGAGTCTATGGCGGAAAAGAAGATTAAGGATTTTGAGATTTTGATTTTTAATGATGCTAGTGAAGATAAGACGGGTAATCTAGCTAAAGAACTAAGCTTAGAATTTGATTTTGTAAAATCATTCGACAATAAAGTTCGAGCTGGAATGGGATACAGTTTTAGAAGAGGAGTTGAATTATCAAACTGTGATTTTTGCGTGATGGTTCCTGGTGATAATGAACTGCCAAAGGAGTCTTTAGTAAAATTGCTTGATCACACAGGAGAAAAAGATATGGTAATCTCTTATTTTATGAATCCTTGGGTCAGACCATTATCAAGAAGAGTTATTTCTCGAGTATTTATATTTCTTCTAAATATACTTTTTGCACGCAAATTGAAATATTATAATGGTCATACAATAATTAGTACTAAATTGCTCCGTTCTATTCCTATAGAAACAACTGGTCACGCATATATGGCATCTATACTAATTCGTTTGATATACAAAGGTCATAGTTACACGGAAATAGGAATTTTGAATGGAAAAAGAGAGCATGGCAATTCAAAATCTTTTACTAGAGATAATCTATTCGCTGTAGTTAAAACAATTTTTTCTCTATTTTTTGAACTCCGATTTAAAAAAAATAAAATGCAGGACAATTAAATTTTTTATGGAAAAAAAAGTTAAGTTTAATTACGAAGATTTATTAAAAGATTATGAGCATAGTATTGAAAATAAGCTTAGAGGCTTTAGGCAGTCATTTGAAATGCTTGATCTTTGGGTGCCCGATGAGGACCATGAAAAAAGTATTTTAAACCTTATTGAATCAGTCCAGATCTCAGGAATACAAAAATTCTCAATTGCATTAAACGATAATATCCTTGAAAAAATAGATATAGAAGCCCTTCATAAAACACTTTCTTTATTTGTGAATCTGGAATTTGTAGATTCTGATAATGGAATGGAAATAAAAATATTAGGAATCCTTTGATGAATGTTCATCCCGCATATAAAAAATTACTAAGTGATTTGGATATGCCGCTGACTATGGAAGGTTTCTTGCAGGAACAAAATAGTTTGATTCTTTTATCTTCATCTTGGAACGGAGTTACTCTTTCTGTCCTGATTGAGCCAGATTCTCATATTATAAAGAAAGCTCTTTATCTAGATGAAAATTCTATACATATTAAAATTCTAATGGAACTTTTTTGTAAGGAAATTATAAATCTGCCAATTCAAGAAGCAGCAGATCATACATGTATCAATTTAGAATACAAATTAAGGGATCATACCATATATGCCCCAGTGCCAGGAATTATCACACCTGAAAACGCAGATCCTATTTTTAAATATCCCCAAACGTTAATTCGAAAAATATTCAAATTATATCGTGAAGAACAGATGTATACTCCAACAATTAATTTTTACGATAGACAATTGTCAGAAGGTTGGTTAAGTTTAAGTGGCGCTGATAGACTAAAGAAAACAAGGTTTTTATTAAAAAACTTTTTGTCTCAAGCGAAAATTAAAGATAAATTAGAAGTCTTTGAAATAGACAAAGATGTAAAGTTAATAATATGTGCTGTAGAACGTAGTGAAAAAAACGATCTTTCAAAGGTATTAATGGATTTTGAAAAGATTTTAAAGCAAGAATTAGATGAAAACTTGTATGTAGAATTTGAAGAAGTTAAAGATTTGAACTCCCTTAGAAGGATCTCATGATTTTACGCATTTAGGAGACGCAAAATTACAACTGATCTAATTTTAGATGGGACAAAAATAGAATGGCACGCAGACAGAATTAAAGCTTGGGAAAATGGAGAACGTATTGCCCCAATAACCATTGATATGGCCTTAACTCGTTCTTGTAATTATGCCTGTCATTTTTGTTATGCAATGCTTCAAGAAAATTTAAGGAAAAAAATAGATAGGGATGTTATTTATTCTTTTCTTGAAGATGCTGCAGAAGTTGGTGTGAAAGGAATCAGTCTGGTTTCCGATGGTGAAAGTACAATTTCCCCAGTTTTTATGGATACAGTTAAAAGAGGAAGCGAACTTGGTATTTCTATGGCGGTTGGTACTAATGGATTAGTTATAAATCGCAGAAAGGCTGAAGAAATACTTCCCCATCTAACTTATTTTAGAGTAAATATTTCTGCTGGAGAACCTAAACGATACGCAGAAATTATGGGTGCGAAAGAGGAATGGTTTCATCAAGTTTGCAAAAATATTAAGGATATGGTTGAGATTAAAAAAGAAAATAACTTGCCCGTTACTATTGGTCTTCAAATGGTTCTCATGCCTGAATATGGTGATCAAATCTTACCTCTGGCTCAACTAGGTAAAGATTTAAGACCTGATTACCTTGTAATCAAACACTGTAGTGACAATGAGGATGGAGATCTTGGCGTAGATTATGATGCGTATGAAAACCTTTACGACAAACTTAAAGAAGCGGAAGATCTTTCAGATGATGAATATAAGGTCGTAGTGAAGTGGTCAAAAATTGAAGCTAGTGGAGTTAGAAGTTATCAAAGATGCTATGGACCTCCATTTATGTTGCAATTGTCAGGTTCTGGTCTTGTAGCGCCTTGCGGTATGCTTTTTAATGATAGATACAAGAAATTTCACATGGGAAATATAGTAGAACAAAGATTTAAAGATATTATACAAAGTGATAGGTATTGGGAAGTAGTAAACTATCTGGCTTCTCCAAGTTTTAATGCTCAAAAAATGTGTGGCACTCTTTGTTTGCAACACAAGGTTAATGAGTTTTTAGATGGATATAAAAAAGGTGAATTTACTTTAGACCCATCCCCCGGTTTGCCCGAGCCTGAACACATTAATTTCGTTTAATAGTAAAATATATTTTTTTTAACGCCAAAAATTCTAATTAAAGGTAAGGTTCTCTTAATGAGTTCTGCGAAAATTGAAGTACCGTATGTAGATGTAGCCTCCCTGAATACAGTTGTCCATGACGAAATTATGGAAGAGATCTCAAATATAATTCAAAGTGGTAGTTTTATTCTTGGTGAAGAAGTTGAAAAATTTGAAGAAAAATTTGCTGAATTATGCGGAGCTAAATATGCAATTGGTGTGAATTCAGGAACTGATGCTCTAATTCTTTCAATGCGTTCTTTAGATATTGGTGAAGGAGATGAGGTAATTACTGTTCCAAATAGCTTTGTAGCAACTGCTAGTGCAATTGCACTTCTAGGTGCAAAGCCGATTTTTGTTGATGTTGGCGATGATTTAAATATTGATCCTATGAAGGTAGAGGAAAAGATTTCTAAAAATACAAAGGCTATTTTGCCAGTACATTTAACCGGCAGGCCTTCTAATATGGCTCCTTTAATGGAAATTAGTAATAAATATGGATTACATATTGTAGAAGATTGCGCTCAGGCTGTTCTTGCTGAATATGACAATCAAAAAGTAGGTTCTTTTGGTATTGCTGGTTGTTTTAGTTTACATCCGTTAAAAACATTAAGTGCTATAGGTGATGGAGGTATAATCACCACAAATGATGAGGATTTATTTCATAAAATAAAAATTTTAAGGAATTTAGGTCTGAAAACAAGAGATGATTGTCAATTCTGGAGTGGGAACAGTAGATTAGATAATTTACAGGCTGCTGTGCTGTTAGTAAAAATGAAATATATAGAAGAATGGACTGAACAAAGAATCTCGAATGCTTTCTTTTATCACAGAGGTCTTTCTGAATTTAATAATTTGATTCTTCCTGTACCGAATGAAAGAGAAAAATCTGTTTTCCATACATATATTATTCAAACAGATAATCGTGATGAACTAAAAGATTTTCTTTTTTCAAGAGGAGTACAAACTGCAATTCATTACCCTATTCCTATACATTTACAGTCCATTGGATATGAATTGGGTTATGAACAAGGAAGTTTCCCTGTTACTGAAAGACAAGCCAGAAAAATTCTCAGTTTGCCTATTTTCCAAGGTCTAAGTAAAGAACAAATTTCATATGTTATCAAAACTATTGAAGATTTTTTTAATTCTTAATTAGTGGAGTAATTCCAAAATGAAGGTTCCATTTTCTTATCTCGACAGGCAATTCTCTGATATAGATGATTATTTAAGAGACATAAAATCACTAGTTGAATCTGGAGATTTTACGCTTGGAAATTCTCTAGAACAGTTTGAAAATAATTTTGCTTCTCTTATGGGAGCAAAGCATGGTATTGGTGTAGGCACCGGAACAGACGCAATTGCACTTCCCCTCAAAATGTTGGGTATTGGTTCTGGTGATGAGGTAATTACAACTACTATGACTTTTGTTGCAACAGTAGGTGCGATTGTTATGACCGGAGCAACACCAGTTTTTGTTGATAGTGAAGATGGATTTGTTATTGATCCCAGTAAAATAGAAGCAGCTATTACTCCCAAAACTAAAGCAATTGTCCCAGTGCATTACACTGGAAATGTGGCAGACATGCCCGAGATAATTTCTATTGCGAAAAAACATAATTTATTTGTTATTGAAGATGCATGCCAATCAATTTGTGCTTCCATAAACGATCAGATGGTTGGTTCTTGGGGAGATGCAGTATCATTTAGCCTTCATCCACTGAAGAATCTTAATGTTTGGGGCGATGCCGGAATTGTTTTAACCGAAAATGATGAACTGGCCGAGAATCTAAGGCTCTACAGAAATCATGGGATGATTAATAGGGATGAAATTAGTTTTTTTGGTGTTAACTGTAGAATGGATACATTGCAAGCGGTTATTGGTAATCGTTTAATAGAACAAACAAGTTTTATTACTGACAAAAGAATACAAAATGCAAAAAAATACGATGAGGCACTTAGTTTGTTGAATGGCGATATAGAAGTGCCAGTAAGGAGAAAAGGTGTAAAACATGTTTTTCACTTATATATAGTTAGGACAAAAAGAAGAAACGAACTTATTAAATTTTTACAAGAGAGCGGGGTTGAGGCAAAAATTCATTATCCAATACCTATGCACTTACAGAAAGCATCTGAATATTTAGGGTATAAACAAGGTGATTTCCCTTTTGCAGAAAAGGACTGTTCAGAAATTCTCACACTTCCTGCCCATCAGCATTTAACGGACGAGGAATTAGATTATACAATCGATTCTGTCTTTTCCTTTTTTCATAAGAAAAGATAGAACTATAAAATCAAAGAGTTTAAAAAATGAAAACATTGGTAACAGGAGGTGCTGGTTTTATAGGTAGTCACCTAGTAGACGCGCTCTTACTTGAGAACCACGAAGTTATCGTAATCGATGATTTGTCTACAGGAAGATTAGATAATCTTGCTCGGGCTAAATCTAAGAAAAATCTTCAGATTATCGATGAAAGTATCACAGAAAAAGAAAAGATTTCAAAATATTTCGATGAAATTGATTGGGTTTTTCATTTAGCCGGTTTAGCGGATATTGTCCCCTCAATAAGTAATCCTGAGAATTATTTTCGTGTGAATTCATTAGGAACAATGAATGTTTTAGAACTTTCTAGAGGCAATGGAGTAAAGAGATTTGTTTATGCTGCTTCGTCTTCTTGTTATGGAATACCAAAACTTTATCCAACACCAGAATCTTCAGATATTCAAGTTGAATACCCATACGCATTAACTAAGTATTTAGGTGAAGAATGTGTTTTGCACTGGGGTAAAATCTATGATTTGCCAGTCATTTCACTTAGACTTTTTAATGTCTATGGTCCTAGATCTAGAACAACCGGAACTTATGGTGCAGTTTTTGGTGTTTTTCTTGCACAAAAGATTAATAACAAACCACTCACCGTAGTAGGAGATGGTACACAGTTGCGAGATTTTACTTTTGTTTCAGATGTTGTGAATGCATTCTTACAGGCTGCAAAATCACAAGTTAGACAAGAGATTTTTAATGTAGGTTCAGGTTCTCCACAAAGTGTTAATAGACTCGTTGAACTTTTAGAATGTAAAGAAATCGAATATATTCCAAAGAGACCAGGAGAACCGGATTGTACTCATGCAGATGTTACCAAGATTAAGAAGATTTTAGGTTGGGAAGCAAACATTTCATTTTCTTCAGGAGTAAGAATTATGTTAGATAATCTGAAAGATTGGGAAAATGCTCCTCTATGGACATCCGATACTATTAAAAAAGAAACTGAAGACTGGTTTTCTAAATTATCTGACAAATAACGAATTTAGGTTGAAAGTTTTAAAAGTGGCGGGAGCACGTGGGAGTCGAACCCACCGACGAATTGTTTAGACCCGCCCACTGGATTTGAAGTCCAGGCGGCACACCAGCACCGATGTGCTCCCATTTAGAAAATACACCTCTTTTTATAATGAGAAAAGGTTAGATTTTAAATTTTATTATTGTATTTTTGGTTTGAAATTTTGTAATTCTTTGCCACCTTCTTCTGTAACTACAAATAGAGAACCAATCAGAGGTGGCATCTCTTTGTTTTCTATTAAACCTCTTGGTTGAACTATTACTAATTGATTTTCCGTAAGTTTATCAGGAAATTTTGTTTGGCTATTATAGTGATTTCGTCCTTCTGCAATAAATTCGGTAATCTTTAATTTAGAAGTAGAAAGTTTTTTTGCCTCTTGTAAGATATCATTTATAGTTTTTCCGGGTTTTATTAATGGAGTAGTCTGTTTAATTATTTCACTATAAAGGGATAAAGTTTCTTTAAAAGAAGGATCAGGTTCACCTAAAACAGAAGGAAAAAGGATATATCCAGGACAATTGCCGTAGGATACACTTAATTGATTTAAGATAAAGTCTTTATTAGACAATTTTTTTAAAGAAGGATTGATTGAGGGTTCTGTACAATTTTGTAAACTGGAATTAATAGAAACAGCACAAAATTCTGTTATCCCTCCACTACTGTATCCTGATTTAGCGAGTTCCCCAAATAGTTCACTTTCTGTGAGATTAGGCTCAATTTGCTGAATGTAACTTTCTGCGGCGATATCTGTACATTTAGATCCATAGCGGTAAAAAACAAGCTCAGTCGAACTTTTTTGAGACATTAAATTTGAAAAATTGTTAAGTTCTAATTTTAGACTTATTTCTGGAAGATCTGATTCAATGTTTTTTAAATTGAGTTTTGGGTATTGGAATTCATTTCTTTCTTTCAAGAATCCTATTTTCCCTTGTTCAAGATTGATATTTCTAAGGTGATCAATGAGTATTTGTTCGTAACTGGTATTGATTAGCCTTATGTCTTTAAATATGGTTCTTTTTTGAAGACTTTCGATAGCCCTTTGAGATTTAGTGAAGATAGTGGAAATTCCCTTCCTCTGAAAAACAATCATAAAAAAATGTCGATCATATAATCCTGTAATCCATCTCGATTCTGGATTTGGAAAAAAATTATCTCTTCCTCCAAAAAGTACTAAGCAATCAACATCTTCTAAGTCCATTCTTTCTTCTATAAGTATATGTCTTCTTTCATATTCTGAGATTGGAATATCAGGATAAAGATTTTTATTGAGTGTACCTGGAATATTTAACATTTTTCTCTTTCTATCTAATTGTTAACTTGTAAAACTATTTTCCCAAATTGTTTGCCTTCTTCTAATTTTTCGTGAGCTTCTTTACAGTCTTCAAGTTTCATTACGCAGTCAACAACCGGTTTTAATTTTCCTTCTTCAAAGAAAGACAGAAGTTTTTTAAACGAGGGCAAGGTTCCCATTGTACTTCCTAAAACAGAAAGTTGTTTTGCAAAAAGGAGAGCAAGATTTGTTTCTCCTTTAAAACCAGTAGTTGCTCCGCATGTTACAATACGGCCGTGATAAGCAGCACTCTTTATACTTTCTTTCCATGTTGCGTCTCCTACATGTTCTAGAATCACGTCGACACCAGCATTTTTTGTAATTTCTTTAACTCTTTCACTTATAGATTCGTTTTTATAGTTAATTATTTCATCTGCACCTAAATCTAATGCTTGTTTAGCTTTTTTTTCTGTACTTGTACAAGCAATTACCTTTGCTCCGATTAATTTTCCAATTTGTATCGCGGCAGAACCTACACCACTTCCTGCACCTTGGATGAGAAGAGTTTCGCCCATTTTTAGCTTTGCTCTTTCGGTGAGCATTCTCCAAGCAGTTATGAATACAATAGGAATAGCAGCTCCCTCTTCGAAACTAAGATTTTTCGGTAAAGGTAATATGTTAGGTCTGGTAACATTAATAAATTCACAGCAAGCACCATTTGATTGTTCTCCAATAATTTCAAATGTGCCTTTTGGAGGATCGTCACAAAGATAAAAAGGGACCCCTCCGTAACTTTCTAGAGGAAAATCTATTATGGGTTGTCCTACCTCTAGATCATTAACTCCTTCTCCCAAAGCAACTATTTCACCAGTAAAATCTGAACCACCTATATGAGGCATCACAGATTTTATTCCTGGCAACCCTTTCCTTACCCAAAGGTCTAAATGATTAAGTCCAACAGCTCTTACTTTAACTAAAACTTTCCCAGGACTGGGAGTAGGTTCTTCTATATCTTCCACTTTTAAAACTTCAGGTCCTCCATATTCATGAAAACGGACACATTTCATTTTTTTCTCCTGTATTCAAAATTTTTACAAATTTCCTTTGCCTGAATTTGAAATATCCATCAACTCAAAGGGATAGGGTTCAAAGTACGTCTGGTTTTCAAGGTAACTATTCTGATACCTTGTAATCCAAGAGCGGATAACTTGTATAAGAGCAGACAATGGGACTCTTCTGTCTGAATATTGTTTAAAGAGATGCAAAATAAATTTTTTTTCTTTCTGAGTTAAAAGTTTAGAGAAAAATCCCATTACGTGCATTAATACATTAACATTAGTTTTTCTTCTATATGGTTTTTCGAAAACTAACTGTAGATTCTTTTCATATGCCCTAAATACTTTTGTGAGGTTAGATTTATTATAAGAAGCAATAATTTTGCCAAGTTTTCTCATAGTTTTCTCATTATAGGCCATCATTAAAAATTTATTATTTGCATGATATTTAATTAATGAAGACATTTTTTTTGTTTTTTTCGTATCCCTAAATGATGATAAGGCAAAAAGCTTGGTGAAAAAATGTTCTCGTATATGAAAATTCCTAAGTCTTCCCTCGTCTTCTATAGCAAGTCCAGGAAATACTTTTATAACTTTTTTTGTGAAAAGACCTGGCCCCTTTCCCGCACTTTGTTCTTTGTCTTGTTTGAAGTAGTATTTTGCATCTTTTATTCCGCAGGATGGTGATTTTGCTTTCAAAATGAATCCATCTACAGTTTCTAGGTTGTTTAGGAACGAATTTGCAAATTGATTCATTGAGAAGGTAAGTTTTTTATTTGTAGAAGGTTGTACAAGAGTTAAATTTTTCTTTTGAACTATTCTTATCGGGTCTCTAGGAGTTCCAAGTCCAATTTCGATTTCCGGACAGACAGGAATAAAATCAATATGAGGCATCATTAAATCAAGTGGGTCAAAACTTATTTTTAATCCATTATATCTACATGAATCAAACTCTAGACATTTACTGATTACTACTGTTGGTTTAGTGAATTTACGATACATCTTTTACTCTGTTATTTAAATTAATGAAATTTACCTTTGTTTTTGTTTGTATTCATAGAATCCTATACCTGATTTTCTTCCTAACCACTTAGCAGAAGACATACGTCTTAAAATAGGAGGAGGCATAAAGCGTGATTCTCCGAGTTCTTCAAACATTGCGTCTGAAACAAATGTTTGGACATCAATACCCACTAAATCTAAGAGTGTAAGCGGACCCATCGGGTAGCCTAATCCTGAACTGATAACTTTATCCATATTTTCCCGAGTAGCTAATTTTTCATCGAATGCTTGAGCAGCATGATTTAGGTATGGAATTAAAAGACGATTAACGAGAAATCCTGGGCGATCTTGGACTGGGATGGGAACTTTCCCTATTTTTTTACAAAATTCTTTTCCAAATGCAAAGGTTTTTTCAGAAGTTTGAATAGCCTGTATTACTTCAACAAGTTTCATCGCGTAAGGAGGATTAAAGAAATGGAGACCTAGAACTTTATCAGGTCGATTTGTTGAAGAAGCAATCGATGTAACGGATAGACATGAAGTGTTCGATGCTAAGAAAGCATCCTTTTTAACTATTTTGTCGAGTTCTCTAAACATTTCAGTTTTTGCGTCAAGATTCTCAATTATAACTTCAATAACTAAGTCACATTCAGCCAAAGAATTCAAATTAGTTGAACCTTGTAATCGAGTTAAAATTTCTGATTTTATAGAAGAATCTAGTTTTCCTCTTTGAACTGCAATTTCAAGATTTCCTTTTATCTTTTCTAGTCCTTTGGTTAAAATTTTATTGTTCTCTTCTACTCCAAAAACTTCAAATCCGGAGGTTAGGCAAACCTGTGCAATTCCACTTCCCATAGTTCCTAATCCTACAATACCTATTTTTTTTATATTTTCAGGAAAATTGATATCTTCTTTCTTTTCTATAGATGTATGTTCTTTTTCAACTGTTCCGTAAAATCCTGGTTTTTTGTAGTTGTAAAAGCCCTTTCCGCTTTTTGTTCCTATATAACCAGAGTCAATCATTTTGTTAACCAAATCTGGCGGTTTATATCTAGGGTCTTTAAGTTGTTTATAAAGAGAAAGAGAGACGGTTCTATGAATGTCCAGACCTTCAATATCTAGCAACTCCATTGGACCTATTTTGTAGCCAAGACCTAATTTTACTGCTGTGTCGAGATCCGAAGGATTGGTATATCCGGTTTCAATTAAATGAATACAATCATTTAAAAAAGGAGATAAAAAATAGTTTAAGATAAAACCAGGAGAGTCTTTTGTTCTTGTAGGAATTTGTCCCAATCTTTCTAAAAACTCGAAAGTCTTTGTATAAGTATTTTCGCTAGTATTGATTCCCGATGTAATTTCAACTGTTTTGTTTAAAGTTGCAGGAAGACAAAAGTGAGTTCCTATTGTCCTGTCTGGACGACCAGAATGTAATCCCATGTTGGTTATTGATAATGTGCTGGTGTTTGAAGCAAAAATAGTTTCTTCTTTAACAAACGAATTTAAATTTTTGAATAGTTTGTTTTTTGCATTTTGATCTTCAACTATAGCTTCAATAATTATATCGCAATCGCTCAGTGATTGAATTGTTTTCACTTGTTGTATTGAGTTCTCGATTGATTTCTTTTGTTCTGATGTTAGTTTCCCTTTTGTGATTCCAGTAGACAGAAAGTTTTTTATATTTTCAAAACCATTTTTCAAATTTTCTTGATTTTCATCAGTAATAAATGTGGACAGGCCAGCTTTTGCACACAAAATCGCAATATTTGAGCCCATTGTGCCTATCCCAATTATTCCAACTTTTTTAAATTCCATTGGAGTACCTCATCTTCTGTAATCAATCAAAAACTGTTTCCATATAATGTTCTGGATTCACTTTTGCTTCTATAACTGACGGTCCTGCATTTTTAAATGCTTTTTTTAGTAATTTTTCTAAATCATCAGGAGTATTTGCCCCATATGCTGGGACTCCAAAGTAATGTGAAGGTGGTGATTTCGGAGACCTTTCATTTAATTTTGTTCCGTATAATTCATAAGATCTTCTGTCTTGTTTTACTTGAATTAAAGAGAGCCAACTATCATCTAAGACAACAACAGGGAGAGTAATGTTTAATCTTTTTGCTACAGCAAGTTCTCCACAAGTCATTTGAAAACAACCATCTCCAATTAAAGCAACAACTTGACGATCGGGAGAAGCTAATTTTGCAGAGATTGCTCCAGGTAATCCAAATCCCATTGAAGACCATCCATTTGTAATTAAAAAAGTTTTTGGTTCATATGCAGTCCATTGACTTGCAATTTGGTGTGTGTGTGCTCCAACATCGAAAGAGATGATTCCATTTTTTGGTAAGATATGTCTGACGATATCAATCGCTTCATGTGCTGCGAACCCTTTTGTTCTAGGTCTCAATCCTTTTTGAAAATTAACTTTATGTTTAGTGATAATGTTTTTATCCCAAAGTGATCTTTTTCTGGTCCCTATTTCTTTTGAAAGATTTTGGATTGAGAAATCAAGGTTACCAATTACCTCGTGTGCAATTTCTACCGAATTATCTGTATCTGCTTTTTCTATGTCTATACTAAGTAATGGGGTATCTTTAATCCATGCTTCATACTCTACTTCTATCACATCATATCCTAATCCTACTATGAGGTCAGAAGTACTCAAAAATTCTCTTTGTATCTGTCTTTTTCCTCTTTCTATACATCCTATAGAAAGAGGGTGATCCTCGGAGATTATTCCTTTTGCCATTGTTGTAGAGGCGAAAGGAATTTGAAGATTTTCCAAAAATTTCAAAATAAGATTTGGATTCTTCATCCTTGTAGTTGATGCTCCAAGTATTGCAATTGGTTTATCAGAACGATTCAAGATTTTGATTGCTTTTTGAATAGATCGACTAGAAGTTTTTCTTATATCTTTCGTTTTAGGTATTAATGGAACTTTCTCGTTTGTTTTCAAGAGCGCGATATCTTCTGGTAGGTCTAAATGTACTGGGCCAAATGGTTCAGATTTTACTATTTCTAAACTCTTTTGGAGTATGGGGGATACTTTGTTCTTTCTGAACGCGAGGCTAGATTTCGTAATAGGTTCAAAAAGTTTGTGGTGGTCAATATACATTTGTATTCGACGACCTAATTGCTCAGTTTTCAAATTGCATGTAATTCCAATAACTGGAGATCTGTCTAGAAAAGCACTTCCTATACCTGTTGAAAGATTTGTCGCACCAGGTCCAAGAGTTGAGATACAAAATCCCGGCTTGCCAGTAAGACGACCCATGACGTCGGCGGCAAAACTTGCAGAACCTTCATGAGCTGTCAAAACAAATTGTATTCCTCCTTTTCTCATAGCTTCCATTAAAGGAAGAACATTACCGCTTGGTATTCCGAAACCGTATTTAATTCCTGCTTTTTTTAATGTCTTAACGATTAAATCTGCATTATTCATTTTTCCCCATTCAAATTATTTTAGAATATAGTTCTTTAAAATAGGTTAGTTTTCTTTCCGATTCAAGTTTTCTACATTGTATCAGTTTCAATTAAAAAACCTATCTGTAATATTTTTTTTTTTTGGTTGTAGAGTGAATTAAGATCTAATTTAAAAAAATGAGTATTAATTGCTATTCGTTTTAATTTATGAGAAATTCTGTATCTTCTTCTTTCCTATACCAAACACTTTAAGTGAGGGATTACTCTAATGTCAGATTTGGAATTAACTGGAGCATTTGGAGATTATGATCGAACACATTTACTTGATACTGACGTAATTTCACCTTCAGGCGTAAATCTTAGGGTTTTGAAATTTTCGCCTAGTGATATTTTTTATCGAATGTGTAGATATGAAGAATTCGATTTGTCAGAGATGTCTATGGGCGCGCACCTTTTTATGCTTGCTAAGGGGAATTCTCCATTTGTTGGAATACCAGCTTTTCCCAGTCGTGTATTTAGACATTCGATGGTTTATGCTAACGCAAATTCAGGTATTAAGGTTCCTGCTGACTTAAACGGAAAGAAAATAGGAATTAGAGAATGGGGGATGACGGCAGTTGTTTGGATTATTGGCATTTTGAAAGAAGAGTATGGTTTTGATATTAAAACTGTAGATTGGTTTGCTGCTAAAGAACCGAGAGTGCCAATTCAAATGCCTGACGGTTGTAAAATAAGCTTGATACCTTCAGATAAAAACCTGTCCGATTTGCTTGAAACGGGTGAGATAGATGCTGCTCTTATACATCAGGTTCCTCAGGCCTTCTTGAAGAGTCCTGATAAAGTGTTTCGATTATTTCCTGATTATAAGAATGACGAGATAGATTATTACAAGAGGACTGGAGTTCATCCTATAATGCATTGTGTTGTATTAAGAAAACAGATAAATGAACAATACCCTTGGTTATTAAAGAATCTCTTTGATGCTCTAGAAGAGAGTAGAAAAAAAACAATAGAAAGTTTAAGTGATACTGGCGCACTTTCCGCTATGATTCCTTTTTTGCCGGCTTTTATGGATGAAACACGCTCTATTTTTGGGGATGACTACTGGCCTTATGGAGTTAAGAAAAACATTAAGACGCTAGAAAAGCTTACTTTGTATGCACACGAACAAGGTTTGACAGATAGAGTTATCCAGATAGAAGAATTGTTTGGGAAATCAGTTTTAGAAAAATGATTTTGATGATTTTTTTCAGAAGAGTGTAAAAATGAAAATATCTACTATTGATGTTTATAAAATTGATATGCCAATGAGAGGTTTCTTTCGTAATGCTAGACATAATCACAATGTCCAAGAAGGAGTAGTTGTTCATGTGAAGACTGATAATGGTCTAGATGGAATTGGCGATATTGAACCATCTGAGGGATATACAAAGTTAAACCGGAACGAAATTGCAGAAACTGTTGAAAAAAAACTGTCTCCTGTTCTTATTGGTGAAGATCCAAGAAATTTGAGAAAGATTTCTTATATTTTAGATTCTACTATCGATGGATTTTGGGAAGGAAAATCTGCTATTACACTTGCTCTGTCAGACATACATGCAAAATCTTTAGAGGTATCTCTCTCTGGATTATTAGGTGGTTCAGTAGTAAAAGATGTTTTTTTCAATGCGTGGATTGGTGTTCTTTCTAATTACGATGCTTCTATCGAAGCGAAAAAATTTAAAGAAAATGGGTGGATAGCATGTAAGGTAAAATTAAATGGGGAAGTAGAGAGGGATATAGAAAGGGTTCTGTCAGTTCGTGAGGGAGGTGGTAAAGATTTTGAAATCAGAGTCGATGCTAATGAGTCTTATAAAAGTATACAAGATGCTCAGAATTTTATTAAAGAAGTCTCCAGCGCTGAAGTCCGACTTTTTGAACAACCTTTCGATAGAAAAAATTTAGCTCTTTTAGCAGAACTTAGAAGATCTGTAGATGTTCCAATTATGGCGGATGAATGTATTACTGACTATCGTAGTTTATTGGAAGTTATTAAGCATGAGGCTGCTGATATTGTAAAACTAAAAATTTTAAAGCAAGGTTCAGTATTTAAAGTGAGGGAAATGATCAGTATGCTCGAAGAAGTAGGAATGGAAATCGTTATCGGCCATGGATTTGGGCTTACTCCTATGACTATTGCTGAAATTCATCTTGCTTCGACTTCTAAAAATGTTCTTAGTGCGATTGAATCGGTAGGTCCTTATAAAATGGTCGATGACATTGTAAATCTTCCTATTCAAATTGATAGTGGAAAAATTGCTGTTCCAAATTCGCCTGGTCTAGGTGTTTCAATTGATATGGATAAGATTGAAAAATTTCGAGTATAGTTTGACTTGTATATATAGAAGCGAAGGAGTTTTTAATGCTCTATTTAAATGAAGAAGAAGTCGAATCGCTTATAGAAATGCCAGATGTTATGAGGGTGGTTGATGAGTGTTTTAGGTTGCAGGGGAAAGGAATGGCAACCAATCAACCTAGGAGAAGGGTCTATGTCCCAGATGGCATGATGCATGTTATGTTTGCAAGTTTGATCAGGGAAAATGAGGGTTTTTTAGGTCTAAAAACTTACACTGCTTTTCCTGGAGTTGGTGTTCGATTTATTTTCTTACTTTGGGATGCTAATAGTTCAGAATTACTTTCTTTGATGGAAGCTAACTTACTTGGACAACTTAGAACTGGAGCTGCTAGTGGTATTGCTGCTAAATATATGGCGAATGAATCGATAGAAGAAGCTGGATTAATTGGGACAGGTAGACAAGCGGGAACGCAATTAGAAGCTATTTGTTTAGCCAGAAATATCAAAAAAGTCAAAATATTTAGCCGGACTAAGGATAAAAGAGAAAAATTTGTTATGAGGATGAAAGATAGAGTGAAGACAGAACTAGTTACAGTTGATGATCCTTCAAAGGCTGTGAAAGGTTCAAAAATAGTTTGTACAATGACAAATGCTAGCGAACCTGTCTTTGATGGAAAAGATTTGGAGCCGGGAACAACTGTTATTGCAGCTGGTTCGAATCGAATTACCAATCGAGAAGTCGATGATGAGACATTTAGGAAAGCTTCTCAAGGTCGGATTGTTACAGACAATTTAGAAGGTGCAAAATTTGAGAGTGGAGATTTAGTAGGTGCAGTTCGTTCAAATATTATTAATTGGGGACAGGTAGTGGAGATAGGTATGTTAGCAAATGGTACAATGCCTGGAAGATTGTCGGAAGAAGAAGTGAATCTATTTTTAAGTCAAGGTGTGGCCTCAGAGGATGTTGCACTTGGTTCAGAGATTTTCAAACTTGCCAAAGAAAAAAAAATAGGGACAAAATTGCCTGTAGATGGTTTTTTGAAAAAACCAAGTTAATGCTACTTGCGTTTTAACTCAAATTTGATGTATCTTTCACGTTTTCCAAGGAAGTGCTTTTTTTACAGAAGGTTTGTGTATTATGAGAGATAAAATTTTATTAGAGTGTGTCGATTGTGAAAAGATAAGATACGCTTCTACAAAGAATAAAAGAACTACTCCAGACAGACTCGAATTCAAAAAATTCTGTAGCTTTTGTAGAAAGCATGTTCTATTTCGTGAGGTGAAATAAAATGTCTAAGATTAAGAGCCTCTCTCACAAACGATGTGTAGTTACAGGCAAGGGTGTGATGTTTGGAAATAATGTAAGTCATTCGAATAAAAAAACTAGAAGAAGATTCAATGCCAATATACATAAGAAAAAATTTTGGGTGGCTGAAGAAAAAAGATGGGTTACATTGAAGGTTTCTGCTCGTGGAATCAGAACAATTGCAAAAAAAGGGATCTCAAAAATATTATCTGAATTAAGAAATACCGGAGTAAAGGTCTAAATCTTTTCTTCGTTTTCTTCTTTTATCATTTCTCTGTAATTTTCGTATGAACTTGGAAAGTGGCCGGTGTAATTCATCCAGTTTGTGACCGGGTATCTTGCTCCACCAGCTTTGTGAGTTCCTTCCAATCCTTCCATTATCTCATTACTCAAATCGAATGGGAAACTAAACGCTATTTCATGGTCTTGAACTTGTCCAAAAATTCTATCACCTGTACAAGGAACAATCATTTGGGGTTTTCCATAAATAAAAGGAGCGATTGCTATATCAGCACAATCAATTCTTCCTCTGAATTCGCTACTCATAGTTCCACCTCTTTTCCAAAGCCATGCCTGTCCCAATCTCATAATTTGTGCACTGTTTCCATATACTACGATGCAATCAGGAATAAATGAGGTGCGATTAAGTGGACCAACTATTATCCCAACATATTCATCCTCATTAAGTCTAGGAACACTTTCTTCACTAATTCGACCAGCATTTAGATTTTCTGTATATAAATTTATGCATAAATTCCCCTCATTGTAATGATCCAATTTCTTTTCTAAACCAAGTGCCATTGCTCCAAGAACACAACTACTATCTTCTTTTCCAAGGGCAATTACCCAACCGTATTTCCTAGCCATGCCTATAGCTTGGCAAGTGGTAAATTGATTTTTCAAATCCTTTAAAGGTCTTTTAGTTCTCTCCGGAATTTCTGCTAAGTTTTTCAAGAATTTAATGGCGACTGGGAATGTATTGAGTCGCAAAAATTTATTTAAGTTTTCTTCATAGGAAATCAGGTCTATTTTTTCCATAACTAAATCCTGTCTTATAAAAGATTTTAACTCTTTAAAGATTGAGCCTCGCAAAGATCAAACTGCATCATTATAATCGATTCTATTAGGATAATGTTTTTTTTGAATTTTTAAAAGCGATAAATAAGAGGTTATTCAGTGAAAGTAGAATCGATACTTGCAAAATTGAATGAGTTAAGGAAGGATTGCAAAGGCGAAAATGAAATAGAACAAGCGGTATTTCATGCTTTTTGTTTTGTTTCCTACGAGATTAATTCATTTTCTGATTTCGTTGAAAACGATATTGAACCTAAAAACAGAATCAATGGGTCACTAATAAGTCAAAATGTAAAAGAAATCTTTCAAGTTATTCAGGAGTTGAAAGATGAAATATCAGATGACGAAGAGGATTTAGAATTTATTGCATTAGATTTAACTTTGAAGTTTCTGTTGTTTCTGACTTATGATTTTCAAGAATATTTAAGAAAAATTTAATACCGAATCTAATTTTTTAAAGGAAAGAATTCTTATGTCACTTCCTCTAGAAGGAATTAAAATAGTTTCACTTGGTGTTTCTATAAGTGGTCCTGTTGGTCTCCGCCATCTTGCAGATTTTGGTGCGGAAGTTATTAAGATAGAAGTTCCAGAAAAAGGAGATATGGTTCGTCATTGGGATAACGTTGTAAATGGAGAAGGTTCTGTTCACTTTTGGGTAAATCCAAACAAGAAGAGTCTTACTCTTAATTTGAAAGATACGAAAGGAAAGGAAATCCTTAATCGGTTGATTCTAGACGCTGATATTTTTCTAGAAAATTTTAGTCCAGGTTCTATTAATAGACTTGGGTATGATTATGAAAATGTTAAGACAATTAAGAAAGATATTATTTATGTTCACACTTCGGGATATGGACAGGATGGACCTTATAAAAGTATGAAAGCTTTTGACGGACTGATTCAAGCAGAAACAGGAATTATGGAGATGACTGGTTCTAAAGAAGAACCTGCTAAAATGGCACTATCTATTTGTGATGGTGTTACTGGATTGTTTGTCGCATTAAGTTGCATGATGGCTCTTAAGCAAAGAGATAAAGACGGTTTAGGACAGGAAATAGATGTTTCGATGTTTGATTGCATGGTAAGCATGCTTGGCTATTTCCCTTTTCATTTCTTTGAGAATGACTATATCCCAGAACGTATAGGAACTGGTCATCATTTACTTGCACCATATGGTGCTTATCCGGACAAACACGATAAATTGATCGCTATAGCTTGTGCTAGTGAGGTAACTTGGCATAATTTTGCTAGAGCTCTTGATCATGAGGAATGGATTACAGATTCACGCTTTTCATCAAATGCTAAAAGATATGAGAATTTACACGCTTTACTAGAGGTTTTTCTTCCAGTTTTAAAAACGAAAGATCGTGAGGAATGGAGAAAAATTTTTCTTGATTTTGGTGTTCCATGTGGTTGTGTTAACAGTCTCGATGAGGTTTGTAATCACCCTCAAGCAATTTCTAGAGAAATTTTTAAAGAAGTTAATGGGAAATATGGGAATATAAAGATGTGTAAATTTCCTGTCTTATTTAATAATATTGAGCCATTATTGGAACAGCCTCCTTTATTGGGAGAGCATACAGATTTGATCCTAGAGAACTTAGGGATTTCAAAAGAAGATATTCAGAAATATAAAGAACAAGGAATTATCTAATATAGTAGAATTTTTAATGGTTTCATTATTACTGGAGAGTAAGAGATGGATTTTGAATTTAATGAATTGCAAATAAGTGTTCAAAAAATGATTAAGGATTTCGTGGATCGCGAAATCAAACCTGTAGCAATGGAATATGAACTAGAGGATCGTTATCCAACTGGTATTGTTGAAAAAATGCAGGAATTAGGTTTTTTCGGGCTTACAATTCCAGAAGAATTTGGTGGCGGTGGTATGGATGAGGTGTGTTATGCAATTGCCATGGAAGAACTTTCAGTTGGCTGGATGAGTGTTGCAGGAATACTCGGGACGCATATGATGACTTCTTGGATGATTTTGCATTATGGATCTGATGAACAGAAGAAGAATTATTTGCCAAAAATGGCAACGGGAGATTGGCATTCAGGTATGGCATTAAGCGAGCCTGGTTCAGGTTCTGATTCGGCTGCTCTTAGAACACAAGGTAAAAAAGAAGAAGATCAATGGGTTATTAATGGAACTAAAATGTGGACTTCAAATGCTGAACACGCAAATATGTTTTGTGTTTTAGTTCGGACTGATCCAGAATTGCCAAAAGCAAAAGGAATATCAGGAATTCTCGTACATAAAGGAAGTCCAGGATTTAAAGTGAGCCGTCACTTGAAAAAAATGGGATACCGTGGACTCAGAACTAGCGAATTAATTTTTGAAGACGCGAGGGTGCCTCTTGAAAATTTGCTTGGTAAAGAGAATGAAGGGTTCCCCATGATTATGAGTGCATTAGAAGGAGGTCGAATTAATGTTGCGGCCAGGAGTGTTGGTTTAGCTAGGGCTGCTTTTGAAGACTCAGTTAAGTATGCACAACAAAGAGAAACTTTTGGGAAACCTATTGCCCATCATCAATTGATTCAGTCAAAATTATCGGAAATGGCAACGCGTATTCATGCTTCGAAACTAATGACCTATCAGGCTGCGAATTTGAAGAGCGATAACAAACGATGTGATTTGGAGGCAGGGATGGCTAAACTTTTTGCCTCAGAGACAGCAGAATTTTGTGCGAGTGAGGCCATTCAAATTCACGGTGGGATGGGTTTTATTCAAGAGTTGCCAGTTGAGCGATATTTTCGTGACTGTAAACTTTTAACTGTAGGAGAAGGTTCTAACGAAATCCAACGAATTATTATTGCTAGACGCTTGCTAGAACGTTATCCAGTTTAGATACAGGATTTAATATGGAAAAGAATCAAAAAGGAAGATGGTTTGAAGATTTTAATGTTGGAGAAATAATTAAACACCGTCCTGGAAGGACTATTTTAGAAAGCGATAATACATGGTTTACACTACTTACTAATAATAATCATCCTATACATTTTGATTACCACTATGCTTCCAAAACACAATTTGGCAAACCCCTTGTAAATTCTGCTTTGACACTGGCTGTTGTTACGGGAATGTCAGTAGAGGATGTTTCATATCGGTCCATTGCAAATTTGGAATGGACTTTTATTAAACTTCCTAATCCAGTTTTCATTGGAGATACAATTTACGCTGAATCAGAAATAATTGAAAAAAGGGAGTCAAAATCAAAATCAGATCGTGGGATTGTTACAATTTTGACAAGAGCTTTTAATCAAAGAAATACTCTTGTGATGGAATTTAAGAGAAAATCCCTTGCCGCTAAAAAGGGCAAGGGTGCCATACCTGATTATGAAGACATTTTACTAGATGAAAACTAAAAACACATTTTTTAGCTGTGAGCTAGTGGGGCTAAGGCATTAATTTCACTTACTACATCTAAGACTACAGGTCGATTTGCAGAAAAAGCTTGGTCAAACGCACTTTTTAGTTCTCCAGGCTTTTCGACACGAATTCCCAATGCTCCCATGTTTTCAGCGATTTCTGCAAAATTAACTTTACTTAAGCCCCAAAGTTCGAATGCTTTTTCTGTTTGTTCGCCACCATAGATTCTATCGAAACCTCTTTTGGATTGATTTCCGGAGTGATTATTATTAACAAGGATTACCGCATTGATATTCCAACGAACTGCTGTCTCTATGTCTCCTATGTGATACCAAAGACCCGAATCTCCTGTGAAACAAATAACAGGTCTGTCTGGAATACCACACTTTGCACCTAGCGCTGCAGGGAATGCCCAACCTAAATGACCGGCACTTCTCATATAATTTTGAGTAGATTCTCTTAAGTCATACATTCCACCCATCCACATTCCAGAATGTCCAGTATCTACAACAACCATAGCATCTGAAGGTAGATGGTCTGTCATTTCTTTACAAATTCTTTCAGGTCGCATAGGAATATCTTCAGAATTCATCAGTGAAGAGTAAGTGTCGTAATATTCTTTTACTATTGTTTCTACTGTTTTTACCCACTTATCTCTTTTGTTTGCTGAAGAAGGGTCACAAACTTCAATGAGCTTTTGAACGGTGGCTTTTACGTCACCATTGAGAGCGACGTTGAGTGGATAGTTTCTACCAAGAGCTTCTGGATCAATATCAAGTTGAATTGCAGATTTTCCAATTGGAGGAACTGCCCAGAAGTGTGTGGTCATGCCACCTGCTTGAGTTCCAATAAAGAAAACTAAATCGGATTCAAGAACTGTTTTGTTAGCACTTTCTCGTGAGTAAGTTCCAACCACACCAGCTGACAAACGATGAGTAGATGGAAAAACATCTTTGCCATTTAGGGAAGTAACTACAGGAATATTTAACTTCTCTGCAAGTGTTAATATTTCTTTTGATGCTTCTGATGATCTTGCTCCGCCGCCAACAACTAAAACGGGTTTAGAAGAATTTGCAAGAATGGTTGCAACTTCAGAAATACTATTTAAATCTGCAACTGGTCTGTGAGGAGGCATTTTTATACAATTTCTATCAATTTGCAATGTCATTTCTGCTTCTTGTTGATCAAGTTGTCCTTCATTTCCAGCAAATTGTAAATGCACAGGTCCAGGAGAACCAGAAGTAGCACTCCGAAAAGCTTGATTAAGCATATCCGGAATTCTGGATACGTCGTCTATAGTAGCATTAAATTTTGTGACAGGATCAAAAGTTGGGACGTCATCTATTTCTTGATAAACTTTTCTAAATTTTGTTTCCGGAAGTCTTCCTCCAGTTAAGGCAATAATAGGAGATCTTGCTAAAAATGCATCGCGTAATCCTGCAGCAAGATTCATCGCACCAATAACTTGAGCAGCACAAATACCAGGTTTTCCGGTTGCTCTTGCATACCCGTCTGCCATATATGCTGCAGACTTCTCTCCATGGCTACGTACTCTATTAATTAGAGTTCTTTCTTCTAGTTCTACCATAGTTTTCCTAAGAATAGCTGGAACATGAAATAGATGTGTAACTTCATAAGCTTTAAGAGCTTCAGCAAGATATTGAGCACCCGTCATTTTTGGCATAGCGTTTTTCCTTATTACAAAATTAAAATTATTGAAATTTTTATAAAATGAATTAAAAAAAACTTCGAAAGCTCTAAGTACCGCAGTCGAATTAAATAACCTTAAAGAAAATAATTCTAATTTTTGACCCTGCTTTCTATAAAGTCAATCTGATTTAAAAATTTACATAATTTTTCTTCTAATTTAATTATTACAATATTTTAAAATCGCTTATTCTTTATGATATTATCGTAACTTATTATTTAATCATTTTTATATATTTTTACTTTTGTTTAGGTCTTTGTTGCCTTTTATTGGGGAGTAATTATGTTGTTTGAAGAATTAAATCCAGATTTACGTCTGCTTCTTGGTCCAGGACCAAGCCCTGTTCATCCTCGGGTTTTAAAAGCTATGAGTTCACATGTCATTGGTCATTTAGACCCCTATTTTTTGAAAGTAATGGATGATTGTCAAAATATGTTACGCGATCTTTTTAATACGAAGAATGAGGTAACTTTTCCAGTTTCTGGAACAGGAAGTGCTGCTATGGAAGCTTCGATTTGTAATATTATTGAAGAAGGGGACAAAGCAGTTATTTGTATTAATGGAGTTTTTGGGGAAAGAATGGCAGATGTTGCAGCTCGTTTTGGTGCAGAGGTAATTCGTGTTGAGGCACCTTGGGGCCAGCCCATAGACCCTAGCGATCTTGAAGAAGCGTTAAAATCAAACTCAGGAGTGACTCTGGTTGGAATAGTTCACGCAGAAACTAGCACTGGGGTACTTCAACCTATCGAAGAAATAGGAAGAATTTGTAGAGAGTATGATGCTTTATTGTTACTAGATTGTGTTACTTCTCTTGGTGGAGTTCCCGTTGAAATTGATAACTGGGGAGTTCAGATTGCGTATAGTGGAACGCAAAAATGCTTGTCTTGCCCACCCGGTGTGGCTCCAATAACTTTTGGAGAGAGAGCACTTGGTAAGGTTCGTGAGAGGAAGAATAAGGTTACAAGTTGGTACTTTGACGTAAGTATGGTTGAGAAATATTGGGGTAACGATCGTGTTTACCATCACACCGGTCCTATTACGATGAACTACGCTATCAGAGAAGCTTTAAGAATTGTTTTTGAAGAAGGTTTAGAGAAGCGTTTTTCAAGACATAAATTAGCAAGTTTAGCTTTGCAAAGAGGAGTAGAAGCTTTAGGGCTTTCGATGTTTGCAAAAGAGGGTGCTAGAACGCCCACTCTAAATACAATTTCTCTATATGACGGCTTAGATGATGGTGCTATAAGAAAAACACTCTTGAACGATTTCAATATAGAAATTGGGGGTGGTCTGGGGCCTTTAGCAGGAAAAATATGGAGAGTAGGGATGATGGGTCACGGTGCAACCCAAGCTAATGTAGTCTATTTCCTATCTGCGCTTGAGGTGATTTTTAAAAAAATGGGTTACACTGAAAAAGTTGGTTCTGGTGTTTCTGCTTGTGCTAATGTTTTTTCTGATTCTTAAATTTAAAAAACTTTAGGAGGTTTGCAAAAAGATGCCTTTCAATATGGGATTTACAGAACTATTAGTTATCTTGGCTATATGTGTTCTGGTTTTTGGTGCGAAACGTCTTCCAGATATAGGTTCTGGACTTGCAAAAGGGATTCGGAGTTTTAAGAAGGGGATTAACGAAGATTCTGATTCTTTAAAGGAGAATGAAAAAGAGCATTCTATCCCAGAGGAAGAATCTTTAAATAAAAAATAATGTGAACATTTTCCATAGATTTTTCGTGAATCAATCTTTTGGTTTTCTTAAGTAACCATTTTTAAACTTTTAAATTTTTACTTCTTTCGGGAATTTCTTTTTTCGTTAAATAAGGGATTAAGATTGGATTTTTTTGAAGTTGTCTCTTCTGAAAGAGTGTTGCAGACTATATCCGAATTTTCACCTCTAAAATCTGAAATTCTTGATACGGATTCAGCAATATCTCGTATATTAGCAGAAGATGTATATAGCCCTGTAGATTTGCCGGATTTTGCAAGGTCGACAATGGATGGGTATGCCTTAAAAGCAAAAGATACTTTTGGTGCGAATGATTCTATTCCAACGTATTTAGAACTAGTTGGTCATATTTTAATGGGTGAAGCACCAAATTTTAAATTGGAAATAGGTCAGGCAGCAAGAATCAGTACTGGCGGAATGCTCCCAGAGGGTTCGGATTGCGTTATAATGCAGGAGTACACGAATCTAATGGATGATAAAACTCTTGAGGTCTTAAAATCTACCTCTGTTGGCGAAAACATTTTAAATGTAGGAGATGATCTAAAAAAAGGAGAAAATTTTTTAGCTTCAGGAATCCCACTTAAAAGTCATGATATTGGAGCGTTGTTTGGAGTCGGAATAACGAGGGTTCAAGTAAGTACGCGACCGAAAGTTGCTATTTTACCTACAGGAGATGAACTGGTTGGTCCAGGACAAAAAACAAAGCTAGGACAAATACGTGATATCAATAGATTTTCACTTGCCGCAGCAGTTTCTGAAATGGATTGCATACCTATGGTGGAAGATATACTTCCAGATGACCTAGAAGTTATAAAATCTAGGTTGGAAAAAGTTATTCAAGATGCAGATATTGTTCTTGTTTCTGGAGGAAGTTCCATGGGCATGAGAGATTTTACGGTATCTGCTATCAATTCATTAGGAGAACCTGGTGTTTTAATCCATGGGATTTCTATTAAGCCAGGAAAACCAACTATTCTTGGACGTCTTGATTTTGAGGGTGGAAACAAAATTTTAATAGGAATTCCTGGACATCCTGTTTCCGCGATGATGATTTTCCATAAATTTGTAGTTCCTACAATAAGAAGGTTAAGAGGGGAAAAAGATATTTTTGTTTCGCAAAGAGGGAAAGTATTGGCTAGTTTATCTAGAAATTTACCTTCTGCTCCAGGAAGGGAAGATATGATTCGTGTAAGTTTGAAAATCGAAGGAAACAAGTTGATTGCTTCTCCATTGATGGGCAATTCTGCAATGATTTCAACCATGACGAAAGCTGATGGATACTTGATTATTCCCACGGATTTTGATGGATTAGTTGCAGAAACAGAAGTCGAAGTTTTACTGTACTGAAAAAGTTTTTTTATGAATTGGAGGACAAAGTTGACAGATTCACTCTTACCTCTTAACGGAAGGAAGTACTACCTTGAAAATGTGCCAAGGGAAAAAGCTTTAGAGAGACTTCTTCAAGAGATAGGAAAGGTTCACGAATTTACTTTCGAAAATATTCCCGTTCAAGATGCCTTGGGCAGAATTACTCATATTCAAGTAAATGCTCTTATATCTAGTCCACATTTTCATGCTGCAGCGATGGATGGGTATGGTATAGAAGCTAAAAAAACTTTTGGTGCTAACCCAATTAATCCAAAGTCATTCAAAATTGATGCCGATATTTTTCCATTAGATACCGGAGATCCTTTGCCAATAGGTACGGACGCAGTAGTAATGATTGAGAACGTGAATCAAATAACAGAAAATGAAATTCAACTCGAATCTTCAATTTCTCCTTGGCAAAATGTTCGTGTTGCAGGAGAAGATATTGTCGAAGGCCAATTAATTTTTCCAGCTGGGCATGTATTGTCTGCAGTCGACCTAGGAGCCTTGCTCGCATCGGGAATACTAGATATCGAAGTTCGAAAACGTCTTGAAGTAGCAATTATTCCAACAGGAGATGAACTTGTTCCTCCTGGGAAAGAACTACAGGATGGAGATCTAATCGAATTTAATTCAGTTGTTATGTCTAATTTACTGAAAGATTGGGGTGCAGTTTCAAAAGTTTTTCCTATAGCAAAAGATAATTTTGAAGAGATTGAAAAAATTGTCAGTGACGCAGTTGAAAAATTTGACGTTGTCTTAATAAACGCGGGTTCTTCTGCTGGTAGAGAGGATTATACTTCTTCAATTATAGAGAAACTTGGAAAATTATTAGTCCATGGAGTTGCAATTTTCCCAGGGAAACCAACGATTATGGGTTTATGTAAAAATAGTAAAAATGTTGAAAAGCCTGTTTTTGGAATCCCGGGGTATCCTGTTTCTGCAGTGTTAGCTTTGTCAGAATTTGTGAAGCCTACTCTTGCGCATTTACTTGGAATAAATGTTCCAAGTAACCAAAAAGTAAAAGCTATGTTAGGTCGCAAAACTGCTTCAAGGCTTGGGATGGAAGAATTTCTGAGAGTGAAAATGGGAATAGTAAGAGACAAAATGCTTGCAATACCTGCAAAGCGAGGTGCAAGCGTTATTAGTAGTCTCGTTGAAGCAGATGGTATAGTAAGAATTCCACGTAATTCAGAGGGTTTAGAGGCGAATCAAGAATTAGACGTTGAACTTCTTAGACCAATAGAGAAAATTGAAAAGAATATTCTTATGGTAGGAAGTCACGATAATGCTTTAGATTTGTTGATTGTTGCTCTTCAACGTAAGTTCGGATATCAATTATCAGTTTCATCTGTAGGTTCAATGGCCGGGCTGATTGCTTTAAAGAATGAAGAAGCACATTTTGCGGGAACCCATCTTTTAGATCCTGTTAGTGGAGAATATAATTGGTCTTATATTAAAAGATATATGCCGAATATTGAAGTAGTTGTTGTAAACTTTGTTGAAAGAGAGCAAGGTATTTTCGTGAGGCCTGGTAACCCTAAAAACATAAAAAACTTTTCAGATCTTGTTTCAAAAGACCTATCTATTGTGAATCGACAGTCTGGTGCAGGTACAAGAGTTTTGTTTGATCATTTTATAGAAAAAGAAGGATTACATCATTCAGATTTTCTGGGCTATGATCAAATTGAGACTACTCATATTGGTGTAGCAATGGCTATTTCATCCGGACGAGCTGACGCTGGTTTAGGTATTCGTTCGGCTTCTAATCTTTTAGGACTTGATTTTATTCCATTGCATAAAGAAAGATTTGATTTTGTTTTTCCTGTCGAATTTGCAAATTCAAATTTGGGTGGGAATTTGATTTCTGTTTTAAAGGATAATGACTTTCTTGAAAATGTTTCTTCTTTAGGTGGATATAAAACTGGATTGTCTGGTACGGTCATTGAGGAATTTTAAAAAAAGGGAATGTAATTAAATGCCACAGATTCAACTTTATGACAAATATGGACGAGGGCATAACGATCTGAGAATTTCAGTTACAGACAGGTGTAATTTCCGATGCTTCTATTGTATGCCAGAGGAAGGCATGGAATGGTTACCTCATGATGAGGTTTTGTCTTATGAAGAGATCTTGAGAGTTGTAAGAATAACTACAGAGCTAGGTTTTGACAGCTTTCACATTACGGGAGGTGAGCCCCTACTCAGAAAAGATCTCTCTTTACTTATTTCAGGAATGTTAGATATCCAACCCGAAATGGATCTTGCCCTGACAACGAATGGAATCCTTCTTCCTACTGTAGCGGAAGATTTATATAAAGCTGGATTAAGAAGAATTAATATAAGTCTTGATACACTTGATGAAGAGAAATTCCTTTTCATGACAAGAAGAAATCAGTTGAAACAAGTTTTGGAAGGTATCAAATCTGCATCCGATGTGGGTTTCAATCCTATTAAGATTAATGCAGTAGCAATTAAAGGTTTGACTGAAGAAGAAATTCCTCGTTTTGCGGATTGGGCGAGAGAAACAGGTCATATAGTTCGATTTATTGAGTATATGCCTCTAGATGCTGATAAGACTTGGGATAAAGACAAAGTACTTTCTGCTGAAGAAATTCTTGCTGGTCTTTCGAAAAATTGTGCACTTGAACTAGTTTCTGGAAATATCTCTGATCCAGCGACAAGATATCGTTACGAAGATGGTAAGGGCGAGATAGGTGTTATTCCATCAGTTACGAGACCTTTCTGTGAAGATTGTAATAGGATGAGATTAACAGCAGAAGGAATGATACGAACTTGCTTATTTTCAAATGATGAGCACGATTTAAAGAAACTGCTTCGAGGAAATAAGGGTGATGAGGTTATTAAAAAATGGTTAGGTGAGGTTTTGTTTACTAAAACACCTGGTCATTTAATAGGACAAAAAGAATTTGTACAACCTGACAGAACAATGAGTGCAATTGGCGGATAGATAATTACTTTTACTGTTTATATTAAGTTTGCATTTATTTCTGAGATATATTTCCCATTTTAGAGCGGATGATTTTTATGAAAAAAAAGGAAACAAATAATTTCTTTCGTGAGAATAAAAGAAAAACGGATGAAATGAGAAAAGTTAACTTAGAAGTTGATTATGTGAAAACTTGTGCTGGTAGTGCACTTTTCCAGATTGGAAATACAAGAGTTCTATGTACTGCTTCTGTAGAAGAAAGAGTTCCTAGACATAAGAGGAATTCAGGAGAAGGATGGCTAACATCAGAGTACGCAATGTTGCCCGGAAGTGGTTCGGATCGCATTTCTCGTGATAGAGCTCGAGCAGGACGTTCTGTCGAAATACAAAGATTAATTGGACGTTCTTTAAGGGCTGTCGTTGATTTGAAGCCACTAGATGGATTTACTGTCTATGTTGATTGTGATGTGATCCAAGCAGATGGTGGAACAAGATGTGCATCTATTACTGGAGGATACATAGCTCTTTGTAGAGCTGTTGATAAACTTTTAAAAGAAAAGAAGATTACTGATAATCCTCTAAAGGGGTTAGTTGCCGCGATTAGTGTTGGTATCGTAGATGGAAAATGTATTCTTGATCTCGATTATAGTGAAGATGTCAGGGCAGATGTTGACATGAATATAGTAATGACTGAGAAAAGTCATTTTGTTGAACTTCAGGGGACTGCAGAGGGGTCACCTTTCCGGAAAAGTGATATGTCCCGTTTGATATCTCTTGCTCAAAAAGGGATTGGTGAACTTATCGACATGCAATCTGTGTATTTTCCAAAAAAATGAAAATTCTTTTTTTTTAGTAACAATCAACATAAAATCCTTGAAGTAAAGAAACTTTTGTCTTCTATGACAATTGATATTTTAACGCTTGATGAGATAGGAAGACAGATTGTAGTTGAGGAGACAGGTGCCAATTATCTGGAAAATGCTTTGCTAAAGGCAAGAAATGCAAGTCAGTTAACTGGACTGCCAGTTCTTGCAGATGACTCTGGTTTAGAAGTGGATGCAATTCCTGATCAACTAGGAGTTTTTTCCGCAAGATTTGGAGGATTAGGACTTTCAGATGAAGAGAAAAACACACTGCTTTTAAAAAAGTTAGAAGGCGTCCCGATTGAGAAGCGCACTGCAAGATATGTAAGTCTAGTTGTTTTTTATAATTTGGATGGAAAGTATTACTCTTTTGACGGTTATCTGAAAGGGACCATTACTGAAGGTTCTAAAGGAAGACATGGATTCGGTTATGATCCAATTTTCTATCTTCCAAACTTAAAATGTACCGTTGCAAATTTGTCGCAAACTGAAAAAAATAATATTAGTCATAGATCAATAGCATTTAGAAAATTTAGAAATTGGTATTTAAATGTTTTTGCGAAAAAAACATAAAATTATAATATATCTTTTTTTGGTTTTATAAGGAGGATTGTTTAAATGTCTAAAATTAAAATGGTTGAGTTGGATGATGCAAAAGGAGCAACTAAGGATTTATATGATGCAAGTACGGCAATGATTGGAAGAGTTCCCCATTCTGTCAGGGTTTTAGGCAATATACCTATGGTTTCAAAGTTTTTTCTTCTGTTTAGTGCAGTTATGCAAAGAGAAGGTGCCGGGAGTTATCTTTCGTCAAAAATCAAGGAAATAGTAATCATTAAAACTAGTCAAGTTAATGGATGTGATTATTGACTAGCACATAATACGGCGCTTGGACAAGCGGCAGGAATTACAGACGAACAGGTTTCATCTATCGTTAGTGACGACTACATGGATTCTTCGATTTTATCAGATAGGGAAAAAGCTGCAGTTTTATGGGCAGAACACGTAACAAAAAATACTGCTCGTTCCAGAGATGATGTTTTTGAAGTTGTCAAAAAGAGCTTTTCAGATAATGAAATTGTTGAACTTACACTTATGTGTGGAACTTTTAATTTATGGAATCGATTTATGGACTCTCTTGGCATACAGGTAGAAGATCAATCTGAAGTAGACAAGATAAAAAAATCCGTTTATTTGAGTCCAGATAAAGTGAAAGCTTTTTTGGAAACGATGTTGGAAAATTGGCCTACAGAATTTCCTGTTCCTGATTCATCCGCTCCAAAAGAATAAAGTATAGTTTTTTAATAAGGAGTCATAATTTGGAAATATTGGAAATTTCTGAGGAAAAAGCAGAAGGAAAGATTAGGGAAATTTTTTCCGATATTCAAAGTGTTACGCGTTCAACACAAGTTGGTCTTTTGTATAGATCTCTCGCAGTTCATGAAAATATTTTTGTTCAGTTTTGGGAAAAAGTTCGTAATAATTTAATTTCTCAATATTTTGAAAGATGTGCTCAAAATGTTCGTATGAGAATGATTCCACCAATGCCTGAAGATGTTCCAGATTTTGAAGAAGAATTGTTAGATGAAGAGTATGATGACGAGAAAATTCTTTCTATTTCGCGTATTTTGGACATGTATAATTATTTGGGTCCAAAAGATTTAATTTTTGCTATAGCCTTAAAGGCTTCGTTAAATGGCATAGGTATAGGAGGAACTACTCCTGGTTCAAAAGATGACTTAGAGATTATTCCTCTAGGGGCTCCTGTTGAGATGCCGTTTCCAGTTTTAATAGATCCTGAAAATCTTTCAGTTGATTTTTTAAATGCAATATTATCCGAAAGAAATGATAAAGCTATTCCAGATGTATGGAGAGCGCTTTCAAATTTTCCAGAACTTTTGAAACTCATTTCTACTTTTATTTCGAATCAAAAATCTCAAGAAGGATTTAAAATAACAATTGATCTTTCAAAAGGCGCAGCTGCAGCTGCAGCACAAGAATTTCCTTATGAATTTGTTCTTGAAATAGAGAAACTTAGCAAAGATGAAATTTTAGTACTTGATAAAAAATTGGATTACTTTATACAAATAATCCCTCAAACTAGTGTGATGATACATCTGCTTCGGGCTTGTCTTCTAGGTGAATCTAGAGTTAGAAGAGATCCATTCGATTAAACTGAGAATTTTCAAATTGTAATTTTTTTAGCAAAAAGGATGCATTCGTTTTTCATGTCTTTTTATATGATTGCTGTTTTTTCACCACTTTTCTTTATAGCTGGAATTATTAAAGGTTCCATTGGTTTTGCTCTACCTGTTGCTACTATTCCTTTTCTTTC
>MDTE01157808.1_pt1 | contig 63191 bp, 57 predicted proteins | sample 811231 | NCBI WGS metagenome assembly MDTE01 (sample SAMN05326651, study PRJNA326480) | marine metagenome | isolation source: seawater | place: Indian Ocean: Red Sea | collected 2010
GATATACGCTTCTTCTTCTAGTTTGCGGTTATGCATTTCATCTTCTAGTTCACAAATTTTATAGAAAACATCAATAACCATTTGACGAATATCAATATCTTCTTTTGGCCTGGCAGTTTTAATTTCGTGGAAATCTTCCATGATTCTCCTTTTGAAGAAGTGGAGGCGGGTTCAATTAAGGAAGTGATTCAGGAAGCCTTAATTGTTCAATCTCTGAAATTAATGAACTGTAATGGTTGTTCGACTCCTTTTAATTCTTTGCAAAATGTAATGATATTTTGCAAGTCATCTCTTTTCTTCCCTGAAACTCTAAGTTCATTTCCTTGTATTGCTATTTGTATTTTTGTTTTTGTTCCTTTTACTTCTTTTACAATATGTCTGGCGGTTTCTTGATCAATTCCATCTCTGATTGTTGCTTCTTGTCGAATAGAACCACCTGAAGCGTTCTCTGCTTTGTTGTATTGAAGCATTCTTGCGTCTACATTTCGTCTCTGGAAATATGTAGCTATCAGATCAATGACTTGTTTGAGTTTGAAATCATCATCTGCATTGATTGTTAAAGTTCGTTCCTTTCTTTCTACGGCACATTTGCTTCCCTTGAGATCGTATCTCTGTTTGATTTCTCTAGATATTCCATTAATAGCATTATCTACTTCATTTAGATCTATTTGAGAGACAATATCAAAACTTGGCATTGCAACTCCTTATTTATAAGTTGTATAAAAACGGACCTTTTTTTATACAGCAATTTGATGGAATGTAAAGTTGCTATATGTTAAATGTTGTTTCAAAAATATTGTCAATTTATTTTTTTGGATATTTATGATTCGTTTTGAAAATGTGAGAAAACAGTTTGGCGGACAGGTTATTTTAGAAAAAAGCGATCTCACGATTCTTCCAGGAGAGCGAGTTGGTCTTATAGGTTCAAATGGAGTTGGAAAGACAACTGTTTTCAAAATCATTGAGGGTTTAGAAGGTATTGACTCAGGTTCGGTTTTTGTACAAAAGGGTGTTTCAATGGGAGTCTTAAGACAAGAACTGGAAACTTCAGAAGACTCAATTTTGGAGCAAGTTTTAAAGGGAAATGATAAATTAATTAAATTGCGTGACAAGAAGCAATTGCTCTATGACAAAATTGGTTATGCAAAGGATAAGGAGACTCAGGAAAAGCTAAGCATGCAGATTGGTGAAATAGAACAGTCTTTAGAGCAGTTAGGAGATTTTCAGGCTGATTCAAGAGCCTCTTCAATTCTAATGGGTCTGGGTTTTAATCTGGAAGAAATTACACAACCTTTGAGTGATTTTTCAGGTGGTTGGAAGATGAGGGTGTCACTTGCTCGTATCTTGTTTTCAAATCCTGACTTGCTTCTGCTTGATGAGCCGACAAATCATCTCGATGTTGAATCAGTTTCGTGGCTAGAAAAATTTCTTTCGCAGTTTCAAGGTGCTGTGGTTATTATTTCTCACGACCGTCATTTTTTGAACCGTATTGCCAAAATAATTATTGAACTCGAAAATTGTAGATTGACTAGGTATATAGGCGATTTTGATAAATATTTAGAGCAACGTGAAGAGAATATTGCTCATATAGAAAAACAAGCCCTGAAACAAGAACGACGTATTGCGGAACTTGAAAGATTTATACGTAGGTTTAAAGCTAAGGCAACAAAGGCAAGACAAGCGAAAAGTAGGGCAAGAGAACTCTCTAAAATCAAGCCCATTGATAAGGTTGCTGTTAAGAAAGACATTCCTGTTATTCGTCTTCCTGATCCCCCAAATTGTGCATATGAAACTTTAATTTCGAAGAATATGTCGAAGTCATTCAATGTTAAAACAATATTTTCAAATGTTAATATGACTCTCTTGAGGGGAAGTAAGATAGGTCTTGTTGGACCTAATGGATCAGGGAAAACAACTTTTTTGAAAATGGTGTCAGGAGAACTCTCTCCTAGTGAAGGATTGATAGAAATAGGAGACAGAGTAAAAATAGGATATTTTTCACAACATACACTTGATGGATTAGATGAGAATATGGAAATTTTTGATTCGGCAAAAGAAGTATCTCCAGACAATATGAATAACACTTCAATTAGATCTTTGCTGGGAGGATTCCTGTTTACGGGTGACGAAGTGTATAAAAAAGTTTCTGTTTTGTCCGGGGGAGAGCGTGCGAGACTTGCTCTTGCACGTTTATTTATGTCTGGAGCGAATCTTCTTCTTCTAGATGAACCTACGAATCATTTAGATATGGCATCTAGAACTGCTCTGGAGGAGGCGTTGGAATCCTATAGTGGGACTTTTATTTTGGTTGCTCATGACAGAGATTTAATTGAATCTGTTTGTGAAGAATTTTGGGTTTTAAGAAATCATGATATTGAATCCATGTATGAAACCTTGGATGAATATCTTCTTAATGTATCTAACCATAGAAGCAATGCAAACTTGAATGTAATGAAGACTCAGGATAAAGAAGAGAAGAAGAATGGAAAGAATAGTATGTCTTCTGGTTTATCGAATAATAAGAAAAAAGAGATTCGTGATAAACACAAGAAAATTGAAAAAGCTATAGAAGAACTAGAGATTGAAGATGAAAAAATTAAAGAGATTCTCTCTTCTAGTAGTATGTATAAAGAAGAGAGTAAGGAAGAATTGTCGAATGTGTTGAAACGTCAAGATGAGGTCTCGATCGCTCTCAAGAGCTATTTGAACGAGTGGGAAATCCTATCTAGCAAGATTGAGGGTTTTTAGTTTTCTTTTTTTCTTGATTTGGAAAGTGTGATTTGAAACTGTCTTTCTCTGGATGAACTTTTTTGTTGTTCGCTTCTATTATCAAAACATAAAGGACAGGAAACTCCGTCTTCATATTTTTCAGATAGTTTATCTTCTTCTGTAATAGGCTGACGACAACCATGACATAGTTCATAACTGCCATCTTGCGATTGCTCTCTTAGGGCAGTGCGTTCATCGAAGACAAAGCATTCTCCTTCCCATGAAGTATTGTCGGTTTCCTTTCTTTGATTAAGATAATTCAAAATTCCACCTTTTAACTGGAAAACATTCTCGAACCCAATGTCTCGCATATAAGAAGTGGCCTTCTCGCAACGGATCCCCCCAGTACAGTATGTCGCAATTTTCTTTTTCTTTTTATCCGCAAGTTGTTTTTCTATGAATATTTTAAATTCTGTGAAATTATCAGTTTTCGGATCTAATGCAGAATTGAATTTTCCTATTGATGTTTCGTATTGATTCCGTACATCGACTAGAATCACATCCTCTTGTTCAATAAATTCTTCCCATTTTTCAGGAGAAATGAAAGTTCCCGTATTGTTTGCAAATTCTCCTAAATTATCAAAAGTTACAATTTCTTTTTTGATTTTTACTTTTAATCGTTTGAATGGGACCTTGTTTGTTTGAGATGATTTCGATTCTAAAGAGTCAAATCCAATCGCTAATAAAAGATTCTCAAATTCCTCTATTGCTTTTTTTTCTCCGCAAACTGTTCCATTTATTCCTTCCTTTGCTATTAATGTAGTTCCTAGAATCTGATTAGATTTGCAGAAATGAATGATACGTTTTTTAGTAGAATGCAAGTCATCAGAAATTGTTTTGAATTGATAAAAACTAAGTACATGCATTTTTTTGCCTTTGTAAATCTGATGTATTAAAAATTGAATTTATTAAACCAAATGCAATATTAACTATGTATACTATTAAAGAATAATTTTTTTTTAAATAAGCAAAAACTTAAAGGAGCTTATTTTGAGTGAATCATTATTTAATTATAACGTTTCAGAGCTGAGTAGGCTTATTAAAAAACTCGATGTTTCTCCAGTTGAAGTATTGGATTCTTGTTTCCAGCGTATCGAAGATGTGAATGAAAGAGTCTTGGGGTTTCTGACTTTGGCAAAGGATGAAGCATATGGGCAGGCTAAAATAGCCGAGAAAGAAATAATAGAAAAAAGATATCTTGGTCCTCTTCATGGGATTCCATTTGGAGTAAAGGATATTATTGATACAGAAGGTATTCTTACGACGAGAGGTTCTTCTGTTTTTAAGGATAATATCCCTTCTAAAGATGCTTTCTGTGTTTCTAAATTAAAAGATGCAGGAGCAGTAATGCTTGGAAAATGTCATACTCAGGAGTTTGCTTCTGGTCCCCTAAGTTATAATCCTTATTTTGGTACTGTGAAAAATCCTTGGGATATTACCCGTACTACAGGCGGATCGAGTTCTGGTTCTGCAGCATCGGTATCCTCTAGGATGATTCCTTTTGCTCTGGGGACAGATACTGGAAGTTCAATTAGAGGTCCTTCAGCTCTTTGCGGAATAGTTGGGATGAAACCGACACATGGAAGGGTGAGTTTGAATGGGGTTTGTCCTAACACACTGAGTTTTGATCACGTTGGTCCTATGACACGCAGTGTTGAAGATGCAGCGATGATATTGGAAGTGCTCTCCGGTTATGATTCATTGGATCCATATTCGAAAATTGTAAGTTCCACTGAGATTTCTTCTGAAATGAAAAAAGGAATAGAAGGAATGAAAATTGGACTTTGTCCAGATTTATATAGTAATCATGAAGTGGATGATGAGATTTTTTCTGCGTTTGAAAAGATGATTCAATTTTTTGAAAAGAATGGAGTAGTAGTCAAAGAACTTCAAATGAATTCAATGGAGAAAGTTCAAGAAATTATAGATGTGATTTTGAGTGCAGAATTCCTAGAATTTCATCTGCCAATTTTCAAGGATCATGCCGAAGGTTATGGAGAAATTGCGAGAGCAGCAGTAGAAGATAGAATTGGGAACGTTGGGCCTGAACTATTGGTTTCCTCATACAGAGAAAGAGAATTATTAAAAAGAGAGATTCTTGCAATGTTTAGTGAAGTAGATGTTCTTGTAGCCCCATCTCTTCCATGTATTTCACCTCGTATAGAGGATTGGAAATCTTCGATCAATGGTAAAGAGATTGATTATAATTCTCCAATCACTAAACCTTTCTTGACACCGCATAATTTTACAGGTTCTCCTGCTTTAGTTGTACCTATTGGCTTGTCTTCAGATGGATTGCCAATGTCTATGCAGATTGTAGGTGATATGTGGAAAGAGGGAACAGTATTGCGATTTGGTTATACTTTGGAAAAAGAAAACCTTTTGAATTTGGAAGGGAAAATTCCTCCTTGTTAAATTTTCTATAAAGTATTGATATTAATACTCTTTATTTCAAATCGAATTCCTTCCATGGATTCTTTGTCTACATTTTTCACTTGATGTATTCCTTCGGGTTCCACGTATATCATCATCCCAGAGTAGCCTTTTCCGGTTCTGGGTATAATGTTTCCTTTTTCATCATGGTATTCTGTCTTGACAAGATTATTTATTTGAAAAATGCAAGGAAATTTATGTGTATGGAGATTTTCCATTTCACCTGGCCTCACGATTACTTTAATTACCCTTAGAAGTTCATTCTCAAATAATACAATATGGTTATCCGGAGCAGCGGAAACTGCATCTAGTTTTTCAGATGTTCCAGGTATAAATTTGGGTCTGTTTTCTGTGATATCCTTCAGGATTTCGTACTTCATAGTTCAATAACATCCATGGCGTCAGGATTTAATATTCTAGGTCCATCTTTTTCCACTATAACTTGTGGCCCAAAACATATCGCGATTTTATCTTCGAATGCAGCTTTGACTTCTAATGCTAACGACATTCCCTCAGCAACTATAATTTCCCCTCTTGGAGTCTTGCTTTCCTCTGCAATAGTCTGCCATTCAGAGTTGTTTTCAATAGAACCTTGAAGAGATTTTTCTCTCCATTCATATTTGTTTGGTATTTTTCCTGCACAAACATCAGTTACTGGAGGTTCTATGCCATCTAGACCAGTACCATGAATTTGTGGGACTTCATGATAAAACCCTCTGGATAATATAGGTTCATCTACTAATTTATTTATTTTGCTCCACACGGTTCCTGGTTTTAAGAGTTCAAGAGCAATCGAAGTCCCCTCGGAAACAGCATTTCTCAGTTCTTTGTATTCTTTGTTCATAGGTCCGAGGGAAATTGCTACGTGAGGATGACTCCAATATCCTGCGAATCTTGTGTAGTGACCAAGTTGGAGTATCTCTCTGTCTTTAATTATTCTATTAGTATCACGGTGATTGACTGGGTAACCTTCTCCTGAATTTAGAAGAGTCCAGTGGTCTCTGCCTAATTCCGCTCCTGCCTTCATTGATACATAATCCATTTCAACCAATATATCTCTTTCACGTATTCCAGGTTTGAGCATCTTTAAAGCAGTATCGATTTCCAAATTTGCTAGTTCGGAAGCCTTTTCGATCATTGCGATTTCCTCTTTGCTTTTAATCATTCTTGCTTTTGTGAGTATATTAGTAGCATCTACAAATTTCGCTTTTGGAAGTAGGGATTTTAGGTTTTGGTAAGTCATATATGGAATGCTACCTTCAGCTGCATAGCCAGCACCGATGAGACCAACAATACCTATTTTTCCGTTTTCATACCCAAGTTCTTTTATCGTATCAGAAGCTACTACACTATATTTCCCTTCATGTCCTCTATAGCGAATTCCTTCCCAGCACGTTTCGGTAAACCATTTTCCCCAGTTCTGAAGCAACCAAAAATTCATTGGTTCTCCCTCTATAGGGAAGATTAGGTGTCTTTCGCTGTAGTCTCCGTTATCAAGCCATCGAACATTGCCGTTTGAGTTGTATCCTCTCGCTATTATTATAAGACAGTCAATTTTACGTGAACTCATTTCTGAACGAGCGAGTTCCCATCTTCTGTCTCTTTCGTTTAAGGATAATGAAGCTCCGGGAACCAGAGTTCTTCCTTCTCTTGGCGTGAATCTTGGATCGGTCAGCATACTGAAATATCCTTTTGGAAGAGTCTTTCTTTGTGTGAAAAAATTCTAGTTCTAATATACATAAATTTTTACGTTTTAAAATACTTTTCTTAAGTATGTGAGTTATTTTTGATTCTCACACCAAACCATGCAGCGATTGAAGAAAAAGTCATATATATAAAGCAGCCTAAAGCTATCAATTCCATAGTGACACCAGCATCTATTAAATATCCCATAGAAACAGGAGCAATTGCCGTTGATAGAACCATAAAGAATGTTGCCAATGCACGAATTCCACCAAGATTGTTTACTCCGTATATTTCAGGCCATATAGCTCCACCAATTGTTACTCTAATCCCTACTGTCATCCCTGATGTGAACATGTAAAAAATTTGGGCAATAGGATGGTTTGTTACTACAAGAATTAACATTGCAACGCATTGAGGAATTAATGATAAAGGTAGAATTTTTTTTGCTCCAAATTTATCTGTTACATTGCCCGTAATCAATGCTGTTAAGAGTGAGGAAACAACATACATATAAAAAGTTTGCGTGAAAATATTCAGATCCCACCCTTTAGTATCTACTAAATGAGACATATGAAAGAAAAAACCTGTTGTTATATAGGAAGGAGCAAGCATAAGAGGAAGTATTAGATAAAATCGAATATCTCTAAGTACTTCTTTTCTAGTCCAACTGCTGACGGTATTTGTTTTAGTAGAGTTGTTAGATATTGTTTGTCTTTTTCTAACAGGATGGTTTCCAAGGAGAATAAGTATAATAGGAGCAATAATTATAATGGTTGCAATTGAAGATGCTACCCAAATTGTTTTCCAATCTAGATAAGCAAGTAAAAAGATAGCCAAAGAAACTAGCATTCCTTGTCCTAATGGATTGCCAAAAGAAACTAGGCTAACTGCTTTGCCTCGTGTTTCTTCGAAATATCTTCCCATGGAAGTAACCGAAGTGTGCATCATAAGGCCTTGTCCAAAAAGACGAAGTAGAAAAAGAGATAGAGTCAATAAGATTACTGAAGAGACAAAAGAGAATAGCAAGCAAGCCAAAGATAGACCGAGAAGTACAAGAATTGTGTAAGTTCGAAGGTCCATTCTGTCGATGAATTTTCCGACCCAAACGAGTGTCGTGGCGCTTCCTACTGTTGCAATTGCATAGATCAATCCGTAGTCCCCATGGGATAATGAGAAAATTGAACGTATTTCAGAACTGAAAATAGAAATGTAGTACGTTTGGCCGAAACATGAGAAGAAAGTTAATAGGAAACCATAAAGTAAAAATCTAGGGTTTTCGCGGATGAATCTTATGTAGCCTTGTGTTACTTTTTCTGTTTTCAAATAATAGTCTCTTCCTACTAACTAAAAGTTTAGTTTTAGTAAAGGTTTTTTGTGATGGACTCAGTTAATAAAAAAAATGTGATTGCCCTTTCAGCTAGTCATGGAGTGAACACATTCTACCTCTTGTTTATTACGCCAATAATTCCACTTATTTCTGCAGAACTTAATTTGAGTTACTTTGAGGTAGGACTGATTGCTTCTGTTTTTGCGTTTGCAAACGGTGTTTTTCAGTTTCCTATTTCATTCCTAGGCGATTATCTTGGTAAGTGGAGAACTATACTTGTTACTAGTCTAATGGTTCAATCCATTCCTGTATTTTTTTATGGATTTGCTCCTGATTTTATGACTTTGCTTTTTTTAGTTTTCCTTAGTGGTCTCGGATGTTCTGCTTATCACCCACCTGCGGTTTCTTTGTTAACGAGAGAAATGCCAAATCAAAGAGGATTAAGTATGGCGTATTTTGCTGGTGGAGGAGAGGTTGGAAGTATTTTAACTCCCTGGATAGTAAGTACCATAGCTGTATATTTTAGTTGGCGCATTGCTTCTCATTTGGCTATTTTTCCTTCAATAATTATGGCGGTTATAATTTTTATTCTTTTCAAAGATTCAAAAAGAGACGAAAGACCAATGAAACAGGCTGCACTTGCAACTTTTTGGTCATTAACCAAGAATAAACCCTTAATGCTTCTGTTGTTGGTTTCAACTTTTAGAATTACTGGGTTTAGAGGTTTGATGACTTTTTTGCCTTTACTACTTGCACAACAGTTTAATTATGAAGTGCAGGCAATTGGATGGATCCTTTCAATGTATTTTATTATTGGCATTATTACTACTTTCGTAGTTGGAAAGTCATCTGATAAGGGAGAAAAGACTAAGTATATCCTCTATCTTACTTTTTTGTGTAGTATGGCGATGGGAACAATCTCTTTTGTAAGTTCAAGCACTTTAATTTTATTTCCTATTTTTTTAATTGGTTCTTTTCTGACTCCAGTCCCAAGCCTTGTGTTAGCTGTGGGAACAGAATTGGTTGATGAAGAAAAAAGAGCAAGTGCGATAGGACTCATTTATGCAGTAAATGAAATGGGTTCCATGATTTCTCCTATCGTGGGAGGTGTTATGGCGGAATTGTTCAATTTGCAATTTTCATTTCTCTTGTATTCTGGTTTTTTCCTTGTGGCAAGTTGTATTGCGATAGTTTTAGATCGGATAAGAGTCAAGGTTTGATTTTTTTATGATGAGAGAATTATTTGTTATTGAAAAATATTTCAGCATTCTTGTATGATATTTTTTCTGCTGTTTCTCTATTAAGTGCACCTAAAAATTTTCTAAATCTTTTAATTTGTTTCTTGTAATTTCTAATTCCTATGGTATGGCCTCTTTGGCAAAATTTTGTATCTGTACCGACCATAAATCTGTCGGGCATCTCTTCCATGAGCTCTGCCCAGTCTTCGTATGGTTCCCATTCGTTGTTGCTTGGATTCGAAAGATAGGCCCAACCATTATGATCTCGTATATGTGATTTTTTGAGATTGAAATCCATCATGAGATTTGGAAATCTTTTTAATATGATTCTTACATTGGAAGGTGGCGTCATTGCAGAATGTGCATATACCCATTTAAAGTTTGGGTATCTTTTAAATAGAAACTCCGCTCCGCCAAAAGCCATATCATGATATGAATCTTGGTTGTCTGAATCAATAGGTTCTGTGTGTAAGTTAAAGTATAGATTTTTCTTATTTGAATTTGCTATTTTGTCTAGGATTTTTAGAAAAGGAGGATAATTTGCTGGAAATTTGATAAGTGCTTGATGACCTCTTTTGTTGAAGTGCAAAAATGCAATCTCTCCAACTCCTGAATATAAGGGATTTTGTAGATCTTTGTTTAATCTGGTAAAAATTTCTTTTAATTCATCTTTCAGGTCATTTACTTTAGCTTTGTTTTCGTATTGTTGATTTGCCCAGTTTGTAATGTAGTGAGTGCAACATAGAAGGTACATTCTTTTTCCCAATACTTTTTTAAGAGACTTTTGAACATCAACATTGTAATTTTTCATTCTTCCAGAATTTGGAACCGACATTATGGTTATCTGTGATACATTTTGTTCATCAAGAGTTTTTTTGATGGCATTTACAATGCTGTTTGTAGATTCTTCTTCGTCACAGTAACCACCTTCTCTGATTGTTAAATGTGCATGGGAATCGAATATTTTTCCCCTGTACCGCTGTCGAATTTCTCTGGTTTCACGGTCAAGTGGGAGTACTTCTTTGCTGTATTTGAAAGTTGGTTTGAGTTTTTCTTCTGATGAAACAATTAGAAAAGACATGAAAAAAATAGGCAAAAACCATAATAAATAGATTTTCTTCAAGGTTGAAATCCTTCTTTTTTATTTTGTTCCGGATAATTTGTTAAATAATTCTGCAATACTTGAAGAATCATCATTCGCATGACCCATGCTGGCGACCGCCTGGTATAACTGAGTTCTAAGAGCAGTCATAGGAATAGGGTGGTTTAATTCATTGGCGGTCTTCAATATCTGATTTGCCGTTTTAATGCATTGCTGAATAGTAGATTCTGGAGAGGAGTAGTTGGCGTGAAGGATTCTATCTCCCTTTAGATCCATCTGTTTTGAATAGGCAGCTCCTTCTTTTAAAACTTCAAGCATAGTGTCTCCTTTTAGGCCACCTTTTTTACCTAAACTAAATCCTTCCCCTATTGCAGTCCTATTAATTTCACTGATCGTATTTACGACCATTTTCATTAAAGAACCGCTGCCACTTGGCCCCATGTAAAATTGTTTTTTTGTGAATGTGCGAAAAATAGGAAGACACGTATTGAACGAAGTCTTTGTTCCTCCGCACATGAGGACTAATTCTTTTCTTTTCGCAACTTTTGGATTTCCGCTAACAGTAGCATCTAAATAAGAAATTGATTGTTTGCCTAAGGTCCTGGATATTTCTTTTGTGATTTCTGGATACACGGTACTTATGTCAGCGAAAATTAATTTCTTTTTTATTTCTGAAATACCATTTTTGCCAAAAATAACTTCACGGACTATGTTGTCGTTGGGTAGTGAAGCTAAGACAATATCTGATTTTTTGGCAACTTCTTTTGGAGAGGAAAGAATTTTGCCTCCCTTTTTTTTGAATTTATTACAAGCTATTTTTTCAGGGTCATAACCAAATACCTCATATCCAGAGGCAAGAATGATGTCCGAAATGGTCCCTCCCATTTTTCCAAGACCAATGTATCCAATTTTTTTCAATTAATAATCTCCGAGTTTAGTATTGAGAAATTAAATCCTTATCGGAATTGATTAAGTTCAACTACCTTTCCCATATTTGAACTTTCTAAGACAGCTTCCAGTGTAGCGATTATCTCCAAACCTTCATGGCCACTTACAAGAGGGGTTTTCCTGCTAATGATACATTCAGCGAAATGTTTGAGTTCTTCCATAACACAGTCGTTCGCTTCGATTGCAATTTCTTTTCTTGATGATTCGTCTTTTGTCTGAAAGTACATTTTTTTTCCGTCATCGTAAGACCATGCATTTGCTTTTGTGCCATATACTGCAGCGCTAAGGTTGAATGGGACAACGACGGATGTTGCTACATACCCAGTTTGTCCATTTTCAAATTCAAAAAGAATAGAAGTCACATCATCTAGATTGGATTTTCCGTGTAATTTTTTACTGAATGCAGACAGACGTTTCGCGGTACCTGCTAAATAATAAAGCAGGTCAACCATGTGAATACCTAGGGCAGTCATCCCGCCTGCAGGTGATTCTAGAGGATTGTTTCTCCAGTTATCTTTAGGTTTTTGCATAATGGGCTTTGAGTAATTCGCTTCAAGATGATGTACCTCTCCAAGTTCTCCTGTAACCACCAGTTCTTTTAATTTTTTATTCGCATTGATCCATCTTCTTTTATGTCCTACTTGAATTAGAGTATTGTTTTCTTTTGCAGCGGCAATGCATTTATGTGCATCTTTTACATTCAATGTGAATGGTTTTTCAATAAAAATATCTTTTTTGAATGAAGCTGCTTCGCAAACTAATTTTGTATGTGTTGAATGTGGGGTTGCAATGATTACGCCATCTATCTTGTCGCTATTTAAGATATCTTCTAGAGAAGAAGAAACGGTACATTCAAATTCATTTGAAAATTGTTCTGCAACCTCTTGTTCAGGGTCAAAACATAAGGTCAAATCAATATTTCCCGTTTTTTGAGCTGCTCTCGCAAGAGTGTGTGCCCATCTTCCTAAACCAATTGATCCTATGCGAACTCTATTTTCATTCATGTAAGAAGACTCCTGATTATCTTTTGAAGCTAATATATAAGACTTCTCTACAAAACGAAAATATCACATATGAATTTTATTTTTGTTAATTATTTCTATCTTGTTTGCTATCGTTTCTTTCCTCTTATATAAGATACGGTTTTACTGATTGAATAAGGATTTTAAATGACCACTATAGAAAACATGGCGTCGAATTTCTCTGATGTAATAAAGTCAAAGAGAATCTTTGCTCCTGAAGATGCATATATGGAACATGTGGAAATTATTCTAGTTGGAAATGGTCCTTATGTTTTGTTTGACTCAGGTTACAGTATACAAAAAGATGAAGTTGTCGATTGGATAAGAAAAGAAACAAATGGAGTTCTTGATAAGTTTGTTTTAACCCATCAGCATTACGATCATTCCGGTAATGCTAAGGCTGTTTGTGAAGCTTTTGCAGTTCCCTGTCATGCACATCCTATTGAGATTGATTTAATGAAGGAAAGAGAACTAGAACTGTCCTTTGTTCCTATTGAAGAGGATTTTGTTGTGAATATTGGAGAGATTAATTTGAAAGCAATCTTTACACCTGGACATTCTCCCGGTCATCTTACTTTTTGGTGGGAAGAGGAAAAAATTCTAATAGGAGGAGATAATATTTTGACGGATACGACAACAGCTGTTACTCCGCCATTAGGAAATTTGGCTGTATATATTCGGTCACTCGAAAAAGTGTTGGATATGGGGCCTGAATTAATTTTTCCTGGTCATGGAAAACCAATTAAAAATCCAAAAGAGAGAATCAATCACTTGCTTTCACATCGCGATAAAAGAGAAAATCAAGTTCTCGAAGCATTGTTGAAGAATGACTCTACATTGGAAGAAGTGGCAAAGCATATCTACAGGAATTTAAGAGAAGACCAATTAAAATTTGGTGTCAACATGATTAAGTCCATCATAGAAAAACTTAAAGAAGAGAAAAGAATAACTTACGAAGATGGAATTTGTAAGTTATTGTGAAGAAATAATTTTGGGAGTGCAGGTTTTGTTGACAAATTGCCATACATTAATTCTTCGAGAAGTGCTGAAGGAAACTTCGCAAGCACATGATTCAGATGTCTATGTATATAACATTGTCCCAGATTCGTTGCCTTTATCGGAAGAATTCAATGCCAAAGAGACTCATAAATTTCAATTGCCTAAAGGAGCATATGAAAAATATCCAAAGTTGAAGTGGGTGAAATGCCATTTGATAGTCGATAATTACTGTCATTATGGGTCAATAAATAAACCTTTAGAATTGTTAAGTCCGAAAGAAAAAAAAGGATACACTTATCAAAAAGGGAAAGAATTAATTCCTTTTTTGGAAGATTTTTGTTTCAAATTTGATATTGATTTGGATCCCTCTACAAAGTTTTATGTTTCTCATATTTTGACGGAAATTTCTGTAGATTATTCAATATATCTTGAGGATGAATCTGTTGCTAATTTACTTAATGCATCTAGAGATGCTATGGAAACTGATCAGATAAATGAATTTTGTGATGGGTTAGCTGTTTTATATGATTGTGAACCAGAAAAGATTTTTAGAGCAAGAAGTGCACCCAGGAAATTTTATGGAGATTTACATGACCTGAAATCACTTTTTCTAGATGGGAGAGCAAAAATAATTTTGAGGAAATTAGGTATTGAATTCTCCGAAGAAAATATAATGATGGGAAGTAAACTAATAGAATCTTGTTCGCAAATAACAAAAAACTTCGAAGAATTCACTGAAAATGCAAAAAAAGCTATTCTTGCCCATGAGAATCTATGGGATAACGGAGATCCTGTAATTAGCGAATCTTAATAGTATCTAATTTGAAATTTTAATTAACTACTTCTAAATAAAACTAATTCACGGAACCTTTTAGTCCTGCGCCAGCTTTAAATTTTGGTACATTTGCAGCAGCTACCTTGATGGTTTCGCCTGTTCTTGGATTTCTTCCATCTCTTGCTGCTCGTTTTGAAACACTGAAAGTTCCAAAACCAGTTAAAGTTACTTTGTCACCACTTTTTAAAGCTTTAGTGACGGATGAGACAAATGCATCAATTACAGATCCAGCTTGAGATTTACTCATGTCCGCTTCACTTGCAATTGCTTCTACTAAGTCGCCTTTATTCATTTTTTTCTCCAAAAATTGATAAAACTTGGGCGATTGAACTGATTAAAATTATTAGGCGGAATACAAAAGAAATAAAAAAAACAGGGCGGGTAGAGGAATACTAGCAATTAGAACGTAAAATTGCAAATTAAATTTTACGTATCCTTAGTTATATCGTGATATTGGGAAAAAGAAAGGGAATTGTTTAAGTTATTTTTCTTGGATTTTATCAAAAAATTCTCTCTCAAAAAAAGAATCGATTTCTAGCTTATATTCTCTTTCTGATGAATAACTTGTGTCGTCTAATAAATGATCTTTTTTTCCCGAAGAAAAAAATAAATTAAACAATTTATGGATTGTATATGAAAGAATATGTGGATTGTTATTGTGCTGTAGTTTGTTGAAATTGAAATATATTTTTGTGAAATTGCCATGAGTTACAATCGATTCTCTAAGAGAATTCCTTATGAAGAATCCGCCTCTTTTTAAAAAAATAGAAATGTCTCTTTCTGAGATAGATTCATATTGATCAATAAGGAAAAGAATATCGTATTTTTTAGGTATTTGAAGGTCTATAAATAACTGATCGCTAACTCTTGTGACAACTTTGTCTAGCAACCCATGAGGAGATGGCCAGCCTAATGTTCTTGTTTGAGTGTAAAAACCGTTTTTGTTTAAAACTTTTGTGAAAATCTTTGATGATTCAATAAACGAATTTTTTTCATAGCTTTGTCTCTTGCCTAAAATACATACTGTGAAAATACTCATTTTATCTTTTTCTTTCTCATGTTCATTTTTTGTAAAGTACATTTTTAGTTCTGTTGCAAGTTGACATGGTAATTTTGGTTTAGCAATACTTGCTTGGTAGTTTTCCTTTTATTGGAGTGCAACTTGGCTAAACGTTTTTCATTATACACCTATGGGTGTCAAATGAATAAATATGATTCTGAAACCATTTCGGGATATCTTGAACAAGAAGGCTATCAACCTTCTGAGGAAGCAGGAGATTCTGATCTGGTTATTGTAAATACTTGTTCAATTCGTGAAAAAGCTGAAGATAAAGTTTACAGTCAGATTGGTAGGTTGAATAAACTAAAAAAGAAGAACCCAAATATGAAGATTGCAGTATGTGGATGTTTTGCAAATAGGGCAGGGGAAGAAATAGCAAAAAGAGCAAAGTCTGTTGACCTTATTTTTGGAACCCAAAATATCGCAAAGCTTCCTGAACTTCTCGAAAAAATGGAAGAAGGTACCGTAGTAGACACCGAAGCTATGGTTCCGGATTTCACATCGCTTGAACCCATGAATAGAGAGAACGGTAAAAGCTGTTGGGTTAGTATTGCCAGGGGTTGTGATAATTTCTGTACGTTCTGTGTGGTCCCTTACACACGGGGGCCAGAATGGAGCAAGCCTAGCCATCTTATAGTTGAGGAAGTAGAAAAAGCAGTTGAAGAAGGGTTTGTAGAAGTGACTTTGTTAGGTCAAAATGTAAACTCATATGGGTTGAAAGACAATAGCGAATTAAGCTTTGGTGGATTGCTTGGGAAAATAAATAAAATAGATGGACTTCAAAGGATCAGGTTTACAACATCACATCCTCAGAATTGTGATTTGGAAATGATTGAATCTATGGCAGCAAATGATAAAGTTTGTGAACATTTGCACCTTCCTTTTCAGTCTGGTTCAAATAATATTTTGGAAAAAATGGAGAGAGGATACACCTCTGAAGAGTACCTAGAAAAAATATCTTTGTTTTATGATAAGATTCCAGGAGGGGTTTTGACCTCGGATGTAATAGTAGGGTTCCCTGGGGAGACTGACAAGGATTTTGAAGAAACTCTAGACTTAGTTCGTCAGTCAAGTTTTGAAGGTATTTATAGTTTCAAGTATTCTCCAAGACCTGGTACACCGGCATACGGAATGGATTGTTTGGTTGATGAGAAGGTTATCGATGAAAGATTTGAAGAGTTAGCCAACGTTCAGAAAGAAATAACAAAAGAAAATCATGATAAACTCCTTGGAAGTGTCCAAGAGGTTTTGATTGACAAAAAACTAGAAAAAAAGAAAAACTTATTAGATTGTGCTTCTTGTTGTTCGGGAGCAGTAAATTCAGAAGAAGAATTTGTTTCTTATGTAGGAAGAAATAGAGGTAGTCAGCGAGTAGTTTTTCTTTCTAAGGAAAACAATCTGAAAATAGGTCAAACGGTTAACGTAAAGATCCTCCGAAGCGGAGTGCAGAATGTTCAGGGTTTTTATCCAGAACATGAAGTCGAAATGGAGTTGGTGAAATGATAGAAATGAATATTAAAGGTTTGGCAGTAGACCCATTGACTAATGTCCCTATTGTAATTCTTGAGGAAAGTGACGGGGATAGAGTTTTGCCTATTTGGGTTGGTCTTTTTGAAGCACATGCGATTGCAAGGGAGATGGAAAATTTCGAAACTCCACGTCCTATGACGCATGATTTGCTGAAAAATTTAATTACAGAATTGAATTCACAGGTGGATCATATTGTAGTCAATGAATTGAAGGACAATACTTTTTATGCCCAAATTCATGTTTCTAGTAACGGGACGAACATTGTTATTGACTCTAGGCCTTCGGATGCAATTGCTTTGGCGATTAGAGTTAGTTCTCCTATTTATGTGAATGAGAAAGTTTTAGATGAAGCAAAAAGTATAGATTTTGATAAGCCTGTCAAACTTGATGAGAGCCAAGGTTTTCCTGATGATGTGAAAGATTTTGAATCTCCAGAATCTGCTGGAAATGAAATCGCAGAAGACAAAGATCAAATTAAAGATTGGTTGAAAAATTTGAAGCCTGGAGATTTTCTGAAAGAAGATAGTTAGTAATACCCGCCTAGATATAATTGAAGATTCAGGAATCGGAGTTTGTGTTGCGCCTTTATTTAGTTAGGCATGGTGAGACAGTTTGGAATTTCGAGAACCGTATACAAGGTGCTTCAGATGTTCCGTTGAATGAAAAAGGAAGAGATCAAGCAAAGAGCCTCGCAATTAAACTTCAAAAAATCCAATTTCTTAAATTTTTCTCTAGTCCATTAGAGAGAGCTATAGAAACTGCAAAGATAATTTCAATGTCTCAACATAGTGCCATTACGAAAAAAGATAATTTTGCTGAATTAGATCAGGGAAAGCTTGAAGGTTTGAAATTTCAAGAAATACAAGAACAATTTCCTGAGTTTTCTTCTAAGTGGAGAATTGTGCCTGGAGAGGTACGTATGCCTGGCGGGGAGACTCTGCATGAACTTCAAGAAAGAGCTTGGGCAGGAATTGAAAATATATATAACGAATTTTTTGATGAGGAAAAGCCGATTTTGATTGTAAGTCATAATCTTGCGATAATTTGTATTCTATCTAAAATTTTAGGTGTATCCTTAAATGAATTTAGAAAATTCAGGCAACACAACGCGTCTGTGAATATAATAGAACATGATTCGATGCGAGGTTGGAGCGTGGTAACGATGAACGATTTGTCCCATCTCTCCTAGTGTCCAAATATATTGGAACAAAAATGAGTGAGAAGAAAAACAAAACTTATGTTGTAAAAAGAGATGTGACTTCCAAAAAATCCTCTCTGGATTATTCTTCAGTTTTAAATCCTCAGCAATATGAAGTTGTCATGGCAGGGGAAGGTCCACTTTTGGTAATTGCAGGTGCTGGAAGCGGGAAGACTCATACAATCGTTTATCGTCTCGCAAGGCTTGTTGATGAGGGCGTTCCGCCAAGTGCAATACTTCTTGCTACTTTTACGAATAAAGCTGCAAAAGAAATGCTTTTACGTTCTTCTAGTTTGATTAAGGGTGATTTACGTAGTGTTTTCGGTGGTACGTTTCATCATATAGGAAATCTCATTCTTAGGCAGTATGCGCATCTTATAGGATTTGATAGGAATTTTTCTATTATGGATCGAGAAGATTCTACTGATTTGATTAAAGATTGTATAGTTCAGGCAAAAGTAAATCCTAAAGACAAGAATTTTCCTAAGCCGAATGTCATCGAATCTATCCTATCGTTTTCAGCGGATACTGAAATGGAAATAGCTAATCTGATTTGTAGAGATTATCCATATCTTATTGAAAATATATCAGTTATAAAGAATATACAGGAATTATTTAAGAGAAGAAAAAAAGAGTTGAATATTATGGATTTCTCTGATCTTCTTTCTAACACAAGTTTACTCTTAGAGGAAAATGAGGAAGTTCTGGAAGTTTTTCAGAATCGATTTAAGTACGTCCTGGTAGACGAATATCAAGATACCAATAAGATTCAGGCGAGAATTATAGATCTTCTGTCTGGTAAATGGAAAAATTTAACTGTTGTAGGTGACGATGCGCAAAGCATTTATAGTTTTCGTGGTGCTTATTTTGAAAATATTGTTACCTTTCCTGAAAGGTATCCTGGAACTAAAGTTTTTAAATTGGAAGAAAATTATCGTAGTACGAATCCTATTTTAGAATTAGCAAATGCATCTATTACAAATAATACTAAACAGTATCCAAAAGAACTTCGTAGCATTAAAAAAGAAGGTGAACTCCCGGTGTTAGCGTTGTGTCAGGATGTCTTGCAACAGAGTGAATTTGTGGCACAAAAAATATTAGAACTTAAGGATGAAGGAATTTCTTTGTCTGATATAGCGATTTTGTATCGTGCACATTATCACTCTATTGAATTGCAAATGGAACTTACTAGGCGTTCTATACCCTTTGAGATACGAAGCGGTCTTCGATTTAATGAGAGTAGGCATGTTAAAGACGTGATTTCATTTTTGCGTTTTGTGAATTGTCCAACAGATGAACTTGCTTGGAAACGTGCTTTGAATTTACTTTCAGGTATTGGAAATACAACAGCGACAAAAATATGGGATTTGGTTCGTAATTCTGATAATCCACTGCAATTGGATTTTGTGCAAGAGAATATGACTATTCCTAAACGTGCAAAAGATTCCTGGAAACATTTTGTCGAATTGACTGCATTGCTCCAGTCTCAATGTAATGTGTCTAAAGGAAAGAGTGATAATGTGGGTTCTCCTTCTGAAATGATTAGCGTGGTTTTGTCAAAGTTTTACAGAAATTATATTGAACTGACTTTTGATAATGCTGATTCTCGAATCGATGATATCAACCAACTCTCTGAATTTGCATTAAATTATAATAGTGTGGAAGACTTTCTCGCAGAACTCGCACTCATGGGTACATTTGGAATAGAAAATACAGAACAAGAAAATAAGTTTGACGAGGGAGAGTCTGTTATCCTAAGTACGATTCATCAATCAAAAGGGTTAGAGTGGAAAGCAGTGTTTGTTTTGTGGCTCACAGATTCTCGTTTTCCTTCAGCAAGATCGCTTGGTACAGAAGCCGGGGAAGAAGAGGAGAGAAGACTTTTCTATGTATCTGTTACAAGAGCAAAGGACCACTTGTTCTTATGTCAACCTATGCTTGAAACGAATATGTACAAGCAAAGTGGATTTTCCAGGCTTTCGCGTTTTGTGAAAGAATTGCCTGATTCTTTATATGAGAGATGGACTCTACTTGATGAGAGTTCATCGGATAACAGTTTCGCAAATACAAATTATGAAAGTGACAATTGGACCAGACCTGCAGATCCGGATGATCCGGATGGGTTTGTTTATGAATTTTTTGACGATAAAAATTAAAAATATTTATTTTTAATGGGGGAAAGATGGTATGAATGAATATTATAAGATCAATGCCGCTGATAATGATTTTAGACAAAATTACAGATTGATGGTAGGAACTATCGTGCCAAGACCCATAGCGTGGGTAAGTACTATCAGTAGTGACGGGGTAGCGAATTTAGCTCCCTTTTCCTTCTTCACATGTGTAGGGCAGGATCCTCCACTTGTTTCGATTTCTGTAGGAAAAAGTACAGATTTATTAAAAGATACAACTAACAATATTCTTGAAAGCAAAGGGTATGTGATTCACGTTGTGTCAAATGGGTTTGAAGACCAAATGAATATTTCAGCAGATAATTTTCCGTCAAATATTGATGAGTTTAAGGAGGCGGGTTTGAATGCTGTTCCTTCCGATAATGTTCCAGCTCCTAGGGTAGAGAATATTCCTGTGGCTATGGAATGTGAATTCCGACATATGATTACCAATGGAGTTGGTCATAAAGTGAATCTAGTGATTGGAGAAGTGCTTTGCTGGCATATTCGAAAAGACGTCGCTATGGAAGAAGGCAAATATATAGATCCTGTCAAATTAGAACCTGTTGGAAGACTTGCTGGTAATGACTATTGCCGCACACAGGATATTTTTGCAATGCAAAGACCAGACAGGAAAGCGGGGCAACAGTCACCTTGAGAAACGGGTTAAAATTCTGCTATCCTGTTTCTATCCCTAATCCTTTCGTGGAGTAATGTCATGAATGATGTACCAAAAATTATGCATGCGATTGTGACAAATGGCCCAAACGATTTTGAGTACAAAGAAGTGCCAGTTCCTGATTTTGAACCCAGCAATGTTCTTGTGAAAGTGGCTGCGTGCGGAATCTGCGGTACCGATACGCATATTTTAGGAGGGCATATGCGGCCCATGTGGCCCCCTTATTATCCCTTTATACAGGGGCACGAATGGTGCGGTACAATTGCTGGTATTGGAAAGGATGTGCGGACCGATTTGGAGATTGGGGACAGGGTGATTATGGAGCCTACAGTTGGTTGTTCCTCGTGTGCGATGTGTATAGCGGGTGAGTATCATCTTTGCGAGAATGCAGCAAAAAAAGACGGTGGGTACAAACTTCTTGGACATACTGCAAATGGAGCATTCAGTGAGTATGGATTAGCTCCTCCAAATAATTTACATAAAATGCCTAAAAAAATGACTTGGGAAGATGCGGTGATTGTGAATCAGGTAGTGATTGCGCTGCATGCTCTAGATAGAGGAAAAATTTACCCTGCTGATGAGGTTGCGATTCTTGGACCTGGTCTTTTGGGGCTTTCAGTTTTGCAGCTTGTAAAATATTTAGGTGCATCCAAAACATACGTAACTGGAAGAGGGTATAGACTCGAAATTGCAAAAGAACTTGGCGCGGATGTCGTGATTGATATTACGAAAGAGAATCCAGTAGAAGTAGTAATGGAGCATACGAATGGAAAAGGAGTAGACCTAAGCGTTGAGTGTGCTGGTCCAGTAAGTACGATGAGGGAAGCAGTGGATATGGTCCGAAGGGGTGGACGTGTAGTCTTAGAAGGAATTAATGGTGGAGAAGAGGTTTCTTTCAATACAGACCGTATTGTGCTAGATGAAATTTCTGTGTTTGGAGGAAGAGGTTCTCCAAACTGTTATCCTCGTGCCATACAGATTATTGCAGACGGGCACATTCAAACTGATAAAATGCTTACACATAGTTTTCCTCTCTCTGAATTTGAGGAAGCAATGAGAATGTTCCAGGCAAGGGAAGACCGTGTCATGAGAGTAATGCTGACACCTTAGGAAATCTATACATTATTTTTCTTTTCTTTAGAAAAAAGGAACTTGTATGCAGAAGATTTTAGTTTTCTTTTTGGCTTTTTTTCTTGCTCCAATCTTTTTGTTGTCATCTGAACCTATTTATCACAAGGTGCAGTATCCATCCGGGGACAAAAAATTTCCTGCGGTAATCCTTTTACATACAAGCGGCGGATTCAAGACAGTCCGAAAACAGATTCCAAAATATATTAAAAATGGTTTTGCTGTGTATGCCCCAGATTTTTTCAAAAAGCACGGTATCTCGAGTTCAAACCGTATGGAAACGTTTGATGAATATAGAGAGCCTATTGAAAAGGAACTTCTTGAAATTGTTGCTTTAATGAAGAAAGATCCGAAGATAGATAAAAATAATATTTTTACTGCCGGTTTTTCTAATGGAGGATTTTGGGCTTGTTTTCTTACAGGGAAAGGCGTGGTGAATGCAGGAGCATCTCACTACGGGGTCTGGAAAGCCAATTTTGGACCGGACATGACAAATGAATATCCCATGGAATATTTTAGTAAAAACAGTACTCCGCTTCTTGCTTTGCACGGGGATTCCGATTCCACCCAAAAGATCGATTTTGCGCACGATGCCTGGTCAGATATCAAAGACCGGGGAGGAAAACTAGTGATTCATGTATATGAAAATATAGATCATGCATGGGATGCACAAAGAAGCAGGAAATATGAATACGACGAAAAAACAGACAAAGATGCGCTGAAAAGAACAGTTCGTTTTTTTAGAAAACATAGCAAATGATTTTCATCTTTTTGGGAGTGATGAAAAAAATATTCTTGTTTCTAATTGCTGGTTTATGCAGGCATGACTTTCGGATGTTCCAGCATCTCTTTTAGCGTTTTTAGAAACTCTGCTGCTGGAGCGCCGTCGATAATGCGGTGGTCACAGTTGATCCCAAAGTAGGCTGTGGTACCTGGTACAACTTCTCCGTTTCTGACTACAGCTCTTTCTCTTGCTGCCCCGACAGATAAAATAGCACTTTCTGGATAATTGATAATCGCAGAGAAATGGTCGACTCCGTAGGCACCTAGATTCGTCACGGTGAACGTTCCCCCTTGCAGAGAATCTGGTTCCAAAGTTCCGTTTCTAGCAGCAGTTGCCAATACATTGGTTTCTGAAGATATGGCATCGATACTTTTTTGATCTGCATTTTTAAGTACAGGGACTATCAATCCATCTTCTAAAGCTACGGCTACCCCGATATTGATTTGTTCAGCACGTTCGATAGTGTCTCCCAAAAACTTCACGTTCACAGCAGGACATTTTTGAATAGCTCTTGCGGTGTAGAAAAGAATCAAATCGTTTATTGAAATTTTTACGCCAAGATCTGTTTCCCATGCCTGGCTACTTGCATTTCTTACCGCAAGTAGGTTGGTAATATCTACCTCAGATTGCAACGTGATTCTAGCTACATTCGACCAGCTTTCAGACATTCTTTGTGCAACTACTTTTCTCATGGGTGAAACAGGTTCAGTTCCATAAGAAACTTCTTGGGAAACGACAGGGGCAGTTTGTTTAGAAGCACCCTCAATATCTTTTAATATAATTCTTCCGTTTGGTCCTGAACCCTGTACGGTTGTGTAATCTACCCCTAACTCTTTTGCCAACCTTTTTGCAGCAGGACTAGCGAAGATTCTATTGCCCACAGGTGCGGCCGCTTTTGTTTGATTAACATTACTTGATTCTTCTTTCACACGTTCTTTTCCTTTTTCGGCTTTTGGAGCAGGGGTTGCGGAATCAACTTTTTCTCCTTTTGCTCCAATAACGGCTATGTTTTCACCGCAGGGAACTACAGAGTCAGCATCAAAAATTTTCTTTAGTAGAATTCCGTTGTCTGGGGATTCTACTTCGTATTCTACTTTGTCTGTTTGGATATCTAAAAGAATTTCTCCTTTTTTGACTGCATCGCCTTCTTCTTTTCTCCATGCAATAATCGTACCTTCTTCCATGGTAAGACCCAGTTTCGGCATGGGCATTTGTGTGGCCATTACATTACTCCTTTACAAGATGAAAACTTTCAACTTATCCAAGGACGGTTCTTTTTATACCTTCTATTACATCATCTTTATTTGGTATTATAAAATTTTCTAGCTTTGGCGAAAAGGGCACGGGAGTTTCTTTTGCGGCAACTCTTTCTATCGGCGCATCTAAATAATCAAAAGCTTCTTTTGATGCTATAGCAGCAATTTCTGCTCCCCATCCACATCTCTCTACCGCTTCGTGCGTGATCAAAAGCCGGTTTGTTTTTCTAATGGAAGAAAGGATGGTTTCTTTGTCTAAAGGAAAAAGAGTTTTTGGATCTATGACTTCTACTGAAATCCCTGATTCTTCCAGTTCCTCAGCTGCGTCTATGGATTTTTGTACCATGGAGGAGGTAGCTACCACGGTAATGTCTGTGCCTTCTCTTTTTACTTCTGCCACGCCGATAGGAACAAGATATTCTTTTTTTGGTGTTGGTCCCTTCTCTAGGTATAGAAGTTTGTGTTCTATGAAAAGTACTGGATCTGGATCCCGTATTGCACTTTTTAGAAGACCTTTAGCATCGTAAGAGCAAGAGGGCATGACTACTTTCAGTCCAGGGATATGAACAAACCAGGATTCTAGGCTTTGTGCGTGCTGGGCAGCTGAACTTCTTCCCGCACCTCCCTGAGTTCGAATCACGAGTGATGTCTTTGCTTTTCCTCCAAACATATAACGTACTTTGGCTACCTGATTTACAATTTGGTCCATAGCCACAGCAGTAAAGTCAATATACATAAGTTCTGCTACAGGTTTCATGCCAACTAGTGCTGCTCCTAATGTCGCTCCTACAATTCCTTGTTCAGAGATAGGAGTATTTCTCACTCTTTCTTTTCCGTATTTTTTAAAAAGACCTGCAGTCGTTTTGTAGGAACCGCCAAACTCAGCGATATCTTCGCCAAGAAGAAAGACGGATTTGTCCTTTTTCATTTCTTCATCTAACGCTTCTATAATCGCGTCTCTATAGAGTATTTCTCTCATAGTCTCTTTTTCTTATAAGTCTGCATATACATCTTCGAGCGCATCATCAAAATCAGGTTCTGGACTTTCTTTTGCAAAAAGAATAGCTTCCTCAATTTCCTGATTGATAGAACTAATTAATTTTTCTTTGTGATCATCGGCGATCCATTTTTTTTCTTTAAGGAAATCTTCAAAGGTCACGATGGGATCCATTTTTTTCCATTTACCAACGACTTTGTCATGACCATAGGCTGTGCCAGGGTCTCCTACGTAATGTCCTAAGAAACGCATAGTTTTTGCTTCGATAAGTGTAGGACCTTTTCCACTTCTCGCTCTTTTGATAGCCTCTCCTGCTATTTCATAAATAGACATAGGATCCATGCCATCTGCGACAATGCCTGGAATATTGTAGGATTTAGCTCTGTCTGCAATGTCTGAAACAGATTGGTGATTCTTTTGCGGTGTGCTTTCTGCAAATCCATTGTTTTCACAAACAAAGACAACGGGAAGTTTCCATGTAGAGGCAAGATTGATTCCTTCGTGGAACGCTCCTTCGTTACTTGCTCCGTCACCAAAAAAACAGACTGCTATATCTTTTGTTTTTTGTAGTTTGAGGCCCAGAGCAGCACCTGCAGCAATAGGGATTCCTCCACCTACAATTCCGTTCGCTCCAAGGACTCCAAGTTCTTGATCGGCAATATGCATGGATCCGCCTTTGCCCTTACAGTATCCAGTTTGTTTTGCGTAGAGTTCTGAGAACATTCCTTTATAATGGAGACCTTTGGCAATCATATGTCCGTGTCCCCTGTGTGTGGAAGTAATTTGGTCGCGGGGAGTTAAATGAACACATATGCCAGAGGCAACAGCTTCTTCGCCTATGTAGGCATGTAAAAACCCGGGGAGTTCCCCTTTGGTGAAGAGATCGATGGATGCTTCTTCAAAACGACGAATACGAAGCATCGTTTCGAAAATCCAAAGTGCATTTTTTTTGGTAATTGATGACATGAGGTTCCACTTAAAATTTATGCGAGTAATTACTAAATGATATATTCACTTTCTTTTCGAAAGAATGCGCTATGCTAACATTTCGGCAACTCTCGAGCAAGTTTTCTCCTTAGGAGTAAGTGTAGAAAATTTAAAACTAAAAAAAGGACTTGCACTTTTTGGAGAATGGGAATAGATTTATCTAACTTGAATGAAACTGTTTAAGGGTCCGGCAAGGGTCCCTTTTTTTTATTCTAATTTTTATAGTTGAAGATGGCCAAAAACGATTTATCGTCATTAATTGAAGATTTGGTATCGAAAAAAGGTTTTTATCTTGTAGAACTGCAGCATTCTGTTTCGCGAGGAAGAGACCATTTGAGAATATTTATAGACAATCGTGACGGGATTACGTTAAACGATTGTGAGAAAATCAGTAGGTTTTTGGAAGAAGAAATTGAAAAAGAAGGATTGGCATCAGAAAATTATCAGTTAGAGGTCTCGAGTCCTGGTATTGATAGACCTTTAAAAAAACTTTCTGATTTTGTTCATTTTCAAGGGAAGGTGGTTCGTGTCAGATTGTCCGACTCACATCTTGAAAGGACAGGAAAAAGAAATCTTGTAGGTACAATTAATCAAGTAGAAGATGAAGTCATTAAAATAGAATCAAAAGATAAAACAGTTTTTGAAGTTTCTTTCAGTGAAATTGTTAAAGCAAAGCTTGAGATTGATTGGAATGCAGAGTTAGAGAAAGATTCTGAATTTCAAAGATAGATATTAAATGTAAAGGGGTTTTCTCGTGAACAAAGAGATTTTAGAAGTTCTGTCTGAATTAGAGCGTGACAAGGGTATTCCTAGAGATGTTTTAATGGAAGCGATGAAGGCAGCTATTGTTTCTGCATCAAAGAGACAATATAAATTAGGAGATAATGTAGATGCAGAATTTGATTCTGTAACGGGTGAAATCAAATTGCAGGCCAGAAAAGAAGTAGTTTCTGAAATAGAAGATCCTGAACTGCAGATTTTATTAGAAGATGCGATTCTGCAAAAAGAAGATATATCGTTAGGCGATTACTTGATAATAGATCTTCAAGTTGAGGGATTAGGACGTATTGCTGCTTCTACAGCGAAACAGGTCATTTCCCAGAGATTAAGGGATGCGGAAAGATCAAAAATATATGGTGAATTTATTGGTAGAGTTGGCGAACTTATTACAGGCTCTGTCTCCCAAATTGATAAAGGCAATATTTATGTTGATATTGGACGGACAGAAGCGATTCTTCCAAGAAGAGAGCAGATTTATAAAGAGGTATACAAAAGAAACGATAGGATTCGGTGTTATATTTTAGAAGTAAGGGAATTTACAAAAGGTCCTCAAGGTCCTCAGGTAGTTTTGAGTAGAACTCACCCGGGGTTGGTAGTGCGACTTTTTGAAATGGAGGTTCCTGAAATCTATGATGGGATTGTTGAGGTGAAAGAATGTGTTAGAGAGCCTAGTGGGCGTTCAAAGATTGCAGTAACGAGTCGTGATAGAGATGTTGATGCAGTGGGAGCTTGTGTTGGTCCTAGAGGAACAAGAGTGCAGAATATTGTACAAGAATTACGCGGAGAGAGGATTGATATCGTTCTTTGGAATGAGGATATTAGAACATACGCTGAAAATGCATTAAATCCAGCGAAAATACAGCATATTGATCTTTTCGAAGAAGAGAAAAGAATGGAGATACTTGTGCCAGACGATCAACTTTCTGTAGCAATTGGAAAATCTGGGCAAAATGTAAGATTGGCGTCACGACTATTAGGCTGGAAAATTGATATGAAAGCGGAAGGTGAATATAGAAGGCTCATCGCGGAGCAAACATTTTCTGGTGATAAAAGTGCGAAAAAGGACAAGAAAGATGCCAATGAGAGTGATGCTGTAGATAATGAATTGCTTAAGTTGGAAGTTGTAGGTGACAAAATGGCTGAGTTGCTAATGAATAATGGTTTTAATGATATTGAATCCATTGCTTCAACTACACCGGAAGCGCTTTGTGAGGTTCCGGGCATTGGGCCAACCAGAGCAAATTTACTTATTGAATCAGCAAAAGAATTTCAAAAAACTGATTCCGAGTAATAAACGAACGGGTTTTTAGTTAGCTTTAAATAGGGAATTAATTTTTGTTATATTTGATCTTCGAATATTTTAAATAAGGTGATGAATGGCAAATACCAGAGTCTATACTTTAGCGAAAGAGTTAGGGTTTGAAAGTAAACTTTTTGTTAAAGAGTTAGAGAAAGAAGGAATTAAGGTAAAGAGTCATATGAGCACTGTAGATGATGAGACAGTGGAACTTATTATGGAACTCTTTAAAGTAGAAGAAAAAAAATCTGCTTCCAAAAAAACTACTGCCAAGAAAAAATCTTCTTCGAAAGAAAAAGAAACAGAAAAAGAAACAGAAAAAGAAACAAAAAAAGAAAAAGTAGAAGTACAAGAAGAGGTGGTCGTAGAAGAAGTGAAGTCTCAGGATGAAAAAATAGAAGTTCTAGAAGAAGAACCTACAGCAGAAGAAGATGATGTTCTAAATGAAGAAATTGTGGAAGAGGAAATGGAACAAGAGGTTGAAGAGATTGGAGAAACGGCTGCGATTTCTTCTCCCGTAAATAGAATCAAATTAGGGGAGGTAATTACTGTAAGTGAACTAGCAGAGAAACTTAAAATAAATAGTACGGACATCATAAAACATTTGATGTCTAAGGGTGAGATGACAACACTTAATCAGTCTATCGATTTCAAGACAGCTTCTACTATTTGTGAGTTTTTCGAATGTGAGGTTGAACTGACAAAAGATTTGCTGGAGGAATCTCTAGAGCAAATTGATGATAAGCCTGAAGAAATGGTAGTTCGTGCCCCAGTTATTACTGTTATGGGTCACGTTGATCATGGGAAAACACGTCTTCTTGATTCAATAAGAAATGCGAATGTTATGGATAGTGAAGCAGGAGGAATTACTCAGCATATTGGTGCTTATCGTGTTGTTACTGACAAAGGTACTGCTGTATTCATAGACACTCCAGGTCATGAAGCATTTGCTGCTATGAGGGCAAGGGGGTCACAGATAACTGATTTGGTTGTACTTGTTGTTGCAGCGAATGAGGGTGTAATGCCACAAACAAGAGAAGCGGTTTCTCATGCAAAGGATGCTGGTGTTGTGATTATGGTTGCAATAAACAAAATGGATTTGCCAGATGCGAATCCTGATAGAATCAAACAGCAACTTTCTGAATTAAACTTGATCCCTGAAGACTGGGGAGGAGATACGGTTTTTTGCCCGGTCTCCGCAAAGGATGGAAGTGGGATAGAGGATTTACTTGATCTGGCAATTCTGCAAGCAGAAATGTTGGAACTGAAGGCGAATGGGAAATGCAACGCTTCTGGAATTGTTGTTGAAGCAAAACTTGACAAGGGAAGAGGTCCCGTTGCTACTGTATTAGTACAAAGAGGCAGATTAAGTGTTGGAGATAATTTCGTTTCGGGAAAATGGAATGGAAAAGTTCGTGCATTGTTCGATGATAAAGGGAAGAAATGCGAAGATGTAGGTCCATCAACACCAGTAGAAATTGTTGGTTTTTCCGGAGTTCCTCAAGCTGGGGATGTTCTGAATGTCGTCGAAGATGAAAGAACAGCAAGAGAAATTAGTTCCAGAAGATCACAAAGAGAAAGAGTTACAAGCTTAATGGGCATTAATAATGTCAATCTTGAGAATTTTATGGATGTTGTCAAAGAAGGGGATTTAAAGGAATTAAATCTTATTTTGAAAGCGGATACACAAGGCAGTATTGAGGCTTTGAGGGAAAGTTTAGCAAAGCTAGGAAATGAAGAAGTTTCTGTGAAAGTTGTTCATGATTCTGTCGGTGGTATTTCAGAAACAGATGTGATGCTTGCTACGGCCTCAAATTCAGTAATTGTTGGTTTTAATGTAAGACCTACAACAGGGGCAAGAGATGCAGCTAAAAAAGAAAATATAGATATTAGATTACATTCGGTTATCTACGATGCGATTGAAGAAGTGAAGTCTTCATTAAGTGGAATTTTAGAGCCTGTAAGAAAAGAAGTTGAAGTTGGCAATGTAGAAGTGAGAGATCTGTTTAGAATTCCTTCTGTAGGTGTTATTGCTGGATGTTTTGTGAAAGAGGGTTCTATTAGAAGAAACCTAAAAGTGCGTTTAATTCGTGATAGTGTTGTGATTTATACGGGTGATATTTCATCTTTGAAAAGATTCAAAGATGACGTTAATGAAGTAAGGGAAGGATATGAATGTGGTGTAGGAATAGAAGGTTTTAATGATATAAAGGTTGGTGATATTATTGAATCTTATACAATAGAAGAAATTGCTAGAACTATTTAATACCTCAAGATATGTCCGCGTGATAAAGTGCTATTCATAGGTTTGTTAACTCTCGATTTTCTGGTTCCTGAGTGTTCCTCTCTCAAACAAAAACGGAGTATTGTGAAATCTCTTATTGCTAAAATAAGGAATAATTTCAATGCATCGGTCTCTGAAATTGCTAATGATAAGTGGCAACGTGGAAAACTAGGAGTATCGATTGTGAGTAATGATTCTAGATTTTTAGATTCTCAATTGAGGAAAGTCGTGAATTTTGTTGAAGGAGTAGGCACCGTCGAAATCATAGAATCAAATATTGAGACTTTTTAAATGAATGATTATGAGAAAATTCCTCGTTCAGAACGCGTAGCAGTTCTATTAAAAAAAGAACTGTCAGAGTTGATATTGACTCACGTCAAGGATCCACGTGTGAAGAGTGTTCTTTTGACAAATGTTATAGTAACTAAAGATTTAAGAGAGGCGAAAATATATTTTAGTCGATATGATAATTTGAAGAATGATGAAGATGTCCTGCAGGAAAGTTTGGAGGGTTTAAATAAAGCAGGGAAGTTTCTAAGAGCAAAATTAGGAGCAAAATTAGATTTGCGAAATGTTCCAGTTCTTAAGTTTTTTTCAGACAATACATTTTCAAATATGTCTGAAATAGATAAATTATTGCAGAAATTATCGACAGATCAGGATCTCTAGTTATGTCAATGTCTGGATTTTTAAACCTTAATAAAATTTCAGGGCCTACATCACACGATATTGTAGTGAAAGTTAGAGAATCTTTTAAAGAAAAAGTGAAGGTTGGTCATTTGGGAACTCTTGATCCCTTGGCCGAAGGTGTTTTGCCAATTGCGATTGGTTCGGCTACAAGAACTTTTCCCTTTTTTCTTGAGTTGCGAAAATCTTATTCTGTAACCATGATTTTTGGAAAAATTACAGGAACACAAGATGTTACTGGAAGGTTAATAGAAGAAAATCAAGTTCCTGAATTGGAATTATCTAAATGTCAAGATTTTCTAGACAAATTTCTTGGAGAAACCTCACAGTCACCCCCTATGTTTTCTGCTGTTAATGTTGGGGGAAAGAGACTTTATGAACTGGCAAGAGATGGAATAGAAATTGATAGAAAAAAAAGGAATATTGAAGTCTTTTCCATAAAAGCAAATTCTATTTCGGGTCCATATCTGGAATTTGAAGTCGAGTGTAGTCGAGGTACTTACATTAGGACTCTTTGTCATGATTTAGGTCGATTTCAAGGTTCAGGCGGTTGTATGGTCTCTTTACGTAGAACTAGTCTAGGACCTTTTAGAATTGAAAATACTCTCTCGCTTGATGATTTTGCTGCTTTGTCAAAGTCTAATTCTATGTCTGAGGTTTTCGTTTCACTTTCAGACGCTCTTGCGCATTTGCCTCTAATGAATTTTGCTGATTCTGAAGAAGATAGATTGCGAAATGGTATTACAATAGACTGTCTTGTCGAAAATTATGATTTTTCAGAGAACGATGATTTTCGTATGCTCAATTCTAGAGGGAATCTTATTGGAATTGGAAGGGTAGTGCCCGGCAACCAAGGTTCCTCTAAGAAAATGAAAATAAGACCAATAAAAATATTTAATTAGTTATGAATACTATACTTGTTTTACATGTTATCAAAAGAAGGTTAGAATCAGCAGTCTTTTTGTAGTGATTTTTGTTTTTAAATTTTTTTACGTTGTTTGTCGGAGGATTAATTTTAGATGGTATTAGAGAAAGAAAAGAAAACAGAATTGATACAGAAGTTTGGTTCACATGAGAAAGATACTGGTTCGACAGAGGTGCAAATAGCATTACTTACTAATCGTATCGAATATCTAACTGAACATTTCAAGATTCATGCCAAAGACCACCATTCAAGACGGGGTTTACTTAAATTGGTTGGTCAAAGACGTCGTCTTCTTCAGTATCTAGAAAGCAAAGAAGTTTCTAGGTATAGAACTCTTATAAAAGATCTTGGTATTAGAAGATAAATCAATCTTTAAATTTAAGGAAAATTTTTAATGGGTGTATCTCGTGTAGAAATGGAAATCAATAATAGTAAGCTCGTTTTTGAAACAGGGGAAATTGCAAAGCAAGCAAACGGTTCAATAATGGCGTACTATGGCGAAACTTCAGTGCTTTCTACGGTTTGTTCTTCAGATGAACCACGTGAAGGGTCAGATTTTTTCCCATTGACTGTAGATTATAGAGAGTTATCTTATGCTGCTGGTGTGATTCCAGGCAATTTTTTTCGTAGAGAAGCTCGTCCTAGCGAGAGAGAAATTCTTACCTGTAGGCTAATAGATAGACCAATGAGGCCGCTTTTCCCTGAAAACTTTATGTGTGAAACCATGATCCAGGTTATGGTTGTCTCTTACGATAAGGTTTGTGATTGCGACATTTTAGCAATTAACGCAACTTCGGCATCTTTGCATGTTTCAGATATTCCATTTGATGGTCCTATAGGGGCTGTCAGAGTTGGAAGAATTGATGGACAGATTATTGTCAATCCAACTATTGAGCAACAAGATGAAAGTGATCTGAATTGTGTTTTAGCAGGTACTACCGATGCAATCGTTATGGTTGAAGCAGGTAGCTTTGAGCTTTCAGAAGATGATTATATGCAGGCTTTTGAGCAAGGGCACGCTGTGATTAAAGATTTGTGTGAACTTCAAGAAAAATTAAGGGCTGAATGTGGAAAAACTAAAAGAGAAATTGAACCTGTAGAACATGATCAGGAACTCATGTCTAAAATAGAAGAGCTTGCATTGCCTCACTTGAATAAGGCTACAGAGGTACACGACAAGCTAGAACAATATTCCTCAATAGCTGAGGCTAAAAAAGCTGCTGTAGAAGGTTTGTGTAATGATTCTGAAGATTCTCCGGACAAAAGTTTAGTTTCAGAATATTTTGGAAAATTAGAGAAGAAAATTTTCAGAAACATGATTTTAGAGAAAAGTGTTAGGGCAGATGGTAGAGGTCTCAAAGATATTCGTCCTATCACGATTAGAATGAAACCATTGGCAAGATCTCATGGAAGTTCGTTATTTACACGAGGAGAAACACAGGCGTTAGTGAGTGCGACAATGGGTACTTCTTCAGATGCACAGTTGATTGATTCATTGGACGGTAAAACCGACAGGCTATTTATGCTTCATTATAATTTCCCTGGATTTAGTGTCGGCGAAGCTAGGCCAAATAGAGGTCCCGGAAGAAGGGAAATCGGACATGGTGCATTGGCCACTAGAGCTGTTCAAGCCGTGCTTCCGGACTTTGAATCTTTTCCATATGTCTTAAGAGTGGTCTCTGAAATAACAGAGAGTAATGGTAGTTCTTCTATGGCTACTATATGCGGAGCTAGTTTGTCGCTAATGGATGCGGGTGTTCCAATTTCATCCCCAGTAGCTGGAATTGCTATGGGGTTAATTAGTGATGAAGATACAGGCGACACTGCAATTTTGACAGATATATTAGGATTAGAGGACCATTTAGGAGATATGGATTTCAAAGTAGGCGGTACTCGCGAAGGTATTACCGCTTTGCAGATGGATATTAAAATTAAAGGTTTGAAATTAGAACTTGTTCAGGAAGCTCTAGCGCAAGCCAAAGAAGCTAGATTTTCTGTTCTAGATACGATGGATTCTGTGATTAATCAACCAAGTTCTGAGATGTCTCCATATGCGCCAAAAATTATAACTTTGCAGGTTCATGCAGATCAGATAAGAGATATCATTGGACCAGGTGGAAAAGTTATTCGAGGTATTATTGAAGAGACTGGAGCGCAAGTTGACGTAGATGATGATGGAACTGTTGTGATTTCCTCCTCTGATGAAGCGAGCGCTAATAAGGCAGTGGAGATTGTTCAGGAAATTACTCAAGTAGCAGAGCCAGGAAAGATTTATTACGGTACCGTACAGAAAATAATGGATTTTGGGGCATTTGTTCAAATCTTCTCAGGAACGGATGGTTTGTGTCATATCAGCATGATTGCAAATAAGAGAATTGAAAATGTATCTGACGTTCTGAAAGAAGGGGACAAAATTTTAGTAAAATGTCTACAAGTAGAAGGCAATGGTCGTATTCGCCTCTCTATGAAAGATGTTATTGAAGAAGAAGTTCCTGAAGAGTTGAAGGAATTTTATTCACCTGTTGTTTAGTTTTGTTGAAGTGTTTTTCTTAAACAATTTGTGGAGGTTCAGATGGATACTTTTGTTTTAGTATTAGGTGCAATAGTAGTTGTTGCATTAATTTTTGTTTTCTTTGTGAATGATCCTTTTAATATCTTTCCAAAGAAATAGAAGTGTTTCTAGGGTGTAAATTTATGCTCTTTGAACTGGCTTGCCCCATCCTTTAGGTGCAGAAACCACACCTTCCTTCATAACCGTTTGTCCGCGAACAATAGTTCTTAAAACTGAACCTTTGATTTTGAGGTTGTTGAATGGAGACCATTTGCATTTAGAAACTATGTCTTCATCTTTGATTGTTTCATTTGCATCTAAATCAACAATAATTAGGTCTGCATCTGACCCTACTTGAATTGCACCTTTTTTTGGAAAAAGGTTGAAAATTCTAGAGGGGTTCTCACAACACATTTTTACGAGTTGGTTTAGGTTTAAACAACCGTCATTTACTGCATTTAGCATCAATCTAACTGTAGTGTCTATGCCAGGTATCCCAAAAGGAGCATCGTGTATATTTGAAATACCTGCGTCTTTTAATTCTTTTGGGAAAGGACAGTGATCTGTTCCTATGGTATCTACCATCTCTTTGCCTAGTAATACACGCATTTCGTCTTTTGTCTCGGATGAACGTATTGCTGGAGTAAATTTTACATATGGACCGAGATTTTCAAGATGTGAATGGTCTAAATAGAAATATTGAGGACAACTTTCTGCGAAAATATTTACTCCGCGAAGCCTAGCAGATTGAATCTCTTTCAACAGTCTAGGCTGACTGACATGTGCAACCAAAACTCTGCAACCAGTAAGTTCGGCAAGATTGATTGCGTCCATTGTAGCAACAAATTCGCTCTCTGGATTTCTCCATTCGCTTATACACATTCTGTCTGTTCTATTATCCCGGTCGATAATTTTCTTGGATTCTTTAAGAATTGAATCACTTTCGCAGTGAAGCATAACAGTTGCACCAAATTTTACGGCTTCAAGCATGATATTTCTTAGTTTTCCTTCTGAAATATCAGGAACTCCATGTAATTCACACATAAATCCTTTAAATCCAAGTGCTCCCGAATCCCACATTGGTTTCAGGTCATCTAAATTGTCTAAGTCTAAACCCCCAAGCTGCCCAAAATCTACTACAGCTTTTCCTGTTATATATTCTGTTTTTTCTTCTAGGATACTACTCGTATAAACGAGTGGGTCACTTCTATGATGGTCTATTACGGTTGTGATGCCACCTCTCGCAGCAGCTTTTGTTCCTTGCTCCCAATCTTCTCTGTCTGTAAAACCTGGGTCCATCATATGGACATGTTCGTCTACCATTCCTGGTAAAACATAATTATTCGCTGCATCTATTTCTTCTTTTGCAGAGATGTCCTTGTTCTCGGTTATTGCGATTATTTTTTCATCTTTTATATAGATATTTCCGTTATAAGTATTGGAGGGTGTTACAATCTGACAATTAGAAACGACTAATTCAGCATCCATTTTGATTCCTTATAGAGAATTTTAAGTTTCAATAATAATTAACAGCATAAACGAATAGTTGTAAAAAATAAATTGCTTTGGTTCTTAATAGATAGCAAATAACTCTATATTAGATCTAATTTTTCTATTTCTGTTCTCAGTCTCGATTGAAAAAGAGAATCATTTTTTTTAAATTTTCTCTTTAAACTTCTAATATCATTTAAAAAATCAATGTCAATCTTTTCTGGCATTAATGTATATGAACAATTTATTTTCTTGATATTTTCTATTAAACCAATTGAAGTATTCTCAGAATTCCAATCGATTTCGTTAAAAATAGAGCTGTTATATGTATTTGTTCCGATTAAGTAAAATCCTCCATCTTTTGATGGACCAATAACCATCTTGTTATTTTCTATGCTTTTGTTTTTGAAAGAAATTGAGTCAAAAGAATCTAGGATGGTTCGTTCATCAATTTCTGGAATGTCAGTCCCTATAAGGATAGTGTTGTCTCCTTGTGCTAATCTTCTCCCTAGAGAGGAAAGCATCTTTCCTCCTAAATTTTTACCATTTTGTTTTGTGTGAAGAAAAGGTCCAGGTAACCATTCTGAAATTGGAAATTCATTTAGGTGTTCTTTAGGTTCAAAAGACCATGCAGCGATGAGTGAAACAGAATGTCTTTTAGCAAAAACTTTTTTTGCAACAATGCTAATGTTTTTGAGTAAAGCTTTATGAAAATTTAAAGCAGATTGTTCTCCAATTTCCTGGCCTAAACGTGTTTTAACTCTTCCAAGTAAGGCGGGTTTTGTGAAAACGATAAGACTCTCTTTTTGTTGTGAAAGTGACATGAAATTGCTTTCTTTTTAATCAAAAAGAATTGCCGCTCTCCCAGTGACTTTGTTTTTCAATAGAGCTTGAAACGCTATCTCCAATTCTTCTAGCTTGAACGTTTCGGTTACAATCGGCTTAATTTTTTTCTGTCTTAGTAATTCTAAAGATTGTCTAAGTTCATCCATAGAGCAATATCGAGATCCGTGTATCTCTTGAGCATTATTTAATACTTTTAGAGGGTCGACAGAAAAGTTTGGTAGAGTTCCATCGAATGCACTTGGTGGCCTATAACCGACTATAATTAATTTTCCTGCACGACCTAGGGTATCCATTCCTATTTCTAGGGTTTCTTTGGTTGCTACGTAATCGATGTAGACATCTACACCTTTCCCATCAGTAAGCGCGAAGAGTTCTTCTGTGACATCATTTTCCATTGGATTCACTGTAGCGAATGCCCCTAGTTCGGAGACTGCTTCTAGTTTCTTGTTCGACACATCTATTCCAATTACATGTCCACCACATAGTTGTGCCATTTGTACAGCATGTATGGCTACACCACCACCAGCACCGCATATAGCCACAGTATTGCCAGGTTTTATTTGCGCCTCAGTTATGCAATTATGATAAGGAGTGCATATCGCATCCGCTGCAAGACATGCGTCTAATGGGGTTACTTCTGATGGTACTTTGCATAAATTAACTGCCGGTACAACCGTATATTCAGCGTATCCTCCGTCCATGACTAGTCCAAAAAAACCTTTGAAATTTTCGCAAAGGCTTTCTCTTCCACTTCGACAGTAATTGCAGTTCTTGCAGGTTAAATAAAAATGACAAGTAGCAATATCTCCGATATTAATAATTTCAGAGGGAACCTCTGAACCAATTTCTACAACTTCACCGGCAATTTCGTGTCCCATTACCCTTGGGTAATTATTAATAAGTCCTTGGGTTTTTCTCATTATCGCAAGGGTAAGTCCTACGCCGGTAGCTTTGAGTTTTAGAAGTGCTTCGTTTGGCCCTGGTTTTGGTATTGGAATATTTTCTAATTGAAATCCACCGCCTAGTTCATGAATACGCATGGCTTTCATTTCGTTTGACATACAGTCTCTCCTTAAATTCACATTTTTTTTTAACGATATTGATGTTAGCATAAATATCGTTGCATTTGATTATATAGGAGAAGAAATGTTTTTTAAGATTGTATTGTTATTTATTTTGGTGCCGATTGTGGAGATTGTTCTTCTTTTCGATATCGGCAGTGCAATTGGTTTGAATGCGACTTTGCTTATAATTTTATTGACAGGTTTTCTGGGTGCCTGGATATCTAGGATGCAGGGAATGATTGTTTTGAGACAAATTCAGACAGAAATTTCTCAAGGGGTAATGCCCGCTGCAGAACTAATAGGAGGTGCTATAGTCTTTGCTGGTGGTATTTTATTGTTGACTCCCGGTATTGCAACAGATGTCGTAGGATTTGCAGTCATGGTTCCTTTTTTGAGGTACAAACTACAAGGTTGGATTTTGAGAAGATTCCAGGATGCTGTTGAAAGAGGGACTTTTAAAATAATTTCTTAATTTTGTATTTTTTCTTTGATGATTTTTTCTATTCCAGAAAGTTTTATTTCTTCTTGGCTACTATCATTCATATTTCTAAGTATAGCCGAATTGGTTGCAATTTCGTCTTCTCCAATAATGAGTGCAAATTTTGCAGAAGAGCGGTTTGCTTTTTTCATTTGGTTCTTCATGCTTCCACCGTCAAAGGACAGTTCTGTATGGATGCCACTTTCTCTGAGTTGATTCGATATTTTAAATGAAATAGACATTGGTTCTTTTCCTAAAGATATAATGTAAATTTCGGGGTTTTTGGAATGCGCCCCTTCTTCTATGGTTGATTCAGAGACAAGTTGCAATAATCTCTCAATTCCTATGGCAAAACCAATGGCGGGGGTTTCAGGACCGCCAAGTTCTTCTATAAGCTTGTCATACCGACCACCACCGCAAACAGCATTCTGTGCACCTAAATTTTCGCTAGTTATTTCAAAAACAGTGAGGCAGTAATAATCTAAACCTCTTACTAATCTTTTGTTATAGTTAAAAGGGATATTGCTCGATTCTAAATAACTTTTGACAGACTCCATGTGTTTTAATGAATCAGTGTCTAAAAAACTTTCGTTTGTTGGGGCCAATTCAATAAGTTCTTGATGGTTTGGATTTTTGCTATCAAGAAATCGAAAAGGGTTTTTTTTAATTCTGTCTATAATGTCAGAATCCAATGAATTTCCGTTGTCTAGAAGAAATGATTCTAATTCTTTAGAATAATTTTTCCTGGATTCTAAATCTCCTAAGTTGTTTATTTGTAAACGAAGATCTTTTAGTCCTAAAGATTTCAGGAAATTCATCAACAAAATTATCATTTCGGCGTCAATAGCTGGATCTTTTGAGCCGATTGCTTCAGCATCAATTTGATGGAATTGTCTTAATCTTCCAGATTGTGGTCTCTCATACCTGAACATTGGACCTATGAAAAATAATTTGTTTAGTTTTTGTTTGTTGTAAAGAGCATGTTGTACATAGGCCCTGCAAATTGAGGCAGTTGCTTCGGGTCTAAGTGTAATTGAATCGCCCCCTTTATCATCAAAGGTGTACATTTCTTTAGAGACGATGTCTGTTTCCGTTCCGATTCCTCTTTGAAATAAGCTTGTTTGTTCAAATATGGGAATATTAATCTCTTCATAATTGAATAAAGAAAACATGTTTCTTGCTATATTTTCTATGTGACGCCAAGTATGAAAAGATTCTGGTAGACTGTCGTGAACCCCTCTGACTGTTGTGAATTTTGGCTTTGGCAAATCATTTCCTCGTCTAAAATATTAATGCTTACCTTACTTCTAATTCTTAAAATTTCAAAGTCTCGATTGTAGTTTACCAAAACATTGGGATATTCTGCTTTTCTTGTTTTGATATTTTTTGTAATTGCCGATATAAGAACGAATAACGTTTTTAATTATAGCAGTAAATTGAGGTGTAAATGTCGAGAACAGGTTCGCAAGTACTTTTAGATAGTCTTCATGAAGAAGGTGTAGAGTACATTTTTGGAATTCCAGGGACTCTGACATTGCCTTTTTATGATTCTCTGATTGATTTTCCAAATATTTACCCAATAGTGAATCGTCATGAACAAGGTGCTGCTTTTGCAGCAGACGGATATTCTAGGGTTTCTGGAAAAACAGGAGTTGTTTTTACAGTTCCTGGTCCAGGTGGGACAAATATTGCGACTGCTTTGCAATCCTCTAAAGAAGATAGTGTTCCAGTTGTTGCGATAACGTCTGCTCTTTCTGATGCTATGCGTCACAAAAGTGCGATACATGATGTAGATATGGAAAATGCATTAGCTTCTTGTGTTAAGAAAGTTTTTGTCCCAAATAAAGTTTCTGAAATTAAAGCTTACGTGGAAGCTGCTTTTGTGTGGGCAAATGAGGGAAGGCCTGGGCCAGTGCAAATTGTAATGAAAGCCAACTTATTTAAAGCAGAAGAAGAAAAGCAGATAGTAAGCACAATTGTTCCTTCTCCAGATCCTGCTCCGGCCATTGATGAATCAAAATTAGATGAAATAGTTGAATTGTTATTAAAAGCCAATAAACCGATCATCTATGCAGGTTCAGGTGTTGTTGTAGCTAAAGCAGAAAAGCTTCTGCAGACTCTAGCATTGAAGCTAGGAGCTCCTGTAATTACTTCAATAAAGGGTAGGGGAGTATTGTCTGAAGAAGATCCAATTTCTTTTGGACTGCCAAGTTTTGTTGGATGTGAAGATATGCTTAAAGAGTCTGACCTTTGTTTAGCTCTTGGAACAGGATTTGGACAATTTTCTACTTCCTACTATAAAATGCCGATGACAAATAATCTCATGCAGATTGATATTGCAGAAGATAGATTAGGGAGAAACTATCCGACAATACTTTCAATTCAAGCAGAAATCAATCTTTGTTTGCAGGGGATTTTAAAAAGATTAGAGGATGTTGCTCCATCAGCTAATACAGAAAGTCTCTATAGAATCAAGTCTAGTAGGTCTCTTTATAAAGAAAGGCTTGATACATTTATGTCTAATGAAAACAACCCTCCTTTCCATGGGTTATTTGTAATGAAAACTATTAGAGACGTTATGCCCCCAAACACTGTATTTCTTTCAGATTCTTCGGCTACGCAGAGTTGGTTGATGGAAGAGGCTTTTACTGTTTTTCAGCCAAATAGTATTTTGCTCTCAGAAGCATACCAATCTATGGGTTATGCTTTAGGAGCTTCTATAGGTGCTAAAATAGGTGCTCCTGAAAGACCAGTATGTGGTATTATAGGAGATGGAAGTTTCACTATGGTATGCGGAGAACTCGCGGCCGCAGTAAGTCATTCTCTTCATATAATTATTGTAATTTTCAATGATGGAAAATATGGGGCATTAAGGCATTCACAGAAATACGTTTATGGTGAAAGGTATATTGCAACAGATATAAATAATCCTGATTTTGTTACATTAGCGAAATCATTTGGGGCAAAAGGTCATAAAATTTTATCTAAAAATGACCTTGCAGAAAGTCTTGATATTGCCCTGCATGAAAAACACGTTCACATTATAGATTGTCCAATTGAACCAGATGTTTTGTCTACTAAGTGGGAAAAATCTGTTAGTGTTTTTAACAATGAAAAACAGTGATTTACAACGTATATATAATATATAACTTTAAATTATAAAAATATGGAGTTTTATTTTGAATGAATCTGTGATTGGTGAAAGAACCCATAAGTGCGGAGAACTCACTAAGGATCATATTGGAAAAGAAGTGATTCTCAAAGGATGGGTCAAAAGAAGTCGTGATCATGGTGGATTAATTTTTATAGATTTAAGGGATAATTCAGGAGTTGCACAGGTTGTTGCAGATCCTGCAATAAATAAAAGTGTTCATGTACTAGCGGAAAAAGTAAGAAGCGAGTGGGTCATAGCTATTAGAGGGAATGTGAATGCAAGGCCTGAAGATATGGTGAATGAAAAAATATCTACGGGTGAAATTGAAGTATCAGTGACAGAGTTACAAGTTTTAAGTGAATCGAAGACGCCTCCATTTGAGATTGATGATGAAGTTGAAGTGGGTGAGTCCCTTAGGCTCCAATACAGATACCTTGATCTTCGAAGATCTTCTCTTTCTGACAATTTGAAACTTAGACATAAGACAACGACCGTTGTTCGAGAGTTTCTTAATGGTGAAGATTTTATAGATGTAGAAACGCCAGTCCTAACTAAAAGCACTCCTGAAGGGGCAAGGGATTATCTTGTGCCAAGTAGAATACATAAAGGAATGTTTTTTGCTCTACCACAAAGCCCGCAAATGTTTAAGCAAATATTGATGATTTCAGGGTTAGATAAATATTATCAAATAGTAAAATGTTTTAGAGACGAAGACTTGCGTGCTGATAGGCAGCCTGAATTTACACAAATAGATATTGAATGTTCCTTCTTGGGAATGAAGCCATTTATGAAAAAAATGGAGGAACTCGTATGTCAGATATGGAGTAAGGTTTTAGGAGTAAATGTAGTCGAACCTTTTCAGGTTATTGCTTACAAAGATGCAATTGAATTCTATGGAAATGATCGGCCAGATACTCGGTTTGAAATGAGATTAGCAAATATTACTGAAATTGCCTCAGAAAGTAATTTTAAAGTTTTTAAGGGAACAGTAGAAGGCGGTGGTATCGTTAGAGCTCTTGCCGCTAAGGGTTTGTCGTCGATGTCTAGAAAAGAAATAGAAGACTTAATTGCAAGAGCACAGGAACTGGGTGCGAATGGTTTGGCCTGGATGAAAATGACAGAAAATGGGTTTGAGTCGAATATCGTTAAATTCTTTTCTGACGATCAATTAGACTCTATCGCAGAAAAAACAAGTGCCGAAGAGGGAGATTTGATTCTCATGGTTGCTGATTCAGAGAAAGTGAGTGCATCTGTGCTTGGTCAATTAAGGTTAGACCTTGGAGATAGATTAGAACTTCGTGATAAAAATAAATTTAGTTTTTGTTGGGTTGTAGATTTTCCGATGTTTGAATGGGATGAAGATGAACAAAGATTTTTTGCAATGCATCATCCTTTTACTCTTCCTGTTGAAGAAGATATTGAATTGTTTGAATCTGATCCATCAAAAATGAGAGCCTGTGCTTATGATGTAGTTGTGAATGGAAGTGAAATAGGGGGTGGAAGTCAGAGAATTTATCAAAGAGACGTGCAACAAAAAATGTTTGACACATTAGGATTAAGTAAAGAAGAGGCTAAAGAGCGTTTTGGGTTTTTCTTGGAAGCTCTTGGATATGGCACTCCTCCACATGGAGGTATTGCATTTGGACTAGATAGAATAGTTATGTTGTTAGCTGGAGCCGATTCTATTAGGGACGTGATTGCATTTCCTAAAACGCAGAAGTCCACTTGTCTTATGACAGATGCTCCTACTGAAGTAGATAGGATACAACTCAGAGATCTGGGACTTTCTTAGTGGATCTATTTCAAATCAAAGACAAAAACTATGAATGATTTTTGTTCGGGATTTGTGGCTATCGTTGGTCTTCCCAACGTTGGTAAATCTACACTTTTAAATCAAATTCTCAATGAAAAATTAGGAATTGTTACCAGGAAGCCTGGAACGACAAGAACAAATATTCTTGGGATCTCAAATCAACCAAATGGTCAAATTGTTTTTTATGATACACCTGGAATTGAAAGAGCAAAAAGTAGACTAGATAAAATTTTGGTGGAAGAAGTAAAAACGGCTTGTGCAAATGCTGATATAGTCCTTTACATGATTGACGTTGCTAGTAATTTTAATCAAGAGATTATTAAAGACTTTTTGTTGAATATGGAAGTTCCGATAGTTTTGGTGCTTAATAAAATAGATAAATTTAAAGATAAAACAGTCCTTTTTGAAATGATGGAAAATTTTTCAAAAATGAAGAATATTCATGAGATAGTTCCTATTTCTGCGCAAAAGAATCAAAATATTAGTAGACTATTGGATGTCCTGTTAGAGATTTTACCTGAAGGTCCAGAACTTTATCCTCCGGACATTCTTTCTGATTCCGACGATGTTTTTTTTGTGAGTGAATTAATTAGAGAGCAAGTGTATTTGAAATCTTATAAGGAGATTCCATATTCTTCAGCGGTTAGAGTCCATAGATTTGAAATGAATTCAAAGAAATCTTTGTATGAGATAGAAGCTGTTATTTTTGTAGAAAGAGAAAGTCAAAAAGGAATTTTAATAGGAAAGAATGCTTCAAAAATAAAGATGATTGGGGAATCTTCTAGATTGGAGATAGAAAATTATTTAGATACAAAGGTATATCTGAATTTGAAGGTTGGAGTAAAAGAAAATTGGAGACAGAAAGATTCGTCTCTGAACGAACTAGGATATTCAAATTAAGGAATTGTGAAAGATTTATCTGGTCTGAGATCTTGCTCTTTTCTTTCTTGCAGCAATTATCTTTCTTTTCCTACGGACACTTGGTTTCTCATAGTATTCTCTTTTCTTTATTTCAGTGAGAATACCTGATTTTTCACACTGTTTCTTGAATTGCTTCAAAGCTTTATCTATTGAATCACCTTCAAGAACTCTAACTCCTGGCATATATAAATCCCTATCTATATCGTTAATATAATTTGCAAAAAGATAACAATGTGAATATCGTTTAATTTTATGGATCCGTCAAGTGATTTTTTTTAATTAGGATTGAAAAATGGGAATTTATAATTCAGAAGGTATTGTTCTCAATAAGATACCTTTTTCTAATACTAGTCTTATAGTTTCTTATCTTACAGAAGCTTATGGGAAAGTAAAATTAGTATGTAGGGGTGTCAGGGGTTCTAAAAAGCAATCTGGAGTACATTTTGAACCTGGTTCTTTAGTGCATTTAGAATGGTACAAAAAAGACACTTCTGATCTAGGTACCTTGAGGAATTGTGATACTTCAAAAGTTTTTAGGCGTTTATGGGAGGACTATGATTCAATGCAGGTAGCACTCCGAATTATAAAGATAACTGATAGACTTTTTTCTTCGAGTGATGCTGAAATTGTAAATTATAATATCTTCAAAAATGCCCTTCAATCTATAGAAAGTGGTTTAGTTCCCAAGAATGTGGAATGCACTTTTCTATTGGGCGAGATTATAGCTTTAGGGTTTGCACCTACCTTGAATTATTGCGAAGAATGTGTAAGCGGGAACAATAGGAAAAGAGTGTATTTTAATCTAGAAAATGGAGAACTTCGTTGTTTAGATTGCAAACTAAGTTCTGAGCACGTAGTGAAGTTATCTCAAGGGACTATCATGACTATTAACGAATCATTTCGTAAAAATATATATGAAATTCACGACATGAAAATTATTACTCAGATACAGGAAGAGATTATTCGTTTAGGATATTATTTTCTTTCCTACCATTCTGGCATAAACTTAAATACAATTATGGAAAAGTAATTTTAAAATGTTTTGTTGAGTTTTGAGGGTTAAAGAATTGATTAAAGATATCATTAGAAATCTAACTGACGAAGCTATTTCAGCTTATGGTTTTCAATCAGAAACTAATTCAGATTCTATTTATAATGTTGAGAGACCTACCAATCCGCAATTTGGTGATTTTTCTACTAATGTTGCTATGGTATACGCGAAGTCAGAAAAGAAGTCTCCGATGGAAATCGCAGAGCAATTGCTCAATTCCTTTCCAGAAAATAAGCAATTAATAAAAGAAATAAAAATTGCAAAACCAGGATTTATTAATTTTTACTTAAACACTCAATTTCTTGCACAGAACGTTGCTATTTTGAACGAAAAACCACTTGGCCCTGATTTTAATAAGTTGGGTAGAGGGAAGTCTGTTTATCTTGAGTTTGTAAGTGCCAATCCAACAGGACCCTTACATGTAGGTCATGGTCGCGGAGCTGTTGTGGGAGATTCATTAGGGAGACTGTTAAGAGCTGCAGGCTATGATGTTCATGCTGAATATTACGTGAATGATGCAGGAAATCAGATGGAGAAGTTGGGAGAATCGGTTTACTTGCGTTTTAAGGAAATGAAAGGAGAAAAAATCAATTTTCCTGAAGATGGGTATCAGGGGGAATATATAAAGGAAATTGCTTCATCTGATGATTATCGAAAAGAAGTTGAAAATTTAAGTAATAATGAAGATGCGCTGAGTTTATCTTCAAAGGTGGGTGCAAAAATAATTTTAGATGATATCAGAGAAAGCTTAGTTTCTTTTGGCGTGAATTTTGATAATTGGTTTAGTGAAAAAAGTCTCTTTGAAAATGACAGTGTTGCTGAATGTATTTCTGAACTTGAAAAAAAGAAGATGATATACGAAACAGGAGGAGCTAAGTGGATACGTTCAACCGATTATGGAGATGAAAAAGATAGGGTAGTAGTAAGAGAAAATGGCAACCCTACGTATTTGGCGTCTGATATCGCGTATCATAAACTAAAATTTGCCAAAAAATTCGATCAGTATATAAATATTTGGGGTTCTGATCATCATGGTTATCTTCCTCGCGTAAAGGCTTCTTTGGAGATGCTTGGGTTTGATTCTTCGTTGTTGAATGTTCTTTTTGTTCAATTTGTAAGTCTAAAGAGAGGTTCTGAAAAAGTGCAAATGAGTACTCGCTCTGGAGAATTTGAAGAACTTTCTGATGTTGTGGATGAAGTTGGTGTAGATACGGCTCGTTTTTTCTTTTTGATGAGAAGTCCTGATACAACCTTAGAGTTTGATTTAGATTTAGCTAAAACTCAGTCTAGTGAAAATCCAGTCTTTTATGTTCAATATGCTTATGCAAGAACATCTAGTCTTTTCGAGCAAGCAAATCAAAAAGGGATAAATTTAGAAACTATTGATAGTTCTGTCCTTCAGTTACTGGATTCGGATGATGATCGAAAATTGTTTCTAAGTATTCTTGAATGGCCAGATAGTCTCAATTTAGCAGTGAGAGAACATGAACCACATCATATTGTATTTTCTTTAATGTCTATAGCTAAAAATTTTCACGGATATTATAACCAGAATAGATTTATCTCTGATGACAAGGAAATCACATGCGCTAGGCTATTCCTTGCAAAATGCGTTAGAGGAATAATTCGAAATGGATTAGAGTTAATAGGTATTGCAGCGCCTGAAAAAATGTAAAAATCCCGTCCGCTTTAAGAAAGAGAATTTAATTTTCATGAAGAGAAATACCCGAAAAGATTCTTTTTTGAGTGTAAACCTTACTAAATCCAATTTAGCAGTTTGTTTATCTGTATTAATTTGTTTTTTGGGAATATTTTTTGCTCTTGGCCAATGGATGGGGAGAAACGAAGTTGTCAGGATTGATGAGAATAAAAAGAAAAAAGAACGTCCCAAGTCTATTTTTTTGTTGAGAAATTCAAGAAAAAACAAATCAACTGAAAAAAGACAAGACAAAACTGTAGAAATAAAAAAGGAATTTTATCAAACCTTAAAAGAGTATAGAAAAGATGAGGTTGATGATTCTAAAGAATTGCATTTAGGAAAAAGTGCAATAACAAAAGTCGAACTTCCTAAAAAGAAAAGACTTCTGCTGTTAAAAAATACGCAAAAAAAAGCAATGAAAAATGTTCGTAATAGAAAAGCAATTCAGAAAAGTGCATACTCTTTACAAATAGCTTCATTTAGAAAATTAAGTTCTGCTAATGACTTTCTAGAGAAATTGAAATATAAGGGTTTTTCTGCTTATGTACAAATTGCAGACTTAAGTCAGAAAGGTACATGGTTTCGCGTTAGAGTAGATGTTCCGCAGGGAAAAAATGGGCTTCGAAATTTAAAGATAAAATTGAAAAAAAATATGAAGATTTCAGAATTTCAAGTTATCAAGAATTAATACAAGACATTTCAGGAGTTTGATTTGGTTTCAGATAGATTTCCACCATGGTTGGTTAAAAGACTGCCAAATCCAAGCAAAGCGCATCACGTAAAATCATTAATGCGGTCTAAAAATTTACATACTGTTTGTGAAGAAGCAAGATGTCCGAATTTGGTAGACTGTTTCTCCAGAGGTACTGCGACTTTTATGATAGGTGGTGATATTTGCACAAGGACTTGTGGGTACTGTTCCGTGTCTAAGGGCGATCCTTTAACTTTAGATAGTTTGGAACCATTAAATGTCGCTGAAACAGCTAAATGTATGAAATTAAAACACGTAGTAGTGACTATGGTTAATAGAGATGACTTGCAAGATGGTGCGTCTGAACATGTTGCTGAAACTGTATCAGCTATAAGATCCAAAATTCCTTCTGCAAAAATTGAGGTGTTGGTTTCTGATTTTTTGGGTGATTTTAAATCAGTTGAAAAAGTTGTTTTGTCAAAACCGGATGTTTTTAATCATAATATGGAAACTGTAAGAAGGTTGTTTCCAAAAATAAGACCAAACGGTGATTTTCAAAGATCTCTTGAAGTTTTGTCAGTAGCTAAAGATATAGATCCAAAAATCTTTACGAAGAGTGGTGTTATGGTTGGCTTAGGAGAAAAGGAAGAAGACGTTTTTTCTCTAATGGATGATCTGAGGGATCCAAACATAAAGTGTGACATAATAACTATTGGGCAGTATCTGCAACCACAAAAAAAGGCTATTCCGGTAAAAGAGTATATTCACCCTGATGTTTATGAAAGGTACAGAGTTGCTGCTAAGAAAAAGGGTTTTTCATATGTTTTTGCTGGTCCGTTTGTTAGAAGCTCATATAATGCCGCGGAAGCATTGGAATTAGCACAAGGAGAATTAACAGAGTCTTCACTAGACTTAGAGGGAAGAAAATATATGACGGATTCGGGTTTAGGTGAAAATGTTTCTCCTGTACGTCGTAAAAAGAATATTAACCTATTTACACAGGTACAATATGAATAATTTTGAAAGAATTAATAGATTGCCACCTTATGTTTTTGCTGAGGTCGATGAACTCAAAATTAATGCAAGACGAAGTGGTGAAGATATTATAGATTTTGGAATGGGAAATCCAGATCTTCCTACTCCTCCTCATATTGTGGAAAAGCTTGTTGAGGCAGCTTCAAATCCTAGGAATCATAGATATAGTGCATCTAGAGGAATTACACGTCTAAGAAGTGCAATTTCAGATTGGTATGGAAGACGTTATAACGTTGATATAGATTCTGAAGAAGAAGCTATTGTAACTATAGGTGTCAAAGAAGGAATTTCACATCTGGCATTAGCAATTACAAATCCAGGAGATTTAGTAATGGTGCCAAGCCCTACGTATCCTATTCATACATATGCACTTGTAATAGCGAATGGTAATGTTGTGCAAGTTCCATTGTCACTAGGGGATGATTTCTTTTCAAATATGGAAGATGTAATAAGTCCGTTATGGCCTAAACCAAAGATTCTTTTATTAAGTTTCCCACATAATCCAACTACTGTATGTGTAGATCTAGATTTTTTTGAAAAAGTGATTGGTTTTGCAAAAGATCACAATTTAATTGTTATTCATGATTTTGCTTATGCAGATTTAGGTTTTGATGGTTATCAACCTCCAAGTATGCTTCAGATACCAGGTGCTAAAGATATTGGGGTGGAGTTCTTTTCTATGTCGAAAAGTTATTCAATGCCTGGATGGCGGATGGGTTTTGCAGTAGGAAACAGAGAACTTATATATGCGTTAAGGCGTATTAAAAGTTATTTAGATTATGGTGCTTTTCAGCCGATTCAAATTGCTTCCATAATAGCACTGAATGGATCGCAAGAGTGTGTGGATGAGATTCGAGATGCTTATCAACAAAGAAGAGATGTTTTGTGTGAAGGTTTGGATAGAATAGGTTGGCCAGTGGAAAAACCAAGAGGAACTATGTTTCTATGGGCTAAAATTCCTGATAAATTTAAAGAAATGGGGTCTATGGAATTTTCAAAACATTTACTAAGAGAATGCAAAGTAGCTGTTTCACCTGGGATAGGTTTTGGGGAATTGGGAAATGATTTTGTACGTTTTGCAATGGTAGAAAATGAACATAGAACAAGACAAGCATTGAAAAGTTTACGTTCAATTTTTTAGTAAAGAGAGTCAAATGAAAAAAATATCCGTCGGTTTGATAGGTTTGGGGACAGTTGGTTCTGGTGTAGCCAAATTATTATATGAGCAGAAAGAATTGATACGAAGGCGTGTTGGTTGTGAAATCATTGTTTCAAGAATTGCAGATCGAGGTGCACTGAAAAAGAAGAAAACTGCCGTGGGTGTAGCAAATGAAAATATTGATACTGATATTGTAGGTATGATTGAAGATAAGAATATAGACATAGTTGCGGAATTAATAGGTGGTTTAGAGGATGCTAGAAAATATTTATTAAAATGTTTTGATTTAGGCAAACCTGTAGTTACAGCCAATAAAGCTGTTCTTGCTGTGCATGGAGAAGAAATATTTGAAGCAGCATTTAAATCAAATTGCTCAATTGGGTATGAAGCTTCAGTTGCTGGTTCTGTCCCAATTATTAGAAATATTCGTGAGTCTTTTGCCTCTGACAAGATATATGAGATTACTGGTATTTTGAATGGAACCTGTAATTATATTCTTACTGAAATGACAGAAAAAAATGCGGAATTTTTGACTACTCTTGAAAATGCTCAGAAACTTGGCTATGCAGAGGCAGATCCTTCTTTTGATATAGACGGTATAGACGCAGCTCACAAGATAGCAATTCTGGCAAATATTGCATTTGGTAGTCCAGTCAACGTTGATGCATTTGCTGTTGAAGGAATTAGAGATATTCATTCATATGATGTGCAATATGCGACTGAGCTAGGGTATAGAATTAAACTCCTTGCAATAGCCAGACAAACAGGAGAAGGATTGGATATTCGTGTTCATCCTGCTTTGTTGCCACAAGACAATCCTATTGCACAGGTAAATGGGGTATTAAATGCAGTTAGCATTTCTGCTTCCCATGCTGGACCGCAAGTTTTTGTGGGTCGTGGTGCAGGTGCAGAACCAACTGCTAGTGCAGTGGTGTCAGATATTATAGAATTGGCAAGGAGTAAGGTTCTAGGCGTTAAGTCAAGAGTGCCAGCATCATCATTTTTGACAGAATACAGAAAGTCTGAAAATGTGTTAGAAAAAGATTTGAATTCAACAAAATTTTATCTTAGGTTTTCTGTATTGGACAGTCCCGGTGCGTTGAGCGAAATCACTGGGTTGCTTAGCGATCAAGATATAAGTATAGAAACTGTTTTGCAGAAAGGGAAAGCAGTTTCTGAGGGTTATGTGCCTTTGGTGATCATGACTCATCAAGTAATAGAAAAAAATATTAGCAAGGCTATTGAAGATATTCTTGAATTAGAAGTTGTTCATCCCGAATTTTCTATGATTAGGGTTGAGTCAAATCATTCTTCCTCAGTCGAAGGTTAAATGAAGAAAGTCATAGTTTTATATTTAGGTAATGTGTTTGATGAGAAAGAAGATTTGTTAGGGGATCAAACACCTTTAGAAGTTGCAGAAACCCCTTTTTTTGATCATATTTATTCATCTTCCTATAATGGTACTTTAGCAAATCCAGATATACATGATTCTTTTTCTTTAACTTCTGTTTTGTCCATACTATTAGGTTCTGAAGGATTTCATCATTCCTCAGTTTTGCTTGCTAAGGGTATGGGTTGTGATTTAAAGGAAAACGATATTATTTTTAAAAACAATTTTGTATCGTTGAAGCCTACAGCAAAGAGTCTTTCTGTGATGGATCCATTGGGTTCTTCACTTTCTATAGATGAAAAAATAGAATTCACCGAATTTCTAAATTCTAATCTTTTTCAAGAAGATGGTGAATCTTTTTTCTTGAAAACTGCTCCAAATGGTGATTCTGTTTTTGTATATAGGAAAAACAATTTAGAAAAAGGACTAGTGTCATTTGATCAATTTCATTCTCCTTTCGAATTTACTGGAAGAGAAATAGATGTTTTTCCAAAAATGGAAGATCAGTCAAAAAGGTTTATGTATATCATGAACGAATCGCAAATGTTGCTTTCAAAACATCCTGTTGTAGTCGAAAGTTCCAAGGATAATTTCCTCTTTCCCAATAGCATTTGGTTTTATGAAGGTTCATATACAAGATTATTGAATCGAAATTTTGACAATCAAACATTTGGGAAAACTAGTGTTATTTCTTCAAATTTAATTCTTAAGGGTTTTTGTAGTGTTTATGGAATGCAATTTTCATCATTTGAGAATTATGAATTAAATTCTCTTGAAGAAAATGATCTTATTTTTATAGATAAAGAAGCAAGTGAAAAACATGTTGATCCGATAGATAAGGTCAATACAATACAAGAATTAGACGAAGAGATGAAAAAGTTTGCAGAAGATTTTCTGAAATTTGATGCGCATGTTTTATTTCTATTTAATTTTCCAAAAAATATAAGTAATTATAGAGAAAGAGGGTTTTCATTTTTATTCACTGAGCTAGAGAATGGGGTATTTAAATTACCTAGAAAAAAATTCACTAAATTTGATTTACTTTGTATGATTTCTAATGCAATATCGCCTCCCGAATCAAAAACTTCGGAATTTAGTGAGAAGAAGTTTGAAAGCAGAAAAACTCTTGATCCAGTTATATTAGGGACTAAATTGTTTAAACATTAGTTTTTTCTGGGAGAAAAAGATGAGTTTGGTAGTTCAAAAGTTTGGAGGTACATCGGTTGGAGATATAAATCGTCTTCAGGCTGTTGCGGAGCGTGTGGTTTCTCAAAAAAATAAATGGGACCAGATGGTCGTTGTCGTTAGTGCTATGGGTGGAGAAACCGATCGTCTTATTGATATGGCTGGTGTTTTAAGTCAGAATCCACAAAAGAGAGAAATGGACCTGTTGTTGACCAGCGGGGAGCGTATTTCTAGTTCTTTATTATCTATAGCAATAAATTCTCTTGGTTTTCCTTCAATCTCTCTTACCGGTGGTCAGGCTGGTATTATGACTGATGGGGAACATTTACGAGCAAGAGTAAGGACTATAAGACCAGATAGGATTTTGAAAGAACTTGATTCTGGAAGAATTGTAGTTGCTGCGGGTTTTCAGGGAGTTGATGAATTTAATGAAGAAACTACTTTAGGAAGAGGCGGATCTGATCTTACAGCAGTTGCTTTAGCTGCAGCCTTAAAAGCTGATTTATGTGAGATATACACCGATGTAGATGGAGTTTATACTGCAGATCCTAGAATTGTTGAAAAGGCTGTTTGTTTAAAAGAAATTTCTTTTGATGAAATGATGGAAATGGCAGTTTTAGGAGCAAAGGTTTTGCAGCCTAGAGCGGTTGATCTAGCGGCTAAATATAAATTGCCATTGATTGTTAGATCTTCATTTGGAGAAGGAGAGGGTACTTTGATTAAAATGGAAGATGATTTTCTAGAAGCACCAGCAGTAAGTGGAGTGAATTGTGATAAGAAACAGTCTAAGTTAACAGTCTTAAACGTACCCGATGAACCTGGTATAGCATCGAAGCTATTTGGGAAGCTGGCAGAACATTCAATTATGATAGATATGATTGTTCAAAATGTGGGAGAGAAAGGACTTGCGGATATTTCCATTACTGTTAATCGTGATTTTGCGGAAGATGCAGAATCAATTATAGATGGTCTTAAGTCTGAGTTTGGTAAAATTGAAATTATAAGGAATGATGAAATTGCTAAGGTTTCAGTTGTTGGTATTGGAATGAAAAGTCAGGCAGGAGTTGCGGCGAGAGTTTTCAGTGCTCTTTCTGGATCTGACATTAATATTCTCATGATCTCCACCTCTGAGATTTCAATTTCTGTGATAATTGACACTAAATATTCTGAGAATGCTGTGAAACTTTTACATAAAGAGTTTATTGAGTAGCGCTGTGATTACTTTTCAAGAAATTTTCCTTAAACTAGAAGAGTTTTGGTCTAAGCAGGGTTGTCTTATCCAGCAACCTTACGACATTGAAGTAGGAGCTGGAACCATGAATCCTGCTACTTTTTTGAGAGTACTTGGTCCAGAGCCTTGGAATGTTGCGTATGTTGAACCTAGCAGAAGACCAACAGATGGAAGATATGGAGAAAACCCAAATAGACTTCAACATTATTATCAGTATCAAGTTATCTTAAAGCCTTCGCCTTCTAACGTGCAGGATTTGTATCTCAAAAGTTTAGAATATTTGGGGATCAAAACTTCAGATCACGACATTCGTTTTGTTGAAGATGATTGGGAATCCCCTAATCTTGGTGCATGGGGATTAGGTTGGGAAGTATGGTTAGATGGTATGGAAGTAACTCAGTTCACGTATTTCCAACAAGCCGGTGGTTTAGATTTAGACGATATTTCTGCTGAAATTACCTACGGAATTGAAAGAATAGCTATGTATCTACAGGGTGTGGATAGTGTTTTTGATCTTATTTGGTTAGATACTAACGATCGAAAAATAACGTATCGTGATGTGCATATGCAAACTGAAATTGAATTTAGTAAATTTAATTTTGATTCTGCTAACGTAGATATGTTGTTTAATATGTTCAATATGTGTGAAGAAGAGGGACTAAGGCTGATTAAAGAAAACCTATCCTTTCCTGCTTATGATTTTACACTAAAATGTTCACATTACTTTAATCTTTTAGATGCAAGAGGTGCTATTAGTGTAAGCGAAAGAGCGAGGTACATAGGCAGGATTAGAAATATGGCTAAGGGATGTGCAGAATCATACTTGAAGTCAAGGTATGAATTAGGGTTTCCACTTATAATTGATGAGAAACAGAGAAACGAGGAAGTAGAAAAATTTAAGTCTAGCAATGAAGGAAAAAAATAATGTCCTTTATATCTAGGAGCTAATTTTGCAAAAAGATGTGTTGTTTGAAATTGGAACTGAAGAAATACCATCGATCTATCTGACAGACTTGCTTCGCCAATTGGAAGAAAATACGCGTTCTGTTTTTTCTGAATTTAGAACTACTTTTTCTGATATTCAAATATGCGGTACGCCAAGAAGAATGTTTGTTCATGTTTCTGAATTAAAAGAATTTCAACAATCCTATACAGAAGAAATTTTAGGTCCTCCTACGAAAATAGCTTTTGATGAAGAAGGAAAGCCTACAAAGGCGGTACTTTCATTTCTTGAAAAGAATCAGATTGAAATGTCTGATATTAAAACTAAGGAAACACCTAAAGGTGAAAGAATTTTTTTAGAAAAGTTGCATGAAGGTAATAAAACAATTGACATTTTGTCTTCTGCGTTAATTACATTGATTACTTCTTTGTCTTCTCCTAAATCAATGCGATGGCAAAGGGAAAATTTTCAGTTTGTAAGACCTATACGATGGATTTTAGCTTTGTATGGAGAAGAAATCATTCCCTTGAGATTGCAAAAAGAAGAACTGATTGGAGTTGCCTCTTGTTTGCCTGAATTTAGCAATAAAACTTATGGCCATAGATTTCTATCTGATCAATCTTTGGAAGTAAAAGATTTTGATGACTATATAAGAAAACTAAATGAAAATTATGTGAATCCTATCTCATATAAAGATAATCCAGGTGGGCGTTTTAAGATAATCGAAAAAGAAGTTCTTTCTGCAGCATCTTCTTTAGACTGTATTCCCGCTTTAGATAAAGATGGTTTTGAATTTTTGGTTGAGAAAGTTTCAAATTTAGTTGAATGGCCCAAAATTGTTCAATGTCAGTTTGATGAAAGATATTTGAATATACCAGAAGAAGTAATAGTAAATACTTTAGAGAGCAATCAACGTTTTTTTGCATTGAAAGATAAGAGAGATGAAAATATCACCTCTTACTTTATTGCTGTAAGTAACTTAGAAGCTAAAGACATGGGAATTATTAAAGAAGGTTATGAGAGAGTAGTACAGGCAAGATTAGAGGATGCTGAATTTTATTGGGAAAAAGATTTGGCTATTTCTCTTGAAGTAATGTCCGAAAAATTAAATGAAGTAGTTTATCATCCAAAATTAGGTACGAGCATGGAGAAAGTTATTCGCTTTTCTCAATTAAGTGCTTATCTATGTGAAGAATTCTATCCGAATGAAAAAGATATGAAAGAAAACGTGTTAGAAATATCTAAATTATGCAAGGCAGACTTGACCAGCGGAATGGTATATGAATTCCCAGAACTTCAAGGTGTTATGGGTAAGTATTTTGCCCGAATTCAAGGAAAAAATGAAGTAATTTCAAATGCTATTTATGAACATTATATGCCGATAAGAGATGGTGATGAGGTTCCTTCTTCCAGAGAAGGTGGCGTAGTTTCCCTATCAGATAGATTTGACACTATTGTCGGACTAATTGGACTTAACTATGTGCCTAAAGGTTCTGAGGATCCATACGCTCTTAGAAGAACTACTACAGGAATTTTTAAGATTCTGTCTTCCTTTGGTTTGAAAATAGATTTGTCTAAAATGATAGGAAAGTCAATCGAAACATTTGGTGATATTTTTAGTAAGAACCAAGAAGATATTTTGGAAAGATTAGATGTTTTCTTCTCCAGCAGAGTCCATGCTTTCTTGATGCAAAATACAAATAGGTCAGATTTAGTTGAATCTATTTTGTCTATTGATAATCAAACTGCTTGGAGATTTCCTCTTGAAGCATTAGCGAAATTGAATTTTCTGGATAAAATTGTTGATAACGAGATGTTTGATGATTGTTCTGCAATTTGCAAGAGAATCTTCAATATCACAAAAAAAGAAGTTCTATCCACCAATGAAAAGAATGGTGGTGATTTTGGTCTGGAAAAAGTTAATGACTCTATCTTTGTAAAGGAAGAAGAAAGAATTTTGTTTAAACAGCTAAAAGATTCGATTGAAAAGACGAATAAGGTTTTAGAGTCTACTGCAAATACTTCAATTGTTTCGCTTGATGAAATGAAGATAAGATATGAAAAGATTTTTGAAATAATGTTTGCTTTAACTGTTCCAATTAATAAATTTTTTGATAATGTTTTGATAATGGATGATGATAAATTAATAAGAGAAAATAGGTTTAATCTATTAATGTGCATGAGAAGTTTCTTTTCCTTGCTTTGCGATTTTACAAAAGTTCAGAAGTAAGTAATATTATCGATACCTATTTTGTTTAAAACAGCCCACTTAAAGAGGAAGTCGTTATGTCGGGAACAGAAAAATTGCTTTACGCATTTGGTTCTGATCAAACAGATGGGAATTCTTCTCTTACTCATTTGTTGGGCGGAAAAGGTGCTAACTTAGCAGAGATGTCAAATTTAGGAATACCTGTTCCTCCTGGCTTTACGATTAGTACCGAGGTTTGTATAGAATATCTACAGACTGAAGAGATTTCAGAACCTCTATGGAAAAAAATACTTACTGGCATACGACGTTTAGAAACCTTAATGGATATGAAGTTTGGTGGTGGTGAAAAACCATTATTATTGAGTGTCCGTTCTGGTGCACGAACTTCAATGCCAGGAATGATGGATACAGTTCTAAATTTAGGCATGAATGATCAAACTGTGCAGGCTGTCGCAAAACAAACAAAGAATGCCCGATTTGCATATGATAGTTATAGAAGATTTATCCAAATGTTTGGAAATGTGGTTCTTGGAATACAATCTTTTCATTTTGAAAGAAAACTTGAAGAAATGAAAGCAAGCAAAGGGGTTAGTGAAGATGTTGATCTAAAAGATGATGATCTCTTTGAACTGATTGCTCAGTACAAAAATATAGTTACTGAGAATTTTGGAAAATCTTTCCCTGATGATCCAGAACAACAACTTAAGCTTGCTATAGAGGCTGTTTTTAAATCTTGGAATAACGAAAGAGCGTTTGCGTATAGGCGCATTTATAACATTCCTGATGAATGGGGTACTGCTGTAAACGTTCAATGCATGGTTTTTGGAAACATGGGCGATGATTGTGGTACAGGTGTCGCATTCTCTAGGAATCCGTCTACTGGTGAAAAGGAATTATATGGAGAAGTTCTATTTAATGCTCAAGGGGAAGATGTGGTTGCTGGTGTGAGAACACCTGAGAAGATTACAGCTTTGAATGATAAAATGCCTGATTGTTATGCAAATTTTGTTGAAATTTCAGAAAAACTTGAGAAGCATTATCAAGATATGCAAGACATGGAGTTTACTATACAAAACGGTATGCTTTTCATGTTGCAAACTAGAAATGCAAAAAGAACTGGTGTTTCAGCGATCAGGGTTGCAGTAGAAATGGTTAGAGAAGGACTAATTGACAAAGAAACTGCATTAATGAAAGTTGATGCTGATTTGTTAGATCAATTACTTTTTCCAATGATAGATCCAGATCAAAAGCTTGATATTATTGCTGAAGGATTGGCAGCTTCTCCTGGTGGTGCTGTAGGGAAAATAGTTTTTACTGCAGCAGCAGCTGAAGCTCAGGCAGCTCTTGGGGAAAAAGTTATTCTTGTTAGACAAGAAACAAGTCCTGAAGATATTGGAGGTATGAAAGTATCAGAAGGCATACTTACTGCTAGAGGGGGTTTAACGTCACATGCTGCGGTTGTTGCTAGACAAATGGGGAAATGTTGTGTGGCTGGTTGTTCTTCGTTAGATGTAAAAGAAGATGAACAAGTGATTGAGATTGATGGGACTATATTTTCTGCTGGGGAATGGATTTCTTTAGATGGCAATAACGGTCTTGTTATTTCTGGAGAAAAGAAATTGAAGATGCCAGATTTGGAGAATAATCAAGATTATATTCAGTTCATGAATTGGGCAGATGAGGTTAGGACCCTAGGTGTCAGAGCTAATGCAGATACTAAAGAAGACAGTCTTGCCGCTTTGAAATTTGGTTGTGAAGGAATCGGTTTATGTAGAACAGAACATATGTTTTTTGAAGGAGATCGTATTAATTATATTAGAGCAATGATACTAGCCAATGGGGAAGAAGAAAGAAAGAAAGCGCTAGATTATCTTCTACCGATACAAAAAGGTGATTTTATTGAGATTTTTGAAATCATGAAGGATAGGCCTGTTACTATAAGGTTGTTAGATCCTCCTTTGCACGAATTCCTGCCTAAAACCGAGAAAGATATAGCAGAAACTGCACAAGTTTTAGTTAAAGATGTTTCTATGGTTGCTAAATCTACGGAAGACCATAAAGAACAAAATCCTATGCTGGGACATAGAGGTTGTAGATTAGCGATAACATTTCCGGAAATCTCAAGAATGCAAGTAAGGGCAATAATAGAAGCGGCCTGTCATATGAAAAAACAAGGCGTAGATGTCTTACCTGAAATTATGATTCCTTTAACTTCTGGTGTGAAAGAATGGGAATTTAACCATGATATAGCTCATGAGGTTGCCAAAGAAGTTATGGAAGAACAAAAAATTCATGTTCATTATCTTGTGGGCACGATGGTTGAAATACCAAGAACTTGTTTGTTGGCTGAAGAAATTTCAAAAGAGGCTGAATTTTTTAGTTTTGGAACAAATGATCTCACTCAATTAACTTATGGTTTAAGTAGAGACGATGCAGGTAAATTTTTGCCAGAATATTTAGAAAAAGGTCTTATTGCGCACGATCCTTTTGTTGCTATAGATCGAGATGGAGTTGGTGAGATGGTGAAAATTGGAGTAGAACGCGGTAGAAAAAGTAGAAAAAATCTAGAAGTTGGAATCTGCGGGGAACATGGAGGGGAGCCAAGTTCTGTTGAATTTTGTCATACTATAAAAATGGATTATGTGTCATGTGCTCCTTATAGAGCTCCAATTGCAAGGTTGGCTGCTGCACAGGCTACGTTAACGCATGGTGAATATGAAAAGCTCGGAGATCATCATATAGTTGGTAAACAAACTAATTTAACTCTCTAATTCTTTCTGGAAAACTTGTCTAAAAAAAACAACAAAAAATTTGCATTAATGTCTGAAGTGTTGCACTTGGCAGCAAAAGGGTTAGGTTTGACCAGTCCTAATCCTTTAGTGGGAGCGATTGTTACAGATAGTAGAGGAGTAATTGTTGGAAGAGGATGGCATGAAAGATTTGGTGCTCCCCATGCAGAAGTGATTGCACTTCAAGAGGCAGGCATTAAGGCCAAGGGTGGAACTCTTTATGTAAATTTAGAGCCGTGTTCTCATCATGGAAAAACACCACCTTGTGCACCTTTGATAGTAGAGTCTGGTATTGACAATGTTGTGATTGCAGTGAAAGATCCCAACCCATTAGTTAATGGCAAAGGACTTGAAATTTTAGAATCCAATAGCATTAGAGTTGAATATGGAATAATGGAAAAAGAAGCTATTTTATTAAATGAGCCATTCTTTACCCATACAGTATTACAAAGACCTTTAGTTACCATTAAAGTTGCGTCGAGTCTTGACGGATTCATTTCTAGGGAAAATGCGAAGGACAGATGGATAACAGGAGAAAAATCTAGGGATTTGTCTCATCATTTTAGAAACTCGGTTGATGCTATACTAGTGGGCGTTCAGACGATTTTAGAAGATGACCCGCAATTAACTGCAAGGCCAAAAGGGATAGAAGGGAATCCTTTAGTAAGAGTAGTGTTAGATACAAACTTAAGGACCCCTTTAAATTCAAAGATTTTAAACACAGAAAAAAATAATTCTACGATTATTATGACTGGTGAAGATATTTCATCTGAAGATTTAAAGAGATTTCAGGATTTGGGTGTGAAAATTGTTGGGATACCAAAAAATAATCGAGGTTTATTGGATATTAGTAAAGTTCTAGATTATCTTGCGAAACTAGATGTTACTCACCTGCTTGTTGAAGGAGGTGGTCTTGTGCATGGTTCTTTTGTCAGAGAAAAACTAGCTGATCACCTTATGTGTTTTGTTGCACCTATCATTATAGGTTCAAACAATGGAGTCTCTTCATTTAGAGGAATCAATCCAGAAGGCTTGACAGATTCAACTGAATTGATTGATCTTAGACATGAATTTGTTGGGAAAGATATTTTGTATAGAGGTAGGTTCAAAAAACCTTTTTGGGAGTAGTAAACAGTATGTTCTCAGGAATAATAGAAAAAACAGGGAAGATATCTAGGATTGAAAGAAATTCTGATGGTGCAAGACTAGTCGTGTCAGTGGATTCATTTATGGATGGCGTGAAATTAGGAGATTCTATAGCCCTGAATGGAACATGCATAACTGTTGTTTCATTCGATTCATCAAGCTTTGAATCAGATTTGTCGAATGAAACTTTAAAAAAGACCACTCTGGCAAATTTAGAAGTTGGAGATGATTGTAACTTAGAAAAAGCGATGCTGTTAAATGAAAGAATAGGAGGGCATCTTGTAAGTGGTCATATTGATGGTCTAGGGAAAGTAGAGTCAATTGAAAAAGACGGGGAATCTTTTTGGTTTAAAATAAATGCAGATAAACAAATTATGAAATATGTTGTATATAAAGGTTCAATTGCAGTTGATGGAATAAGCCTTACAGTAGCAGAATGTGACAATTCTTCTTTTTCTGTTGCTATTATTCCGCATACATTAGAATGTACAACTCTGAATAATAAGAAGGTGGATTCAAAAGTTAATCTTGAAGTAGATATGATCGGAAAGTATGTTGAAAAATTAGTTTCTCCCTATACAGATCTAAAGGAATAAGTGGTGTCAGAAAATCAAAACAATTCAGGTGAACAATCAAATGATTCCCATTCTCCTTTTTCATCAATTGAAAAAGCAATTTCTGAGATCAAAAGTGGGAAGATGATAATAGTCGTAGATGATGAAGATAGAGAAAATGAAGGAGACTTAGTCCAAGCTGCCAGTAAAGTAACGCCTGAATCAATTAATATAATGACAAAAGAAGCTAGGGGGTTGGTATGTTTAGCATTGTCTCCAGAGCAAGTCGATAATCTTGGACTAAAGATGATGATCGAAGAGGGACATAACAACTCTAAATTTGGCACTAATTTTACAGTGTCTATTGAGGCGAGAGATGGTGTCACATCAGGAATTAGCGCTTTTGATAGATCACATACGATTGCGACTGCTATTAACGAAAGTGTAGTTCCTTCAGATCTTGTAAGTCCAGGTCATGTTTTTCCTCTTAGGGCTATGTCAGGCGGTGTGTTGAGAAGAGCAGGGCATACAGAAGCTGCAGTTGATTTAGCTCGTTTGGCTGGCCTTAAATCATCTGGAGTTATTTGTGAAGTTTTGAAAGACGATGGTTCAATGGCGAGATTGCCGGATCTTATTGAATTGTCGAAAAAGAAAGGTTTGTCGATAATTACTATCAAGGATTTGATTGCTTATAGAATGGTGCATGAGGGATTAATAGAAAGGGTGGAAGAGGGCAAAATCACGACTAGTTATGGAGATTTTGATACAGTGCTATATAGAAATAAAGCAACCTTGCAATTGCATATGGCTTTAGTCAAAGGTGAACTTTTGTCAGAAGAAGAGACTCTTGTTCGTGTACATCCATCTGAAAATATCAAAGATTTTTTCCATCTTTTGAGGTCAGACATGACTGACAGATTGAGAAATGCCCTTTCTTTAATTGAGAGTGAGGGGAAAGGAGTTTTTGTTTATTTGCAACCAGATATGGCTATAAACAAATCTCCATTAAATCTTGTAAGTTCCTTTCCAAAGAGAATCGAAGATACAAAAGCTGTGTCTTCAGCTGATGAGCCAGGGTTGAGAGATTATGGAATAGGCGCACAAATTTTAGCGGATTTAGGTCTTAATAAAATAAAAATAATAACAAATGATGAAAGAAGGATTATTGCCCTTGAGGGTTATGGATTAGAATTGACTGGGCGAATGTTTGTAGATACAGAGACAGGTGTTCCAGTTAAAAGAGATGGGGTCGAATTGAAAAGTTCTTTGCTCGATAGGCAACAATTCAATGTGGAGAAATAAATGGGCGAAAGTACTGAAAGAATTGTTGATGGGAATGGACTGAGAATTGCTATAGTCTATTCTGAATATAATGGTTCTATTGTTAGTGAATTACTAACCGGTGCAAAAGAAGGACTCGAGAAATGTAATGTTTTAGAAAAAGATATTTTATGTGCTTCTGTTCCGGGAGCGTTTGAAATACCTCTTATTATTAAAAGATTGTGTAGGGATTCAGTCAGTGTACAAGAACCTGATGTTTTAGATGACAATTTTGATGGTAAAATAGGTGCAAATCCTAATAAAATTGATGCGATTATTGCATTAGGATGTATTATACGAGGTGAAACTTCACATTATGATTTAATTTGCAATGAAGTAACGAGAGCGA
>MDTE01132248.1_pt1 | contig 63181 bp, 59 predicted proteins | sample 811231 | NCBI WGS metagenome assembly MDTE01 (sample SAMN05326651, study PRJNA326480) | marine metagenome | isolation source: seawater | place: Indian Ocean: Red Sea | collected 2010
CCCCGCATGACCCAGATCATGACCCAGATCATGACCCAGATCATGACCCAGATCATGACCCAGATCATGACCCAGATCATGACCCAGATCATCAGGATGAGAGGATTTTCTCTTTGAGCGATAGTGATGCGTTCAGTTTAGAGGGTTCTTACAGTCTGGATGCCGGCTGGCTAAGGGGTATAGATTATTTTGCTAGATATACGGACTATTCTTTGACGGAGCAGCACGCTGAGCCTGATCACGCTGAGCCTGATCATGACCATGAAGAGCCCACTGTGTTCGAAAATGAGGCAATAGAAGTTGGGGCTATATTAGATCTAACCAATAGTCTATTTTCTCAGAAACTAGCGCTAAATTTCTCGGATGAGGAGATGGCGATTGATGGTGAGGAGTCATTTATGAATCCCACAGAAGATAGTATGTTTTCTGCGGGATATTATATAAGTAAAGATTTTGATTTTTTTCATCTTGATTTTGGAGTTAGGCACGATGTGATCAAGCGAAAGGGGTCGGTTTCCCACCATGATGATGAAGATCCGCATGACCCAGATCATGACCCAGATCATGACCCAGATCATGACCCAGATCATGACCCAGATCATGCCGATGAAATTGATTATTTCGATAAGACTCTCCATAACACAAGTTTTGCTTTAATGTTTGGTATAGACATAACTGAAATGGCTCAGCTGAGTTTAGGTTTCTCTAGTGTGGAAAGAGCGCCTTCGGTAGTAGAACTGTTTATGAATGGTCCGCACCTTTCGACAAGCAGATATGAGGTAGGTAATACCAGTCTCAACTCAGAAAGGGCTAATAACGTGGATGTAAGTATCGATTATCAGAATAATGGGTATGAAGCGAAATTAACTTATTACGCTAATCATATAGATAACTACATCTATCTTCTTGATGACCTTGAAGACGATGACCATGGTGGGCTCATCCGTGCTGATTATCTTCAGCAAGATGCAGAGTTTAAAGGCTATGAGCTTAGCTTAAGAAAAGTTTTCAAGTTAGGAAACGGTAATTTAACTCTAAGTGCCAGCCGCGATGCGGTTAGGGCAAAGTTTACCGATGGCAGTGATGTTCCTCGGATAATACCAACGAGGAATATTTATTCTGTGTTGTATACCTCGGATAGAGACCTGAGGGTCAAGTTAAGTTTAAAAGATGTGGAGAAGCAGAAAAACATAGGTGTTGCTGAGACGGCTACCGACGGTTATGAAATGTTAGATTTCAATTTAGCAAAGAAATTTCGTCTTAATTCTAGGAACGAAGTAACTTTATCGGTATTCGCAAATAACCTTCTGGACAAGGTTGCAAGGAACCACACGTCCTTTGTTAAAGAGGCGGTGCCGTTGGCTGGAAGAAATTTTGGCATTAAGTTAAGGTTCAGAATGTAGAAAATAAAACAGGAGTGAGGTTTGCCGGGAGTATGAGTGTCTAGTTCCCTAGTAGTTTATGGCGTACCATTTTCGCAGCCCTTTCGTGCTGTAGCATGGTTGTTGTTGCACAAGCAAACCTCCTTCGAATTAGCATTAACTAATCCCGGTTCATCGGGAACTGGAGGTAGTCGTCATCCGGATTACCTGGAGAAGTTTCCGAGTGGAACTATCCCAGGCTTGGAGGATAAAGAGTCCGGATTGTTAATATCAGAATCGCATGCAATTATGTGCTACCTCTGCAGTAAATTTGGTTGGGAGGATCTATATCCTGCTCGGCCCGAACAGAGGGCCTTGATTGACGGTTATTTGCATTTTCATCATAGAAATATTAGAGAAGCATCTATTGGGTTTGTCGCACCTAAGATTCGAAGGGACTTAAATTTTTCTGAGGATGTGCTGCGAATATCGCAGACTAATTTTACTAGAGGCTTAAAGATTTTGGAGAAATCGTTTCTGGATAGAAACAGTTATCTAGTAGGCGAACAGATTACGATTGCCGACTTTAGTGCCTATGTTGAAATTGGACAGTTGCAATCGCGATATACAAATCTTTATGAATTTTCAGATTTTCCCAATATTAAAAGATGGCTGGGCGATATGGGAGATGTGGCGTATCATGACGATATTCATGTGCCTCTTCAAGAGCTGGGCGATATACGTGACGAAGCACCGTCAATGGAGTCAATTATTGATGCAAATAAAAAAGGTCTCATTGCCCTACGGACAAAGTTGGTCAGATGATACATTATCGTTTTAGGTTTCTATGTATGCTGCTGGAGGAATGTCGATGATCTTTTTGCGCCAGATAAAAAATGTCAGATAATGATGAACAAAAAGAATTATGGAACGGCTGGTTAGGACAAGGTTTTCTATCCGTAGAAGATTATATTGATAAGATAATACAGCCCATATCAACTATAGCTCTTGAGACTGTTGGCGCCCGTGAGGGCGATAACATTCTTGATGTCGGTTGCGGAGGAGGGGGCACTAGTATCTTTCTGTCTAGAACTGCGGCTAGGGTGTTTGGGGTGGATATTTCGGAGAAGATGATTGACCAGGCGATCTCAAAGTCGACAGCTATTCCTAATTTATCTTTTTGTGTAGCCGATGCGGCTTCATACAAATTTGAGAAAGATTTCGATCATGTTTTTTCGCGCTTTGGGGTGATGTTTTTTTCTGATCCTATAGGCGCTTTTTCGAATTTGCGAGACGCTATTGTTCCTAACGGAAAAATTACTTTTGTTTGTTGGCAAAGTCCGTCAAAAAACGAATGGATTAATATCTCGGCCGAAGCTATAAAAGAATTTCAACCGCCAGATTTTTCGCCTCCTGACCCACGTAGCCCAGGTGGATTTGCTTTTGCTGATAAGGATTACATAGAAGAAATCCTGGATGCGGCCTCGTTCGAGCAAATTCAAATTAATCCTCTGAATGTAAGACTAAATATGGGCAAATCGATTGATGAAGTTTTGTTTTTTTATGAACAGGTTGGCCCGCTTTCGAATTTACTCGCAGGCATGGGGTCTGATGGCCCGCGGAAAGATGCATCTAACTCGGTAAGAGAGTCGATAAAGAAGCGCATGAACAGTCAAGGATTGGAGTTAGAAGCTTCTGCTTGGTTAGTGACCGCCGAGACCAAGAGCTAGTATATCGATGATTCCAATTTATTTGGGTGCTAAGACTAGACAATAAGGAAATACAGTATTAGTCGATTATCTAAAATTTGGGACCGGATGGCGGTTAGATTCTCAGCGTCTCCAGTAGCGAATGAGGAGATTTATGAGGAAAAACTGAGAGTTAGTAGAAAGTATTTTACCCACCATACGAAGGTTTTAGAGTTTGGTTGCGGAACCGGAGGAACAGCGATTGCTCATTCGCCTTATGTTCAGAGCATAGTTGCCGTGGATTTTTCTAAAAATATGTTGGACATAGCGAGGGAAAAATCCGATCTCGCTAAGGTCAAAAATATAGAATTTGTAGAGAGTGGTATAGAAGATCTTGATGTTAAGGATTCATCTTTTGATGCGGTTCTTGGGCTCGGTATTCTGCATCTCTTGCAAAGTGAGCAGAGCGTAATTGACAAAGTCTATAGAATTCTGCAGCCAGGGGGTGTTTTCATATCTAGCACCCCTTGTTTATCCAACGCATCCTTGTTATTCAAGCTTCGTCGTTTGATAGCTTATTGGTTTGGTTTTGGACCTTTGATTAGATTTTATTCCAGCAGATGTCTTGAAAGCGCAATCCTAAAAAGTGGATTCCAGATCGTGCATAAATGGGAGCCTGGTTCAGATCCGTTAAAAAGTATATTTTTAATAGCGAGAAAAGAGGACACCAATTGAGTTCTAGTAGTATTCAAAATAGTATCGAGTACATTAAACAAAAGGAGGAGGTCGAACCTTATGAAAGATGAGACATTAGCCATCCATTCGGGTTACGTGACCGAACCCACAACACACGCGGTAGCTACACCCATTTATCAGACCGTGGCTTATGAATTTGATAATGCCCAGCACGGAGCAGACCTATTTGATCTTGCGGTGCCTGGGAATATATATAGTCGGATTATGAATCCTACGTGCGATGTCTTAGAGCAGCGGATTGCGGCATTGGAATCTGGAGTAGGAGCGTTAGCTGTCTCCTCAGGAAGCGCTGCAATAAACTACTCTATCCTAAATATTGCGCAACAAGGAGACAACATTGTCTCGGTCCCTCAGCTTTATGGTGGAACGTATACTTTGTTTGCGCATATGTTGCCAGCTATGGGGATAGAAGTGCGGTTTGCTGAGGATGACTCAGTTAGCGCATTAGAGACGTTGCTTGATGAAAATACGAAAGCTATATTTCTTGAAACCATTGGAAACCCCGCTGGCAATATTGTCGATATTTCTGAAGTGGCGGCTATGGCCAGGAGCAGAGGTATTTGTACAATTGCCGACAATACGGTCGCTACACCATTCTTACTTAAGCCGATCGACTATGGCATAGATATTGTTATTCACTCCGCAACGAAGTATATCGGTGGTCATGGAACAACTCTTGGGGGGCTCATTGTGGATTCAGGGAAATTTCCATGGGCTGAGCATCCCGAGCGTTATCCTGGTTTTAATCTACCCGAACCCAGTTATCACGGGGTGGTATATACAGAAGCATTTGGAGAGGCTGCTTATATTGGGCGAGCTCGTACTGTCCCTTTACGGAATACTGGATCGGCTTTATCAGCACAAAGCGCATTCCAGTTACTTCAGGGTATAGAGACTTTGTCTCTGCGAATGGAACGCCACTGCCAAAATGCTATTGCGGTGGCTAAGTATCTGGAAGAGCATAAAAATGTTGAATGGGTTAGCTATGCGGGTCTGGGCAACCATCCGCATTACAATTTAGCCAAGAAATACATGGAGGGTGCAGCATCTGGGATAATGACTTTTGGGGTCAGAGGAGGATTCGAATCTGGCGTAAGAGTCTACGATAAATTCAATCTTTTCAAAAGGTTAGTTAATATAGGTGATGCTAAATCTCTAGCTTGCCATCCGGCCTCAACGACCCATAGACAACTTAGCCTTGAAGAGCAATTAGCCGTGGGTGTAGAGCCGGAGGCTATTAGATTATCTATAGGTATTGAACATATTGATGATATTTTGGCGGATTTAGATCAGGCACTTGATACGCAATAGATAGCAGTATGACGCCTTTTAAATAGTTCCTTTTAAAAGAGAATTACCCCTACTGGTTTTTGGAGATCACGTATATAGAGTAAGCCAACATGGCTTACTCTATCGCGCCATGTTCAATACTTTTTTATTAGCCCCCGTTTGCAGCGTCGCGCATACGGGAGAGTTCCTCCCAGCCCATATAATTAGTTAGCCCATCTTTATCAAAGAATATTATTGGGCCTTCGCAGACGAATAAGTATTCTGTATCTTCTAGGGCCGTCGTTGCTCCATGCAGAACACCATTAGGCTCATAGTCATAATCCCCTGCGTTCAAAATTCCATCTCGAACCTGAAGTTTTCCTTTTAGTACATATGTATGTGCGTCTGAGAGATGTTTGTGCGGACCAGCGACATAGCCTTTATTCCATCTAAAGAGCGCAACCCAGCGACCGGTTTCAGGCCCTACCCACAGGACCTTAATCCATGCTGTATCTGGTTCCATCTCAATCCATGGCTCATCCGCTCTGACAATAATATCGGCAAGTTGATCATTAATAGGATTAATTTCTTGTAGCGGCATATCTCCCCCTTCTTCATTTACTTTTGTATAACTTAGCATATTCAATAGTGATCTGTTGAGCCCAAAAACTCCTAAAAAGGGTATCTTTGACTACAAAAATTTGCCGTAATGCGTATTAGTGATCATTTTTTTCAGTTCAGCGATAAGGAGTCATGTCCATATTTGGGTAACGAGCTGATACTCCCTTAAGAGTTTCTTCTGTCCAGTAATTATCGCCTGGCCGAGGGAAACCTAAAAGCTCGCGCTCGTCAGGCGTGGCGTTTTCTATCCATGGAGCAAATCTACTATATTGGCCTTGCTCAGCCCATCCTACAATTCCCAACCATCTTGGTGCTCTGGGGGCATAGGTGACAAACTGACCTATCCTTGCACCATCAGAAAGAAAAGCTGTTCCGCGATGAAAGGTCCTCATGCTATAGGCTAAAATAGAGCCTGCTGGCACCGTGATTTTTACCTCATTTTTGTAAAGCTCAGGTCGTTTCTCTAAGGTATAACTAGTGGGCCAGAGAATTTCATCTCGATAGTGTTTCCATGAGCAGACCGCTGTTGGAGCTTGATGCAATCGGACATCTGTGTAATAAATTAAATAGGCTGTTTGCCAGTATTTCGGGTTATTCGGAGGGTAAGCTAGCGTGTGATTTGGGTAGTCAAGATGCATAGGTTGTTCTACGTCAGCGGAATGTCCTTTACATTTATATGAGAGATCCGACTGTTCGCAGACGATTTCCTCTCCGTTGGCTAGGATGGAGGCGAAGGCCTGTAAGTCTGGATGGAGTGTAATGCGATTTAAGTACTCGCCTGAGAAAGGGAAACGCATCGTTCGTCGGGATCGCTCTGGCAAATCCCATCCGTTGGGCTTCCTGCCTTGTGGGTCATCAGAATACTCTATCCATCCTGGAATAAGATCCTCTAACTCTCTTCGAGCGTTATCGAGTTCCTCTTTTGAAAGAAAATTCTTGATAACCACATAACCGTGCTCATGATAATGCGCAATATCTTTTGATTCGATCGACACGAGAGACTCCTTTTATTGGTTAAGTGTATTCTTGGTATTGGCTAGTGATACCGTATTCAACCAAAAATATACGTTTAAAACATGGGTGAGAATCAGCTATCTGGGGTTGCAGATAACAAGACATTGTTATTCCCTTATTTTAGCTATATAGATTTTTAATCTAGACGGTGGTGTATAATATATATAACTGAGTATATCCAGACCAATCTTCTCGGTACGTACTTGTTTCATTGAGCATTTGCCATGAGTGATAAACTAATATTGACCATTCTAGGATTTGAGCATGCTGGCTTCGGAATACTTGGCCTTTTTTTCCCCCAAAAGGCCGCGAGTCTCGTGAGTTTTGAGCTGACAGCAAGATTAGCATTTAGTGAGGTCCGAGCTCACTATAGTCTTTTTTTGGTTATAGGATTGTTAGCGTTTTTGGCATTATTCCAAAGTCGTCTTAGACGCTTTACTTATCAAGTGTACATGCTAATTTTTGGTAGTTACCTACTAGGTCGTTTCTGCAGTATTTTATTGGACGGGTTTCCAGATATTGCGGGGTGGTTTGTAATATTGGCGGAATTGTTGGTAGTTCTTGTTTCGATATGGAGAGTGCGCGTGACGCCAGGTTATAGCCCAATGAAATAACGTAGTATTGATTACCGTTTGGATAGGTTTGTTTTAGGTGGTTTTCAAATAGTTTTTCTTGAAGAAGAGAGCATCATTCACTAGTAGAATGAGCAGAGGTACTTCAATCAAGAAATGGAAGTCTAATTTTGTCCATTTTCGTCGACCTCTATCCTTTGCGATCCACTTGGGGATTTATGTAGTTTGCTCATTAGATGCACTGTGGAGAAGAAAGATAGATATTGTGACTTTATGATTTCATCTGTAGAGAACTGTGGTAATAGCTAAACAACCATATGATTTTTATAAACGCCATGTAGTCGATTATGAAGTTGCTCGTTTATGGCTCAGGTGTTCCAAAAGTTTCTTGAACATGCTTAGTATCAAGATACTCACGAACTGAAAAAAGCTGGTTGTCTTTTATTACATGTTGTAGGTGTAACGTATTGTTGTATATTTTCCCATTATTTAGCAAACCATGAGAGGTTGCTTCAACAGCTACTCTATTTTCCTCCGCAGTAATTTCTTTCAAAACGACTTGAATCCCGTTTTCTGTATTCTGTCCTACTCCCTCGATTAATGCTGCATATTCGGCTTTCGTGTAAAATCCTGAAATATCAGTATTCCCTTGTATCCACCAACTGCCATCTTCATGCATATGTGACATGGCTTCGGCAGCATCACCCTTTGAGAAGGCTTCCCAAAAACTGATAACCAAATTTTTGTTTTCGGTAAGATTAGGTTCCTCATTGGTAACCTGATTTTGAGCGCATCCTGAGATTGCGAAGATCATCGATGTTATTAGGAGGGCTATTGCTTTCATTCTAAAAACCATTTTATCTTTTCGACCCCAGTGTATAGTGCGGGACAGTAACTTGCCATAGACGGAGTGTATAATGCAATTTGATGCTGTGAAGTATGAGAAAAACGACGGGGTGGCCAGAATTATAAAAAACAACCCGCCTGAATATGGGATGACACGTGACGTCCTTGTTGAAATGAAAAGGGCTTTGAAAGATGCCGAGCATGATGCGGAGATTGCGGTCATCGTGATAGGGTCAGCTGGAGGTTTCCACATGGGGGCTACTGTTTTTGGTGAGGTAGGAGAAAAGGACTGGAATCTATCACCGTTAGAGTTCAGGGAAATCAGCCAGGTTGCTCATGCGCTCTTTCGATACATTGAAACACTAGAAAAACCAGTAATCGGAGTAGCAGAAGCCGGGGCGGTTGGCGGTGGATTTGAAAACCTTCATGCATGTGATTTTGTGATTGCTTCGGAGACTGCAACTTTTAGTCAGCCAGAGGTTACTTTAGGCATTAGTCCAGGGTGGGGAGCCTCTCAGAGAATACCGAGAATGATTGGATGGCGAAAAGCGAAAGAGTTTCTTTTGATGGGTTTAGAGATAAATGGAAAGGAGGCGGAGGAAATGGGCCTTATTACAAGAGCTGTTCCTTTGGCCGATGTTGAGGCTGAGGTGCTTCATTTTTGTGAAAAACTCAAGGTCTGCGCTCCGGTAGCTTGGGGTTATACTAAATTAGCTATGAATAAGACTTGGGAGACTGACTACAGGTCAGGATTGGATTGGGAGGTTGAGGCTTGGGGGATGACTAACAGTGAAAGAGAGTTCGATGCTTCTGTTTTTGAGAAGTTTTTGAAAGGAGAGCAGCCTACGTTTCGTCAGAGAAAAAAAATTACAAGTGAGGGCTCTTGGCCTGAGAGTTAAATCGTGAGATTAAAAGATTGCCATAATACAAAAGATTTTAGACGCATGGCTAAGGAAAAGCTGCCATCACCAGTTTTTCATTATATTGATGGTGGGGCTGACGATGAGTTAACTCTAAATCGGAATACTTCGGCGTTTGAAACTTGTGACTTAGTTCCGAACGTGCTCAGGGACGTTGAGGAGATAAATACCCAGACAGTTCTCATGGGAAAGCGAATAGGTTTGCCGCTATTTTTTTCCCCTACTGCGTTACAGAAACTGTTCCACTATCAGGGGGAAAATGCTGTAGGTTTAGTTGCTGAGAAATTTCAAACATTTTTTGGCATTTCTTCGTTGGCCACAGTAGGCATTGAAGAGATTTCAAGGAAGTTTTCTTGTCCGAAGATGTTTCAGCTTTATATCCATAAGGATACGGGGTTGAATAACAGTATGATACAGAAATGTAAGGATTATGACTTTGATGTCATGACTATCACGGTTGATACAATTGTTGGGGGTAATCGAGAGCGAGATCTTAGGACCGGGTTTACTTCTCCTCCTCGTCTGAGTCCTAAAAGTTTTTTGAGTTTTGTATCACATCCTGGATGGACTTTCGATTATTTGTTTAAGAGTGGTTTCGGGTTACCAGAGTTACAAGATTACGTTCAGCAGGGAAGTAATATTGCCGTGTCTGTTGGAGATTATTTCAACTCGATGCTAGATAGAACATTAGATTGGAAAACTGTTGAAAATATCAATAAACAATGGGGTGGGACCTTATGTTTGAAAGGCATTATGTCTGTGGATGATGCAAAGAAAGCTGTAGATGTAGGAGCTTCAGCAATAATGGTTTCTAATCACGGCGGAAGGCAGCTTGATGGATCCCGGACGCCTTTTGATCAGCTGGCTGAAATTGTAGATGCTGTTGGTGATCAGATTGATGTTATATGTGACGGAGGTATCCGCAGAGGGACCCACGTTCTTAAGGCTCTTTCTTTGGGTGCGAAGGCATGTTCTGGCGGGAGGATGTATTTATATGCGATGGCGGCAGCCGGCTCGCAGGGTGTGGAGCGTGCTATGAGGCTAATGCAAGAAGAAATTGAGCGGGGGATGCGCTTAATGGGGTGCAAGACCTTGGATGATTTAGGGCGTCAGAACTTGCGGTTCAGGTAAATAGATAGCTTAGATTATTTTGTTGTTAAGTGGCTAACGGGCAATTTGGCTCTTCCCCAGAACAAAAAGGGCCCTACGCGCTTACCTTCATTAATAAGAGAAAGTTTTGGATACCGCTCTCTAAGGGCTTTAAGCGCCACTGAAGCCTCAAGTTTGGCGAGCTCTCTTCCGATACATACATGTATGCCTACACTGAAACTTAATACTTTTTTGCCCTTCCGGCCAACGTCGAATTTATTGGGGTCTACGAAGGCCGAAGGATCTCTGTTAGCAGCTCCGTAGTGCATCATGATTTTTGCTCCTGAAGGAACTATAACGTCGTCAACTTTTATATCTCTTGATGCAGTTTTAAATAAACCTAGCAGCGGGGGGTCAAAGCGGAGACTTTCGTTTATCGCTGCATTTAGATCTATTCGATCTTTGATGAATTCTTCCCATAGGTTATCTATTGTTAATAGGCGCCAAACTAAGTTTGAGATTAGTGACGTAGTAGTCTCGTTTCCTGCCACAAATATTTGTGTGACGAGAGCAACCGACTCTTGGTCGGATAAGTATTTACCATCTAATTTTGCCTTTGCTATAACGGAGAGCAAATCATCATTCTCGGCTGTTTGTTGTTCCCGCTTCATTAGTATTTGTTCTAAAAGATAATTCCCCATTTCTACTAAATCACTTTCAAATTCTGTTGGGTCCTCTGAACACATACTGGCAACTGATGCATCTGCCCATCTCTTAAATTTGCTTATATCGTGAGTCGGTATTCCTAAAATTTCGCAGATAATAATGACCGGGAGTGGGAACGATAGATCGTCATGAAGGTCCCATGATTTCTTTTTCTCCACTGCATCTAATAAATCGGTCACTATTTCTTCAAGACGTGGTTGCAGCTGATCGATTTGTTTGGCTAGAAAGGCCTTCTGAATTAGATCACGTATAAAAGTGTGATGGGGTGCGTCTGAAAGAATCCCCAAGGACTGTCCAAGATTCGGGCCATTGCCTTGGCCTTCGATGTAGGTCTCTGCGTCGAGCAGGGCATTATTAAGATCCTGATATCTAGAAAAGATATAAAATGGAGGATTATATTTTTCATACAAATAGGCTCTTTTTCCACCCAATAGTTTTTGAGCAGTTATAGAGGGGTCTTGCATCTCTTCTTCGCTCATTAGATCGATTTCTTCCATTTTCGTGCTCATATAGGTTTTATTTTATCTCCGATGATCTCAATTCCATAAATTTTGGATAGAAGTTATTATCCTTAATCTCTGCTAAAAAATATTCTCTAGGGCAGCTATGGCCTTAAGTACTTCGAGGTCAGCCATTTGTGGTCCGATAATCTGTACTCCCATTGGAAGTTTATATTTTGATGTTCCTGCGGGAACTGTACCGGCTGGATTTCTAGTCATATTGATCGGTGGCGTGAAACCAACCCAATCAGTAGTTTCAGCACCATTTACTGTTCCCTCAGCATAAAGTTTAGGAGTTAATCCGCGGATTACCGGGGTGAGAATTAAGGGCGCTTTTTTGAAGATTTCGTTTAGCCTGAAATTGAGTGTATGGCACTGGTCGACCGCCTTGGCATAGTCTAGAGCAGTAAACTTATCCATTCCCATTTCAATTTGTTTTCTAAGGTTTTGATCTATCTGGTCCCATTTTTCGGTTCCTCGTAAATGTCCTTGAGCTTTTGCTCTAGCTGACGTCCAAAAAACGATCCAGTGAAAAATTGGGTTTTCGGTCCATATTTCTTCTTCCCTTATGATTTTCACTCCAGCATCCTTTAGCTTCTCTAGGATAACTTCGCACCACTCGGCTACTTCATCATCTAAAGTATTGAAACCCATGGTCGATGACCAAACGACTTGTTCGGGTAGTTTACAGTCGAGTTGCGGTAGCCAGCGAACTGAAGGTTTCTGGAGACTAAATATATCGGTGGGATCTGGTCCCATACACTCATCTAGCACGTATGCAGTATCGTGGATGGTTTTGGTCATTGGTCCTTTAACAGTTAGGAGCCCTGACCCAGGAGGCTTTATCCCCCCATTTGGAATGCGCCCTTGAGAAAGTTTTATTCCGCTTAATCCGCATAGGGCGGCGGGAATTCGGATAGAACCTCCCCCATCACTACCAGTTGCAAGAGGGACCATTCCAGATGCGATTGCGGCTGCTGATCCACCTGAAGAACCCCCAGGGGAGTATTTTTCATTCCACGGATTTTTAGTTGCTCCAAAAGGTATATTATCGGTTATACCTTTGTATCCGAATTCGGGGGTATTAGTTTTTCCTACGACCACAGCCCCTAACTTTTTGAGTCTGGAGACCAAAATCGAATCATTTGTTGCGGGATTATCATTGAGATGGAGGTTCGAGCCAAAGGTAGTGGTAAACCCTTTTGCGTCTTCTAGATCTTTAACTCCTATGGGGATACCTGCAAGCGGCAATTCAGAACCTTGTTTTATTAAAGCATCTACTTTTTCTGCTTGGACCATCGATGATTCAGGATTTACGGCGCAGAACGCATTAATCGCTGGGTTTAGTTCTTCAATGACATCAAGAGATTTCTGCACCAACATCACAGCTGATAGTTCTTTGTTATTTACGCTACTTGCAAGTTGAATAAGAGAGTTTTCTTTGAAATTTATTTCCATCCTAATTCCTGTTTTTCTTTAACACTGTCTATGCGTCTATTTGTAGAGGTAAATCAAGTGATATAGTAGATTAATTGCGCTATTAGTCGCTTACATTAGCAGATAGGAGAATCAAATGCCTGATATGAAAGTTGCTCAAATGTATAAAGTCTTGCAGTCTCAAAAGGAGCAACATGTTTTAGAGGGGCCAGCGAGTTTAAAGCTAAGAATAGATCGATTAGATAGATGCATTGCCGCCGTTAATAAATTTAAAGACCAAATTATAGTTTCATTGCAAGAAGATTTTGGTAATAGGGATCCGGTAATGAGCGCGGCTACTGAAGTAATGGCGGTAATTGGGCCTCTCGAACATGCTAAGAAGAATCTGCGCAAGTGGATGAGGTCAGATAAGAGGCGTCCCTCTCTGCCACCTTTGACTCCTATTTTACCGCTCCTTGGAGCAAAAGCGAAGATTGTGTATCAACCGAAAGGAACTATTGGCTGCATAAGTCCATGGAATTTTCCTGTCAATTTGGTGTTGGCTCCTATGGCAGGGATATTGTCAGCTGGTAATCGTGCGATGATTAAACCTTCAGAAATTACTGAAGCTACTTCAGTGGTTATCAAGGAGATGTTCGATGAATACTTTGACGATGATGAAGTAGCTGTGATTCTTGGCGATGCCCAGGTCGGAGCCGCATTCAGTAGAATGCCTTTCGATCATTTGTTATTTACGGGAGGTACGGAGGTAGCAAAGCACGTTATGCGTGCTGCTGCTGAAAATTTGGTTCCGCTCACTCTAGAACTTGGTGGAAAGTCCCCAGTAATCGTAGGGGATAGCTCAGATATTAAAGCAGCAGCCATAAGGGTGATGCAAGGTAAGACAATGAACGCAGGTCAAATTTGTTTAGCGCCAGACTATGCGCTCGTACCAAAAGATAAGACCAACGATTTCGTGGAGGAGAGCATAAACGCGGTAACGGCGATGTATCCTGATCTCAAGGACAATGAAGATTATACGTCTATCGTGAACCAACGACATTTCGAACGGATACATACTCATCTTGATGATGCTAGAGAAAAAGGGGCAGAGATAATTGAGATTAATCCGAGCAACGAAGATTTTTCTCAGCAGGCTCATTATAAGATTCCCCCAACGTTGGTGCTTAATACCAGAGATGATATGTCCATCATGCAGGAAGAGATATTTGGACCAGTTCTTCCGATTAAGGCCTACGCGGGGGTTAAGGAAGCAGTTGACTATGTGAACACAAAGGACCGTCCTCTGGGACTTTATTATTTTGGTACTGATCACAAAGAGCAGGAATACGTTGAATTAAATACTACGTCGGGTGGAGTAACAGTAAATGATGTTGTTGCACATGTTGCTCAAGAAAATTTGCCTTTTGGGGGGGTTGGTCCAAGCGGCATGGGTTCTTATCATGGGATTGATGGGTTTCGAGAGTTCAGTCATGCAAAATCAGTTTATACTCAGACGAAAGTTAATCTAAATAAACTAGGAGGACTAGTTCCTCCGTATAAGAAAGACTGATCGTGAATAGATACCGTTTATCTGAAATTCTCCTAGCTATTTTTTTGTTTTTTGGCATAACAGGGTCGACCTATTATTTTGATGGAAACGCGGCGCTTGTCCTCTCTTTTTCCAGTGAGGATCCAGTTAGGTGGGAGTCCGATATAGTTCGATTGGAAAGTAAGACGGTCCCAAGCGAGGCCATCCTGTTTTTAGGAAGTTCTAGCATAGTCCGCTGGGATAGTTTGTCTTCAGATATGGCTCCGCTAGCTGTTATCAACAGAGGTTTCGGTGGAGCGAAGATGAACGATGTTGTTTATTACGCTGATAGACTTATTGAAGTCGATGCTCCTATAGCCGTTGTGATTTTTGTAGGCACGAATGATATTCATCCGGGAGCATCCAAAGAACCTAGGTGGTTGGTTGAAAAATATCGTGAGCTAGTAGAGCTGATAAGAGCTCGTATTAGCGATATTCCAATCTACTATATTGGAATTACTCCATCAATAATGCGTTGGGACGTATGGGACATAGCGCAGAGAACTAATGAGCTTATTGAAGACTTTTCTTCAAGCGACCCACTTTTGTATTTCATTGATACGAGCTCAAATTTGCTTATCAATGGAAAACTAAATGGACGTAATTACGTGCCCGACGGTTTGCATTTGAGTAAGAACGGATATGAGATTTGGGCTAGTCAAATCGGAGGAGTATTAAAGAGGGATTTGCTTTGATTTTTAGGCTTGTTAACCCCTTTGTGATTTTTATTCTACGATCACCTGTTCACTGGCTTCTCAGTAATAGTCTATTGGTTCTGACATTTCGTGGCCGCAAAACTGGCCGCCAAATTAGTGTGCCTGTCAGTTATTTAAAAAAAGATCAATATTTGGTGTGCGTGACTGCTAAGCAAAACATCTGGTGGAGAAATTTAACTAATGAAGACTTAATTCTGTTAGATTACAGAGGGAAGAGGTGCGAGTTCAGCTTCTTTCTGCACACTGAAAATTATACGGCAATTAGGGAGATTTTGGGAGATTTGTGCCTGCATAGTGCAATTGATGCTTATTTCGCGAACGTAAAGAAGTTGACTAGGGATACGTTAGATTCTAAATCTCTGGAGGAAGCTACGCAGGCTCATATTGCCTTCGAGATAATACTTTCGAACAATAATAATGATCCATAGGAGGATATTATGGGAAGAATGTCAAAGTTCGGAAATATTCGTTCGTTTCTAACCGCGGGATTCTACTTAACGTTGTTATCGGGATGTGGCGGTGGCAGTAGCTCTCCATCTAATCCTGCTCCTCCAGCTGACCCAACGTATTCAGTTGGCGGGACTGTTACTGGAATGAATACTATTCGCAGTCTGGAATTAAAATTAGGCGAAGAGGTGTTATTGGTTTCTCAGAATGGCACCTTTAGTTTTCTAGGGGAGTATAGTGAGGGGGACGAGTACGAGGTTGAGATAGAGAGAAAGCCTGCGAGACAAGATTGTGAGATAAGTAATGAAGCTGGTGTAATTTCCAATAATGATGTAGTTAGTATAAGTGTAGTTTGCGAAGATGATGAGACGAAAGCTTTGTTTTCTCTTGATCGACTCCATAAAATCAGGTTATCCATGACGTTGGAAGAATGGAGAGCATTAGAGCTTGATACGTTGAGATCGAATTATAGTATTAACGATGCCACTGGTGGAGCTTTTGCTTGGACATCCTGGACTCATAGCGAGATTTACCGGCAGGCAAATTTTGAGTATCTTGATGACCAGGGAATTCTGATCGAAGAAGTGGAGAAAGTGGGCTTTAAGATGCAGGGTAATACCAGCAGGCAATACCCGGTCGATTATGAAAATGACCCATGGAGGCCCCGTCGATTTAGCTTTGCCATAAAATTTGATGAGAAATTTGATGAAGATGAAAGCGTCTATTCATGTATCGATGCGAATGGCAACCCAGCAGTTACTGATTTTTCGGGACCTTGCTTAGGGATCTTAGGGCAGAACATCCCAGATTTTCTCGAAGCCGATGACAGAACATTTATGGGCGTTGAAAAACTACGATTTCGATTTAACCGCCATGATCCAAGTTATCAAAGGGAAGTGCTAACCCACCAGTTGCTCAATGAGATAGGTGTGCCTACGGCTAGAGCAGCACATGCACAAGTTGAGTTAGTGATAACAGGGGCACCTGGCCAGGTACTTTATGGCCAATCTCTGCCATTAACCTACAATATGGGTGTTTTTGTAATGGTCGAGCAGATAGATAAGCCATTTTTAAAACGGTATTTTGACGAGAATGATTTTTTGTTCAAAGTTGGTGCTCCAGGTAATTTGGCTGGGCCGGAGGCAGTAGATACTGCTTGCGATCCATATGAGGATAGTTTGCTTTATTACAATGAAAACTTTTGCATGATAGGGGTCGAGAAGTCAGATCCTGAAAGTGCAGAAGAATGGCTGGGTTCGGATAACTATTTGGACCCAGATTTCGTTAATACTGAAATTAATAAAAATGGGGCCAGTGGAAACGTTTCTCAGTTTGTTCCATACAGACCGACTTATGATTTAAAAACAAAAAAGAAAAAGATTGGAGAAGGTCGTCTTGCATTTATTGACTTTGCTCAGTTTGTTCAAACAGAACCAACTGCGGCTCAATTGAGTGAGCGATTTGATGTATCAGGATTCATTAGAGCTCAAGCAGCTGAAATTGTCACTGGTGCTGTGGATCACTATGTAAGGGTAGCTAATAATTATTACCTCTATTTTAATGAGCCTTCTGAGAGATGGATGTATATTCCGACGGACTTTGATTACACTCACATTAGTAGGCCTGGCCCAAATTGTGCTGCAAACGCATCGCTTCCAGATTGCACGGGTATACTTAATCCGGAGACGTTTACCGATGCGATTGATGTAAGAGTGTTCCCATCTGGAAGCCATATCCATTGGGCTGGTGAACCATTTTATCCCAACTATCCACCGATATTATGGAATATAGTATTTAGTGATCCAGCTAATAAAGTTGCTCTCTATACAGAAATACAGCAAATATTAGATAGTTTTTTTGATTGGTCCTTAATCGGTCCTATGTTAGAAGAACGGAAACAAAGACTTCACGAAGCAATCATTTCTACTGACGCTGCAATTACCCGTCCGGTTAGCACTGGGGGTAGTCCATGCGAAGACGAATATAATGCGGAAGAGATTGATGGAGATGAATCGACATATTGTGAACCCTTTAGGGCTTCGATAAGGAGATTTGTTGAGGAAAGACGAATTGTCCTTCAGCAGGAAATCAATGAAAATTCCTAAGTACAAATGCTTTAGTATTTCGAAAGTTATAAGAGCTTCTAATGCTGGGTTCACTAAAAAAATAGATACGACTTTAGATGGTAGCCACGGAAGACCCTAAAAAGAATTCATGTGAAGAATTTTGGATGCGTGCCGCTCTTGAGCAAGCGGATTTAGCGTTGGATATGGGAGAGGTTCCTGTAGGGGCAGTTGTTGTGCAGAAATCTCAACTAATCGGCGTTGGATATAATGCCCCTATAGGATCTTTAGATCCAACAGGTCATGCTGAGGTACGTGCTTTACGAAATGCGGCTCTAAATATCGGCAATTATCGATTGTCGGGTTTGGATCTATATGTAACGCTTGAACCGTGCATGATGTGTGCTGGGGCTATTATTCTGTCTCGTATTCGTCGCGTGGTTTTTGGGGCTCGGGAGCCGAAAACGGGGGCTCTGGTGAGCACCGCAAAGGTATTGGATAATCCAGCGTTAAATCACAAGGTGGAAGTTATTGAAGGAATTCTAGGTGATGAATGTGCCGGCAAGATCCAGAATTTTTTTCGGTCAAAGAGATAACTAGTATCTCAAGAAGGACTGTATTATTTGATGAAAAAAGTACTAATATTCGATGGCCCACCGGCCATGTCAAAGTTTCGGATTGAGAAGCTGAAGGGACAGTTGGGAATTAAAGGCGATCTGTACGCTGAATATTTCCATGCATTATGGGTATCAGAAGAGCTTCAAACCAGTGAGCGGTTGCGTGCCGAACGATTGCTTGAGTATGGTCCAAGAAACGAGCTTCCTAAACGTTTAGGAAGCTTATTGTTAACGGTGGTCCCGAGAGCTGGAACAATCTCTCCCTGGTCCAGTAAAGCCACCGATATCTTTCACACTTGTGGATTAAACAAGGTGCATAGAGTTGAGAGGGGGATCCATTGGTATACCAGTGAGAAAGATATTTCAGCTCATCAAGAAGCATATTTTTTCGACCGGATGACTGAACGTGTTATTTTGGAGGAAGATGTTCACACAGTGTTTGGGGATAGCGATCCAAAACCTTTATCAACTGTTGATTTAACCGAAGACGCGGAACATGCATTGAATCAAGCAAATCGAGAGCTTGGCTTGGCGCTTTCTCAAGACGAAATAGACTATCTTATTAATAGTTATAGAAGCCTTGGTCGAGATCCTACCGATATTGAGTTGATGATGTTTGCACAAGCTAATTCAGAGCACTGCAGGCATAAAATTTTTAATGCGAATTGGATGATTGATGGTGTTAAACAGAGCCTTACTCTTTTTGAAATGATCCGGAATACCTACAAGCATATAAATGGAAAGAATATTAAAAGTGCTTATTCAGATAATGCTGCTGTCATAGAGGGACACCTTATAGAAAGGTTTGGCGTTTCTCCGGACAGCGATCATTATGATTATCAAAAAGCAGAGTCTCATATTTTGATGAAAGTTGAGACACATAATCATCCTACGGCAATAGCACCTTATCCAGGTGCAGCGACCGGTGCCGGAGGGGAAATACGTGATGAAGGTGCAGTAGGTCGGGGTTCAAAACCAAAGGCTGGAATTACAGGTTTCACCACATCTCATCTTAATATTCCAGAATATAATCAACCATGGGAATTGAATACGCCTGTCCCGGATCACATGGTTAGTGCGCTAGACATTATGATTGATGGTCCGGTTGGTGCCGCAGCGTTTAATAATGAATTTGGCCGCCCTGCGCTTAGCGGCTACTTCAGGACTTTTGAGTATCAGTCCGAGGATGTTGATTACGTAAGTGGGTACCATAAGCCGGTGATGATTGCGGGGGGTGTGGGAAGTATTCGAACTGAGCACATTGAGTCCCAAGTATTTCCTGAAGATACCAAGCTTATTGTGCTTGGTGGGCCATCAATGTTGATAGGCCTAGGGGGTGGGGCAGCATCTAGTATGGGTTCAGGAGAGAGTCAGTCGGATTTAGATTTCGCGTCGGTTCAACGTGAGAATGCAGAAATGGAAAGGCGATGTCAGGAAGTAATTGATAGGTGTTGTGCTTTAGGAGAAGACAATCCTATTCTGTTGATTCACGATGTTGGGGCAGGAGGGTTGTCTAATGCTTTACCGGAATTAGTTAATGATGCAGGAAGAGGGGGGCAATTTTCTCTTCGCGCGATACCTAACGCGGATCCTGGAATGACGCCGCTTGAACTCTGGTGCAATGAATCCCAAGAGCGCTATGTTTTAGCTATAGCGGCTAAAGACTTGGATGCCTTTATCGCTATCTGCGAGAGAGAGCGCTGTCCTTTCGCTGAGGTGGGATTTGCCACCTCTGAGGATGATCTAAAAGTTACCGATAGCCATTTCCATAATACGCCTGTGGACTTGCCATTAGGAATTATACTGGGAAAGCCTCCTAAGATGACCAGATCAATTAATTCAGAAGCTAGTCATAGAAAACCTTTTCTAACAGAGCGCCTTAATCTGGGTGAGGCTATAGAGAGAGTTTTAAGGTTTCCTAGTGTGGGTAGTAAGCAGTTCCTTATTACTATTGGAGACCGAAGTATTACTGGGCTAGTTGCACGTGATCAGATGGTTGGCCCTTGGCAGGTGCCAGTCTCAGATGCAGCGGTTACTTTCGCTTCTTATAGACGTTATGAGGGAGAAGCTTTTGCTATCGGCGAAAGATCACCGGTGGCGTTGATTGATGCTGCGGCGTCCGCGCGAATGGCTGTAGGCGAAGCGTTAACAAACTTGTCGAGTACTGATATTGGGGAGCTCGGAAGAGTGGTTCTTTCAGCAAATTGGATGGCTGCTGCAGGAGTCAATGCAGAAGAGCAATCGTTATTTGAGGCTGTTCGAGCGGTTGGTTTAGATCTTTGTCCTGCGTTAGGAATAGCTATTCCAGTTGGGAAAGACAGCCTATCTATGAGAACAAGTTGGCGAGATAAAGAAGTTGTTTCTCCGCTAACCCTTGTAGTTAGTGCTTTTTCACCCGTAAATGATGTTAGAAAAACGGTCACCCCTGATATTAAAGAGAAAGATTCTTATCTTTTTCTCGTAGACCTTGGTTTGGGAAAAAACCGGTTAGGAGGCAGTGTATTAGCTCAGTGCTACCTAAGCATTGGTAATGAACCACCAGATGTAGATGATCCGTCCCTCCTCGTTGAGTTTGTATCTGGTATGCAGAAGTTAATCCGGGAGAATAAGTTGCTCGCTTACCACGATAGGTCTGATGGAGGACTTTTGGTTGCCGTTCTTGAAATGGCTTTTGCCGGAAGGAGCGGCGTGGATATTGACATAGAAGAGGAAATTATTAACCGGCTTTTTTCCGAGGAATTGGGGGCAGTTATTGAGGTAGATGCGGAGGTCGCTAAGGAATTAGAATTTGTTTTTCCGTCCTTAGAATGTTCTCAGATTGGTCGGCCGAATGATGATGGGCATATTCGAATAAATGTGGGAGGAGATGAGATTTACTGTTCCACACGTGCACGTCTCCAGTCTTTTTGGGCAGAGACCAGTTATAGAATTCAAAAGCTAAGGGATCATCCGCGCTGCGCTGATGAAGAATTCGATAATATTGGTAAAGATTTGCCCGGTATAAGCCCTGTAGTTAATTTTAATATTGAAGATCATCCAGCTAGAAGTTTGGTGGTTAACAGTCGGCCCAAGGTGGCTATTCTAAGAGAGCAAGGGATAAATGGACAAGTCGAAATGGCTGCTGCCTTCGAGGCAGCCGGCTTTGACCCTGTAGATGTGCACATGAGTGACTTGATTAGTGGCAACAAAGAGCTAATGGAATTTCCCGTACTGGCAGCATGTGGGGGCTTTTCATATGGTGATGTGCTTGGTGGGGGTGGTGGTTGGGCAAAAAGTATTCTCTACCATGATTCTATCAGAGAGATGTTTGAGGCTTATTTTGCTGCAGATCGATTAGTACTAGGGGTTTGTAATGGTTGCCAGATGCTATCCCAACTGAAGGACCTTATTCCTGGTGCCAATTATTGGCCTCGGTTCGTCACTAATCGGTCCGAACAATTTGAAGGAAGAACCGTCATGATCAAGGTAAATAAGACAGATTGCGAATGGCTCTCAGGGATGGAGGATAGTATTTTACCTATTTCAGTTGCTCATGGTGAAGGTCGCGCAGAGCTTTCCGATGGGGTATCTATAAAAAGCATTCAGTCGCAAGTAAGCCTTCAGTACGTCGATCAGTTTCATGAGGTTACGGAGCATTATCCCGAGAATCCCAATGGAGCTCCTAATGGACTAGCAGGGATGACTGGGGGAGATGGTAGGGTATTAGCAATGATGCCTCATCCTGAACGTGTATTTCGGGCATATCAAAATTCTTGGCGAGACCCGTCCTGGACGGAACATGGTCCATGGATGAACTTGTTTTGGAATGCCCGTATTTCTGTGCGCTAAAAATAGTTTTTATGGAAAAATATTATTTAATAATTATGTCTTCGACATGAGTTGGAAAATCGTCATTTTCTCTGTCGGAGAAGAAGAGTTTTAAAGTCTTTTCAATAACCGGAAACGCTAATTCCGACCATGGGATTTCCTCTTCTGAAAACATTGCTACGGCTTCGGTTTCATCACCAGCAGATGCATCATTTTGTTCAACTGTTGCCCGATAAAAAATATAAATTTGTGAAATATGAGGTAGATTAAAAATTGTATAAAGGCCTTTCGGTTTGACCACTATATTAGCTTCTTCTTTTGTTTCGCGGGCAGCACCTTGCTCAATTGTTTCTCCGTTTTCGAGAAACCCCGCAGGTAAAGTCCACTTACCCTTTCGAGGTTCTATCCCTCTTCGGCACAGTAGCACTTTTTTGTTCCAGTTGACTATGCAACCAGTTATCACTCTAGGGTTTTGATAATGGATGGCCGCACACGCACCACAAACGTACCTGGGCCGGTTGTCTCCCTCGGGTATTTGCAGACTCACTTCTGCAGCGCAATAACTACAATACTTCATTGCTCCATTATACTAAATAATAGTGGTTAGCGGTGGCCGCAGTCCTAAAACACTTTATTTCCTTCATGTGTTCCAACGGTATTAATGTATTATTAGCCTAATTTGCTTGGTTTTAATAGGTGAGGGTTGGTTAATGCGTTATCGGCTAGGAAATCGATCAGTTAGGATTGCTCCAGATTCCTTTATAGCTCCTGGTGTTAGACTGATAGGTAGCGTGGTTATCGAGAGTAAAGCTAGCGTATGGTTTAATGCTGTTTTGCGCGGTGATGTTGAGCCAATCGTTGTGGGGGAGGGGAGTAATGTGCAGGACGGGAGTGTCTTGCATACAGATGAAGGGTGCCCTCTGACCATTGGGAAATACGTTACGGTGGGACATAACGTGACATTGCACGGGTGTGAGGTTGGACAGAATTCCTTGGTCGGGATGAATGCGGTCGTGTTAAGTGGAGCGCTGATAGGTAAGAATTGTTTAATTGGTTCTAACTGTTTAGTAACAGAAAACATGATTATTCCGGATAATTCTATGGTGTTGGGATCTCCAGGAAAAATTGTAAAGAAGTTATCCGATGAGCAGATTTCGGGTCTACGGCAGAGTGCTTTAGGTTATGTTGATAGAGCAGCCTGGTATCTCAAGGAGCTTCAGGATGATAGCGGGGATAGCAGTTGATGGCTAAAAAGCGATGGTCAATAGGAACGCCTTTGGCGCGGAATGCTAAGAAGGTCATGCTTCTGGGGTCAGGAGAGTTAGGGAAAGAGGTATTGATTGAGTTGCAGCGATATGGGTGCGAGACTATTGCGGTAGATCGTTATGAAAATGCTCCAGGCATGCAAGTCGCCCATCGGTCTCATGTGGTAAATATGCTCGATGGAAACGAACTTAAAAAACTGATTAAGTACGAAAAGCCGGATCTGATAGTACCTGAAATTGAAGCTATAGCGACGGAGATACTGGTTGAGTTGGAATCAGAGGGGTTCACTGTGATTCCTAAAGCTAGGGCTACTGTTCTTACTATGAATAGAGAAGGAATTAGACTGCTAGCTTCCGAAACTTTAGGTATTGAGACCTCTCGATTTAAATTTGTTAGTTCATGGGAAGAATATGACAGGGCAGTTAGTGAAATTGGTTTACCTTGTGTTGTGAAACCGGTCATGAGCTCATCTGGAAAAGGTCAGAGTACAGTTACCCAGAAAAATGAAAAAGAAGCGGCTTGGGATTATGCGGTTTCTGGAGCTAGAGGTGATGGAGGGAGAGTTATCGTTGAAGAATTCGTCGAATTTGATTATGAAATAACTTTGTTGACAGTTAGAACGGCTCAAGGAACGGTTTTTTGTGAGCCCATTGGACACCGACAGGTCGGCGGAGATTATCAAGAATCATGGCAGCCCCAGGAAATGAGCGATAACGCGCTGGTAGAGGCTAAGAGAATATCCAAACTTATTACCGATGACCTGGGTGGGTTAGGGCTTTTTGGCGTTGAGCTATTCGTGAAAGGGGATTCAGTTATTTTTAGTGAGGTAAGTCCTAGGCCACATGATACGGGGATGGTTACTATGATTAGTCAGGATTTATCTGAATTCGGATTACATGCGCGAGCCATTTTGGGACTTCCTGTGCCCGATGTAGTTCAGTATGGGTGCGCCGCGTCCTCAGTAATTATGGCGGAGGGAGAATCAACTGAAATCCGATATGACGGACTTGATGAAGGCCTTAGTCTTCCAAATACTCAAGTACGCTTGTTCGGTAAGCCGTCGGTGGAAGGAGAGCGGCGCATGGGTGTTGCGCTTGCATTAGGGTCCACCATTGATGAGGCAAGGAATAAGGCTAAGATCGTTAGTAGTTCAGTGTCTTGCCAATTTGAGGATGATGCTAATGGGTTTTGATTTGCCCTGGTTTTTTTGGTACGAGAATTGAGGTCCTGTTAACATAGCTAATATAATCGCTGTCCCCCCCCCACCGTTCTTGTGCGCTTTCTTCTAACATAGGAATTCCGCTAATTTTCGTAAGTAGTACGTATACGAAAATAGGAGAAATGAGTGCTAGAAACTGCCATCCAGTTAAGGCTGGCAATGAAATAATAGCTATACCTATCCAAATCAGAATTTCCCCGAAATAATTCGGATGTCGGGACCAACTCCAAAGGCCACTTTTGATAAATTTATCGGCATTTTCTAAGTTTTCTCGAAAGCGCCTTTTTTGATTATCAGCTATCGTTTCCATCAGAAATCCTGCCAACCAAATCGTAAGGCCAGCCCATGCAAATAGGTCAATATGTGGATTATTATTCGAAGTTATAGCAGTGATTGCAGCGATTATTGTTATGAAGACCCAGCTTCCTTGTATCGTCCAGGCTAGCAGAAATCTAGTTGCGTTTGATTTGAATCTTATTAGCCTACGATCGTAACCATCTTGCTTGATCCTTAGGAACAGGAACATGCCCAGGCGCAATGCCCAAATTCCTATTAGCAGGACAAGTAATAATGAGCGGTCGTTCAATTGTTCAACATAAAGTGCAGCCACTGTTAATAGTGAGATATAGGTTAAACTGCCAACTAAGTCGTAAAATTTTTCGGTTTTTAGTAAAAATGCCGGTATAAAAGCGATCCATTGAATGATGAATGATAGAATGGCACAGGATACAATTACTGGGATTGAATAACTGTTTATGTTGCCGCTAGGCACTACTATAGAAACGCTTAGGGTTAGACATACAGCTATCGCAATAGTGAATAGGTTTTTGATAGCTAGCGAGTTCATGTTTTTCTCTAGGATTATTAATTTGATCCATATTACATGAAGGGACAATTTAGACTAGGTAATTTTTAGGTCATAAAGAATGAGATCTTCGTTTATTAAATGGTTTGATACTTATGATGATGAGCTAGGTAAAGGCAAGGATATTGATTGGTTTCGTATCATTCCTTTTATACTGCTTCATCTGGGTTGCTTGTTAGTTCTTTGGGTGGGAGTAAGTCCGGTTGCTATCTTAGCGGCTGTTTGTTCGTACTTTCTGAGAATGTTTTGTATCACGGGTTTTTATCATCGGTATTTTTCTCATAAATCGTTTTCAACAAGTCGTACTATGCAGTTTATTTTCGCAGTGTTTGGCGCAGCCGCAACTCAACGGGGACCACTTTGGTGGGCCGCGCATCATAGAAAACATCATCGGTTCGTTGATACAGAAAAGGATCCACATAGGCCTGATGACGGAATCTTTTGGTCGCATATGGGATGGTTTTTATCAAAGCGAAATTTTTCCACAGACTTGGCTGGGGTAAAAGATTGGGGTCGTTATCCCGAGTTAGTGTGGTTGGATAGATTTGATATGGTAGTGCCTTTAGCATACGCCTTAGGGTTTTATGTAGTCGGTTTTTCCCTCGAGCGTTATTTTCCGGATCTCGGGACTACAGGTATGCAGATGCTAGTATGGGGTTATGGGGTATCAACAGTAGTCCTATTGCACGCGACCTTGCTCGTTAATTCCTTGGCTCATAAACGTGGGAAACGGACTTTCGCTACTGATGATAAGAGTAGGAATAATCTGTTTGTTGCTCTAGTGACATTGGGTGAGGGGTGGCACAACAATCATCATAGGTACGCTGCCTCGGTCCGCCAAGGTTTCTATTGGTGGCAGATTGATATTACCTATTATCTGCTTAAGGTTTTTTCTATGGTCGGACTAGTATGGAATCTAAAAATGGTCCCGAAAGAAGTTCTGAAGGAAGGACGGCATTGAGGGTAGCCGTTATTGGCTCCGGGATTTCTGGAATATCCGCAGCGTACCATCTTCAAAATTTCGCTGATGATTTAGTTATATTCGAAGGGTCAGATCGCTTGGGTGGGCATACTGACACGCATTCCTTATTATTGGATAGAGAATCTTTTGAAATCGATTCAGGATTTATTGTATTCAATGATAAAAATTACCCGGGGTTTTCTAGTTGGCTGAAAAATTTGGGCGTTCTTGCTAGATCTAGTGATATGTCCTTTGGCGTCAAGAGGGCTGATATCGATTTTGAGTATGGGACAGGTAGCATAAACGCTATTTTTGCTCAAAAGCTGAATTTGTTTTCATCCCGATTTTGGCGGATGCTTTGGGACATTGTTAGATTTTATGGTTCAGTTGAAAAGTACGATTTAGAGCAATTAACACTTGGTCAATTGGTCGAGAAACAGGGTTATAGTAGAGGTTTTTGGGAGGATCACCTGCTGCCAATGTGTGGTGCTCTATGGTCGTTGCCGCCAAGAAATGCAAGCCAGATTCCCGCAAACCATGTTATTCAGTTTATGCGTCAGCATAGGATGTTACAGCTATTTGGAAGACCGGAATGGCAAGTAGTACAAGGTGGATCGTCAAGATATATTAAGGCCTTCGTTGATCAGTTTCCCGGCACAATTTTTCTAAATGATGCAGTAAAGGAAGTGCAAAGGTTAGATCAAAAGATTTCTATCTCTTCTTCTTCTGGAGAACATATTTTTGATAAAGTAATTTTTGCCTGTCATGGAGACGAAGCATTGAAAATTCTTAGTAACCCGAGTTCAGATGAGTCGCGTGTCCTAGGAGCTTTTAAGTTCCAAAAAAATACAGTTTTTATTCACGGAGATGAATCGGTGATGCCAATTAACAAGAAGGCTTGGTCAAGCTGGAATGTAACAGTGGATAAGTCTTTGGAGGCGCGCTGTCAAATCACATACTGGATGAACAGTTTGCAAAAATTGACCACAAACACCAATGTTTTTGTAACACTTAATCCTAATAAAGAGCTCAATTCAGTATTCGAACAGGTCGAGTATTCACATCCCATGTTCACTGAGGAAACGGAATGGGCTCAACCTAGAAGAGGTATAATAAGTGGTGCCAATAATATTCATTACTGCGGCGCATATTGGAGTTGGGGTTTTCATGAGGACGGTTTTAGTACTGGAAAAGCTTGTGCAGATGAGATAGCGAGGAATCCGCAGAGTGTTTAGCAACCAAGTCTGTGTGGGTAAAATAACTCACAGTAGATACAAACCCCGTCACAAGTTTACTTATAGCGTCTCTATGTTATGCATTGATGTCAGCTCAAATTATGAGTTATCTTGGTTGTCTAAGTTTAAAAGCTGGAGTCCGCTTCGACTTGGCCCTAAAGAATGGTGGGGCAGTGAGAAAGATTTGTTATCCGGTTTAAATTGTTACTTAAAAGATTCGGGTTACTTGGAGTGCGACAGGGTGTTTATGCTTGCTCAGCCCAGAAGTTTTGGATTTTACTTCAACCCTGTTTGTTTTTATTTTTGTTTGCGAGAGGGCGCTCTGTCTTGCATCTTGACAGAGATACATAATACTCCTTGGGGTGAAAAACATTCATATGTGCTAGATGCAAGCGATACTGAACAAGGCTTGGAGTTTAGTTTTGATAAGGAGTTCCATGTATCCCCATTTTTATCTATGGATTTAAAATACTGTTGGAAATTTCGGATAGAGGAAAATCGTACAAGAGTAGTTATGCAGGTATTAGAAGGAGAGAAGTTGTTGTTAAGTACAGGGTTAGATTTAGCTGGTAGTGAAATGACAATTCCATTGTTAAGAAAGGTTACGTTCAGGTATCCATTGCAGAATTTCATGACACTCTGGAGAATATACTGGCAGGCATTAATCTTGTATTTAAAACGAGCTGAATTCTTTGAACACCCAAAATCCACGAAAGAAGGCCTTTAGCCGCGTATATTAATGATGACTAGGAAAAGCGAACTAAACCTTTGGAAAACAACATTTTTCAAGAGGTTAGAGAGTCTGACTTTCGGCTCTTTATTGATTAAAGATGAGATTGGTCGAGAATTTATTTTCGGTGCCGGCTCACCAGAGATTAGGCTAGTTGTTAGCCAGTCCAAGTTTTACAGGAAAGTAGTAATCGGTGGCAGCTTAGGTGCGGGTGAATCCTATATGGATGGAGACTGGCATACTGATAATTTGGTTGACTTAGTCAGATTGTTTATCCGCAATTTTGAATCTTTAGATCGGATTGATGGCGTTAGTACTATCCTCATTGCGTTTCTAAATAAAGTTGCCCATCTTGCTAAGAGGAATAATAAATTAGGAAGTAAGCGCAATATTTCAGATCACTACGATCTGAGTAACGAGTTTTTCGAAATATTTCTTGATTCTCGGATGATGTACTCATCCGCCGTCTACGAGAATAAAAATCAGACTCTAGATGAAGCTAGCCTATCAAAGATGGATAGGTTATGCCGTAAGTTACAACTTTCCCCTGAGGATCATCTGTTAGAAATAGGCTCAGGATGGGGTGGGTTTGCTGTTTACGCTGCTAAGGCTTTCGGTTGCAAAGTAACTACCACAACAATTTCCGAAGCCCAATATCAAGCGGCTAAATCTCTAGTTATCCAATCTGATTTGGTGGATAAAGTTGAAGTACTTAAATGTGACTATAGAGATCTAATCGGTAGCTACGATAAGCTTGTATCAATAGAAATGGTTGAGGCAGTTGGTCATCAATACCTACCGAAATATTTCGAAATGATGAGTCGATTAGTTAAGCCAAATGGCCTTGTAGTGATACAAGCTATTACTATTGAGGATCAAAGATATCGTCAGGCACTTAGATCGGTTGATTTTATAAAAAAGCACATTTTCCCAGGGTCATTTATCCCTTGTATATCAGAGTTGGTATCCGTGTCTGCAAAAAAAACGGATACAGTTCTTATTAGCTTGGAAGACATTGGTATAGATTATGCACAGACCCTATGCGCTTGGAGGGAAAAACTTGTCGAAAATCGCAAGCAGGTTTTGGCATTGGGGTTTAATGAAAGTTTCATGAGGAAATGGATTTTTTATTTAGCTTATTGTGAAGGTGGATTTAGAGAACGACGTATTAGTGATGTGCAACTGGTATTTGCGAAACCAGCCTATCGAGGAAGGACTTGGCGGAAGGATTTGACTGTTGCGAAAGGGCTAGAGGAAAGCGAAGGATGAAACTACGAAACATTATTCACGCTGGATTATTTCAGGCAACCTGGTTTGGATGTGTTGTAGGTCAGGTAACCTGGGGAATTCCTGGGTTGCTTGCGATGCTATTATTTTCCGCCGTGGTTGGTTCGATTAGGGGTGATCTCAAGTGGGCTTTTTGGGCACTATTGGTAGGTCTGTTTTTAGACTCACTCTGGATTGTTTTGGGGATACTTGATTTTTCAGGAAGGAATTTCGCTCCTATTTGGATCTGCATGCTTTGGATAGCGGTTGGTTTAAGTATTAATCATACTTTTCGTTTCTTCTTTCAGAGACCGATATTAGGCGGATTCCTTGCCGGGTGCTCTGCTCCGGGATGTTATCTGGTGGGTGAATCGTTTGGATCGGTTGTCATTATTCATCCTATGATGCTAAGTATTATTTCCTTAGTATGGTTTGCAGTTTTTTATTTTTCCTTTTTAGTAGCAGCAGATTGGTCGAGGAGCACAGCGATGGAAGAGCAAGCATGAATGGTAGTTTAATAAAAATTGCTGAATCTGGTTTTTTTTCAGATCGCTTGGTTAGGATTGGTATACGCAATCTTGTGAGAATGCGGTTGAAGGAAGAGTTATCGGGTTCTCCTGAAGAACAGGAAAATCGGCTGCATAGGGTGATTGCAGGTCTACGAGATAGTCCTATTGCTTTGGATGTTCAGTCCGCAAATGATCAACACTATGAGTTGCCCGCTGATTTCTTTGCAAAGGTCTTGGGAAAACACTTGAAGTACAGCAGTGGGTACTGGGATTCGGGCGCAAAAGACCTCGATCAAGCAGAATCAGAGATGCTAGAACTATATGCAATGCGGGCTGGACTAGCAGATGGCCAAGAAGTACTTGATTTGGGTTGTGGCTGGGGTTCTTTATCATTGTGGGCCGCTAAAAAATTCCCAAGTAGTAACTTCACTGCAGTTAGCAATTCCCGTCTCCAGAAAGAATTTATTTTAACGACTGCGAAGGAACTGAACATTTCAAACATTAGGGTCATTACGACGGATATTAATGTACTAGATCTGGATGAGAAATTTGACCGGATAATTTCAATTGAGATGTTTGAGCATATGAGAAATTACGGAGAATTATTGAGTAAAGTTTCGAGCTGGTTAGTGCCAGAAGGTAAACTATTTGTACATATTTTCTGTCATAGGAATATCTCTTATCCATTTGAGAAAGAGGGAGAGAGTAATTGGATGGGGAGATATTTTTTTACCGGTGGACTAATGCCTTCGCTAGACACTTTATTATTTTTTCAGGAGCATTTAGTAATAGAGCGGCGTTGGCAAGTTTCGGGTATCAACTATGCAAAGACCGCTGGGCAGTGGCTCAAAAAACTTGATAGTGATCGAAATAATGTGCTTGAAATTCTTAGAGGATTTTACGGTGATAATGAGGCAAAAATTTGGCTTCAAAGGTGGCGCATTTTTTTCATGGCATGTGAAGAACAATTCGCCTTTCGTCAAGGATCAGAATGGATGGTGGCCCATTATTTGTTTGGCAAGCCTTAATTGAAGGATATTATATTCGGTTAGTTTGTTATTTTTGTCTTGGCAAGAGGCTTATGGATCTATATAGTTCCGGTCCATGAAATACGCAATCTCCAGTCTTTCACTTCTTAAACTGCTGAGTCTTCTGCTGCCAGCATAGCTGGCAATCTATTTAAAAAAGGCGTCCGCCAACCTAATCCATCAACCTCTTTACATAGCGTAAAAGGGGATCACTTTTCTGTGTGAACTAGAGATCTAGATAATGAAAGAAAATCCGAGAGGAAAATATCCTGGTAGAGCTAAGGGATCCATGCCGTATTCAAAATATAGGGCGTTTAAACCAACGCCGCTCGATGATCGGCAGTGGCCAAATAAATCTATTTTGGCTGCACCTCAGTGGTGCAGTGTTGACCTTAGAGATGGAAATCAAGCGCTTATTGACCCAATGAATGTAGAAGAAAAACTGAAGATGTTTGATCTGTTAATCGGTGTTGGTTTTTCCCAGATAGAAGTCGGTTTTCCAGCGGCGTCTCTCCCCGATTTCAATTTCATACGCAGAATAATTGAAGAGGAAAGAATACCAACGGGGGTGACGATTCAGGTTTTATGTCAAGCTAGACCAGACCTTATAGAGCGAACTGTGGAAGCGCTTCAGGGGGCTGATGATGTAATATTTCATTTATATAATTCTACATCCGAACTCCAACGCCGTGTGGTCTTTGAGATGGATCGGCCGCAGATTATTGATTTAGCCGTGCGTGGTACTAGATTGGTAAAACAGGGCCTTAAAAGCTTAGGTTCTAATGTTACCTATGAATATTCTCCAGAGTCATTCTCAGGAACGGAGTCTGATTTTGTGGTAGATATTTGTTCTGCTGTATGTGAAGAATGGGGAGCAACCAAGGACGATCCCGTAATTATAAATCTGCCATCCACGGTAGAGATGTCCACGCCAAATATTTACGCAGACCAGATTGAATATTTCATCCGGAATTTCCCGAGTTCCGAGAATGTTATAGTAAGTGTGCATACCCATAATGATCGTGGTACTGGAGTTGCTGCTACCGAGTTAGCACTTTTGGCAGGGGCTCAGAGGATTGAAGGCACCCTTTTCGGGAACGGTGAGCGTACGGGCAACTGTGATATCGTCACCGTGGCGCTAAATCTTTTCAGCCAGGGAATTGATCCGTACCTTGACTTTGGAAATCTTCCCTTTGTTCGTGAAACTGTTGAATCGATCAACAAACTACCTGTACATGAAAGACATCCATATGCTGGCGATTTGGTTTTTACTGCTTTTTCAGGCTCTCATCAGGATGCAATAAAAAAGGGAATACGGAAGGTTGATAAAACGAAGTGGGAGGTCCCGTATTTACCCATAGATCCTGCCGACGTGGGATCATCTTATAAAGAGACAGTTAGAGTTAATAGTCAGTCAGGGAAAGGCGGAATAGACTTTTTGCTTGAAGAGTACTACGGGATTGTTTTGCCGAAAGCAATTCTCGTAGAGTTTAGTGCTGTAGTTCAGAAGATGACTGAAGATTTAGATAGAGAGATCAAAGCAGATGAAATTCTACAGGCATTACTAACCGAATACGTTAATGATAGTGGTCCATATAAGTTGCTTGACTATGACCTGTCGACGGGCTCCCATGCGGACCAGAAGTGTGTAGCTAAAGTTAAAGTTTCAGAGAATGATATTACCGTAGTCGGCGAAGGGACTGGACCCATAGAGGCTTTCGTGAATGGAATGGTAGAAACCCTGAATGAGCCGCTTAATATTTCTGATTATCATGAGCATGCGATGTCTAGCGGTAAAGATGCGCAGGCAATTTGTATTTTGTCTATAGGAGATACACCAGATAAATTTATTGGTATCGGCATTAGCAGGAATACCATTACCGCTTCGTTAGAAGCAATAATTTCAGCTCTTAATCGTCGATGGTTGAGTCAATAGTTGGAGCAGTTTGCTTTACTTTTATGCTTTTAATTATTTTGTCTCTTATGTGCACCGTTTCAATTAGATAGTTGTCAATTTTCAGGCATACGTTTTGCTCAGGAATGGTTTCGAGATTTTCTAAAACCAACCCGTTTAAGGTTTTTGGTCCGATGGTTGGAAGGTCCCAAGTTAACTCTTTATTTATATCTCTTACGAGAGTCAGGCCGTCGATTAGATACCAGCTATCTGCCTGTTCTTGCAACTCAGACATTGTTGAGGCGAAGTCAGTGGTAAAATCGCCCACTATCTCCTCGAGTATGTCCTCAATTGTCACTATACCTTGCACTTCTCCCCATTCATCTACTACCAGAGCTATGCGCTCTTTTTCTTTTTTAAAGTTATATAGTTGAGTATGTAATGGAGTCGCTTCAGGGACAAAATAAGGCTCGTCAGTTATTTCCAAAATCTCTGCTTTAGTAAGTTCATGGTCAAAATCCTTTTTTGGTAGGTGTCTAGCCATTTTTCTAAGATGCAGAATTCCAAGAATATTGTTCGGGTTTTCCTTGTAAACGGGCAGTCGAGTATGTTGGCTATTGGCTAGAATTCCTAAGATATTGCTTATGTCATCGTCAATATCTAGCCCAATTATGTCGTTTCGCGGTATTAAGATGTCGTTTACGGTTACGTTTTCGAGGTCCAATATTCCTAAAAGCATGTTCTGACCTTGCCCAGGGATCTTGGCCGCTCCTTCATTAACAACTGTGCGAAGTTCTTCTACGCTCAGCGCATCTCTATCTTCTGCACCTTCCGGCTTTGGTAGAAATGGTTTAGCTATTCGATTAGATATTGAATTTATTGCTGCAACGGCTGGATGCAATAGTTGCAGTAAAGGCTGCAGCACAATGGAAGCGGGAAAAGCAATTTTTTCCGGGGTTCGTGCAGCTATGGTTTTTGGCGTGACTTCTGCGAAAATCAGGAACACTACAGTTAAGATGATAGGCGCAAGTACAACTCCCGTATTACCCATTAGTTGTAGACCTATAACTGTTGCTATGCTTCCTATAGAAAACTGGACCAGATTATTTCCTAGAAGAATGACGCCAAGCATCCGGTCGGGACGACGCAGAAGTCGATTCGCTCTTCTTGCGCCTGGATTTTTTTCTTTAACCAGATGTCTCAGCCGATATTTGTTTAAGCCGATCATGGCGGTCTCTGATCCCGAGAAAAAAGCGGCTATTCCTGTAAGTACAGCTACTAAAAAAAGAAGAAAACCAGTTGGAAGGTCGATCAATGACATTTTTTAAAGAACTACCTCCAAGACGAATTTACTACCAAAGTAACCTAGGACAAGCAATCCAAACGATAGTAGCGCCCATTTTATTGCTCTGATTCCTCTCCAGCCAAAGAAGTGGTTTCCAATTAATAGGGTTGCATAAGTAAGCCAGGCTGATGTCGAGAGCACAGTATGATGAACGACATGTTGAGCAAACATATCCTCCATAAATGCAAAACCGCTAGCTATTGCTAAGCTAAGGAAGAGAATACCCATCCATAGCATCCAGAAAAGTAGAGCTTCCATCGTCTCTAGTGGTGGCAAGACTTTAACTATGCTCACCTTTTTGTATCTGCGCAGATTCTTTTCCTGTAACGCTAAAATTAGGGCCTGGGAGGAAGCCATTAAAAGAGTGCTGTAGGCAATGAGTGAAAAAATTATATGGATTATAAGGTCGCCCGCTAGATAATTTCTCGGGACATAACTAGATTCACTGATCAGATTAATGCTTAACACAATAATGCTGAGCGGAAGAATTACTACGAATAAACTTGCTATAGGAAGTCGTATTAATGCGATAAGTAAGAATATTGATATTACCCATGTAACTAAAACCGCTGACGATTGAATACCTAAATCAATTCCAAGAATCGTATTGAGCTGACTATAAGCTACGATTCCATGAAAAAGTATTCCTAATGATGCGAATAAGACTGCCGTCTTCCCATCATTCGAAGTCGATTTCAGTATTTGTTTTGCATATAGGGAAAGGCTTAGGGCGTAGCTAACTATCGCTAGCCCCGAGATGACAACTTGTACTGTTGTGCTTATTATCAACCTTTTATCATTGACTGTTTATTAAATTAGAGTTTGTCATAACGTTCACATGGGGTGAAGGGTTATAATGATATTTTATTTTTTGAATACTATTAAAAATGTTTGATAATTTATCCGATAGACTGACCCAGACGCTTCGAGGAATTAATAATAGAAATCGTTTGAGTGAGGCTAATGTATCCTCGATTGTCACCGATGTTCGTAAGGCCTTGATAGAGGCAGATGTAGCTATATCCGTTGCCAGAGATTTTACCGAGAACATAAAAGAAAAGGCTATTGGACAGATAGTGACTTTAGGGCTTAATCCGGGGCAAGAGTTCGTTAAGATTGTTCACGATGAGCTAGTAGCAGTAATGGGTAACGAGAATCATATTTTAAATCTTTCTGCCCAACCGCCTGCTGTCGTATTGATGGCTGGGCTACAGGGATCAGGGAAAACAACAACTGCCGCAAAGCTTGCTCACCGATTGCGCTCTAAGGAGCGCAAAAAAGTGGCTCTTGTAAGTGCAGATATCTATAGACCCGCTGCTATAGAGCAGCTTGAATTGCTTGCTGAGGGATGTGGTGCGCATTTTATACATTCATCATCTGATCAAGAGCCCCAACAAATTGCTTTAAATGCGTTGCAGGAAGCACAACAAGGGTTTTTCGACGTTCTAATTGTTGATACCGCTGGAAGAACGGCGATTGATGATCTCTTGATGGAAGAAATTAAATCTTTAAAGGGCGTTCTTGCACCTACTGAAACGCTTTTCGTCGTGGATTGTATGACGGGACAAGATGCAGCGAATACGGCTAAGATTTTTGATAGGGAATTAGGTCTGACTGGAGTTGTTCTTTCAAAAGCTGATGGCGATGCACGAGGTGGTGCTGCGCTGTCGGTTCGAAGTATTACTGGTAAGCCGATTAAATTCCTAGGTATTGGCGAAAAGATAGACGAGTTGGAGCCTTTTTATCCGGACCGGTTGGCGTCAAGGATTTTGGGTATGGGGGATGTTCTTAGTCTAATTGAGCAAGCCGAAGAGAAAATAGACAAAAGAAAGGCCCAGCAATTAGCGCGTAAAGTACAGAAAGGGAAAAAGTTCAATTTAGAAGATTTCAGATCACAAATTGAACAAATGAGTAATATGGGTGGAGTTGAAAGCATGCTAGAGAAGATTCCAGGTGCTAGTAGCATGCCAGCTAAGGCAAAGATCGAGGGAGACTTGTTTGTGAAGATGGGAGTGATAATTGATTCTATGACCATTCGCGAGCGTCGTTACCCAGATCTTATTAATGGATCTAGAAAGCAACGGATTGCGCACGGAAGTGGCACTACTGTACCGGATGTAAATAGGCTACTTAAACAACATAGGCAAATGCAAAAAATGATGAAAAAGTTAGGCAAAAAGGGCGGCTTACAAGGCATGATGAGAGGCATGCAGGGAGGAGGAGGCCTTGCTTCAAGGCCCAATAGGAGATAGACGTTTTTCAAGTGCTTGAAACTAAATAGCTTTTGAGTACAATGGCGCGCCTCTTCACTCGTTGTTATGAAGCATATAGATAGGAAATAAATATGGTCACTATCCGGCTGGCACGGCATGGATCCAAAAAGAATCCTTTTTATCACATTACGGTAGCAGATCGTTCATCAGCTAGAGATGGCCGGTTTGTAGAGCGAGTGGGATTTTACGACCCTATGGCTCGGGGGCAAGCTGAAGCGTTGCGAATTGATCTTGATCGGGTAGATCATTGGGTCTCCGTCGGAGCAAAACCGTCGGATCGCGTTTCGAAGCTTATTAAAAGGGCTAGGCTGTCCCTATCGGAAGTTCCTGGAGAAGAGTGATGCCACTCCGTTTTAGGGGTAGGTAATGACTGAAGAGGATCTCGTTATTATTGGATCTTTGGGAAGACCGCACGGGATAAAAGGTTGGATTAAGATCACCTCTTTCACGCAGCCTGCGACTAACCTTTTAGATTATGGTCCGTGGGTTATTGGAAGAGACAAGCGCTGGAAAAGTTGGGGTCTGGAGCAGATTAGGAAGCAGGGACCAGGATTCGTCGCAAAATTCCTAGAAATTGATGGAAGAGATGAGGTTCAGTTACTTAGTGGTTCTCTGATTGGTGTTGAGAGATCAGTATTGCCAGATGTGTCAACCAACGAGTATTACTGGACTGATCTATATGGCCTTAAGGTTTTTGACCAAAATGATTCATTGCTAGGGGTTGTCGACCGAATATTTGATATTGGGCCACATGGAGTCATGGTTATTAACGATAATACTAGGGAGACCCTAATACCATTCGTTGCTAACCATATTGTGGATGTGGACTTGGATGGGTTTCGTATAGACGTTTTTTGGCATCATCCTATTTGAGAGTTGAACATGTGGATTGGTTTTGTTTCCTTATTTCCAGAATTCCTAAAATCCGTTTTGGAAATAGGTGTTGTAAGCCGGGCAATCAGAAATGGGATAATCCAACCTCGTTTTTTTAATCCGAGAGACTATGCTACTGACAAGCATGGAACTGTTGATGATAGTCCATATGGCGGTGGCCCAGGGATGGTGTTAATGGCGGAGCCTTTATTATTGTCAATAGCGAAAGCAAAGGAAAGATCGAAAATCGAAAGTGGATGCGAACCTAAACTTCTATATCTAAGCCCGCAGGGAACTAAAATGGACCAAGCTGTTGTTAAGAGATTGTCGAAGCATAGGTCGTTGCTACTCTTAGCTGGAAGATATGAAGGAATAGATGAGCGTGTTATTGAATCTGAAGTAGATGAAGAGATATCGATAGGTGACTATGTTTTAAGTGGAGGAGAAATCCCAGCTATGGTTCTAACTGACGCTATTTCAAGGTTAATTCCGGGGACGTTAGGAAATAAAAACTCAATATTGATAGAATCACACCTTGATGGTTTGCTCGATTACCCTCAATATACGCGACCCGAGGTAGTCAGTGGTCGAAAGGTTCCTCGGGTTTTATTAAGCGGTAATCATTCTGAGATAAGTAGATGGCGAAGGAAACAGGTTCTCCAAACTACTTGGTACAAACGGCCGGATTTGTTGGCGACCTATGACTTAGAAGATTCTGATTTGGAATTATTAGAAGAAATATTTTCTCTGGATGAGGAGAATAAGAATGCAAAAAAAGAAAACGATTGAGATGATTGAGTCTGAACAGTTAAGGACAGACCTGCCGGATTTTAGCGTTGGTGATACGGTAACTGTGCAGGTCCGTGTTACGGAAGGCAGCAGAGAGAGACTGCAAGCATTTGAAGGCATTGTGATCGCACAGAAGAATCGGGGGTTAAATTCTTCTTTTATAGTTCGAAAGATTTCCCATGGGGTTGGAGTAGAGCGCACCTTCCAAACGCATAGTCCCCTAATTGCCTCAGTGATTGTTAAGCGTCGCGGGGATGTCAGACAAGCGAAACTCTATTATTTGAGAGATCGTTCGGGTAGATCAGCTCGTATCAAAGAAAAAGTATAGAGGAAAATTTTTTGTTTTCTAGGATTGGCCCTTATATGGGGTGAGCATTGGAACAGAGACTAATCGATCAGTATATTGATGAACTTTGGTTAGAGAGAGGCCTTAGTCAAAATACGCTAATTAGCTATAGATCAGATTTGGAGTACTTGACTCGGAACGTTCAGAAAGATCTATTCCTCATTATAGAAGCCGACTTGCTGGAATGTTTGGCTGGCAGATATACGAAGGGCTACAGTATCAGCTCATCAGCCAGATGGGTATCCTCTGTAAAAGGTTTTTACAGGCATGCTTTACGCAAAGGAAGAATAGGTATTGATCCCAGTGATTCTCTATCTCAACCTAAGCAAGGAAGGTCGTTGCCATCTTCCCTGAATGAGATACAGGTAAGAGAGTTATTATCCGCACCAAATACTGAAAACGCGATCGGATTTCGTGATCGCACGATGTTGGAATTAATGTACGCAAGTGGTTTACGGATATCAGAGCTCGTTAATTTGATCACGGCAGCCGTGAACTTGAGACAAGGAGTCGTGCGTGTTACCGGTAAAGGAGGTAAAGAGCGACTTGTTCCAGTTGGCGATGAGGCGCTAGGTTGGGTTGAACTTTATAAAGCTGAAAAGAGGCAGGCTATACCGGGTAGTGAGTCTACTAATGCTTTGTTTCCCAGTAGACGAGGTAAATTTATGACGCGGCAGAATTTTTGGTATGCCGTAAAAAGGTACGCAGATGTGGCGGGCATTGATCAAGATATTTCCCCTCACACTTTGCGGCACGCGTTCGCGACTCACTTGTTAAATCATGGAGCTGATCTGCGAGCTGTACAGATGATGCTTGGTCATGCTGATTTGTCTACTACGCAGATTTATACGCATATAGCACAGGCGCGCTTAAAGGAATTACATAGTCATCATCATCCAAGAGGTTGAACAAAAAAAATGATTAAGAGTTATCTCGGTTTGGGGTTTTATTTGATCTGTGGGCTGGTTTTCGCTGATTTCGATAATACTAATTCATCTAAAGGTCTTGAAAAACTATTTAGTGAAAAAAGGCCAGATATTCCAGTAAAGCAAATAAGTCCTACTGCGGTTCCTGGCATCCACGCTATAGAAATTGAAGGTGGTGTTATTTGGCATGGAACATCAGATGGCCGGTATCTTTTCGTTGGAGATATGTATGCTATTGAGGAACATGGTTTTCTTAATATTTCAGAAGGGCTACGAATGAATGAACGCGCTGAAATATTAAATAAAATCCGACCTGAGGACATGATTATTTTCTCTCCAACAGGAGCCACAAGGGCCTATATGACCGTTTTTACCGATGTGGATTGTGGTTATTGTCAGAAATTGCATTTGCTTGTTCCTGAACTTAATCAGCTGGGGGTTGAGGTCAGATATTTAGCATTCCCTCGGAGTGGTATTGGATCCGAATCTTACAGAAAGATTGTTTCTGCATGGTGTGCAGAAAACCCGAATGAGGCTATAACCAAGCTTAAGGCAAGGAAGTTGATCCCAGACCTCATTTGTGAAAATCCAGTAAGAGATCAATTCGAGCTGGGGCAGCGCATAGGAATTTCTGGAACGCCGGCCATAATCTTGACGGATGGAACCCTCCTTCCTGGTTACTTGCCTGTAAAGGATTTAGTGAAAAACCTGGGCATCTAAGGTAGACCCATTTAGACTTCGATTTTCTCAGTAATTTAGGTTTAGTAGGGTGGAACCATTAAAGGTAGGAATTTGTGGATTAGGTACAGTTGCCCAAGGCGTGTTAAGTGTGATTCAAAAAAACACTGCCCTGATTAATCGTCGCGCGGGACGAATTATTGAGATTTCGGTTGTAGCTAGTCGAAATCCGCGTCCCGAAGTTGATTTACATGGTGCAACCTTTTCTAATGACATTTTTGAAATTCCTCTTCGGAACGAACTAGATGTAATAGTTGAGTTGATAGGGGGGGAAGACGATGCTTCGAAGGTTATCAAATTAGCATTAGAAAATGGCAAGCATGTGGTAACTGCTAATAAGGCAGTTATGGCTATTTATGGAGAAAAGCTGTTGCAAGCGGCTTCGGCTAGCAAACTATCTTTGGGCTTTGAAGGGGCGATCGCTGGTAGTGTTCCAATCGTTATGAATCTAACAGAAGCTTTAATTGCTAATGAGTATGAGTTAATAGCCGGAATAATAAATGGTACTTCTAACTATATATTGACAGCTATGGAGAAGGAGCAGAAGACTTTTCAGGATGCACTTAGAGAAGCGCAAGATCTTGGTTATGCGGAGGCTGACCCTAAGTATGATATTGAAGGAGTAGATGCTGCGCATAAGCTGTCTATCTTATCTGCCCTGGCCTTCGGGACGAGCCTTAACTTTGAAAAAGTTCATATCGAAGGAATCAGCTCGATCACGCTTAACGACATTAAATATGCTGAACTACTAGGGTATTCAGTCAAGCATTTGGGTATAACGCGCCGGGCGGAGAACGGGGTGGAGCTGCGGGTCCATCCTTGCTTAGTCTCATCTGAGCATCTAATGTCCCGAGTCGAAGGCTCGATGAACGCTGTGTTGGTGAGTGGTAACGCGGCAGGCGAGACTCTTCTGGCAGGCCCGGGTGCTGGTGCATTACCAACTGCTTCTGCTGTGGTTGGCGATATTATGCGTGCTGCTCGCTCGAACTTTATGCCCATTACAGTTGGAGAGAGTGGTCCGCATATTCTTCCCATTGCTGATGCGATTAACCCCCATTATTTGAGGATACCTTCGTTGGACAGAACAGGAGTTTTTGCAAAAGTAGCTACTATATTAAGTGATTATAATATTAGTATCGATGCGGCAATTCAAAACGAGCAGATTGCTGTTGATGAAGGTGATGAAGGTTGGGTCCCTATAGTTATACTTACGCATGCTGTTAGCGAATCGATCATGGTGGAAGCTTTAGAAAAAGTGCAAAAGCTTCCGGATATTGTAGGCTCTATTACTAGGATTAGAGTAGAACATCTTGGGACTGATAGTAAGTAAATTGAGCTCATGGAAATAGCGCCTCCTTCATTTCATGTCAGGGCCATCGACGAAGAGCATCTAGAAAAAACTAATGCTACTGTTTTAGATCGAGTATTTGCTGCGCGTGGCGTAAATCAAGGCGAAGAACTTGATCGTAATTTAGCACACCTTCTTGCTCCAGATACTCTTAGTGGGATCTTGCCAGCGGCTAATAGAATAGTCTCCGCTATTTTAAATGATGAGCTCATTCTGATTATTGGCGATTATGATGCAGATGGCGCGACAGCAACCGCTTTAGCAATTTCGCTTCTTAATGCGTTAGGAGCGACAAGTGTTGATTTCATGATTCCGGATAGATTTGCGTTAGGGTACGGGTTATCAGAAGAAATTGTGCGTCTTTCGGAAGATCGGCAACCAAATTTAATAGTGACCGTAGATAATGGAATTTCAAGTAATGCTGGGGTTGCGCTTGCTAATCAATTGGGCTTTGATGTCATCATTACAGACCACCATTTACCTGGAAGTCAGATACCACCGGCAATAGCGATCGTTAATCCGAACATCCCTGAATGCGAATTCCAAAGTAAAAATCTTGCTGGTGTTGGAGTGATCTTCTATGTGTTAATAAAGGTGAGAGAACTTCTTGATAAGATGGATTGGTTTGAGAAGCATGATCGTCCGAATATAGCTGACTGGCTTGATTTGGTAGCATTGGGAACGGTTGCTGACGTTGTTAAATTAGATCGAAATAATAGAATTTTAGTTGATCAGGGCCTTAAACGGATAAGGGCCGGTAAAATTAGGCCAGGCGTGCAGGCACTGTGTGAAATTTCTGGGAAGGACGTGGTGGCTATAAGTTCTTCTGATCTGGCATTTTCGTTGGGCCCCAGACTCAACGCAGCAGGCCGGCTTGATGACATGACGATTGGGGTCAAGTGTCTCTTAGAGTCAAATATGAGGTCGGCGAGGGACTACGCTTCAACACTAGATGAGTTAAATAAATACCGCAGGCAAATAGAGAGCACAATGGTGGATGACGCCAAACTTATTTTGGCTGGAATGAGCCCTGAGGACTTTGAAGCTAGTGGCATTTGTCTTTACGAACCAAGTTGGCATCAAGGAGTCGTTGGGATTGTGGCTGGTAGGCTTAAGGATCGTCTTTATAAGCCGGTAATTGCATTTGCTGCAGCTGGGGAAGGTGCACCTAATGATCTGAAGGGATCGGCCAGATCCATACCGAATTTTCATATTCGAGATGCGTTAGATGCGATTGCAGCTAGTTATCCTGGAATGATCTCGAAATTTGGAGGACATGCAATGGCGGCTGGGGTTACGATTGCAAAAAGTCACTATGAACGTTTTGCAAAAGCGTTTAGCGATCAGGTTGCTGCTACCATTTCTGCTGACGTTCTTGAGCGAAAGGTTTTTACGGATGGAGTTTTGGGTCCAGCCGAACTTAACGTTGATACTGCTAGGCTGATTGCTTCAGCTGGTCCTTGGGGGCAAGGATTTCCCGAGCCGCTTTTTGAAGGAGTATTTGAGATTGTCAGTCAGAGACGGGTCGGGGGAATCCACCTCAAGCTGGTGGTTCGAAAGGAGGGTTTGTTAGTAGATGCCATTGCCTTTAGTCAGGAGCCTATTCAGAACTGCGAGTTGATCAGGCTTATCTACCGTCTGCAAGAAAATGATTATCAAGCGTCAGGTACCCTACAGTTGGTGGTAGAGCATATTGTTCCGTTACCATAGAATTAGAGAAAAATAGCATAGACCTAACGATTAAAAAGATATGACTGAAATAACTTCGTTAAGAGAACGCATCAAGGATGTTAGTGAGCGTGAGATTTCACTTCGGGGGTATCTTTGACTTTTCTGTGAAGGAAGAGAGGCTTCAGGAGATAGAATTAACACTAGCTGAACCAAATATTTGGGATGATCCGAAATTCGCATCTGAGCTAAACAAGGAGCGATCGGATCTCGAAGTGATCGTTGAAACTCTAAAGAATATTAGTGCTGGATTATCGGACTGTTTAGAGTTGGCGGAATTGGCGGCCACTGATGAGGAACCCGATGCGCTGGAGGCCGTGGCAGCAGATCTTTCCCTCCTTGAGGACAGTTTGGAGAAATTAGAATTTAGAAGAATGTTCCAGGGCGAGATGGATGGTTCAAATGCTTTTTTAGAAATTCAGTCTGGTTCAGGGGGCACTGAAGCTCAAGATTGGGCAGAGATGCTACTTCGAATGTATTTGCGTTGGGCTGAGAAGCACGGTTTTGAAACACAGATGATGGAACTTTCCCCTGGGGAAATTGCTGGTATTAAAGGTGCCACTGTGTTGGTATCCGGCGACCATGTTTTTGGATGGCTAAGAACAGAATTAGGGATTCATCGTTTAGTAAGAAAATCACCATTTGATTCGGGTAATCGCAGACATACCTCATTTGCTTCGGTTTTTGTTTCTCCAGAAGTCGATGATGATATTCAGATTGAAATAAATCCTTCTGAAGTCCGTGTGGATACTTACCGTGCTAGTGGGGCGGGAGGACAGCACGTAAATAGGACGGATTCTGCTGTTCGCTTAACGCATATACCAACTAATACAGTCGTCCAGTGTCAGAGTGAAAGATCTCAGCACCAGAATAAAGATAATGCATTCAAGCAGTTGAGAGCTAAACTTTACGAGTTGGAGATGTTATCACGACAGGCAGAACAACAAGCAGTTGAAGATGCAAAATCGGATATAGGTTGGGGGAATCAAATTCGTTCGTATGTCCTTGATCAGTCACGGGTTAAGGACTTAAGAACACAGATCGAGCATACTGACCCTCAATCTATTTTAGATGGTGAGCTGGATTTTTTTATAGAGGCTAGCTTAAAGGCCGGGTTTTAATATTAATAGTTTTACTAAGGGATTTGATGAGTACTGAAGAAGATATAATTTTAAATCGCAAGCAAAAACTAGCAGAGTGGCGTTCGCAGGGCGAGGCTTTTCCAAGTGACTTTAGGCGAGAGCATCTCGCGAAGGAGTTGCATGAACGCTTTGATGGAACAGGTAAGTTAGAACTAGAAGCGGATAGGGTTCTTACGGCTGTGTCCGGAAGAATCATGCTTCGCCGGGTTATGGGGAAAGCCAGTTTTATCACTTTAGAGGATATGACTGGCCAAATTCAGTGTTATGTCCAACGTGATAGCGTTGGGGTAGAGGCATATGAGGATTTTAAATCACTTTGGGATATCGGAGATATAGTTGGAATTGTGGGATCTGTTATGAAAACGAACAAGGGAGAGTTATCGATTCATGCGGATCGTATGCAGCTCTTGAATAAGACTCTCCGTCCTCTTCCAGAAAAATATCATGGTTTGGTAGATAAGGAGCTAAAGTATAGAAAACGTTACCTTGACCTGATCATGAACAGCGAAACAAAGAGGTTATTTGAAACCAGAGCTAAAGTTATCACTCAATTAAGAAAGTTTTTTGATAATAGGTCTTTTTTAGAGGTAGAGACTCCGATGATGCATGTGCTGCCCGGAGGAGCTGCAGCACGGCCTTTTTCAACTCATCATAATGCGTTGGACCTTGATCTATATATGCGGGTTGCACCTGAGTTGTTTCTCAAGCGACTTGTGATTGGTGGATACGAACGAGTTTATGAAATAAACCGTAACTTTCGCAATGAGGGATTGTCGACCCGTCATAATCCTGAGTTTACGATGCTGGAGTTTTATTTAGCTTATTCCGATTTTAAAGATCTTATACATTTAACTTGGGAGTTATTGAAGGAGTTGGTTTTAAGTGTTTCTGGAAGTGAGGCCATCGAGTATCAGAGTGAGGTCATTACCTTTCAATCTGAGCCGACCCTGATGACTATGTTAGAAGCTATTCAGGAGTATAGCGGCATAGATAGCGTTAGTTTATTCGATAAGGATAAACTTGCTGCGTTTCTCAATGAAAGGGGGGTGGTGGTGAATGATGGCTGGGGCTTGGGAAAACTCCAGACTGAATTATTTGAGGTTGATGTAGAAGAGAAACTGATTCAACCTACATTTATTACTCACTATCCAACCGAAGTTTCACCTCTGTCCAGAAGGAGTGATGGTGATTTAGACTTAGCTGATCGATTTGAACTTTTTATTTCGGGCCGAGAAATAGCTAATGGATTTTCAGAATTAAATGATCCTGAAGATCAGGCTAGTCGGTTTGAGGAACAGGCTTTGGTTAAGCAAAGGGGTGATGATGAGGCGATGTACTTTGATAGCGATTATATAGAAGCTCTAGAGTACGGATTGCCGCCTACTGCTGGAGAAGGTATCGGCATAGATCGATTGGTGATGCTGTTGACGAATTCCGCATCCATTAGAGACGTGCTTTTATTTCCATTAATGAAACCAAATACAGATCGTGAATAGCGATCAGATTCAGCTTGAGCCCGGTTGGAAGAAGGAGCTGATAGCTGAATTTGAAAAGCCTTATATGGCAAAGTTGCGCCAGTTTTTAGTAATACAAAAACAGAATCAAAAAAAAATTTTTCCAAAGGGTGGAGAGATTTTTGCAGCCTTTAATACTACACCTTTTGATTCGGTTAGAGTTGTTGTGATTGGCCAAGATCCGTATCACGGAGTGGGCCAGGCTAATGGCTTAGCATTTTCTGTCCCTAAAGGGGTGTCGTTGCCTCCCTCCTTGGTGAATATTTTTCGGGAAATTGATTATGAATTCGGAGCTAATTCGCTTGCTTTACGAGCTAGTAATGGCTGCTTAAAAAAATGGTCAAAACAGGGTGTCCTCCTCTTAAATTCTGTGTTGACAGTTGAAGAGGGTAAAGCAGGATCTCATCAGGGCAAGGGTTGGGAGTTATTTACTGATAAGGTTGTTCGAATTTTAGATGAAAGTCCATCACCGCTTGTTTTTATGCTTTGGGGTGCATATGCTCAAAAGAAAGCTGCATTCGTTAATAAGGATAGACATTGCGTACTTGTATCATCTCACCCGTCCCCTTTGTCAGCTCATAGAGGATTTATTGGATGTAACCATTTTAAAGTAGCTAATCAATTTCTGGAGAGGAATGGTGATAAGCCCATCGATTGGCTTGATATACCTTGATAAAATTTTTAACCATGTGTAGCACATTTATATTTCAGATTTGGAAGTAGGAGAAAGTATATGATTGAATCACCAACCGATAAGTTGATAGTCGAACAGAGAGGGCATGTTTTAGTTTTAACCATTAATACTCCTCCCGCTAATACGTGGGATGTTGAAAGTCTAGGGGGGCTGGTTTCCATAATTCAGCAGTGCAGTGATGCTAAAGACGTTTATTCGATAGTAATTACTGGGCAAGGGGAGAAATTCTTTTCTGCGGGAGCAGATTTGAAATTGTTTGCAGATGGTGACAAGGATGTCGCTAGCAGTATGGCTGAAAGCTTCGGTGCAGCCTTCGAGACCTTATCAGAATTTCGGGGAGTAACTATAGCAGCAATTAATGGCTTTGCTATGGGTGGGGGTTTGGAGTGTGCCTTAGCTTGTGATATCCGAATAGCAGAAGTGCAGTCCCAAATGGCCTTGCCGGAAGCTACTGTGGGTTTATTACCTTGTGGCGGCGGGACGCAAAATTTAGCCTGGACCGTTGGAGAGGGTTGGGCGAAGCGTTTGATACTTTGTGGGGAGCGTGTTACGGGAGATAAAGCTCTTAGTATAGGCTTGGTAGAGGAAGTGGTAGATACTGGTCAATCTCTAGGGAGGGCCTTAGAACTCGCTGAGATGGTCGGTAACCAAAGTCCTCCAGCTGTTTCAGCCTCTAAAACCCTTATTCAACGAGCCCGGTCTGGAACTATCAACGAGTCCTATGGTGTTGAAAGGGGTGCATTCGTTGATCTATTTGATACTCAAGATCAAAAAGAGGGTGTTCAGGCATTTTTGGAAAAACGTTCTCCGGAATGGATTAACGGTTAGCATAAGGAGATGGAATCTATGACACCGCTTAATAATCCAGGGGATCCTGTTCTGTATTTTGAGCACACAACCCCATCAGGCCACATAGTTGCGCACGCAAGACTTAATGTCGAGTCGACCCTGAATTCGCTCAGTTTAGAGATGATCGATTCAATTTCTCCAATGTTAGATTCCTGGGCAAAAAGAGAGGATATCGTGGCGCTTGTATTCGATGGTTCTGGGGATAAGGCTTTTTGTGCAGGTGGAGATATTCAGGCTCTTTATCATGCAATAAAGAGTAATCAAGACGCAGGAAATATAGTAAATAAATACCCGTTTGAGTTCTTCGAAAGAGAATATAGATTGGATTTTAAGATACATACATTTCCTAAGCCGGTCATTGCTATTGGTCATGGTGTGGTTATGGGAGGAGGGCTAGGAATTATGTCAGGGGCTGACTATCGGGTGGTAACAGAGCGATCCCGAATAGCGATGCCTGAAGTTACAATTGGGTTATTTCCAGATGCTGGACAGACTTGGTCATTGAGGAATATGCCTTCCCACTACGCCGTTTTCTTAGGAATGACGGGAAGCCATATTAACGCAACAGATTCGCTAGAAGTTGGATTGGCTACCCATTCAATAAAAAGCGAATCAAGAGATGCGTTTTTAGAGAAATTGGTTGGTAATGATTTTTCGAAGGACGCAGATCTAGCGATTACAGCCAGTTTGACGGCCTTTCCTGAGGCAGATCTTCCGACAGGGCAAATCCAAGTTATCCCTGAACAGTTAACCTTTAAGGGTGGCATTGCTGAAGTTGTATCTGCTGTAAGAAATCTGCGAGGGATAAGCGATTGGGTAGATAGAGGAATAGATACGATGGAGCAAGGATGTCCAACTACCATTGGGATAGTTTTGGAACAATTGCAAAGAGCCCCCTCAATGACTCTGTCAGAGGTTTTTCAGATGGAAATGATTATTGGCACCCATTGCGCCAATAATACAGATTTTGCAGAAGGTGTTAGAGCCTTGTTAATTGAAAAAGATAATAATCCTAAGTGGAAATATGCGAATATAGATTCTCTTCCCAAAAGTTATGTGGAGGAGCATTTTAGTGATCCATGGATTGGAGGTGCCAATCCGTTGTCTGATTTAGGGGGATAGTTATGGCGAAGATAGGTTTTGTTGGCTTAGGTAATATGGGTGGGCATATGGCCCGTAATCTAGTTGGCGCAGGTCATCAGGTCAAGGTTTTTGATCTGGTGGAGAGCCTGATGTTATCGATTGAGGGAGCGAGCCCTCAGCCTTCAGCTAAAGAGACTGCCGCAGATGTGGACTATTTTATAAGTATGTTGCCAGCCGGAAAGCATGTGTTAGGTTTGTATGAGTCTGTTTTTGAGTATTTTTCTGAGAAAACTCTTCTCATTGATTGTAGTACTATCGATACTGCTACAGCTCGTCAAGTTGCTGAGTTGGCTGGAGACCGCGGTTTATCAATGCTTGATGCGCCGGTTTCTGGGGGGACCGCTGGAGCTGAGGGAGGTACCCTTTCTTTTATGGTTGGAGGAGCTGAAAGTGATGTTGAAAAAGCGAGCCCGTTATTTGAGATAATGGGTAGTAACGTATTTCATGCTGGTGCGACTGGTTCAGGTCAAATTGCAAAGGCTTGTAATAATATGCTCCTGGCTATTCATATGGCTGGGACAGCTGAAGCCCTGGCTATGGGGGGAAATAATGGTCTTGACCCTGCTATCTTATCAGAGATTATGAAGCGCTCGTCTGGGGGGAATTGGTCTCTCAATGTATATAATCCTTACCCCGGCGTGATGGAAGGAGTTCCTTCTTCTCGAGATTATGAAGGTGGGTTTTTGGTAGACTTGATGACAAAGGATTTAGACCTGGCTATGGATACGGCTGCGGCCTCAAGAAGTTCAGTGCCCTTGGGTGCATTAGCTAAAAGTCTGTACCGGATTCATCAACAAAATAACGACGCAGGTGGTTTAGATTTCTCAAGCATACAAATGCTATATACGTCACATATAGAGAATCAATAAGATTATATCGAGAAAGAGGTCCTTTGAGTTTCGATGGGATAGCTTGCATCTGCCGATATTACGGAAAGACATGTTCCGCTTTTCTGGCCGCTAGAAACATTTATTATAGTTCCAACAGGTTTTAGGTTTTGGTCCAATAGCTCCGATCCTTCGTCCGGCTTAACCCCGAACCAATTCAATCTTTTTAGCTTGCGTTTTACTGCGCCTCGATATTGTGCTCGGGCGATTATTTCCTGCCCTAAGTAGCATCCTTTGTCGAAGTCAACGGCTCCTCTATCGGTCAATCCGAGCATTTGAGGCAGGAATTGCTCTGAGGTAATTTCCTGTATTAAAGCTTGGTCTTCATCTATAAGGTAGTCTTTCCATTCCGCGCTCTGACGAACACTATCCATTTCTCCATTGGAGCCGTTAAAACTCTCCTGGAGGTAAAGAAAATAGCTCTTCGTGAGCTCTAGTGTTTGGCTGCTGACAGGATTCTCAGAGCCAAAAACGCGAATCTCATCATCGATTACCGAACACTTGGTTTTTGAGAAGTTAAGGTATGGAGTTAGAAATGTATTGAGGGTTTTTGTTAACGTTTTGTGAAGAATTAGATATAACTCAGTATCAGTTTTTCCTAAGGCCCAACCGTTCGCGATAACTCGTCCTTTGATATTGCATATAGACCAGGAAGTTAATTTGTCGGGTCTAAATTTTGCAGTATCGTTAGTTAGGTATCCCTGAAGAAACTCATATGCATCGGGCCCGGAGAAGCGCATGATTGCTAAGTCTGGAATATAATGTCCTTCGCCCTTTAGGAGAATGTCTGGGCTGCTTGGTCTATCTGTTTTATGGTTGGAGCTATTCATCGTGATTACTGTATATAAGATCTTGTAGCAATATACGAATATTAGCTGGATTTAAGTGATAAAAATATGGAAGAAGACATAGATGAGATTCGTAGGCGCCTGTTATGGCGGAGTAAACGTGGCTTGCTAGAGCTCGAACTATTCCTAAATAAATTTATAGAATCAAATCTTAACTCAATGATATATAAAGACTTAAATGATTTTATCGAACTATTAGATTACGAGGACCCTGTGCTATTTAGTTGGCTAAACGGTTCTGATGACTCCTTCCCCTCTCATTTACAGGCATTGATTACTAATATAAGAAACGCAAATAAAAGGTTAGCTAGTAGCAACTGGCTGAAGTAAATCAATGGTGCCAGTGGAGCTTGGAAATAAAACGGTGTCCTCAGCTTTAGCATTGGTATTTAGATGGTCAGTGTTGTAGTGCAAGCCCCTGCTTTCCTCGCGTGATAATGCTGAGAGAACAATTAGCTCTGCGACGTGGATCAAATTTCTAAGTTCTATTAAGTCGCTGCTTACTCGGTAGTTTGTATAATACTCATTCACTTCTTGTTTGAGCAGTTCTATTCTTCTACGCGCTCGTTGCAGTCTTTTATCAGTTCGCACGATTCCGACGTAATCCCACATAGATCTTCTCAGCTCGTCCCAGTTATGCGCTATGATCACCTCTTCGTCTGAATTCGTAACTTGACTTTCATCCCATTTCGGGATCTTAATATCTAATGCTTTTCCGTCTATTTTTTGTTTGATATCCTCGGCAGCGGACATTCCATAAACTAAACATTCAAGTAAAGAGTTGCTGGCTAATCGATTAGCTCCATGCAAACCAGTACAGCTAGTTTCGCCAATCGCATAAAGCCCTGCAATATCTGTTCTACCATTGCTGTCTACCAAAACCCCACCGCAAGTGTAGTGCGCCGCAGGAACTACGGGAATAGGATCAGTAGTAATATCAATCCCATGCTCTTTGCATCTCTCGGCAATGCTAGGGAACTGTTTCTCGATGAATGATTTAGGACGATGACTGATATCTAAATGAACGCATTCTATCCCAAGTCTTTTGATCTCGTGATCAATTGCCCGTGCAACTATATCTCTTGGTGCGAGTTCTACTCTAGGGTCGAACCGTTGCATGAATCTTTCACCTGTTGGCAATCGGAGTACGCCGCCTTCACCCCGAATGACTTCGCTTATCAGAAATGATTTGTTGAGTGGATGGTAGAGACAGGTTGGGTGAAACTGGTTAAATTCCATATTAGCAACACGGCAGCCGGCCCGCCACGCCATCGCGATTCCATCACCAGTTGAACCATCAGGATTGGTTGTATATAGATAGACTTTGCTAGCTCCGCCGGTAGCGAGAACAGTATATTTCGATTGAAAAACTTCTACATGGCCGGTATTACTATTTAAGACATAAGCTCCGGCGCATAGATTTGGATATTTTCCTATTTTACTTGCGTTTATTAGATCAACAGCTGTTCTGTCATATAGAACCTCAATATTGGGATGATCTAATGCTCTTTCAGTAAGTCGCTCGTTTATGGCTCGGCCAGTAGAATCAGCAACGTGCAAGATTCTGCGAAAAGAGTGGCCGCCTTCTTGGGTTAGATGGAAGTTGTCTTCTGTCTGATCAAATTGTACTCCCCAATCCATCAATTTCCTGATCATATCAGGAGCCTTCGAAACTGTTTTGGTTACGACGTTTTCATCACAAAGACCAGCGCCCGCTGTGATGGTATCTTCAGCATGCGATTTTATGCTGTCATCTGGGTTTACAACGGCAGCAACTCCTCCTTGCGCCCAGTGGCTAGAGCTGCTTTCCAGTCCGCCTTTGCATAGTACGGTTACTCTGCATTTTTCAGCAAGATTGAGGGAAGCAGCTAAGCCTGCAGCTCCGCCGCCTATGATAAGTACATCGGTTGAAAATCTTTGGCTCATTTAAATATGTTTATTTTCTCGAGTTGGGCTTTATTATAAACACTTGAGGATTGGGTTCAGCTTACGTTAATTTATCAGCAATATCATGTTAAACAAATCAGCCAGTAATGGAGTGTTATATTTCTTATGAGAAAGTCGTTTCTATCCGCTACGTTCTTCCTTTATTTTTGTCTTCCACCAGTCAGTCTGTTCGCTCAGACATCTTTCCCAGATTTTAGCGATTTAGTGAAAAAAAACTCTCCTGCGGTTGTTAATATCAGTACGGTCGGAAAAAAATCTGAAGGCAAAAGAAATCAGTCTTCTCGCGATGATGACATCAATCAGTTTTTTGAACGTTTCTTCGGACCTAATGATAGACGGAGAAACCCAGCACCAAAGAGGTCCCTCGGTTCGGGTTTTATTATATCTTCTGATGGATATTTATTGACTAATAATCATGTTGTTGCTGATGCTGAAACGATTATTGTGCGATTTAGTGATCGACGAGAGCTTAATGCGAAGCTTGTGGGTGCGGATGTAAGATCAGATCTCGCACTGCTGAAGGTAGAAGCAACAGATCTTCCTAGCGTTTTGCTTGGCAGTTCCACTGAACTTGAAGTGGGAGACTGGGTGTTAGCTATAGGATCACCATTTGGATTTGATTATTCAGTTACGGCTGGAATCGTAAGTGCGAAAGGGAGAAGTGTCCCAAATCGGCAAAATGAAAACTATGTTCCTTTTATCCAGACAGACGTGGCTATTAATCCTGGAAATTCTGGAGGTCCATTATTCAATCTTGATGGTGAAGTGGTGGGGATAAACTCCCAAATATACAGTAATTCTGGTGGGTATATGGGTGTTTCATTTGCTATTCCAATAGATGTAGCTATGGAGGTTGTAGGGCAGCTGAAGACCTCGGGTTCAGTCTCGAGGGGTTGGCTGGGAGTTCGTATTCAAGAAGTTAATCGTGATTTAGCTGAAAGTTTTAGCTTGGATCGTCCGCACGGCGCTTTAGTTGTTGATGTGCTACCAAACAGCCCTGCAGAATTAGGAGGCATACTGGCAGGAGATGTAATTACGGGATTTGACGGTCAGTCGATTGATTTCGCCCACGAGTTACCTCATTTGGTGGGGAGAGCACTGGCCGAAGATAAGGTGGTTCTCACTATTGTGCGCGACGGAAATCAAACTACCCTTAAGATGCGATTAGGAGAGCTTCCTAATACTGGTGCAGAAAAGTTGGTTCCGGAAGTTGAGGAGATAGAGTCGAGTAGAATAGGACTTAGAGTTGAGCCCATAGACGAAAGAGTTAGAAATCGATTCAATATAAATGGGGGAGTAAGAGTTTTGAGTTCCGTCGGCGCCGCAGCCGATGCGGGATTGAAGCCTGGAGATATTATTTCGACAATTAATCACATAGATATTACTGATATGGAATCCTTTCAGGTGGCTGTAGATGGACTTCCTTATGGAAAATCTGTTCCGATTTTAATCATCAGAGCTCAGGGCAGAAAATATATTGCTTTAAAGGTCCCTGAATAGCTAACTGGTTCGGGAGGATATAAATTTCCCTTGTGTATTTGTTAACATGTCAGGCTATATGCGAGATATTAACAATATTCGAAATTTTTCTATCATTGCTCATATTGATCATGGGAAGTCGACTCTAGCTGATAGGCTTATACAGCTGTGCGGTGGTTTATCAGAGCGAGAGATGGAATCACAGGTATTAGACTCGATGGAGTTGGAGCGTGAGCGTGGTATTACCATTAAAGCGCAAAGCGTGACCCTCTTTTATACTGATACCAATGGCATTGAGTATCAACTGAATTTTATAGATACACCTGGGCATGTTGACTTTAGTTATGAGGTTTCTAGATCTCTTGCAGCATGTGAGGGGGCTTTGCTTGTTGTTGATGCAGCTCAAGGTGTCGAGGCACAGTCGGTTGCCAACTGTTATACTGCTATAGATCAGGGATTAGAAGTTATTCCCGTTCTTAATAAGATTGATCTTCCTCAATCGGAACCAGATCGTGTGGCCAGAGATATTGAGGATATTATCGGTCTGCCCACCGATGATATTTTATGTGTAAGCGCCAAAACAGGCGCTGGCATTGATGATCTCCTCGAGCGCTTGATTTCAAAAGTTCCGCCACCATCTGGATCTAGGTCTGATCCTTTGCAGGCTTTAATTATTGACTCATGGTTTGATAATTATTTAGGTATAGTTAGTTTGGTTCGTGTGGTTTCAGGTCGAATAGAGAAAGGCGATAGAATTTTAGCTAAATCCGTAGGTAAAATTCATGTTGTAGATGAGGTTGGCCGATTTACGCCCAAGAGAGCAGCTCAAGATGGAATAAACGCTGGTGAGGTTGGGTATGTTGTCGCAGGTATAAAAGACATAAAGGGGGCTCCCGTTGGAGATACTATTGTTTGCAATACACATTCAAACGTGCCCCAGCTACCAGGTTTCAACCAGGTAAAGCCACAGGTATATGCTGGCTTATTCCCAGTAAACTCTGATGACTTTGAGGGTTTTCGAGAGGCTCTTCAAAAATTAACTCTTAATGATGCCTCTCTTTTTTTTGAACCGGAATCTTCTGATGCATTGGGCTTTGGTTTTAGATGTGGATTTTTAGGAATGCTCCACATGGAGATAATTCAAGAGCGTCTAGAGCGCGAGTATGGTTTGGATCTCATTACATCAGCTCCTACAGTTGTTTACGAGATCGAAAATGCAAACGGAGATATTGAGTTGATAGATAATCCATCAAGGATCAGCTTGGGTTTTCGCGAGATGAGAGAGCCCATTGCTGAGGTGCAGATTTTGGTTCCCCAAGAGTATGTTGGAAATGTGATGAAATTGTGTGTTGATCGTCGTGGTGTTCAGAAGAATATGCAATTTACCAGTGGTCAGGTATCAATGAATTGGGAAATGCCAATGGGCGAGGTTGTTATGGATTTTTTCGATAAGTTAAAGTCCGTTAGTAGAGGTTTTGCGTCTTTAGATTATGGCTTTGTCCGATTTGAACCTGCTGATCTAGTGAAACTTGATATTCTTATAAATGGAGAAAAAGTTGATGCTTTATCAGTAATTACTCATAGAACTAATTCTCAGTCAAGAGGGCGGTTATTAGCAGAGAAAATGAGAGAATTAATTCCCCGCCAAATGTTCGATGTAGCTATTCAAGCAGCTATAGGTGGCCAAATAATAGCTAGGCAAACTGTAAAGGCCCTCAGGAAAAATGTTACCGCGAAATGTTATGGTGGAGATGTCACCAGGAAGAAAAAACTACTGGAAAAACAAAAAGCGGGCAAAAAGCGAATGAAACAAGTTGGGCGGGTAGAGATTCCTCAAGAGGCTTTTTTAGTGGCATTAAGGATAGATAACTAATGGATGTAGATTTTCCATTTGTGCTTTCAGTGGCAGTTTTGATTACTGGTGCTTTCTGGGCTTGCGAGCTTGCTGTATTGAGACCTCAAAGATTAAAAAATGTTACGATGCTAAAATCTAAGGGTTCGTCTGAAGCTAACATTCAAAAGGCCCTTCGCGAGCCTACTGTCATTGAGTACGCAAAATCTTTTTTTCCTGTTCTTTTGCTTGTTTTGGTTCTGCGTAGCTTTGTTGCTGAGCCATACCAGATTCCCTCAGAATCAATGGTGCCAACATTTGAGGTAGGGGATTTTATTTTAGTCAATAAATACCAGTATGGTCTAAGGCTGCCAGTTCTTGGAAGTAAAATAATTGAGATGGGGGAACCGGAGAGAGGCGACATAATGGTATTCGTGCCCCCACATGATCCTAGATATTTCATAAAGCGAGTTATTGGTTTGCCTGGTGATTCGATAAGGTATGAGAATAAAGCCCTATATATAAATGGAGTGAGAGCTTCCTATGAATTAGTAGATCAGTTTGAGGAACTCATAAACTATTCTGTTGAGATACCAGTTAAAGTGTATAAAGAGAAAATTGGAGATCGAAGTTACTCTACTTATAGATATCAGTTCATTGAGAAGCCGGGTCTGTGGGTCGTTCCTGAGGGACACTACTTCGTCATGGGGGACAATCGTGGGAAGAGCGAGGATAGCCGTGCTTGGCGAACGGATGCTGGGCCTACGCCGTTTGTCCCAGACGAAAATGTGGTGGGTAAGGCAATTGCGATATGGATGCATAAAAAGCCAGGCCTGGAAATGCCAACATTCAGAAGGAATGCTTGGCTGAATAACGAGTACCAGGGATAAATGGAGATGCCGTTTGTTCAGAATAAGGATTACTCGTCTTTAGAACGCAAAATTGGATACAGTTTTCAGAATGGGGAATTGCTAGCAATGGCGTTGACTCACAGAAGTGCGGGCAGTCCCAATAACGAACGACTAGAGTATTTGGGTGATGCTGTCTTAGGTTTGATCATTGCTGATGAACTGTATGGGAGCGGATATGGTGAAGCTCAGATGAGTCTTATAAGAGCAACTTTGGTAAAGCAAGATACTTTGGCAGACTTGGCTCGAGAGATAGCCTTAGGCGATTATTTAAACCTTGGCGTTGGAGCTCGCAATGATGGTGGAACTGATCGTTCTTCTATACTGGCAGATTCCTTAGAGGCTTTGATAGGTGCGATTCATCTTGATGGTGGGATAACAGTTGCCGGTGAGTTTGTCAGGGATATTTTTTCAAGTCGAATGAGCGGGGAATTTGAGAAATCACTTAAAGATTCGAAAACAATACTGCAAGAGCGCGTCCAGGCTCTAGGGCTAGCTTTGCCTAAATATGGAGTTGTTGAGGTGTATGGCCCAGCGCATCAGAGAGAATTTAAGGTTCGTTGCGAGATTTTAGAATTAGGTTTATCTGCGGATGCGGTTGGCAATAGTAGAAAAAGAGCGGAGCAGGCAGCGGCTACTGATCTGCTTCCCAGAATAGAAAATAGTGAATAGTTCAGATTATCGTTGTGGATATTCGGCCATAGTAGGTCGGCCCAATGTCGGCAAGTCTACGCTGTTGAACTATTTGCTTGGACAGAAAATCGCCATTACCTCGCGGAAGCCGCAGACGACCCGGAAGATTCTTTTGGGAGTCGATACCCAGGATAAATACCAGGCTATTTATATTGATACCCCTGGGATACATGAGTTTTCTGGAAGCGAAATGAACAGATATATGGTTCGTTCAGCGGTATCTGTTCTATATGACGTTGACGCGATTATCATGATTGTTGATCGTGGGTTTTGGACAAAAGAGGATGATTTGGTCTTAAACCACGTTAGGTCGTTTAAAGGAGCTAGATTCGTTGCAATAAACAAGATTGATCTATTAGATAAGAAAAACTCGCTACTTCCTATAATGGATCGCCTGGATCAGGTTGGTTGTTTCGATGGTATTTTCCCTATATCCGCTCTTAATGCAGAGGGTTTAGCTCCGTTGCGGCAGGCAGTTATGAGTACGCTGCCTATTCAACATCATTTATTTCCACCAGATCATATTACAGATCAGCCTGAGAGATTTTTGGTTTCAGAGATAATAAGAGAAAAAGTTGTCAGGAACTTTGGGGATGAAGTGCCGTACAAAACAGGCGTTGTTATAGAGCATTATAAGAGCCGAGAAGGAGTGCTTGATATTGCTGCGGACATTATTGTTGAGCGATCAGGGCAGAAGCGAATTTTGATAGGAAAAGGCGGCGAAGGGCTAAAACGGGTTGGAATTGAGGCTCGTGGGGACATAGAGAGGCTTACTGGAACAAAAGTAATGCTTAGGCTATGGGTTAAAGTAAAACGGAGTTGGACAAATAGAACAGCTGCTCTAAGGCATATGGGCTATGAGTAGGATAGTCGGAGAGGAGGGTATTATCCTTCATGCACGGCCATATAGAGAGACTAGCCGTCTTCTTAGGGTCATGACGAAAAATTATGGTTTGGTAAGTGCAGTAGCAAAAGGCGTTCGAGGCAGGAAGAAAAGCAGCATTGTAGAGCCATTTAATAGCTACTTTTTAGGGTGGAGTGGGTCAGGTTCCTTAGTGACCATGAATTCAATTGAAACGGTAAAAACGCGAGCAATGAAGGGTGGGCAGATTACGTTAGCTTTTTATTTGGGCGAATTGCTTGTCCGGTTGTTGCCGCATCGGGAGCCAATGCCCGCGATATTCGTTGGTCTCGATTGGGCCTTAACACATTTAACTCAGGAAACTCAGCAGACCGAAATAGTTTTGAGGAGTTTTGAAAAAATGTTGTTAGAAGAGTTAGGGTATTTTGTCGATTTCTCATTTGAGCATTTGACAGATCAGAAGATAGATCCAGAGTTGTTTTACGTTCTTATGGAGAATCATGGTTTCGTAAATTCAGATGATTCTTCAGGTTTTCTAGGTAAAGATCTTTTGAATATCTCAGAGAACAACTTTTTTGATAAGAGTTCACTAAGGTCAGCAAAAAAGATATTTAGGGTGCTTCTGTCTTACCAATTAGGTGATAAGCCTCTAGTCAGCAGAAGCTTGCTTAAAGGACCGAAGACTGATGACTAGAAAAAGGAATACTCCTATAGAAGTAACGATTCAATCTGTAGATCCAGCAGGGGCGGGAGTAGCAGATCATGAGGGAAGGACGGTATTTGTTCGGGGTGCACTTCCTGGGGAAAGAGTGAATGCGCTAGTGAGAAAACGTTATAGAGGCAATTGGTATTCAGAGCTGAGGACCATAACTAACCCATCTGATATCAGAGCTTGCCCACCTTGTGCACATTATAAGTTATGTGGGGCCTGCAGTTATCAGCATGTTAAGTATGCGGATCAAATACTTCTCAAACAACATAGGTTGATTAATGAGTTGCATAGCAAGGGGGTTCGGCCAAAGAAGATAAGAGAGCCGAAATTTTCAAATAAGTTGAAGTACCGTCGAAAAGCTAGGTTAGGTGTTCGTGCTTTAGACGAGGAAACGTTTGTTGGCTTTAGGGAGGCATTCGGCAGAAAAATAACAAGGATGCAATCCTGTGAAACCTTAGACCATCGGATATCAGATCTTTTGCCTCAGCTTCACAGTATGATTTCAGGTTTAGATTTGAGAGCGCGAATTCCGCAAGTAGAGATAGTGGCTGGTGATAATGTGATAGCTTTAATTGTCAGGCATTTAGAGCCGTTTGACAGTGCTGATCTTTTAAAATTAAAAAGGTTCGCGCAACAAAGTCGATTATGGTTATATCTCCAGGCTGGTGGTTACGATGAACTTTGCTTGGTTAATAGCGACGCTGATTTGCCCCCGCTAGGTTATTCCTTGGAGGAGTTTGGAGTATGGTTGGGGTTTTCTGTTACTGACTTCATACAGGCGAATGGTAGTTTGAATAAAAGCTTAGTTTCTGATGTCGTTAAGTTAGTCCCTTTAGAAAAGGACTCCTATGTAGTCGATATGTTTTGTGGGGTTGGTAATTTTACGATCCCCTTAGCGAGAGCCGGGCACAGGGTGTTGGGACTGGAGTTAAATAGCGATACTGTCGCTAGAGCTTATACAAATAGTTTGTTAAATAGGGTTGAAGACCGCTGCAAGTTTCAGCAAATTGATCTTTATGGAAGCGAACAAGTAAACAGTAAGGAAGCGAAGGTTTTGTTGCTCGATCCCCCGAGAAGTGGAGCGGAGAACATTCTTTCCAGTTGGGTTTCCTCTCCAGATTTGCAGCTGATAATTTATGTTTCCTGCAATCCTGTTTCTTTTGCTAGGGACGCAGCCCTGATGGAAGAAGGTGGGTTCTCACTAAAAGAGGTGGGAATATACGACATGTTTCCGCAAACCTCTCATATCGAAACTCTAGGAGTTTTTGTCCGGAAAGCTAATGGTTAAATCGAGAGAAGATATTCCTAAACTTGAGGATGGAAGTCTGGATATAGAGAGTTGGATTCCTTTGCTTAATATCAGACAGGATAATTTAGTGACCTCAGAGATTCGCTTGGTTGCTGATTTTGTATCTGCGATACCTGTTCATGGAAATAGTTACTTATCAAGTGGGGCTGAGCTTTCAGACCTATTAGTGAATCTTGGGATGGATAAAACTGTAATAATAGCGGCTTTACTGTATCGCCCCTTGCGAGCCGAGGCTATCAACGCTCGTGCGGCACTTGCATCCTTGAGTAAGGTAGGCGTAGCTGATGCTATTAATTTGGTTGAATCAGTTATTAGTATGGGTACCGTGAGTTTGTTAGAGATGACGAATACGAGGATGCAGACTATAGAAGCACGAGATCAGGTAGATAATGTTAGAAAAATGTTTGTCTCCTTGCTAGATGACCCGCGGGTCGCAGTTTTAAAGTTAGCAGAGCGAATTATTGCACTCCGATTGGCTAAAGATGCATCTGAGGTTCGCAGAAAACGTATTGCTAAAGAGGCCTATCTAGTCTTTGCTCCCTTGGCAGAACGTTTAGGTATCTGGCAGTTAAAATGGGAACTTGAAGATTTGTCTCTTCGATATTTAGAGCCCGATATATATATGGGGATCGCTAGACAGCTAGATCTGCGAAGAACAGAGAGAGAGCGAGAAATCGATGAGATTGTTGCGTTGCTACTAAAGGCGTTAGAGGATCGAGGTATTAAAGCGAACGTACTAGGGCGCGCTAAAAATATTTTTAGTATCTATCAGAAAATGAAAGCAAAACGGATAGGTGTTGACGAGGTATACGACATTAGAGCTGTTAGAGTACTTGTAGGCAGTGTTTCAGATTGCTATTCCTCATTAGGGGTAATACATACCCTATGGCATCATATACCTAGTGAGTTTGATGATTATTTAGCTAACCCAAAAGAGAATGGTTATCGCTCCATACATACTGCTGTAATTGGTCCAACAGGTGAGCCACTTGAGGTGCAAATTCGCACATTTGATATGGATGAAGAAGCTGAATTGGGTGTTTGTGCCCATTGGAGTTATAAGGCTGAAGGTGAGGAAGATCAATTTTATACGGAGAAAATGAATTGGTTTAGGCAGTTCGTGGATATGTCAGAAGAAACATTTGCCGGTTCATTTCTTCAAACAATGCGCAGTCAGTTTTCCAGATACGATAAAGATGAAAGAATTTTTATTTACACGCCTCAGGGTCATGTAATCGATCTTACGGTAGGAGCTACCCCAGTAGATTTTGCTTATCGAGTCCATACGGAAGTAGGGCATAGATGCATAGGGGCTAGAATTGATGGAAGACCGGTGCGGTTAAATTCCGCACTTAAAACCGGACAACGTGTGGAGATTTTAACTAGTAAATTTGAGTGTCCTGAGCGAACTTGGCTTGATTCACGGCTTGGTTTCGTAAAAACAAATCGTGCGAGAGAAAAAATTCAGTCCTGGTTTCGAAATAGGCCGAATTATGAGAACCGAGCTTTTGCAGTAACTATGTTATCCGATATGTTCGGCCGTGTTTACATGGAGTATCCAGATGAAAGAAGAATGGAGATTGTCTCTGAATCCTTGGGGTATTTGTCAGTGGACGAGTTAATGTCCGCTTTGGCTATAGGAGATTGTCACGTTCCAGATATTTTTGATGGGCTGGATGGCTCTTCAAATAGAGTTTCAGGTGGTGTTTTTAGTACAAGTTATCCTGTCAAAGATAAATCGTTTACTATTCTAATCAATGCGAGCGATCGGGACGACCTTCTTCGAGATCTTACGATTCTGTTGAGTGAGAGCGGGGTTTCTATAACCTCTGTTTCTAGCAGATTAGAAGAGGACTCAATTAAGGCGTCTATTTTTTTAGAGGTTCGCTTGTCAGGTTGGCAGGAATTAATTCTCATCATAGAAGGTTTAAGTCATGTTCCCGATGTTAATGACGTTAGGCTTTCTGTTGATGATCGGCAGGTATTAGGGAGATGGTGATATGAAGATTATTATTTTAGGCCCCCCAGGAGCTGGTAAAGGTACTCAGGCCCAGTTCATTAGTGAGAAATTTTTGATACCGCAAATTTCTACTGGTGATATGTTAAGGTCCGCCATCAAAGCTGATACTGAACTAGGTCGCCAAGTGAAAGACATAATAGATTCTGGAGAGTTGGTTTCCGATGATGTTATTGTACGCTTAGTTGAGGAAAGAATTTCTCAGGAAGATTGCATGAGGGGATTTCTATTAGATGGTTTTCCTCGCACTGTTGCGCAAGCGGTTGCTGTTTCGGAAAGAGATGTTTCCATTGATTGTGTTATAGAAATTAGTGTGCCTGATGAGGAGATTGTAGGCAGATTAGGAGGCCGTCGAGTGCACTTAGATTCAGGTAGAGTTTATCATATAGCTTTTAACCCCCCTAAGATTGAGGGACGTGACGATGTAACAGGGGAATCGTTAATTCAAAGGGAGGATGATAAGGAGCAGACGGTTCGTGAACGACTGAGGGTTTATCACGAACAAACTTTTCCAGTCGCTAAGTATTATAAGGATCAACATCAGGAGAACTTAGTCAGATATATAGTGATTAATGGAGACGATAAACTTGAAAATATCAAGAAAAAAATATTGCACGAGCTGCAAACTAAGTGATGATTTTTATAACGCGTTTACATATTATTCACTCCGGGATAGGCAAATCGATTTGGTTTATAGCTGTTTTTGGGCAGATAGTATTTAGATTATCTTTGAATGAAGCATCTTAGCCACAGAGAGATTGCAATAATAAAAACCTGAAATAAAGAACCGCTGAGGAGAGTTTTATGCCTGCTAAGAAGAAGGCACCTGCTAAGAAGAAGGCTCCTGCCAAGAAGAAGGCACCTGCCAAGAGAAAGGCCCCTGCTAAGAAGAAGGCACCTGCTAAGAAGAAAGCACCTGCTAAGAAGAAAGCACCTGCTAAGAAGAAAGCACCTGCTAAGAAGAAAGCACCTGCTAAGAAGAAGGCAC
>MDTE01031934.1_pt1 | contig 63074 bp, 56 predicted proteins | sample 811231 | NCBI WGS metagenome assembly MDTE01 (sample SAMN05326651, study PRJNA326480) | marine metagenome | isolation source: seawater | place: Indian Ocean: Red Sea | collected 2010
TCCATGTGGCTCACGCCCAAACGTCATTTGGTGGTTGAATGCCAGATCTCGTGGTGAGTTCGATTCTCCAGCCACTGCAATTTCAATGGCTTGTTGAATCTTAGCTGGATCAAACCCGGCTTCCTCAGGGCTCTTTCGCTCCCAATCAAGATTTTGACCAGGCCAGTAGGTTTGTGCAGACGCTAAATCCGTGGCGAGCAGCAATGCAGCGAGTGTTAGCAGAACCCGCGGGGTTGTGGATGTGTGTCGAGACATGTAGGACCTCTAGTTTAATCAGCGAAAGAGATTTTTAACTAATTAGCCTTCGTAAAGGGTAGGGGGTCACAGCGGTGCGCGCTACGCCCTCCCATCGCCAACAATTTCCATCTATCTTGGCAGATATCCCTACCGACTTGCCTTGTCTGAAATAATTGCTAGACACCTTCGATTGTCGCCCATGAGCATATGAGTGTCACATCCGGCTCCAGCATACCTCATCTGATCCATGCCTTAGCCTCGGAAGCTGACCGTAACGCGATTGCACGAAAACTTATTGTAGTTCCTACGTTTGGAATGGGTCGTGAGTTATTGCGCCGCCTATCTCTAGAGCGCATGGGTTGGGCAGGCTTTGAGATCACGACCCCACGTACTCTGGCGCTTCAACTGGCGCGGCTAGGCCTGGATCGCAAATCCTTGAAGACCCTGGATGCATTTGAGCAACAATCTATCCTCGATGAGGCCCTCGATCTTTGTATTTCTTCGGGAGATGGTGAGCTAGAAAATCTCAGTGAAGGAGTGGGTCTCCGTGAGAAGGTCTACGGAGCTATATCAGCGCTCCGTATGGCGGGCATCGAAGTCAGCGCCTTAGAGTCAGCTCGACTCAAGACTCTTTCGAAGCGCTTATTCTTGTTACGGATGCTCAAGCACTACGAAAGGTTGCTCTACGAGCGTCGGCAAGCTGATAGCGCACTGATTTTTCAGCTTGCGTTAGACGCGTTGGAGACAGAGGGAAACCAGTTACCGTCACTACTGGGTGCGGATAGGCTGGTCCTTACGCCTGGATTAACAACGAGAGGGCTTACTGGTCAGCTATTAGCTGGCCTACAGACCCGAGGCGCTTCAGTTCTCGAGACCGATCCCGTAGTGGGTATCGATATCCCTGACGGAATTCTCTGGAATCGCCATACCGAGCCGGAATGGCATTCATATCTACACGCACCCGCTGCTTTGCCTGCTGATATTACCGGTCCAGAAGTGGAGATATTTCGGGCCGCTTCGATTACCGATGAGCTCAGGGAAGTTCTGCGAAGAATCGTGGAACGTGGACTACGTTGGGATGAAGTGGAGATCATCGCTACTGAGCCCGCTAAGTATGGGTCTGCCCTCCACTCCGTTTCGACTCAACTTGGGATCCCGGTCACTTATGCCGTGGGTTTGCCGATCGAAAGGACCCGCACGGGTCGTGTTGTAAAAGCATATCTGGATTGGATTGAAGAGGGTTTTCCAGCGGACCTGATACGGCGCCTTCTCGAAGCTGGTGACCTGCGGCCAAGAGAAGCTCAGGATGGTCCCTCGGCATTGGATCTTGCTCGTCGTTTTCGCTCCCTACGAATCGGTTGGGGTCGCGAGCGATATTTTACCCAGATCCGTTCAGCAATCGATGGTATAGAGTGGCTGAGGCCGAGAAGATTAGAGCCTGAGCAGGACTTTGAGCAGCGTTGTAAGAAGACACGAAACGAGTTAGAGGCCCTGCGCGGAATCCTTTTTCCACCGCTAAAAGCTACACCGAGAGTACCTGATCGTTTTGGCCAAGATGGAAGGCCGGTCTCTCCTGCGGAGCTTGCACAGGGGCTTCGCTCATTCTTGAGACGGGTCCCGATTGTTGAAGGACCAGATAGCAGTGCACACAAGGAGATCGATGAGTTCCTCGAGCGAATAGAGGCCACACTGCAGAGGCGGACAAACTTCCGGGCAGCGGTGACCATTCTCAGGCGCCGCCTCAAAGTCCATGTGCAAGCTTATGGGGTAGGGTTATCCGAAAGCTCTGCCGAGTCTAGGACTACGGCGTCTTCGGGCGGCCATCTCCATTTATCGGATCTTGAGCATGGGGGTGTCACTGGAAGGCGAGCTGTATTTTTCGTTGGTGCTGATACTGAGCATTTGCCCGGAAAGGTCACTCAGGACCCGGTACTGGTTGATGGAGACTGCCGCATATTGGGTGAGGGACTTCCTACTTCGACAGAATTGCTACGAGAGCGTGTATTCTCACTCGCTGCCCTGATCGCCCGTCTGAAGTGTGCTCACCTGACCATGAGCTATACGGCCTGGGACGCTGTTCAATCTCAAATCGTAGGTCCCTCGACGACCTTACTGCAGTTGCTTCGGCTCTCACAATCTGACGCCCATTTGACTTTCGAAGATCTAGGCCAGGCTTTGGGTGATATCATTTGCCGAGTCCCCAAATCTGCTCGCCCACTGTTGGACGTAGATGATATCTGGCTATCTGGACTAGGATCAGGTGAAGTGATGCAGCGCGGTGAACTGAGCGTTCTAGAAGCTTTCCCCGGATTGAATGCGGGAGTCACGAAGGAGCGCGAACGAGGTGGTGAGCCAGGGTACGTGCACGGTGCCATTGTCCCCAGACCGTCCACTCTGGATCCGAGGCGAAACGAGGACATCGTGCTATCCCCGAGTCGGCTTGAAGGTCTAGGGACATGTCCACTCAGGTATCTGCACTCGTCGGTGCTTCGCTTGATACCGCCGGATGATTACGAATTCAATCCGGACCGGTGGCTTGATCCTCGCAGAAAAGGACGACTACTCCACAAAGTTTTTGAACATACCCTATCTAAAGCGAGAGAAAGCAATCTGGCACATAGCGACAGTGCCTTTGAAGAACTCGCACTTGAAAGACTCCACTTCGAAGTGGAGAAGGCGAAAAAGGAAGTACCTGCGCCAGGAGAAGACGCCGTCGGTCGGGAAATCTCCAGCCTTGAGGATGACGTACGATCCTTTGTCAGAATGGTGAGGAAGGAGGGAGCACCGTGGGAGGAGCTTGAGTTTGGCTTTGGGATGGGTGGTGAGGCACCCGTGTCAATCGAAGTCGAAGGTGGTTCGATCCAGCTTCGGGGTATGATTGACCGGTTGGATTGTCCGGGCGGTGATTTGGAACTTGAGGGGATTCGGGTCATCGATTATAAGACTGGCCGTAATACTAAAGATTTCAGGCAAGGAACGCGTGTGTTCAACGGTGGTCGTCGTCTCCAGCTTGGCCTTTACACGCTTGCGGTTGAAGAGCGCCTTAGTCGACAGGTCGAGACTGGCGAGTACCACTATCCGACGCGTGGTGGCCAAAACCAGCTTTTTTCATTCCGAAGGGATCAGTTAGTAGAAGGTATTGGCTCGCTGGTGGGTCATATGCTTCAAGGAGTGGCGGAGGGGCGTTTCATTCCGACCAACGATAAAGAAGATTGCAGCTACTGCGACTACTCTGAAGTGTGCAGAGTCGAAAAATCTGACTACGGTGGTGTTACATCGTCGCCTCTCGCAGAGTGGTCGGAAAAATACTTGAAGGATACGGATCTCACGCCTCTCAAGAAGGTTCGCGAGTTCGAAGATGATGGCTAAGCCAGAGGCGGAATATCGCCTTCGAGGATTGTCTTAAGGGCAGTTGGGTCGAGATTTCCGCCAGATACAACCGCGACCACCTTGCCGTTCCCGGCCATTCCTGTAAGAGCCGCGGCAACTGAAGCGCCTCCAGCCCCTTCAGCTACCAGATGGGCGTGAGAGACCAGGACTTGGATGGCCTCGCAGATCTCTTTCACAGAGACGACGATAGACCCATCAAGCAGTGATGAAGCCATCGGCCACATCTCAGGAAGAACGCCCTTACCTCCGATTCCATCGATAAATGTTGGAGTCCTCTCTACCTCGACGGCTCCACCTGCTTCCAGAGAGGCCGCAAGCGGTGCCGCCGTTTCCACTTCTGCCGCAAACACTTGAATGTCCGAGCGCAATGCTTTCAGAGCTGAGGCTATACCACATGAGAGCCCCCCACCTCCGTAGGGCACGATGACAGCGTCCACGTCGGGAAGCTCTTCAATTACCTCAAGGGCGACAGTTCCATTGCCTGCGATTACAGCAGGGTCACTCACCGGGTGCACGAAGAAGCCTTCTTCAAGGGGGTGTCGGTGATCACGGATGACGGACCACCACTCATCGAACGGTACCGGTACGGCGGTGGCCCCTAATCGTGCAACGGCTGCGAGTTTAGTGTGTGGTGCGGTTTCTGGAACTATCACGCGACATGGAATGCCACGCTGCCGAGCATTAAAGGCGACTCCCTGTGCCATGTTTCCTGCACTGCCAGTGTAGACGCCTCGCTGCAATTCATTCTGATCTGCAAGCGCCATCGCGTTTGCCGCTCCTCTGATCTTGAAAGACCCAATCGGCTGTAGACATTCTGCTTTCAACCAAATCTCACACGGAGCATCCGGTATATTCAGTGGGAGTAACGGAGTGTTGACTGCAATTCCTTCAATCCGACTCCTGGCTTCCTCGATGGAGGTGAGCGGTATCGGAGCTATCGGATCCATAACTTCTCCTCACCGTTACGGTTCATCTAATCCGCACTCCTAGTCGAATAGGGAGTTCATGCTAACGACGACCACCAAAACTCTTCAACTGCAATAATAAGATGCCGTGGCGTTGAAGGCCCGAGGCGTATAGCCTCCTGTATGACTTTGCACCTAACAACTGAAGAGCGGGCGTTCCTCGTAGGCGATCATGGGGAGGCGGTCTCCCTAGCGATGCGAATTCTTGTCTCCGCAGCAGAACTGCTTGGTGCAAAAGCTCTTGTTCGCATTACCTCTGCACATATAGATGGCTGCCTCCACCATGGAGACGGAGGTGTCGAATTTGCGGAAAAATTGGTGGCCACTGGTGGGCGAGTTGCTGTCCCAACCACGCTGAATGTTGGTGCATTGGACCTTCTGCATCCAGATACAGTAAGGGCAGATCCATCGAAGCTTGCAATGGCGCGCAGACAGATGGATGCCTATGTCTCGATTGGTGCTGAGCCGACATTTACTTGTGCACCATACCAGGTCGGACACCAACCGGCGTTTGGTGAACAAGTGGCATGGGGAGAGTCTAATGCAATCGCGTTTGCTAACTCGGTGCTTGGAGCGCGCACTGAGCGATATGGGGATTTCCTTGACGCATGTTGTGCTCTGGCGGGACGAGCACCGTTACACGGCCTGCATATCGGACAGAACCGCCAGGCCACCGTTGTAGTTGATGCGACAAATGTGCCGGATGCACTGAAAGATCAGGACGTATTCTACCCGGTATTGGGGAGTTGGTTAGGGCTTGAGGTGGGCAGAGAGGTTTCGGTCATTATCGGCTTGCCGTCGACAGTCAGCAGGGATCAGCTCAAGGCACTAGGGGCTTCGGCTGCATCAACGGGCGCCGTGGCACTATTCCATGTTGCGGGAGTGACACCAGAGGCGCCAAATCTGGATGCAGTGGTGGGCGAGACCCAGTCGGTAGATCGAATTAAACTCACGGCTGATATGGTGAAAGGAGCCCTCAAACGGCTCTCAACTGCTGATACCGTAGAACGGATTGACGCAGTGGCGGTGGGTAGCCCCCATTTTTCGATTACAGAATTTGAGGCCTTACTTACCCTCGTGCGTGGTCGGCGTATGGCGGTTCCATTCTATGCCTGCACTGCTCGTGCTACCCTCCAGGAGCTTGAGGTGAGGGGTAACGACTTACTCCAACTCCAGGAGGCAGGCGTAGAGATCATTGCAGATACCTGCGTCGTCGTAACGCCAATATTGCGAGAGAGTGGGGGGGTCTTGATGACGAATTCGGGTAAGTTCGCTCATTACGCACCATCGAATACGGGCTACGAGGTTGTATACGGGAGTCTTGAGGACTGCGTTGAATCAGCCGTCATTGGTTTAGTGACTCGAACAGAGGCTATCTGGTCGTGGTAGAGGGGCGTGTGCTTATACCGGGTAACGCTGAAGGACGCTTTCTTAGACTTCAGGCCCCTATCAGCCTCTGGGGTGGTATTGACCCGGTGAGCGGGATAGTGATAGACCCGCGGCATCCCGACTATGGAGTAAGTATCGGGGGGGCTGTTCTAGCTATGCCTGGAGCGGTGGGGTCAAGTTCTTCAAGCGCTGTCATGCTTGAATTGCTCCGGGAAGGTAACGCACCCTCAGCAATACTCATGGCGAGTGCAGATGCGATTCTAGCTATTGGAATTCTTGTCAGCGTAGAGCTGGGGTACTCAACGTGCCCTGTGCTGGAAGTTGAACTGAGCGCACTCGATGGTACTCCTCAAGGAACATTACTCAGGGTAACCTCAGAGGGTCGAGTTATAAGGCTTTAGTCAAAGCCGCTTCTTCCTCCGTCCAGCTCTTCATAAGTCTTGGTAGACGGTGGGCGTTCTCGCTGCAGTCGCATTGCCACAGCTTCCGTCACGCGCATGACCCGGAGAAGGTTCTCACCTGCGAGCTTGGAGAGTTCTTGGTCCGTCCATCCTCTGCGTGCCAATTCCATGAACAGGGCAGGGAAGGTCGAAACATCTTCCAAGCCTTCCACATATGTGGGGATGCCGTCGAAGTCAGAGCCTATGCCGACATGATTGATGCCAGCTACGGCGCGGATGTGTTCTATATGGTCAGCCACGTCCGAGATGTTCGCGACGGAATCGTCGATACTGATATACGGTGGATAGAAGACCTGCATCACGACCCCACCATTCTCTGTGAGTCGCCTCAGGATAGAATCGGGAACATTGCGGGGATGGTCAGCAAGTGCCTGTGCCCCCGCATGCGAGAAAATAACCGGCGCTTCTGCCAGGTTGAGGGCATCACTCATAGTCGCCGGCGATGTATGAGCTAAATCGACGAGCATACCCATTCGGTTCATTTCCCTGACGACTTCCTCACCAAAAGGCGAGAGCCCATCATTGACAACTTCATCTGTACTGGAATCTGCCCAATCGGTATTAGAAAAGTGTGTCAGGCCCATATAGCGGACACCAGCGCGGTAGAATGTTCTTAGGGCACCAAGCGAGTTTTCAATAACATGTCCACCCTCTATACCCAGTAGCGAAGCAATTTTGCCAGCCCCAAAGACACGCTGGATGTCAGATGCGCTACCTGCAAACTCGAGTTCGTCCGGGTACGTCTCAAAGATCCGGTGAGCAATATCGATTTGTTCTAGCTGCTGCTTTGCTGGTGCCGGGTCCTCGACGTTCACGTGCACTGACCAAAACTGAGCACCAACTAGACCTTGGCGTAGCCTCGGAATGTCAGTATCCCCGCTGGTGGCCTGTCTCAAGTCATATAAGCCCACATCACCTGCAGGTGTTTGAATATCCCGGATCTGTCCCGGAAGGTCATTGTGCCCGTCGATAAGGGGTACCTGAGATAAGATCCGCTCGATTCGTTGTGTGAGGGTCTCCTGGGCGCTTGCCGGCATGAGATTGGGTGAGAGGACGATCAGGGATAGTACGAGGATTGGTACCTGCTTGAGCACGTGCATAGGATTGCCTCCTGGTGGTTGGGAAAAGTGATCTCCGTTCCGTGTCTGTGCCAGATTGGAAGGTATCAGTCACTTTCCCGGCGGTATCCAGGCACGCAGATTTGCGCGATGACTGACTCTGGTGAGAAAAAAGTCACGGAACTGGCGGACAGTTCTGCACGGTCCCGGATCAAAGAGGACCTCGAAACCAATCTTCTGGTCGAGGCTGGCGCGGGTTCGGGGAAGACCACGGCACTGATTGAGCGTATGGTAGCACTTGTCTCGGAAGGTAAGGCATTGGTGAACGAGATCGCGGCTGTCACGTTCACGAGGAAGGCTGCTAGCGAACTACGTGAACGTTTCCAGAAACACCTAGAGCGCTTGACTCGTGATAAAGGCTCGGACTCTGACGAAATCGTTCGGGAACGACTGGTTTTGGCACTCGATGATATTGATCAGGTCTTTATCGGGACGATCCATTCCTTCTGTGCAAGGCTGCTTCGCGAACATCCATTGGAAGTGGGCCTGGATCCAACATTCGAACAGATACCTGCCGACGAACGAGGCAGGTTCGAGAGTGATTTTTGGGACCAATATCTCGAGAGGCTGGTTCGCGAAGACGACCCGATCTTGAGTGAAATGAGTAACGTAAATCTCAATCCTTCTCATATACGTGATCTCTTCCGTGAAGTCGTGAAACATCCTGATGTGGTATTCCCACATGACACTATAGAGACCATACCAGAAGCCGAAATTGATGATCTTCGTGATGAGTTGGAAGATATCGTGAAAACAGGTTGGGAACTGATCTCTGAAAAAGAGCCAAAGATGGGGTGGGATTCTCTTCAGAAAGTCATTCGTCAGCTACACTACACCCACGAAATCTCCGGATGGGATGAGGATAGCACTTTATTAGACGCGCTCTCCAGGCTTTGTTCACCACCTAAGATCAAAATTGTCCAAAATAGATGGAAGGACGAAAATTGTGCTAAGGACTTTAGAGATCGAGTCCAAAAATTTGCTGATGAGAATGAACTAGCGAAACGGGGGGCAGAATTCCAAAATGCCCATCGTTATAAGCTTGCTATGCGGATTGCGATCCTAGGGGCTCAGGAATTCGCTGACTATCGCCGAAGGATCGGGCGGCTCGATTATCAGGACCTGCTGGGACTGTCAGCTGAGTTGCTGAGGAGGAGTATGGATGCCCGCTCCCAGCTCGGGGATAAGTATCGGAGGATCCTGGTCGATGAATTTCAGGATACAGATCCCCTACAGACGGAAATCCTTTTTCTTCTTGCTTCCGAACCCGCAGTTGATGGGGAAGCGGCAGAAGGCGACTGGCGACGGGATAACCCGCGACCCGGAGCGCTATTCTTAGTTGGTGATCCGAAACAAAGCATTTACCGCTTCCGGCGTGCTGATATCAGCCTCTACAGTTTCGTAAAGGATCGCTTTGCAGACTTCGGGTCAGTTCTGACACTCACCATGAATTTCCGGTCACGTCCACCAATTACCGATTTTGTTAATGATGTATTCGGCAAGGGTGGCTTGTTCCCGGAGGAAGGGAACGAAGAGCAGGCCCCGTTTCAGCCTCTGAATACCTGGGTGAGTGATTTGAGTTCAGCCGACGGAGTCCAGTCGTATAAACTAAGTCAGCAGGACGGTAATAATCGGAAGTTGATCGCCGAGGAGGATGCCGCCCGTCTGGCAACATGGATCAATAGTCGACTCAACACAGACGAGAGTGTACCGGGTGATTTCATGATCCTAACGCGGGACACAAAGCAACTCAGTGTCTATGCGCGTGAGTTCGAAAAATGGGGGCTCCCGGTTCAAGTCACTGGCGCCGGTGTCAGCGCGGAGAAAGAGTTGCAAGAGCTTCAAATGCTCCTCGAATGCATGATCGATCCGGGAAATCCGATCAAGGTTGTAGCGGTTTTGGTAGGACTGTTCTTCGGTATCGACTACGAGCAAATGCTACAACACAAAGAGGATAGAGGGCATTTCGATGTGATGGAGGTTCATTCCCTTGGCCATCCAATGGTGATCGAAGCTCTGAACAAGCTGAACAGTTGGTGGCGGGCGAGTGCCACATCACCGGCAGACATCTTTATATCAGAAGTGATTAGCGAGTTAGGGGTCCTGCCTTACGTAGCAGCGGGAGAATTGGGTGCGCTCAGAGCCGGCACCCTCGTGTACGCACTCGAAATTGTTCAGGCTACCACATTAGCTGGTGACGCCTCACTACCCGGTGTTTTGAGGGCACTGCGGTCAGCTTTTGCAGAGTCTCGGGTTGAGGCCCCACTCGAACCAGGGCGTTCAGGGGTGATTCGCCTGATGAACCTGCACCAGGCCAAGGGCCTCGAGGCTAAAGTGGTTGTTCTCGCAGATCCTGCTGGAGCCCGATCCCGGAAGCCAAAGCTCTATGTTCATCGGGAGGAAGATGGTACAGCTTCAGGTCATCTGAAGGTAATGCGTGGGTCTCAAACTTTAGCCACTGCTCCGGCCTGGGACGATCACGAAAAAACTGAAAAACGCTTTCAGGATGCGGAGGAAGTGAGGCTCCTCTATGTGGCAGTCACCAGAGCAAAGAGTGAACTCTGGGTTGCACGGTATCCCTATAATGAGCTGTCACCGTGGCTTAAGCTCGATCCGTTGCTGAAAAAGCTGGATCCTGAGGGTCGGCCCATGACCGCTGATAAGCCAGAGCCACGAGCGGAAACCTCTCTTAAGAAGGAGGTGATCGAGCGAGATGGTGAGGCAGCAGCTGATAGGCTAAGCGGGTCAGCCAAGCCTTCATTCGAGTATAGGTCTGTTACCCGAATTGTGGAGAAGGATGAAGAAGAGTTTGTGGCTACTGGGTCCGACGAAGATGGCGGAGAAGAGATTTTCCGGGGGTTTTCTTGGGGCAGCGTAGTTCACGGTGCCTTAGCGGCAGCAGCAGATGATCCTCCACCTGAGCTTCTTCAGACTACGTGCCGAGACCTTCTGCGAGAATATCAGCACCCGCTCGATGATCTAGGAGAGCCGATCGAGCTTACCGAACTCCTTCAAGCGGTAGAAGCCGTTCGTGCTTCGAAACTTTGGGCCCGAGCACAGGAAGCCGACAAAATGATGGTTGAGGTGCCATTTGCCCTGCAGTACGAAGGAATCCAAGCTGTCGGTGATTCTGAAAGTTCAAAGAGTAGGAAGAAGTCTGCATCAAGTTCTCTGACTGCTAGACAGATAGATATTTTTTCACATACAGAGAACCCTAAAGTGGGTGATGAACCCTCTAGCGAGGAGGAGGAAGCCCTACTACAGGTGATCGAAGGGGTGGTTGATCTAGCGTTCAAGGAAGACGGTGGTTGGGTGATTGCTGATTACAAGACGGACCTGGGCACAGATCCGGATTTTAGTTCTCGGCTTAAAGCTTATCGTCAGCAAGTCGACCTTTATGCAGATGCTTGGACCCGATTGACAGGGGATCCCGTAAAGGAGCGAATATTATTCTTTACAGCCCAAGATAGAGTGGAGTCTTGGTGAACTGAGAACCTACGGCGCGGTGCTATGTCCTTGGAGTTATTATGCTTCCTCAGACTTGAGGGTGGAATTACATGTGGCTGACCCATCAACGATGAAGACACACAACAAATGCTTTTCGGAGGACTGATGATGAAGGGGCTGAGGTTAAACGCAGGCCGAATGATGTTTTTGGTTGGGGTAATTATCAGCTTCAGTTCCAGCCCAGTGAGGTCGGACGCACAGGTTATACCCCGCACTCGGCTTGTTTTGTTAGGGACAGGAACGCCCAATGCGGATCCAGAGCGGTCAGGTCCCGCAACTGCAGTAGTGGTTGATGATCGTGCCTACCTCATTGATGCTGGCCCCGGCATTGTTCGCCGTGCCGCCTTAGCAGCACGTGAGAATGATATGCCGGCACTCTCAGCGTCAGGCCTGAACCATGTCTTCATTACCCACCTGCATTCCGATCATACTGTTGGTCTTCCAGATTTGCTGTACAGCCCTTGGGTGCTTGATCGTCTCGACCCCCTAAATGTTTTCGGGCCTCCAGGGATACAGCGGATGATGAGTGGCATAGCAGAAGCGTGGGCTGACGACATCTCTATCCGGATCGACGGGCTTGAGCCACGGGGTGCGAATCGTGATGGGTATAGACCGAATACTCATGAGATTGAGCCAGGACTTGTCTATGAAGACGAACTTGTCCGCGTGTATGCGATTTCAGTGAAACACGGATCTTGGCAGTATTCTTATGGCTACCGTTTTGAGGGACCTGATCGAACGATAGTGATTAGTGGTGACGCCGCGCCGAGTGAATCTCTGGTGGAGGCCTGTGATGGCTGTGATATCCTTCTACATGAGGTCTACAGTGCCGAGCGCTTTACTACACGACCGCCAGAATGGCAGGCTTACCATTCGCAGTTCCACACCTCGACGACTGAACTTGCTGATATCGCCAATCGCTCTAGACCAGGTATGCTGGTGCTTTATCACCACCTGTTTTGGGGTACGGACGATACGGGGCTCATGAACGAGATGCGTGCGGCCGGATATAATGGCCTGCTAGCTTCAGGGAAGGACATGGACGTGTATTAGGAAGGGTTCCATTAATAGCTAGGGGATCTCTTGATTACTTTCTTAAGCTATCCAACCCACTTCTGATTATCCCCAATGGACTGCTTTCTGAAATGAGTATTTTCCAGACAATTCATGAGCGTCGCTCTATCAAGGAATTTACGGCGCGAACCGTAACGCAAGAGGAGATAGAGCGATTACTTGAGGCCGTAGTTCAAGCTCCAAACCATCGGATGACCGAGCCGTGGAGATTTTATGTGCTTGGTCCCGAAGCTCGTTATGCCTACGGTGCTGCGCTGGGTAGACGGAAAGCGAAGAGAGTAGAAGATCCTGAGGCGGCGGAGGCTGTAATTCTCAAGGTCGCTAATGCGCATGAAGCGCTCCCCTGCATGATAGCGAGCACCTTAGTACTTGATGAAAACCCTGAAATCTGTGAGGAAGATTATGCTGCGGTATTTATGGGACTCCAGAACCTGTCCCTAGCCGCCCACCATATGGGGTTAGGGGCTCATATTAAGAGTGGTGCAGTTATGGAAGATCCGTTAGCGCGATCGGCAGTGGGTGTGGCTGATGGAGAGCGGATCATCGCAACGATCCACATCGGTGAGCCAGCGAGCGTGCCGGACCAGAAGTCTCGCAAATCAGCCGCAGATTTCACGATCTGGGTAGGCTAGGGCGATTACCTTCCCAGGATATACGATAGATTAATTCCTGTCTGTGAAAGAGATTGGGCCGCACACGATAAACGGAACAGGTGAATAGGGAGATACTGAGTGATGACAAGCAAGCTTCGACCAGCTGGGATATTGGCTTTTACGATGGGTTTGACAGCGATTACTACCTCTGCTCAAACCACATCGCCAAGAGAACATATGGATCTGGCCCGATCACTGTTGGAGCAACTCGTCGAGATTAATACGACGAACACCGAGCGCGGTAATAACACACTTGCAGCGCAGGCGATGGCTGAAGTGTTGCTAGAAGCTGGTTTTCCTGAGGAGGACGTTCATGTCCTCGTACCAGAAGATTCCCCCACTAAAGGAAATCTCGTTGCACGATACAGGGGCAGGGATAGTGGAGAGGAACCCATTCTGCTACTAGCACATATCGACGTTGTTGAAGCCCTACCCGAGGATTGGAGTCCAGATCTTAATCCGTTTGAATTCATCGAGCGTGATGGGTACTACTATGGGCGTGGTGTTACGGATGACAAAGATGAGGCGGCTATCTACACCGCAAATTTCATCCGAATGCGGCAGGAAGGCTTTGTGCCAGATCGTGACATAATAATGGCGCTGACTGCCGACGAAGAGGGTGGCCCCCGGAATGGCGTCGCCTACCTGTTGGAGGAGCATCGTGAGTTGGTTGACGCTGCTTTCGCTCTCAATGAGGGTGGTGGGGGCATGGAGCAGAATGGGAGAAAGATTTCAAACAATGTGCAAGCTGCTGAGAAAAAATTTCTCTCATTCTTTTTCACGGGCACAAACCCTGGCGGACACTCTTCTTTACCCGTACGCAAGAATGCGATTTATGATCTTGCTGGAGCGCTTCTAGCAGTTCAAGACTTCGATTTCCCCATTATGTTCAACGAAGTTACCGAAGCATTCTTTAGCCGATCTGCGGACCTCGTTGGGGGTGAAATGGGTGAGGCGATGCGGAGAATCGTATCCAATCCTGCAGATGCTCAGGCTGCTAGGGTCTTATCCTCAGAGACTGGTTATAGCTCAAGGCTGCGAACGACTTGTGTAGCAACCTTGCTTGAGGGCGGACACGCCCAGAATGCACTTCCGCAATTAGCTCAGGCGAATGTTAATTGTCGAATTTTTCCGAGTCATGATCCTGCAGATGTGCACGCGAAACTTCAAGAGTTAGCCACCCCCTTTGATGTGACTGTCGAGCCCAGAGGATCAGCGACAGAGAGTCCGGCTTCGCCTCTCACCCCAGAAGTTCTTGGCCCGATTGAACGAATTACGGAGCAAATGTGGCCAGGAGTGGAAGTCCTACCAGTCATGTCCACGGGGGCGACAGATGGGCTCTATTTGCGTAGAGAGGGAATACCTGTCTACGGTGTGAGTGGACTTTTCGGTGATATGGATGATGTCCGGGCTCATGGTCAAGATGAGCGGATCAGTATCCAGAATTTTTTCGAGGGACAGGAATTTCTTTACCGCCTCGTCAAAGCACTAACTGGAGGAGGGATAGCTTAAGATGCCTTCAGGAATACGGGTCTTACACGTTTTCGGCTTTTCGGAGTACGCTTCATCCTACCAGGAACTCATTAGAAAGGGCATTGTAGTTATCATATGATTGTCTTTCGGTGGGGAACTCCGATGCGTATCAATCGCGCCTTACTTGCCATTCTTATAGCAACTTCTTTGGCTAGCATTTCGACTCATGTCAATGCACAGACGGTCCTGGCACGGGTACTCGATGGTGAGGATTCCAGGCCGGTATTTGGAGCTCTAACGTACTTGGTAGATTCTGAGGGCACGGTATTAAAGAATGCCCTGACGGATCAGCTTGGGAGGGCACTGTTCGTCGGTCTCGAGGCAGGATCATTTAGGGTGCGCGTCGAGATGATCGGTAAGGCCACAGTGGAAACTGATCTCTTCCAGGTTGCTGCTGGAGCAACAGCTACGCAGGATGTGCGCCTTGAATCCAGTGCAATTGTCCTTGAGGGTTTGCAAGTTGAAGCGGAAGGCGGGCGTTGTAGAGTTCGGCCGTCACAGGGATTGGGGGTAGCGGACCTATGGGATGAAGCGCGAAAGGCTCTTAGTGCAGCGGCATTTACTGACAGAGAGGCCATTTACCTTTATCGCACAACGAGCTACACACGAGAGCTAGCCCTAGACGCCAAGACAATCCAGAGAGAAGAAGAGCGCACCGGGACGAAACTATTTGACAGCAAACCGGCAGAGGATCTAATTGAAAACGGGTTTGTCCAGAAGGATGGTGACGGGGAGCTCTACTTTGCTCCTGACGCAGACGTACTGCTGTCGGATCCCTTTCTTGATTCCCACTGCTTCCGATTCTCGGTTGGCAGGGGAGAAGCTGAGGGTTTGATCGGCCTTGGTTTTGAACCAGCAAGTGGCCGGAATCGTACGATAGATATCTCAGGGACACTGTGGCTTGATGGGCAGACTTTTGAGCTGCGTTGGCTTCAGTACAACTATGAGAACCTTGACCCGGACATCAACTCATCCGAAGTGGGTGGACGTGTCGACTTCCAAAGGCTTCCGAATGGCACTTGGATTGTTCCCGAATGGTGGATCCAGATGCCACGCGTCGGAGTTTCTTATGATGCTTCCGGTCGAGCGAGAATGCGTATCGTCGCTTACAGGCGCACAGGCGGTCGCGTAATGCAGGTGCGTGAGGCTGGTGCCACAGGTAGGACGATTGTCGAGGCTCAAACTGGGACCATACAGGGGGTGGTTTTGGACAGCCTGGGTATTGAACCACTTGCTGGAGCTCGGGTGGGGATGATTGGATCGAATCAGACGGTTTTCACAGATGTAAATGGGGAATTTGTGATACGAGGCCTCACTGGGGGCAGGTATCAGGTCAGCATCTCGCACCCGAGTGTAGAGGAAGTTGGATTTCGACCACCTCCTATCGTTGAAGAAGTAGTGGAAGGACAGGTGACCGCGGTTCAATTCCGGATGCCAGCAAAGTCTGATGTAGTTTTCGAGGCTTGTCGGGGTGAAAGTCAGGAGGATGGTTCTGCAGCTGTCCTCGGACAGGTTGTTGATCGGCGTGGTCGAGCACTTCCGGGCGCAACTGTCTCTCTCACCTGGGAGATTTTTAGGGAAACTTTGGGTGGGGTACCACAGCAGGCGGATGTGCTCGGACTCCAAGCGACGGCTGACGCTGATGGCTATTACCGGATTTGTGGAGTACCCGAGAATCAACTCCTCACGATTCGAGGTGGCTTTGAGGATACCGAGACAGCAGGCGATACGATTCGTATCAGAGATCAGAGTGGGGCTCGGGTCCATCGTATAGAGATTCGATCAAACGGTTGAATGTTGGATTCTAAAGTAGAGGCGCCCTGAAGCACGAGCACTCGTTACTGCAGTGGATTTCATACTAAGGTTTCCACTGAATAACGACTCCACGTCTAGCGTATGCGAAAGTGGCATCCGTACGTTCACGCTCATGACGAGTGGTAATCCATCGTCAGCATATCACCCTGAATGAACTCAAATTCCGTTCATGAGGTCGAATACCATGCGTAAGTCCTACCAGCGAGTCTTAACGGCAGTGATCCTATTAGTAGCGACACCATACTCCGTTATTGCACAAGAGAGCCGGATGTCTGCGGCAGAGCGCCTTGCTGCCTATCAGATGCATCGCTCAATGGTTGAGGAATCCTTCTTCAAGAACCTGCCTTGGCAGCATCTTGGCCCTACAAATATCAGTGGAAGGTCTACTGATATCGCGTTAACGGAGCCTCGAGGTGAGACTTACACGATTTATGTTGCTGGAGCTTCTGGGGGCGTCTGGAAAACGGAGAATGAAGGGGTTACTTGGACGTCGCTCTTCGACGAGCAATTGACTACCTCAATAGGGGATGTGGCGATTGCTCCATCAGATTCTGAGATAGTGTGGGTAGGTACCGGAGAGGCGAATATCTTCCGCAGCTCTCATGCGGGTGCTGGGATCTACAAGTCAACGGATGGGGGCAGCTCATGGCAGCATATGGGCCTGACTGAAACCCAGACTATTGGTCGTATCATCGTGCATCCGGAAAACCCAAATGTTGTTTGGGTTGCTGCCAGCGGTCACGAGTACCGTGATAATCCCGACCGAGGGGTATATAAAACAGTTGATGGTGGTCAGAACTGGAATAAAGTGCTCTTCATTGATGACATGACTGGCGCCATTGATCTTGTAATCCATCCACTTGATCCAAACACTCTGTATGCTGCTACCTGGCAACGCCGACGAGCCAAATTCAACGATCCTCGTAATGAACCTGCATTTACAGGTTCCGATGAGTATTTCACAGGTTCAGGGGTGTGGAAAAGCACTGATGGAGGGGAGAGTTGGCGGCAGATGAACGAAGGGTTGCCTAGCCCAAGATACCGAGGTCGAATCGGTATCGACATTGCCCTTTCACAGCCTGAGACGATATACGCGTTTGTAGACAACTACGAGATTTCACGTGAAGCCGAAGAAGGTGAAGCCGACGCGTACGGACGTCCGCGGGGCGGTGTGATTCGTGGGGCGACTGTTTTTCGATCAGATAATGGTGGTGGCTCGTGGCGCAGGACTAGCGAACATAATCAGTTCATGGAACGTCTTGGTGGCACATATGGTTGGGTCTTCGGTCAGATGAGGGTTGATCCAAACAACCCAGATAAGATTTACGTAATGGGTCTTGGGTTGAACGTATCTGAGGATAGTGGAAGAACGTTCCGGCAACTGACTGGAATGCACGCTGACCATCACGGTCTCTATATCGATCCGAACAATTCGGATTATCTAGTGAACTCAAATGATGGTGGTGCCTATGTGTCTTATGATGGCGGTGATAACTGGCGTTTCTTCGGTGAACTTCCGATGGTTCAGTTCTTCAATGTCAACTTCGATATGGGCGATCCCTTTCGAGTTTATGGCTCGGTTCAAGACCACGGTTCCTACACAGGTATTGTCGATCTCAATAACGGTAGGCATGAGATACCAACGGTAGAGTTTGATGGGGCGCCAGGTGGAGAAGGTAGTCATCATGCTATAGACCCTAGGGATACGAATATTGTGTATTCGGCAGGATTCTACGGCACGATCTCGCGAACGAATCGAGCGACCGGGGAGACCAGGCAAATCGTTCCTAGGCCACCTGAGGGTGAGTTCCCCTACAGAGGCCAGTGGCTTGCTCACTTCATTATTTCGCCCCACGATCCAAACACGATTTACCATGGTATGAACTATGTATTTCGTTCTACCAACCAAGGGGACGATTGGGAGCGTATTAGTCCTGACTTGACTCATAATAACCCGGATCGTCTAGGAGATATCCAGTTCCAGACGATCACAGCGCTCTCAGAGTCACCGATTACTGAGGGACTCCTCTATGCCGGTTCTGATGACGGCCGAGTTCATGTGACAAAAGATGGTGGTGAATCATGGATTGATATCTCGGGTGGTCTACATCCTGACCGGTTCACTTCAGAGGTTGTGGCGTCTGAGTACCATGAAAGTACCGTCTACGTCACACAGAACGGTCGCCGCAGTGATGATTTTGCTCCTTACGTTTGGAGGTCCACCGATTACGGAGATACTTGGGAGAGTATCGCCGATGGAATCCCCTTCGGACCTGTTAACATCATTCGGGAGGATCCCAAGAACCCGAACTTGCTTTATCTAGGTAATGATGTGGGTGTGTATGTATCGCTAGATAAGGGGAGCAGGTGGCATGCACTTCCTTATGGTCTTCCGAGTACTTTTGTGCATGATCTAGTGATTCATCCCCGGGATGACATCATGGTTGCTGCAACACATGGAAGGGGAATGTTTGCGTTTGACGTTAGGCAACTACAACAGCTGACCACTGAAATCGTTGCTACAGCATCGCATATGTTTGAGCCTGAAAATGGGGTTCTTGCGCTTGGTAATGGGAGAGGACGCTTTAATACTTCCGCCGCACAGAGCGCGTACGTTCATTATTGGCTTAATGAGCAAGCTGAAGTGAGTCTGGAGATTGAGGATAACCGCGGCCAGGTGGTCAATATCCTTGAAGCAAGTGGTGATCCAGGATTACATGCGGTGGAGTGGACGCTTGAACGTATGGGCTCTGATCAAGGTGGGAGCGGAGCTAGGTTCTCCGGGCGAAGCGATTTGGTTCAACCCGGTGAGTACACAGTGATTCTAAGCGTCAACGATGCCGAGCACCGCATGCCTCTCCGGGTCGCTCGCAGGCAGCCGTAACCGCTTGGTTCAGGTGACTAGTGGTCTCGAGAGACTTCTTGCTGGAGCAGGATCCCATCTAAAACCCCTGTCTCTTGGATTAATTATCCATCCTGCTTCGGTAACTAGGGATTTTCAACTTTCAGTTGATACTTTGTTACAAGAAGGATTCAGTATAAAGGCTCTTTTCGGCCCACAGCATGGTGCCAGGGGTGAGAAACAGGACAACATGATTGAGTCCGGGCACTATGCTGACCCTTACACAGGTCTGCCCGTACACTCGCTTTATAGCAACGTCCGCAAACCTACCCCAGAGATGCTTAGCGGGTTGGATGCCATTGTATTCGATCTTCAAGATGTAGGAGTTCGTGTTTACACATTCATTTGGACAATGTTATTAGCCATGGAGGCATGTGCTGAGATAGGTATCCGGTTCATTGTGCTGGATCGACCCAATCCAATAGGTGGAATCCAGAGAGAAGGCGCGGTGCTTCGCAAGGACTTCGAGTCCTTCGTGGGCTTACATCCTATTCCGCTGCGTCACGGGTTGACCTGTGGTGAGTTAGCGACCTGGATGAACGAAACCCGAGGTATAGGGTGCGAACTTGAAATAATCGAGTGCAGGGGTTGGCGTAGGTCCATGGGGTGGAGTGATACTGGATTACCGTGGGTGGCACCCAGCCCCAACCTACCGACGCCAGTCTCGTGTCTTGTGTATCCAGGTATGGTCCTCTTGGAGGGGACGAACCTCTCAGAAGGGAGAGGGACTACGAAGCCCTTCGAGTATTTCGGTGCACCTTATCTAAATATTGAATACCTATTGGATTTGTTAGGCCAAGAGCACTTAGACGGTGTAATGATTCGCCCCTGTCATTTTGAGCCCACCTTTCAGAAATATGCTGGGACTATGTGTGCAGGAGGACAGCTGCACGTTACTGATCCGGCAACATTTCAGCCTGTGCGAACTGCGGTAACAATCCTCAGAGCGGCCAGAGAGCTCGCTCCGCGAGAATTCAGTTGGTCTAGGGCACCTTACGAGTATGAAGAAAATTTGATGCCGATAGACCTGATTTGGGGGCACGATGGATTGCGGCATAGGATAGACGACGGTGCAACGGTGGATGAGGTCCTAGAGGGTGTTCAAGAAGATCTCGACACCTTTAAAGAGGATATCAGAGATTTCTTAATCTATCAGTGAATAGTTGGTGATTGCTTAATAATCAATGAGCAGGGGTGAGCCTAGGCACCAATTATCTACAGAGTCCGCTTCCATCGAATCGGGACTCAATCTGTAGTAAAAGGATCTCACCAGGATCGACCATGAATTCTCTCGTTACGCATCTTCCTCCTGTAACGAGATCTATCTCTATACGTAGGCGATCTGTAAATGCCCAGGGGATTTTAAGAGTCTGGTCGGAAAGGGCACTGACTTGGCCCAAACGGCGCCGTGCTCCACCGCTGACTGCATAAAGCCTAGCATCGTTGAAATTAAGGTTTCGAACCTGTAATTCGATGTCTTCAGGTGCGGGAGTACTTCGACCGGAGAATGGGTCACCCCCCACACCGGTTCCCCCTCCTCCTATGGGGCGGCCCATGGGGGTGCATGAAGTTAAGCAGAGCAGAATCGCAACTGCCCAAGCGCTACCGTTAAGTGTATTTATGATGTGTGCCGGGTCATAACGTTTCTCGAAATCCGGACTTAGATCTTTGATCTAAAAGTGATGGATCAAATCCCAAGCTCAAACTTCTGACAACATACTACGTGTATCTGGAATCCCAGGGAAATCACAAAGTTCCATGAGCTGCTTCAGATTGACCTTGAATTGGACAAGATGAATTGATTTTAGGGTGTTGGTTTAGGGCCTAAAATAGAGTTCGTGGCCGTAGCTGTCGGGGACCGTGTGAATGGTGCCAGTGATGCCGAATCAGTGTTACTAAAACTCGAGTTACTCAGGTGCTTAACCCGCGGGGCTATGACTCGCTTCGTCCATCAAATTTAACACTGTTTCGCTCGCGCTGTCGGGTGTCATGAATGACGTAACCGCATAGGCAAGAGTTGAAAGCAACATCGCTGGGAAAACCTCATGTACCACCCCGGAGCCTGGAATAAAATCCCAAGTCAGAAGTATTGTGATTCCCACACCAAATGAAGCCATAACAGCTGAACCACTTCCTCGTTTCCAATGAAGACCAAAGACAATGGCTGGAAAAAAACAAGCACCGTAGAGGCTGCCACTGAATGCTGTAAGCGCGACTATGCCACCAGGCGGATTTAGAGAAATCAGCATCGTGATAAAGGCGAATAGCGCTACCCAACCTTTCGTCCAAAACATTTGGTCCCTTTCACTTCGGCGAGGCTTGACCACGCTGACAATGTCCCGCTCTGTAGTCGATGCCAATACGAGCAGTACCGAGTCCAGTGACGACATTGCCGCCGCGACCATAGCGACTAATAAGAATGCTGCGGTGCCCTGTCCAAATACTTCATTCAGGAGATTCGGAATTACAAGGTCAGTGTCCCCAAGGCCATCAGGGAAGATTCGTCTTGCATAGAGTCCGATTGGAATCAAGAGTGAGAATACGAAACCGAATGTGATTGTGGAGACAAGCATGCCCGTCCGGATCGCCTTGTCCCCCTTTAGCGCAAAGAATCGAGCTAGTTGCCGCGGTTCGACCGCAAACTTGATGAGTCCCGCGAACATTGTACCGAGCAGTACAGGAACTGCGACACCACCTCCCCAATTAAAAAGTGCTTCTCCGCCAGGCTGGGAGCGTACCTCGGAGATTGCGCTTAGACCACCTGCCGCGCTTACTGTCCCAGTGAAGAGGAGGATAGCTGCGATGATCATCACTACGCCCTGCACTGAATCTGTCTTCACCACACTGATGAAGCCTCCGATCATCGTGTACAGCATAACAATAAAGAAAACAATTACGATTGAGACCTTATAAGGAATCTCAAGAAAAACTTCTAGTAGGTTGCCGATACCCTTAAAGACTGCTGTCATATAGAAGAACGAAGCTGCCATAACGATTAAGGCAGCGAAGACTCTGGCGATTGGGCTGTCAAAGCGGAAGCCTATGAAATCCGGTATTGTGAGCGAGTCCATTGCGGTGGTGAAGCTTCTGAGTCGAGGGGCGATTACGAGCCAGGCGAAGAGGCTTAGGGCAACGGAAGTTGGGATGAATAGCATCCAGGGCAGGCCCCAGTCATATGTCTGGCCACTAAAGCCCACGAATGAATTTGTACTTGCATACGTGGCAAAGAATGAGAGGCCGATGATCCAGCCACCCATATTCCGTCCACCAACGTAATAGTCTGCGAGTCCTTTCGTTTTTCTTTTCCCGGTCCATGCGTGGTGTGCTAGCATCACCGTGTATAGAACGAGAAGTGAGTGGACCATCCAGTATTCGCGCAGGTTCGCAATTACTGCATCAATCATGAGGTGAAGGTAGAGGGTTTATCATGCAGCACTATGCCTTATCCGGTTTGAAGAACTTGAGTACTTCCGGTTTGGTCACCTTACCCATCGTATTACGGGGTAACTCGGGGACGACTAAAATTTCTTTAGGGACTTTGTAGGGGGCGAGCCGCTTTTTGGCAAATGCTCGAAGCTTTTCTGCCAAAAGATGATCTTCGCCCTCGGACACAATTGCTGCGCAGACCCGGTCCCCCCAATCCAGGTCTGGGAGACCTACTACTGCACACTCACGGACTTCTGGATGGGTGAGTATAACCCCCTCGATTTCTAGAGCTGAGATTTTCTCACCACCCGTTTTCAAGATGTCTACACTGGAACGGCCAAGTATGCGGTACGCACCCATCTCTACAACTGCTTGGTCACCAGTTATAAACCATCCATCGGTCGTGAAGGCTGCCTCTGTTTCCTTGGGGTGACCCCAGTATTCATTAAATACTGTAGGTCCACGGACTTCTATCAAGCCCGGCTCACCTTCTGCGACGAGGTGGTTAGCGTCGTCCACCAGACGAACCTCCATCCCAGGTAGTGCATTACCCACATACCCAGGTCGCCGCTTTCCATCAAGGGGGTTTGAGAGTGCCATCCCAATCTCTGTCATACCGTAACGTTCGAGTAGGCGTTGGCCAGTCATCTCTTCCCACAGTTCCAGTGTTGTCACGGGTAATGCAGCCGAGCCGGAAACTGTGAGCCGGCAGGCCCTAGCCCCTGAAGCCCAAGCAGTGCGTGTAGCATGGTCTGCGCGCTTCCAGGCCTCTATTAGACGATGGTAGACTGTTGGCACAGCCATATAGAGTGTGATATCCCGGCGACTCAATCGTTCCCAGACTTCGACTGCATTGAACTGAGATAGGATCTCGCATGTGCCTCCATTCCATAGTGCTGACAACAAAATATTCACGATGCCGTGAACATGGTGCAGGGGAAGATGAAGTAGGATGTGATCTTCATGATTCCACTCCCAGGCGACAGTAAGGGATTCGACCTGACTGCGGATATTCTTATGAGTTAGAACGACTCCTTTGGGTCGTCCTGTGGTTCCAGAAGTGTAGAGGATCATCGATGGACGCTCCTCCTGAACTATCGGGATCTCACAAAGGGGGGTTTCTTGAGATAGAGCTGAACTCTCGAGCACTGGGAGTCCACGTTCTTCAGCTAGATCACCGATCCGGTCAAGGAGGGTTGGATGAGCAATGATTGCTTCAGGTTTAGCATCTTCGATGACATAGGCTAACTCAGCAGGAGGATGTGATATCGCCATCGGTACCGCCACGCCACCTGCACGCCAGATACCCCACAGGGTGACAACGTAGTCCCACCCCGGTGGCACGAGGATGCATATGCGGCCCGCATTCAAGTTGTCTCGTCCAGAGAGCAGCCGCGTAGCAACTGTACCGGAAACTCTTAATAGGTCTGAGTATGTATAGGTGCCCTCTTCTACTACGATGGCCGTGCGATTCGAATAGGCTTCGGCGCGGTCAACCAAATGAAGGGTCAACGGAGTTCAAACTCGGTAAGGGCATCAAACATCTGGCCAAGCTGTTTAAATGCTTAATCCCTTTCAAGGTGCCCGGTGTGTTGTATTTCTAGATTTCTTTTCTATACCTGTGTTCTTTAGCCCTTCTCGACGAGAGACTTAGTCCACCATTTAGGGGACAGTCGAGGGCGTCTGAGGCTGATCTCGAACTGAAGCAGTACATTTCAGCGATCTGGTATCACTCAACCTGAACGAACATGCCACATATAGAACAGATCCCTTTATCAGAAGCTGACGGCTTACTCAAGAATCAATTCGACGCTGCGATTGCTCGAGCAGGTCGCGTATGGAATATCGTCCATGTGATGAGCCTTAATGCGACTGTGATGGAAGCTTCTATGGGCCTTTATCGCGCATTGATGTTTGCCCCATCTCCGCTGTCGCGGGTTCAGAGGGAGATGCTAGCCGTCGTCTCATCGAAGGTGAATAACTGTTTCTACTGAGTGCAATCGCACGCTCATGACCTCCGGGAAGAGGTTGCGGAAAGGTTTGATTCAGCAGATGAAGCAGATGCGTTTGTAGAGGCCATCGCCTCCGACTGGCGTTCTGCAGATCTTCCTGAACAGGATCGAGCACTATGTCTGTTCGCGGAAAAACTCACACTGGATCAGCAAGAAATAGGCCCAGATGACCTGGAATCTTTACGTATTCATGGCCTTGAGGACACCGCGATCCATGACGCAACGCAGATCATAGGGTACTTCAACTACATAACTCGGATTGCGGATGCGCTCGGGGTTGAGCCGGAGTCAGACATCGGTGAATGGGGACTATCGAATCCCTAATCCTATTGAGTGTGCTCTAATATTCAGTGGTCTTTTGTTAGGTCTGGCGTTTCCACTCCAAGTAAAGAAAACCGTCTCTATCGAGGCTTAGGATGTCGGCTATATTCGGGCTCCCTATTGTGCTTTATCGAGAGACAAGTCTTCGATGAATCTGAAAACAAAAAGACCTACAGTGGAGGCGGCCGAAGAAATTCTCGGGGGCTACTTTCCGGCACTTGACCATGGCTTTGTGGCCTTGGTGGACTACATGGGCACAGACGAAGATGTGGAGCGAGCAGCCCGAGTAAGTTATGGAGCTGGCACGCGTAAGGTATCACTTACACGTGGATTGATCCGCTATCTCAGGCGTCATCGCCACACCACACCAAGTGAGATGGTTGAGTTTAAATTCCATTGTGCAATGCCCATGTTCATAGCACGGCAATGGGTGCGTCATAGAAGCGCATCCATTAATGAATACAGCGGACGCTATAGCCTTATGCCGTTGCTGTTTTATATGCCGGATGAAGAGCACTTTGCTCTGCAAAGCCAGTCGAACAAACAGGGACGCGAGCAGCTTGCTTCAACAGAGGTATATAACTCTGCCGTGGAACGTTGGGAGAGAATCCGAGCTGATGCGGGTGAAGGTTATGCCTGGATGATTGGTAAAGACATCGCAAGGGAGATCGCTCGGATAGATTTACCTCTTTCTACCTACACACAGTGGTATTGGAAGATTGATCTGCACAATTTGCTGCATTTCCTATCGCTCAGAGCAGATCCACATGCGCAGTGGGAAATCCGTGTTTTTGCGAATATTATCGCGGGCATGGTCAAGCGCGTTGCTCCATTGTCGTTTGAAGCGTGGATTGATTATGACTTGCTCGGTCAAAGCATGAGTCGGGCAGAACTCAGTGTGCTAGCAGAGCTCCTCGACGCAGATGAATCCGGTGTTACCACAAGGTCGGGCGCAAGTTGTTCTTCCGAAAAACTCAAAGAAATTGGGTTGTCCGGACGAGAAATTGAGGAATTCCTTACTAAGCTTCGTCGTCCCAGTGCAGAAGACTTTGAGCTAGACCTCTCGACTATGCGCAAGGCAGAAGAGGTACAGTCTGAGATGCACGAGGCAGTCCCTGGACATTTTGAATAATGCATTCTTCCGCAGGGTGTTGACTGTTGCTTCTGGACTCTGAGGAAGCTTCCTATTTAACCCAGATTGTTTTGGGGTATGTGAATTCAAGAATTCCTAGAGGGGAAAGCTCACGTCCATAACCACTATCCTTTGTGCCGCCGAATGGTAATCTCGGGTCAGATTTTACGATGCCGTTCACAAAACAGTTGCCAGCGTCTAGTAGCTCAGCAGCAATTCTCTCTCCTCGTGCGGAATCTTCAGTGTATACGGAAGCGCCGAGCCCGTAAGCTGTGTCATTCGCCACCTTAATGGCTTCTTCCTCGCTATGCACTGGCAGGATGGATGCCACAGGCCCAAAGAGTTCTTCTTCGTATGCGGCCATGCCAGGGCCCACGTTTGTCAAAACGGTAGGAGGGTACCACCACCCTGGCTCATCGGGAGGCTCTCCACCTGTCATAAGAAGTGCTCCATCTTTGACTGATCGTTGAACCTGATTGTGGAGTGTGTCCCGCAAGTCTTCCCGTGCGAGTGGTCCAATCTCGCTCGCGGGATTTAGAGGGTCACCCATCACAGTAGTTTCCATCGCACGGGCCAATTTTGTCTCGAACTCCTCGCGGATAGGCTCCACAACCACAAAGCGTTTTGCTGCGACACAGCTTTGGCCTGAGTTTATCGTGCGTCCCAATCTGCAACTGGCAACAGCGTCATCGATATTGGCATCAGCAAGGATTACAGACGGGTCACTACCTCCCAACTCGAGTACGCATTTCTTGATTCCAGTACCCGCCCTTGAAGCAACGGATCGTCCCGCCTGAACACTCCCGGTTAGGCTGATTGCCCGAACAAGCGGGTGATCTATTACTTCTCCTGTTGTTTCAAGATTGATTAAAAGGTTGGTAAATAGACCATCTGGATAGCCAGCTTCTGCAAAAATTTGTGCTAGCACTTCCGCAGATCCGGGTACACTCGGTGAGTGCTTTAGTAGTATTGCGTTACCAGCAGTCAGTGCAGGAACTGCGAAGCGAATTACCTGCCAGAAAGGGAAATTCCAGGGCATGATGCCTAGCACGATGCCTAGTGGGCGATGGGTCCAATAACTGGTTGTGGCATCTGTCGGTGCTGGTACTGGGGCCAAGAATTGTTCAGCATGCTTGGCGTAATAGTCGCACACCCATGCACATTTTTCTGATTCTGATACCGATTGCTGTATCGGCTTTCCCATCTCCATAGTCATGAGTCGACCGAACTCGTCCTTGCGTTTCCGGAGAATAGATCCCAGGACCCCTAGCATCTCCGTGCGCTTGGAGATCTCAAGGTTTCTCCAAATGAGATGAGCTTCTTGTGCTGCTAGTATGCTCTCGTTGACACTTTCTTTAGGCATCACCGGATAGGAGGCGATCGTTTCGCCAGTAGTCGGGTTGGTCGCAACAAATGTCATGTGTCTATTCACCCTTAAATTCTTGGTGATACCGTAGCTTGAGTATGAGAGGATGCAAGCCCAGATAAATATGCCCATCTGATTTCACGAGTGTAAAACTTTGGGATTGTATTCACACTCTGAGTAATGATGAGGAGGAATCGATTTGTAGGTCGGCATATCTAGATACATATCCCGACTACTACATTAGGGTACGCTGGTCATATGACGGGATCGACGATGCAGATTCACTATCTTGATGGATCGCGATTGCGCCGCGCGCTTCTAGCAGCATGCGATTACGCTCAGCAACAGCGAGATGAGTTGAACCGGATCAATGTATTTCCGGTTCCTGACGGGGATACCGGAACAAATCTCACTTTGACGGTTCGAGCGATTGCTGACACCCTGGCACCCAGTCGATCCAGGTCAGTTTCTGAGGTGGCACGAGGGGCAGCCGACGCAGCTGTTATGGGAGCAAGAGGTAACTGTGGGATGATGTTGTCTCATTTTCTACTTGGTTTCGCAGAAGGGTTATCTGGCTATGAGCGTGTCAACACAAGTGAGTTCTCCTGTGCTTTCCATCAGGGTGCTAAGAGCCTGAGAGATGCACTAGATAAGCCTGTTGAAGGTACGATTCTCACTGTGACTCATGATACTGCTGTAGCTGCTACTCAGAGTTCAGTGAAAGATTTTGTGGCCTTGCTCGAGCATCTCGTTAAAGAGGCTCGAGATTCGCTTGAGAGAACACCCGACCTTCTGCATGTCCTTAAGACAGCTGGGGTGGTTGATGCAGGAGCCAAAGGCTTCGTCAGCTTACTGGAAGGAGCTCTTTACTTGGTCGATGGGTCATTACCGACCTCTGTTGAATCTCCAGTGCATCAAAGAGTCCTAGCTTCTCCTGCGTCTCTTATGGAATATCCGGTGAGCCAAGAACGATTCCGTTTTTGCACCGAGGCGCTAGTGCACGGTGACTCACTCCCGACACAAGCCAGTGTGCAGAGTAGGCTCCGAGATACGGGCGACTCTATGATTGTGATCCGCTCCAATGATGTGCTGAAAATTCATATCCACACGGATGAGCCCGAGCAAATCTTCGACTATCTCAGAGGCTTGGGCGATTTAGTTACACACAAGGCAGAAGATATGCGTGCACAGCACCGCACCATCCAGCGTGCTGCGGAAGGCCACATTCAGCTTGCCCGTCGGGCCGTCTCAGTTGTAACGGATTCTGCAGCTGATCTGTCTGAAGAGATCCTTCGTGCGCATGGGATACATGTGATACCTCTCTTATTGATCGACGGCGATCAGTCTTATCGAGCAGGAATTGACATTGCCACTGAGGAATTCCACAAGAAACTTGAAGATGATTCTAGATTACCGACGACTAGTCAGCCTAGCCGCGCTGACATCACAAAGACCTACTCCCGTGCGGCAGAAGAAGGGGAGGCTGTATTAGCAGTACTCGCAGCGTCCACGTTATCGGGGACTTTCGCGGCTGGCGAAGCTGCAGCATCGGGATTCCAGGGCGCTAATGTCTATATGGCCGATTCGCTCAGTGCGTCGGTCCTGCAGGGCTTGCTAGTCGTTAAGGCCTGTGAATTGGCCGAACTTGGGTGGCAACCAGAGGAGATAGTTAAAGAGATCACCAGGGTTCGTGCCCAGTCTGGGATTCTTTTTACTGTGCAGACTCTAAAGAGACTCATTGCATCTGGACGCGTTGGATCGGGCCAGGCGCTTCTTGCAAGGCTCTTAGGAATTAAGCCCGTGCTAGAAATAGACAAACACGGGCATGTTACTTCTGCAGGGAAGGCGATCGGTGTGACGAGGGCCCGAAGTCAATTAATGAAACTTGTCGAGGAGCGTATTCCTGAGGGTACGAAACATCTACGCTTTGGCATCTTTCATGTTGGGATGCCTGAAATTATCCAACCAATCAAAGATAAGCTCAGAGGAAGGTATGGAAGTGGAGTCGAAGTTCTTGCAGCTCCAGCGACACCAGTTATAGCGACACATCTAGGTATAGGTGCTTGGGGAGTCGCTTACCTTGTTGAAGATGCGTGATCCATGTTGGGGCTCAACCTGACATCCGATGTTTCCCAGATACCAATACATCATAGGTCGCTCGTTGGGCCGGGCTCAGTTCGCTAGGTAATCCCACAAGGATTGCTCTTCCGCCTTTTCCAGATTCCGGTATGTGAAGCACCAACTTTCCACTAGTTGTTGTTGGATCATAGGGATGTGATTCCCCGGATTGATTTATGCTTACAGTTTGCCCGGGTGTGAACGATTCAGCTAGAAATTTACCGTATTCCATCCAAGCGATGAGGGGTTCCACCTCTCCTGATGCAATCGGGGGGATGAGCTTATTTTGGTAGTACTCAATCGCAGCATCATATCCTTCTGGGTTGCTCACCCTCAGCTCTTTCAACTGGCTTCGATAATAGTCACGCGGATCGCGTTCATCGGATGCATCCAGAGCCTCCGCAAGCAGGCGGTCAGCTTCAGCGGTCAGTTCTTCAAACATAGTCCGAAAGAATGGTGAGCAGATGGTGTGAGGGTCAATATCATCTCATTCTCTCAAGAAGTGATCATATAGCAACCAACTCAAACCCATAAATCAAGGTGACGATGCATGGGGAAAGGTGATTAGGTCGAGGCCGGATTGTCTATGCTGAGCCAGCTATCTCTAACAATCCAAGTTCGTTAGTCCCCTTGAGTCATCGAGTCCAGGAACTCCTGATTCGTCTCAGTACGCGCCATTCGAGCGAGCAAGAATTCGATCGCCTCTTCTGGCGGCATGTCTGCTAAGAAATTTCGGAGCAAATATACACGGTTGAGTTCAGTCTCATTAAGAAGGAGTTCTTCTTTCCTTGTACCTGAGCGGTTTAGGTCGATAGCAGGAAAGATTCGCTTGTCGGAGATAGTACGATCTAGAAGGAGTTCCATATTTCCGGTTCCCTTAAACTCTTCAAAGATCACTTCGTCCATCCGGCTACCGGTCTCAATCAACGCAGTTGCAATGATTGTCAGAGATCCACCATTTTCGATGTTTCTTGCAGCTCCAAAAAAACGTTTTGGTTTGTGGAGAGCCTTGGCATCTACACCGCCAGACATGATTCTCCCAGAGTGCGGCATCGTCGAATTGTAGGCTCTAGCGAGGCGTGTGATCGAGTCCAAAAGAATCACGACATCCTTCCCGTGTTCGACAAGACGCTTAGCCTTCTCCATCACCATTTCCGCGACCTGTACATGCCTTTCGGCAGATTCGTCGAAGGTTGATGAAATCACTTCGGCATCCACGTGTTCTGCCATCTCTGTGACTTCTTCAGGTCGCTCATCGATGAGTAGCACGATCAGGTGGATTTCTGGGTCATTAATTGATATGGAGTTAGCTATTTCCTGAAGGATGATTGTTTTACCTGCCTTAGGAGGGGATACGATGAGCCCTCGCTGCCCTTTCCCGATCGGAGCAATTAAGTCTAGGACCCTTGTGGAAAGGCTGCCTCCCTCACCAGGGACTTCTAGATCTAAGCGTTTCTCTGGGTACGTTGGGCGGAGTTTATCAAACTGAACTCGCTTTCCGCCTTCTTCGGGTGATAGGCCGCTTAGGGCTTCGATTTTCAGTAATGCAAGGTAGCGTTCTCCCCGTTTAGGAGGGCGAACTTGGCCAGATATGCTGTCACCTGTGCGCAAATCGAAGCGTTTGATCTGGGACGGGCTAACATAAATATCGTCAGGACCGTATAAGTAGTTGCACTCCTGTGAGCGCAAGAAACCGTAGCCTTCTGGGAGGATTTCGAGGACTCCATCGCCCCGGAGCACTACACCTGAATCGAATAGTTTTTGTTCAATTCTAAAGGTCAGGTCTTGTCTGCGAATACCTCTGAAGTTGCTGATCTCCAGCTCTTCAGCCAGGTCATGCAGTTCACCGACGCTCTTGATCTTGAGGTCTGCGATGTCCACGCTGGGATTCCGTAGGGTTTGCTAGCTAATTTGGGCTGTGAATTAACCGTTTGCTTGATGTTGGGGATACTGAATAGCAAACGGAGTGTTATAAGAAGTTCAAACTGGCCCTAACCAAACGAAGTTCTCCCATTTCCATGAGAGTGGGCCAAGAAAAAAGCAATTTCGGTGGGTATGCTTATAGTACCAAGGCGAGGATAATCACCTCCTCTAAATCGGTCAAGCCTAATCTGAGGGGCTCTGGCAACCCATCTCCGAGGTCACTGGTATCTGAGGATGCGCCTGGGTCACTTGAATGATTGCTTGCTGCATCTGTGAAACCCAACTTGTTGTCATGTATCTAGGAACGTTTATTCTGATGTGTTCTTGTGATCCAGTTGGGTCGTGGAGGATGTACATTGGCACGTCACAATCGAGAAGGCCGAGGAACTGACCAGTTAGGCTTTAAATACCTTATCAGCTATCAACCGGATTGGCTAAAGCGGATCAAGGTCACACGTCAGCTCGAGAACGGTCGACAATCAACCAAAGGACTCTTTCGAAATCCTGCACGTGGTCCAGAAGCTGACAGCGGGGACCGGATACGAGCTGGTATTACCTCGGATGATCAGGCGCTTGAGTTCGAGGTAGCCCTGACAGATCCGAAGTCAGCTGTGAAAAGCATCAAGGTTGTGTATGCTTTGCCGGGTGAAAATGATCAGATGGATGAAATCGAATTCGCCTTCGAAGGTATTTCGGAGCCCACAAGTTAACTCTGGTAAAGCTGCGAGAGTTGGTTGGGGGCGAAGTAGCGAAGCACCTTATAGGGTTCTGCTTCCCGGTCATTGCTTTTGACTGGGCACTCGAAATCCGTGGTGCAATCTCGCGTCCAAAGGACTGCGGGAGGTGTCGTTATCCGAATGATCGAAGGCATAATTCACTGCCTCGTGATCCGCGATCGTTATGGACAGTGGGGCCTCCCAAAGGGCCATCTTGAAGATGGAGAGAGTTCCAAGCAGGCGGCTCTGCGTGAAGTCAATGAGGAAACCGGACTCTCCGATTTGGAGTTAAGCGAACAGCTTGGGGTTACAGGCTGGAGTTTTCGTGCCAAGGGCAGCGTGGTCCATAAGTCAGGTACATTCTACTTGATGTACTCTGAAGAAGGGGACCCCATGCCTCAGTTAGAAGAAGGGATCACTGAATGTGTCTGGGTACCTGCCCACGAAGCTTGCAGTAAGATCAAGTACAAGAACTTGCACCAAATCCTACAGAAGGCTCAACGAGTCCTCACTAGAATAGGATTTGGGACGTAGATTGAGGGGGGGGCTAAGGCCCACTTTAGAGACGGACGACTCCAGTTGACCCCCCTGAGGGTGCGGTTAGACTTTTCCCGCTATGGCTGACCAAATACACGATATCACCGTCATAGGTGGCGGACCAACTGGCCTCTTTGCCGCCTTCTATGCCGGCATGAGAAGCATATCGTGCAGGATTGTTGACTCTCTTCCTGAACTCGGAGGACAGCTTACGGCGCTATACCCGGAGAAATATATCTTTGACGTAGGTGGATTCCCGAAAGTTCTCGCGAAGGATTTAGCAGCAAGCCTAATTGATCAAGCCATGCAGTTTGAGCCAGATATCGTGCTTGACGAGCAAGTTGATGACGTAGAGAAGATTGAAGGACACTTCGCTTTGCATGGTGCTGGCGGCACTTATCTGACAAAGACTATCGTGATCGCAGGGGGGAAGGGTGCGTTTGAGCCCATGCCGCTGCGGTGTCCGGGCTATGAAGAGATGATGCACCGGGGCATAGAGTATGCCGTGGCGGATCCTGAGGTATTCCGCGGTAAAAGGGTCGTCGTGGTGGGAGGTGGTGACTCTGCACTCGATTTCGTTTTGATGCTAAAGGATGTTGCAGCATCGTTGACGCTTGTCCATCGTCGCGATGGGTGGCGGGCGCATGAGGTCACGGTGCAGCGTATGGAAGAAGCCGTTGCATTAGGCGAGATCGAACTCCACACCTTCCACGAAGTACGGGAAATCCAGGGTGAGAGCCACGTCGAGAACGTAACAATCTACGAAAATCGAACAGATGAAGAGTTGAGGCTTGGTTGTGATATTCTATTGTCCTGCCTGGGTTTCAAGCCAAACCTTGGACCGGTCAAGAAGTGGGGGGTTGAGGTGGCCAAGAATCGCATCATAGTAGATCAATTGATGCGCACGAATATCGAGGGGATATATGCGGCAGGTGACATCGTCAGTTACGAAGGGAAGCTAGATTTGATTGCCAGTGGCTTCTCTGAAGCTGCGATCGCAGTGAATCATGCGGTGCGCTATATCGATCCAAGTGCCCGGATGAACCCGGGGCATTCGACCAACATGAAGGTGTTCAAGAAATAGGATCCCAAATCTGTTGAAGAGGTGACAGGCCTTCTAGGGCTAGTAAAGATCCGCACTCTGCAGGGAAGACGTTAGGGAGATAAGACGAAATGAGTGAACAGGAAATCAGAGAGCAAGAGACTGTTGTCATTATCGGCTCCGGACCTGCTGCTTGGACAGCGGCGATCTATGCGGCCAGAGCACAGATGGAGCCATTTGTTTTCGAAGGAGCTGGAAGTCGGACGATGATTCCCGGTGGCCAGCTCATGTTTACTACAGACGTAGAAAATTACCCGGGCTTTAGGGCGGGAGTAATGGGCCCAGACCTAATGGTCGAGATGAGGGAACAGGCCCTCAGCTTCGGCACCCGTTCCGTCTGGGAGGACATCGTTGATATTGACCCCGGTCAACATCCTTTCAGGTTGCGCTCAAATACAGATACAGAAGTTTTCGCAGATTCCGTCATCTTAGCTACTGGGGCAAATGCAAAATGGCTGGGTCTAGAGAATGAAGAACGACTGGCACAGTCGGGTGGTGGTGTAAGTGCATGTGCAGTCTGCGATGGGGCACTCCCTCATTTCCGAGGTAATACTCTTGCTGTGATAGGTGGAGGGGACTCGGCGATGGAGGATGCGCTTTACCTAACCAAGTTCGCAGAGCAAGTCATCATCATTCACCGGAGAGATGAGTTTCGAGCCTCAAAAATCATGTCTGAGCGCGCTCTGGCTCATGATAAGATCCGTGTTGAGTGGAACAAATTAGTGACAGAGGTTCTTGGTGATGAGACGATTACCGCTCTTAGGCTAGAGGATACTGTGAGTAGTGAAGTGAGTGAGCTTGAAGTGGGAGGGATGTTTGTGGCGATCGGTCACACACCCAATACTGGGTTCCTCAGTGGAGTGGTAGAACTCAAGGAAAATGGTTACGTCCAGACACCCACAGCATGGCGAACTGAGACATCTGTGCCTGGTATCTTTGCTGCTGGGGACGTCATGGACGACTACTTCCGTCAGGCTGTTACCGCTGCGGGGACGGGGTGTATGGCAGCACTTGAGGCTGAGCGTTGGTTGGCCCACGGTGAGGGCTAGGGGACACGAAAACCGCGTTGGCGGATTCAATAGTCTGTCGATTCATCAAACTTACACTGAAGTTGGAGGGCCATCTGGACCCAAGTGCCGGCCTCCGTCGATAGTTAGGATCTCTCCGGTCACAAAGTCCGCATCTGCAAAAAATAAGACTGCTTGTGATACATCGTCTGGTGATCCCGAACACTTCAGAGGTGCGGCTTTGGTTACGGCTGTCCATCGCTTATCAGACCAATTGCTAGGTTGTAGTAGGGCCCCAGGGGCGATTGCATTAACGCGAACTTCAGGGGCAAGTACTCGTGCCTGAATGCGTGTTAGATGAGCCAGGCCAGCTTTTGAGACCGCATGCGTTGGGAACTCAGTCCATGGTTGGAATGCCGAGAGGTCCAGGATGTTAACTACGGAACCACGACTTTCCCTTAGCAGATCTGCTGCAGCACGAACAATGAGGTGAGGTGCTCGACAATTAAGAGCCATCACGGAATCCCATTCGTCCACACCTGATTCTAATAGAGAGCTACTTTCAAAGCTTGCGGCGGAGTTAACTAGTAAATCCAGTTGGCCGAACGTTTGCTCGACTGATTCCACCACTATATTTGGTGTGCTTGGCTCTCTGAGATCTGCCTGAACTAGTTTGCATTGGCATCCAAGGCCAGAGATGATTTCTTGTACCTCCACTGCCTGATCCATAGACGAGTAGTAGGTGACAACGAGATCATAACCTGCCTCGGCGAGTGCAATGCTAATTGCTCGACCAATGCGGATTGCCCCTCCAGTTACTAGCGCGATTTTATTGGAATTTGGATTACTCATTGAGACACTCATAATATCTGTAGGACCGCTCTTGCTAGTCCTGTCACTGATCTTGAAACGAAAGGAGTCCTATGCCTGACCTTAATGGTAAGGTCGCAATCGTTACCGGAAGCTCCAAAGGTATTGGTTGTGCGATTGCCAAACAGCTAGCTCGGGCGGGCGCATCTGTCGTCGTCAACTCACGCTCAATTAACGAGGCGCAGGTGGTATCTGATCAGATTGGGAATGGGTCGATCGCGATTTCTGCGGATGTAGGAGACCCATCAGCATGCCAGCAGCTGATCAACGACACGATAAAGCAGTTCGGTCGCCTTGACATACTAGTGAACAATGCTGGCCTGGGCATTATCAAGCCAATCTCGGAGATGACGATCGAGGAATGGCAAATTCAAATCAACGTAAACCTCAGTGGAGTATTCTACTGCTCCAAGGCCGCACTGCCTCACCTCATCACAACTGGAGACGGATTCATTATCAATATTGCGTCACTTGCTAGTAGAAATCCGTTTTCTGGAGGCACAGCCTACAACGCGAGTAAATTTGGGGTACTTGGCTTGACGGAGGCCATGATGTTGGAGGTACGGTATGACGATGTTCGCGTATCGATTGTGATGCCAGGTAGTGTTAACACAGAGTTCCGTGATCGTGAACAGAGCCTGATACGTACCTGGAAGCTTGAGCCTGAAGACTGCGCAAGCGCAGTCATGCAACTCTTGTCCTATCCTCGGGAAGCCCATGTAAGTCGCATGGAGATGCGCCCGAGCCAGCCTAAGAAAGGGTGATCGAAGTCTCGGGGTGCTCCCCTTTGATAGCAGCCTCCTTTAGATTTGAGGAGGCTCTATCGTGATAGTCGAGGCGTAGTCGTCATAGTGAATCAATAATAGGAGGCAGCTCGCCCATGCCTGACGGATACCGCATTGAAAAAGACTCTCTCGGCGAGATGAGGGTTCCTGAGGATGCTCTTTACGGTGCCCAAACCCAAAGAGCTGTCGAGAACTTTCCGATCAGTGGTCAGCTTTTCGGTCGACGCTTCATTGAAGCCCTCGGTCTCATCAAGAAGTCAGCTGCCGAAACTAATGCCGAACTCGGAATTCTAGATGAGAGGATCGCCGAGTCGGTGGCGATCGCGGCAGCTGAAGTTGCAGAGGGCAAGTGGGATAACCAGTTCATCGTTGATATCTACCAGACTGGTTCTGGCACCTCTACAAATATGAACATGAATGAGGTAGTGGCTTGTCGAGCGTCCGAGCTTCACGGAGAAAAGGTACATCCCAATGACCACGTGAACTTCGGCCAATCTTCGAACGATGTAATTCCAACGGCAATCCATGTGTCCGCAAAGGTATCAATCGAAGAGGAGCTCCTGCCGGCGCTCGAACATCTAAGTGCTGCACTCACCGAAAAGGCAAACTTGTTCGATGAAATCATAAAGTCAGGCCGTACCCATTTGATGGATGCGACACCTGTAAGGCTTGGCCAAGAGTTCAGCGGATATGCAGCTCAGGTTACCAAGGGTATTGATAGGGTCCGATCTGCTTCGACAGAGCTTGAAGAGCTCGCTTTGGGTGGCACTGCAACTGGAACTGGGATCAATACTCATCCTGATTTTGCGAAAAAGGTGATCTCCCGGATCGCAGATGCTACCGGGATTGCTTTCCGCGAAGCTGATGATCATTTCGAAGCGCAGGGTGCGAAGGATGCGGCCGTCAGCTTGTCCGGTGCGCTCAATACAGTTGCCACCAGCCTTATGAAGATAGCCGATGACATCCGTTGGCTCGGGTCAGGACCGACATCCGGCATCCAAGAGTTGCGGTTGCCTGCAATACAGCCTGGTTCTTCGATTATGCCCGGTAAGGTTAATCCCGTAATGTCGGAAGCGATGATGATGGTGTGTGCAAGAGTGATGGGGAACCACACCACCATCACGATTGCCGGGAGTCGAGGGAACTTTGAGTTAAATGTGATGATGCCTGTATTGGCTCAGTCTCTCCTTGAGTCGATCACTTTGATTGCAAACATTTCGCGCACGTTTACCGATCGTTGTTTAGTTGGGATCGAAGCAAATCCTGAGCGGGCGAAGGAGTTGCTAGAAAAAAATCCTGCGATAGCAACAGCACTCAATCCTTACATCGGATATGACCAAGCGGCTCTGGTTGCGAAGGATGCAACAGATCGTGGATTGAGTGTCAGAGAAATCGTACTCTCTAAAGAGTTGCTCTCAGAGGACAAGGTGACCGAGGCCTTAGATGTTCGGAGTATGACAGAGCCGGGGTTGCCGGAAGAGTAAACGCCGTGTAGGTACTTCAAAGCTTTGAGTTTTGCTCAAGAACTCCTTCTATCAACGCCCCAAACAATGGGCTGCGGAGGTGACTGATATATTGCTAGGTCTGAGAGAATGATGAGTAGAGTCAGTGACGAACTGGGTGCTCATGTATCCGCAAGCGGCGGTGTTCAATTCGCTCCTGAACGGGCTGCAGAGATCGCTGTGAACAACATACAACTGTTTACGAAACAGCCGAGTCGGTGGGCGGAACCAAAGATCGAGCAGGAAACAGCAGATGCCTTTAGGGCTGCTCGAGAGGAGTATGAAATCCGATTCGCAGGTGCTCATGACTCATATCTCATCAACCTCTCAAGCCCTGACAAACGTCTGTGGCGTATGTCTCAACGTTGTTTTCAAGGCGAGCTTGAGAGGTGTTGTTTATTAGGTCTAGACTTCATGGTAACTCATCCCGGCAACGCTACGGATGGTAATGAATCCGCAGGCTTAGAACGCAATGCACGTGGGGTGGCAGAGTCACTTAAGGCAGTCCAGGGCGGGACGCAAATACTGCTTGAGCTAACTGCTGGGTCAGGCACAAGTGTGGGAGCTACCTTTGAGAACCTGCAGTCCATTATTGAGCAGATACCAGAAGATCAGCAACATAGACTTGGCATTTGTTTTGATACCTGCCACGCGTATTCAGCTGGCTATGATCTTGTAAATGACTATGACAGTGTGTGGGTGCGATTTGATGAGGTGATCGGCCTTGAGCGACTCGGCCTGATTCATATGAACGACTCGAAACACCCGTTCGAGTCACGTAAGGATCGACACGAGAATATCGGACAAGGAACGCTTGGACCTGAGCCTTTTCAGCGTATTATGCTCGACGAACGCCTAGGGCACGTGCCGAAGATTCTCGAGACGCCAAAAGGTGACGAGGGCAATACTGCAGATATAGCAAACCTCGATTTATTGCGGCGTTTCCGAGCATCGGCCTAGAGCACTGGTTTTTTCTCCTCCTGCATTCTCACCGGCTGGTCCTGAACTTCAGCCCAATCTATATTCTCCAGTGCGCATCGGGGGGTTTCATTATTGAGCCAATGCACCGAAGCCGGGACTGACTCTCAAGTCGGACGCTAGGCCCCGGAAGAGGGGAAAGCGGATTACTTGAGGAGGTCACCATAGATTCATCCCGGGCTTCAATAACTCCCCCTCCGTTGTGCATGAGAGGGCCGGCGCCTACGCACACTATGTGCAAGACGTCGGCCCTCTCGTTCCATAAGAATTAGGGTATGCCGGTCATTCATCTTAACTAGCGAATACGATGGATTTAGTCCGAATTACTAGAAGGGCTCACTTCAGTGCAGCGCATCGACTTTGCAGACCTGAGTGGTCTGAAGAGCGCAACGCCGAAGTTTTTGGGGATTGTTCAAATCCTAACTGGCACGGTCACAACTACGAATTAGTTGTAACGGTCGAAGGAGTGATTGATCCAGAGACAGGATTTGTTATGAATCTGAGGGAACTTAAAGATATCCTAGAAGACAAGGTGGTCTCTGATATGGATCATCGGAATCTGAATCTAGATGTACCGTGGTTGTCTGAGATAAACCCGACAACTGAAAACCTGGCAATCTCGATCTGGAACCGGATCAGTGAATCACTCCCATCAGGAGCTAATTTAGCCAGTGTTATAGTGAATGAGACGCCCCGGAATTCAGTCGAGTATAGGGGCCCCCAAAAGGATGGCCGATCATGAGCGATATTGCTGTTGAGCCTGCGAAGGTTTCTGATCTGTCAGCTGCCTCATTTGAGGACTTGGTTGCCGAGATGATCCTGAGACTTGGCGATGATCCTGAGCGTGAAGGGATGCGTAAGACCCCCAAACGGGTTGCTAAGTCACTGGCGTTTCTAACCGAGGGGTATCACAAGCGTCCTCAAGAGGTGGTTGGTGACGCGCTTTACGAGCAGGCCCATCAAAATATGGTGCTCGTCAAAGACATTGAACTTTACTCATTATGCGAACACCATCTCCTTCCGTTCTTTGGCAAGGCTCACATCGCTTACATACCTGACGGACACATATTGGGACTCTCAAAGCTGGCTCGTTTGGTAGAGGTCTATGCCAGGCGTTTTCAGGTTCAAGAAAGGCTGACAGAACAGATCGCGCAGGCAGTGTGGGAGACTACCAGACCGCAGGGCGTCGCAGTCGTAGTTGAGGCCTATCACCTGTGTATGATGATGCGTGGAGTGCAGAAACAGAACTCGAAGACTATCACCTCAGCTATGAGAGGAGCCTTCCTTGAGGATCAACGCACTCGAGACGAGTTCTTGAGACTGACAACCAGCGCTCACGAACCACTCTGATGCCGTCAGGCCAGCTTCTTTCAAACCGCATTGCGCTTGTCACCGGTGCAAGCCGAGGTATCGGCCACGCTATAGCTACACGACTTGCCGAGGAAGGGGCGATCGTATGGGGTATGGGTCGTGTCGAAGCCTCATTGACTGAACTGGCCTCTGAAACAGGTGGTAGCTCGCTAGTAGCGGATCTTTCAGATGATGCATCAGTATGGAGCGCACTTGAGAGGCTTACCGATGACATTGGGCGCGCACCTGATATTGTTGTGAACTCAGCCGGCGTCTTTGGGCTCTCGTCTTGTGCTACAGAGTCGGTAATCGCGTTTGATGAAAGTCTTAGTGTGAATCTCCGGGGCACATTTCTGGTTGTGCGAAGTTTGCTTCCGGGAATGCTGGATAGCCGGAAGGGCTTGATTGTCAACATCGGTTCTGTATCGGGCCGGAAAGCTTACCGTGGGAATGCTGCATACTCTGCCTCTAAGTTCGGACTCAGAGGTTTTCACGAAGTTTTACTTGAGGAGATTCGTGGAACTGGTGTGCGTGCTACACTGGTTGAGCCAGCTGCGACCGACACTGCGTTATGGGATACAATGGATCCGGACAATGATCCTGCTTTGCCTAACCGGAGTCAGATGATGCAACCTGGGGACGTCGCCGAAGCGGTGGCCTTCGTGGCGACTCGGCCTGACTCGGTAAGTATACCCCTTATGCAGATTGAACCGGCGTGAGTAGTCCGGCTTCTATTCTTGCCTTCCGGTACTCCTATCGGGCCTTTTATTTCTAAGATTATTTTCCGGTCAGGTTATTGTGCACGTACTCGTTGCAGACAGGCTTACCTGCTCTAGGTGTGGCCCAGAGTTCGGTTTAATCCTTAGGGCTGACCAAACACACGACCGGAGGGTTACTGAAGGTGTGTTGGGATGTCCCAACTGCAGGGACCAGTATCCGATTACTGATGGATTCGGGGACCTGAGATCTCCTCCTCGTTCTGAACTCCCGAAGGGACTAGCGGGAGATCCTGTGATAAGAACCCAGGAGGAAAGTGAGTACCTGCTACCCCTATTGGGTATCACACGGGGCCCTGCGACTGTGCTGCTTATTGGTGGCCCCACTGTACTGGGTCCAGGGCTTGCGGCCTTGCTAGATGATATCCATGTGGTCGGGGCGGATGCGGATTTGGCAAGATGGCCTAATGACCCATCATGGAGTCGAATTGTTTCTCACCCAGGAATACCATTTTTTTCTCGGTCACTTAGAGGGGTGGTGATCGATGGCAGACTTGACCGACATTGGTTCGAAGAGGCGGCGAGAGTGATTACGCCAATGTCCAGAGTTGTTGTCGTCAATGCAGTTACAACCACGTCTAAGTGGCTTCAAGCTGCTGGGTTATCAATCATGGCTAATGAATCAGGAAGGGTCGTAGCCACAAGTAGTTGAAGTATCAAGAAGTTGCGTTTCGCTCAGTAAAGATCCTACCTTCTCGGTATCCTAAGCCTCATACTCCGACCGTGTAGCCTGCTCACAGATGGCGTTCTGGAACAAGCTTTTCGGCGGCGGCAATCCGCGGCACGTCGATTACTACAACGAAGGCCTTGAACTCCTCGCGGATAAAAACTTCCACGAGGCGCTCACCTCTTTTCGCCTGGCTCTAAAGCAATCTGGGGGTGACACGGTCATCCTTCAGCAGATTGCGATCTGCTACACTCGGATTGGAATGATGGAGGAAGCAGCAAAAACCTATCGTCATGTTCTCCACAGGGATGCTTCCGCTGCAGGGGCTCACTACGGCTTGGCATTTATTCTTCTTAACAGTGGTGACCCCGAAGGTGCCATCCAACACTTCGAGTTCTTTCTTGCCTGTGCACCGGACGACCCAGAAGCAAGTAGCCATGTTGATCACGCGAGAGCCACTCTTACAGGCCTTCTAGGCAATCCGAGTGATTCTCTCCCCGAACCCCCTCCTCCAGATGAACTTTTCTGATACTCGGAGCATCGGGCTCCGTTGGTCCGGTGACGCACTTGTTTTCACGGGGAGCACAGGTGATGGCCCTGAGATTTCCATAGATGGGGATAGCTCTCAGGGCCCCTCACCCATGGAACTCCTTCTCCTTTCTATTAGCGGATGTATGGCGATCGACCTGAGGGTGATCCTGGAGAAATCACGGGTACCTGTTGAATCACTTGAGATTGATGCTACGGGTGCGCGAGCGGGCGACGCGCCAAAGAAATACGAGTCAATTCAGCTTGTTTGTCGGATTACTGGTCCTGATGAAGAACATGAGAGCCAAGTACAGCGTGCCCTTGATCTATCACGGGATAAATACTGCAGCGTACTGCATTCACTTAACCCAGAGATTAGTATGGATATCAAGGTTGAGCGCACGTAGAGCCAGATCACAGGAATATATATGACGACCCTTAGCTACTTCGCGGATGAGTCAGTTCTTCCTACGTCGACACTTACTGAACTCTTTTTCAAGGCAGTCGACGAACACGCTTCTCGGGTTGCGTTTGAGCGGATGGTGTCGGACGCAGAGTTGTCTAGTATCACATATAGTGAGGCCTTCACGGTCGTAAAAAAGGTGTCTGATGCGCTAGGGTCTCAAGGCATCGTTCGGGGTGATCGGGCGGCAATAATCTCAGAGAATAGGCCTGAGTGGGCTTTGGCAGATTACGCATGTTTGTGTGCGGGGGTGATTGACGTACCTGTTTATCCGACATTAACGCCTTCTCAGGTCGCTTATGCGCTCAAAGATTCAGGCGCGAAGCTCGTATTTGCCTCCTCGTATGAGCAGGTGATAAAGGCGCTTGAGGCAGTAGAGGAGTGCCCGCAAGAAATCCAGATTGTTGTGTTTGATTCACTGTCTGAGATGCCCGCTGGAGTGCTTTCGTGGGAAGGGTTCCTGGAATTGGGCTCAAAGGCTTCTTCCTCGGCAGCATCCGATGAGGATTTTCGGAGAAGTGCTCTTGAAGCCCAGCCAGACGATGTGGCTACGATCATCTACACTTCAGGTACAACTGGTGACCCGAAAGGCGTAATGCTCACCCACAACAATATTTCTTCGAATGTAGAGGTTTGCAGTAGCCTGCTTCCGGTCGAAGCAGGAGCTGATAATACCGTCAGCTTCCTTCCTCTATCTCATATTTTGCAGAGGACTGCCGACTATCTGTTTTTCAGGACCGGCTGCCGGATTGGTTACCCTCGCTCCATGCCCACATTAATCCAAGATATGGGAGTTATCCGCCCAACGGTGGTCGTTTCTGTACCGCGTATCTATGAAAAAATCTACAATAATGTGATGGGTGCGAGTGGCATCAAGAAAGCTCTAATTAACTGGGCGGCAGGTGTTGCAGATCGTGTTGCAGATCTGCGCCTCACTGGACGTGAGCCGTCAGGGGTGCTCTCACTTCAGTATGGACTCGCCGATAAGCTTGTCTTCTCGAAGGTGAAGGCTGGAGTGGGCGGTAGGGTAAGGCTGTTTCTGAGTGGCGGTGGGCCCTTGGCTCCAGTACTGAATCGCTTTTTCTATTCGATTGGGCTCACCATCCTTGAAGGTTACGGGCTCACAGAGACCAGTCCCGTTACGAACGCGAATACGCTTGAGCACTTCCGGATAGGAAGCGTTGGTAAGCCAGCACCTGGCACGGAGGTTAAGATTGCTTCGGACGGTGAGATCTTGATCCGGGGACCACAAGTTATGAAGGGGTACTATAACAAACCGGAAGCCACTAGTTCAGTGATTGATGCCGAAGGATGGTTTGCGACTGGCGATATCGGTGAGATCGATGGCGAGGGATTTCTTTATATCACGGATCGCAAAAAGGATCTCATCGTTACAGGCGGTGGCAAGAATATTGCTCCACAGCCAATAGAGAACCGCCTAAAAACAAACATATTTGTCGAGCAGGCTGTGATAATCGGGGACCGCCGACCTTACTTAGTACTGCTCATCGTTCCGGCAGTAGAACCCCTGCAGCAGTGGGCGTCACAAAACGGTATTGAGTGGTCAAGCTTTGAAGAGCTCGTTACCAATCAAGATGTTCTCTCTCATTTGGAAAGTGAGACACTAGGGGAACTAAGCGGTCTCGCGTCCTTTGAGACCCCAAAGAAGATTGCGCTTCTATCAGAAGAACTTTCGATTGACAATGGCATGCTTACACCTACTCTCAAGGTGAAACGGAGTTTGGTTGAAGAACGTTTCGAGGAAGTCATAGAGCAGCTTTACACCGGTGCTGTAGCAGATAAGACTGCATCCTAAAACAATGAGCCCTACGGCATCGACTCAAGAAGTTGTCACTCTACTTACGGCTGCCCCAGGGACGGAAGAAGCTAAGCGGATCGCCCGAGCTCTTGTGAGCGAACGCCTTGCTGCGTGTGCCAATATCATTCCAGAGGTTTCGTCAATTTACTGGTGGGAGGGGGAAGTACAGGACGAGCAAGAAGCGATGCTGATCATTAAGACGACCCCAGCCCAAGTCGATGCATTAGAAGCAAGATTAGTTGAACTCCACCCATACGATGTTCCTGAGTTGCTCTCAATTCCAGTGACTGGTGGATATCCGCCCTACATTGCCTGGGTTTGTTCTGAGGTGGAGGGATAAGAGATGCCAAGTAAGGGCTCCGTAAAGAAGTCGGTGGCCGGAAAAGGGGCTGTTGAAGAAACTGCAGCTAGCACCAAGAAAAAGGTTTCAACGAGCAAAAAATCCGGGGTGAAGCAGCGAGAGGAACTTGTAACTGCAGAGGTTCAGACCGAACTGCTCCCAGCGAAAGATGAGGATCTAAACGACGAGCCTAGCTACGAAGAACTAGGTGAGGAAACAGCTCAGATCATAGTTGATGATCAGTCTTCCGAAGACCTTGATCTGGCCGATATGGAGGATGCGTTTTTCGGGCCAGAGGACTCTCCTCCACAGGATGAGCGCCTGGGTCGAGCCCGAGATCTTGTGCAGGAGGGCCAGATCGGAAACGCGATCGAACTTTACCGCGATATCCTGGCTGATAGCCCTAGGAATGTGAAGGCGCGTAATAATCTCGGGGTTCTCTATGATGAACTCGGTCATCCCGAATTAGCACTAGAACAATTTGAGGCAGCGGAGGGCATCGATCCTCAAAATATCGAGGTGCTCACTAACTACGGGTCGGCATTGGCAGTACTAGCAAGGTACGGGGAGGCCGAACAGTTACTACTTCGAGCACTAGCCGTTGAGCCGGATAGCGTGGTTGCGCGAGCTAGCGTAGGGATCCTCAATTTTCGGCGTGGGGCTTATGTTGCCGCGGAGTTGGAACTGCGTTGGGTTTGCGAACAGGATCGCGAGTCAGCGCGTGCGTTCTACTATCACGGCGAAACTCTGAATAGGCTTGGCCGTTTCGATGAAGCGCTTGTAGCACTAGAGCGGGCCACAGTCTTAGAGCCAAAAAACTCCAGAGCCTTCTACACATTGGGGCACCTTTATGATCGCAAACACATGATTGAAGAAGCGACACTCATGTACCGGCAAGCTCAGGAATTACAGCGAAAATAAAACACATCCAAATGAGTTAATGCGGGGGAGGTTAGAGGTTATTAGGCGGAGATACGGATGCTGGATTCGATAAAAACATTCTTTTCCTCTTCCATGAGTCCTGTGGAAGAGTCTGATCCCGAAGAGAACAAGAAGGACATCCGTTTGGCGGCGTGTGCCCTTCTGCTCGAGCTAGCTTACGCAGATGAAGAGTTCACGGAGGACGAGAGAGAGCATCTCGAGTCTGCGATTCGAAGGCAGTATGGACTCGAACCTACTCAAGCTACGCAGCTCATAGGGCTAGCAGAGGAAGCTCGCGCGGGGGCAGTGGACCTATGGCAGTTTACAAGTCTGATAGCTGAAAACTACTCGGTCGGTCAGAAAATGGTGCTTGCAGAAATCATGTGGGGTCTTGTGTACTCCGATGGGGAATTGGCCGACAGGGAGCAGCACTTGATGAGAAAGATTTCCCACCTGCTTAAACTCGAAGCTGGATACCTGACTTTAGCTCGCAAGCGAGCAAGAGATAGTGCTCTAATCGACGATGAATAGGAACTATTCTCGATCAGCTGACCTGGGGGTGACAGGTTGAAGCATCCCCGACATATTTCCGCATCTATCCCTTATCCCTCTTTCTTACCTCAGCCATGAGTAATTTGGTGCCCGGCGGATACCTGTTTACCCACGCTATATTTTGGCTGGTTGTAGGCCTTGTTGCAGTGGGTACTAATGCGGTTGCAATCATTTTGTCTATTGGACTAGGATTGCTGGCCTTCGAGACTATAACAAAGAACTAATTCACAGGTTGCTGTGATCCTCGCACTAAAGATCCTCGGTGGGCTTTTAGCGTTCGCGCTCGGAGTATGGTTTGGGTTACCGGGGCGCTACTCCCAGACTGTAGACGAGATAGAGGAAAGTATGGCTCGGGGCCCGGGACGCCGAAAAAAGGTTAAGCGACACTTCACTCCGATGGCTTGGCTTCAGCGTAATATTAAAGTGCGTACTTCCAGGGGAGATGGGTCTCGCCGTGCGCGTGGCTTTCGGGTGGAACTGCCGGACGAGTAATCCGGCAGTTACCGGGATCACCTTGTAATTCTCTTTTAGCTCAGACTTGAAGAGAAGTATCAACCATCATTTCCTGCGATGGTTGAATAGGCCGCGCACTGGAAATGAGAGGCTATCAATGGAAATTGTGCCGGCCACTTCGAATAAGGCTTGGACAGGAAGTACCGGACCTGATTCTGTGCCTGTGATTATCTCTGAAGCTAAGACCTCTAGTGTCCCAACAACCGATGTATTAGGAGAAGAAAGAGTCCAAGATACCGGCAAGTTTCGTCGAGCCGGTTGATATACACTCATTTGGACCCAATCGATTTTGAGTGAAGGCCATTGTAGCTCTTCAGAATCGACTCGACCCCACCCCCGGTAGTTCGGTGGAGTCTCAATATCGTGCTCCATATCTCCTTGGACTACGATCTGCAGTGAGTCCCCAGAGATTAAGAATGCCCAGTCCCCTCGCGGTGGTCTGTCAGATGAATGAAGACGAGCTATATCAAGTACGATTCCATCTAATCGCTCTTCACCCAGGCGGAAAGACCCCTCTAGAAGTCGAAACCTTTCTTCACGCGGTCCGCTCCATTGGGCGACTGAACTACCAAGGGCAAGTTCCAGATTCTGCGGCCCATCCAGGTACATGACGCCGTCTACTCTGCCCCTGTCTCCTACAACTATTCGAAAGGTTCCGTAGGGAAGAACACGGGCAGGATAGCGAGTTGGAGCGGTTTGCCATTGCTCAGTCAAGAACGGTTCCCAGGTGCCGCCCCGGTCGACCCATCCACGTGCTTCCCTGAAAACCGTATTCGAGTCCGGTGTCGTTTCCAGCAGCCAGGGAACCAAGAGTAGACTGTCTCCAGTCGTTGTCATAAAAACAAAGCTTCTCTCATAAGATGGTCCTGGAAAGCCAGTCTTGTTAACCATCGTTTGAGTACTTGATAAATCTCCGGCGGGTGCTGGGTTATCCGGATTGCACGTAGAGAGCAAAATCGCTAAAGAAAGGATGGCGACTCCACTTAGAATGCTTTTCACGCATGCACCCCAATGTGCTTTAGGATTTGGTCAGGGCGAGCGGACAGTTCCCGGTCAAGAAGACGCAGGAAGCTCAATATCCTCCGGTGATTCCGGCCCCAATCCCACTTCTCTTGGCGCGAGGTAGACCTCAGGTCTACTCGGGTTTGACCGTTCTCATCAAGACCGATCGAGATTCTGACGTCATCTTTGTGTTTCCATGGGCTCCTTAGTGCCTCTGCTACGATCACACCAGTTTGGTCGTCGATGTAGAGTACGGACCAGCCCCGCATTTGTTTATTAGAGACTTTCAATGCCGCTTTCCAGACTGCGTCGAATGGGATTGTGTATGTGCGCCCCCGAAGCCTCGGGTCGGTCGCTGACACGTCAGTGTGAGCGTGGCTGCCTGAAAGGCCCTGAAAAATCCACCTCAATGGATTAGAAAATCCAACTGTTGACCTTCAGTATCTCCATGAGAGATCAGTGTTCTGAAGTTGATCATTCTATCACATCAGAAGTGTGAGCGTGGGTCTAAGATTATAAGAAAATGTTCAGTTGAAACTATCTATAGTGTGACGTTAACTCCTGCGCTTGGCTACTCGGAACACAATAAAATCTCCGAGTAGTGGAATGCTTGCATGACCTCTTCGGCCAGGATTGATATCTTTAGATCGTTCATCGGTAAGCCACATTCGAATTTCGACATTCATGCAAGAATCCGAACTGATTCACGACTGGAATAGGTCTAGCCCCACATTTGATTGGACAAGCGTGACAAGTGTTCACGTGAATGATGAAACATTGAGAGACGGGCTGCAGAATCCTTCCGTCGTAGATCCGCCCATCAGTGACAAGGTCCGCTTACTTCACCTAATGGATGATTTAGGTGTCTATTCGGCAAATATAGGTCTGCCGGGAGCAGGCCCTCGGGCAGTAGATACGGTGACGGCACTGGCAACAGAGATTGTGAACGCGGGACTCTCCATCCAGGCAAACGCAGCAGCACGGACAACTGTTACGGACATTCGCCCTATTGCAGAGGTCAGCCAGAGTGTGGGGCTTCCCATTCAAGTGTGCGCGTTCATAGGAAGTTCTCCAATCCGAAAATATGCTGAGGATTGGACCTTAGATCAGATGCTTGGGAAGGTAGAAGAAGCAGTAAATTTTGCAGTGACAGAAGGATTATCTGTGATGATGGTCACGGAAGACACAACGCGAGCAAAACCCGAGGACCTGAAGCGTGTTTATAGTCGGGCGATCGAGCTTGGTGCAGAAAGAATTTGCCTATCTGACACTGTAGGACACGCTACACCGGATGGGGTAAGGGCTCTGGTGCGTTTTATGATTGAGGAGGTCGTAGAGCCTTCCGGCAGAGAGATAGGGGTCGATTGGCATGGACATCGTGACCGCGGTTTTGGTATAGCGAACGCACTCGCGGCAATAGAGGCGGGAGCGACACGGATACACGCAACAGCCCTCGGACTTGGCGAGCGCTGTGGGAATACAGAGATGGAGCTCCTATTGGTTAATCTAGAGCTACTCGGAGTAACTAATGCAGACCTATCTATCCTTCCAGAATATTGTCGTTTAGCAGCAAATATGTGCCATGTTCCACTCATCCATTCATCCCCAGTTGTGGGTCGAGACGCTTTCCGTACCTGCACTGGCGTCCATGCAGCAGCAATCATGAAAGCTGAGGCCAAGGGCGACGCTTGGTTGGCGGACAGAATCTATTCGAGCGTTCCTGCATCACTGGTCGGTCGAGAGCAGGTTATCGAAATTGGGCCTATGTCGGGCCAATCGAACGTAAGGCACTGGCTTCAGAAGCACGGATACGACGACGATGAGAGCTTAGTGGAGAGAATTTTCGACGCGTCCAAGAAGACGGACCACACTCTTACAGAAGAGGAACTTGAGGATCTCTGCCGTGACGCTTAAGCCTAAGATACAGCTATCGGCTGCTCATCAGGGGAAAGTTACTTAACAGCTAAATGAAAAGGCTCGTCAAAGATGGTAGGGAACCCGGTTCCGAGGTTACTTCCCGGGGTCAAAGAATTCTAGTCGTAGAGGACGAACCTGATATTGCTGCCCTCATTGGCTACCAACTGACCCGCGCAGGCTTTAGGGTTGAGACCACCTTGAATGGGGTCGAAGCCCTTAGGACGGTTGCACGAGATATCCCCGACCTCATTGTTCTGGATCGCATGCTACCCGGTATTAGTGGTGACGAAGTTTTGAGCCGCTTGAAGGATGACCCAGAAACTCAGGGAGTCCCCGTCTTAGTATTGACTGCGAAGAAGGAACGAGAAGAGCGGATTGCAGGTTTGGAGTTAGGCGCTGACGATTACTTAACAAAACCATTCAGTCCGCGAGAACTGGTGCTTCGGGTCCAGGCTATCTTGAGACGTGCACGGGAACCCGGACGAGTATCCGCGGGATCGAAGGTTCTCCGAATGGGTCCCATTCATATGGATGTTAGTGCGATGCAGGTCTCAGTTTCCGGCGAAGATATATCTCTGACACCGATAGAGTTCAGACTGCTCCATGCATTCCTAGAGTCCCGTGAGCGAACACTAAGTAGAAGGCAGCTTTTGGAAAAAGCTTGGGATGTCGAGGCTGATGTGTCGGATCGACTTGAAACACGGACGGTCGATATGCATGTGCAGCGCCTACGAGCGAAGCTTGGTGAAGCTGGTGATTCGATTCAGACTGTGCGGGGATTTGGTTATCGCCTAAAGAAGGATCTGGAATAGTTTTCTTGATCGGTATTACTAGAAATTCAGGTTTATTCTCCATTGTATTTGACGCCCAACCCAAGAGTGCACTCGAGGGTGCCGCACCCATAAGGCTGTAGCCCGTATGCGCATAAGGATCCAACGTCCTCTATTTGCCGCTTTTTTTGGAGTCATCGGGCTTCTCGTAGTCCTGATTGTGCTGCTAGTAAGCAGTGGACTCAGAGTTGGTTTGGCTGGTCTGTTGGCCGTGCTCGTTGCTCTCGCGGCAGCTTATATGATCAGTATCGCCCTAACGAGCCCACTGGTACTCTTGGCAAAGCGGGCAAGACAGTTCAGTGAAGGGGATTACTCGGTGAGAGTTCCGGATGCAAAGGTCACGGAGCTTCAAGATGTTGCCGATGCGTTCAATGCACTCGCTGCTGAACTCCAGTCCCAGTTTACGGAGTTGGGGCAAGAGCGTGAAGAAACGCAGACGCTGATTGATTGCATGGCGGAAGGTGTTATTGCACTTAGTGAAGATGCCAGGGTAGTCCGTATGAATCGGAGTGCCCGTGCGCTTCTCGAGTTATCAGATATACCAGATTTGTCTCCAATCAGCTCTGTGGTTAGAGACAATAAACTGCGTTCTATAATGGAGGACTCCGTAATCAGGCCAGGCAATTCAGATGAAGTTGAGGTCAATGGGCGACACTTACTGGTCTCGTCCCGGGCCTTGGATCCAGGGGGTACCGTCACAACGCTGTTAGATATCAGTGAAATTCGCTGGCTTGAACAAGTAAGACGTGACTTTGTAGCAAATGCATCACATGAATTGAAAACGCCCCTTACCTCGATTCGGGGGTATGCGGAAACACTGCTTGATGATGACCCGCCAGGGAAGCTCAAATTGGAGTTTCTTACCTTGATTCGTAAGAACACGCTCCGACTGGAGCACCTGGTAGAGGACCTCCTGGATCTATCTAAGTTGGAATCAGGTGGATGGACTGGGCGCCGAGAGTTGGTGGACACGAAGGGGGTAGCAGAAGAGGCATGGCAGGTGGTAAGAGATATCGAAGACAAGGACGGGATTACCTTCGATCTCTTGGGGAACGTCAGTGTCATGGGTGATCGTGAGGGGCTATTTCATGTCTTTAGAAACTTGCTCGAGAATTCTATTCGGCATACCGATAGCGGGGGCTCAATAAATGTTTCTATGGCATTGACTCAAGATTCTATGGTTGAGGTGGTGATCTCAGATGATGGTGAAGGAATTCCTGCTGAGTCATTACCACGAATTTTTGAGCGTTTCTATCGATCTGATTCTGCTAGAGCCAGAGACTTTGGAGGGACGGGCCTCGGATTAGCAATTGTTCGGCACCTAGTATCGGAAATGGGCGGGGAGGTTGCAGCGGAGAGCCAACTCGGTCAGGGGACAACAGTTCGATTCACCGTGCCGGCGGGATAGGTCATCGTGCAGTTGTACAACACTATTCTCGGAGAGAGTCGTTGTATTTTGGGGCTGTTGGGTAGGGTGCTGAGTCAGAAGTAAAGGTAGGTCTGGACCTTGAATGACATCTCTGTGTCACCCGACTGGGGCGAGTATACATCAAGGTTAGCGCCGATTTTGCTTTTGCCCTGTAGGTAAAACATCAGCCCTGGCGTGACGACGGTTCCTGCATTCTTGCCAAGAGCCGTGTCTGGGTCACCAAAGCTCAGCCGCAGTAGAGGCTCAATTCCAGCCAACCGACCACTTTTTTCGGAGTAATACGAGGCTACAATCTGAGTAGTCAGAAATGTTGCTTCATTGTGGCTTGAATCCAAAGACTTCCAGTTATCTCCTCGGATTACTGATGCTTGGATGTGAGCGCCATCTCTCCAGGTCCCAATTTCTAGATCTGCACCCCAGGCGACTCCCCGAGCTGTTTTCGTGTCCACTCCCCTTTCTGTTCTCATATCCCTAAACGGAAACACGTAGTCATGAACACCCAGCTGTGCAGAAAAGGTGACCTTCTCGGATGCAGCGAGACTTAGACGTCCTGAGTATGATTTGGCGTCATTTTCGTCGGATACGTTGATACCAGTCCCGTTTGTGAGGGTGAACTGGTAGCTCACGCGACCTGAGGATCCATCAATCTTGATACCCTGATCTCGCTCAGCGTACCTCAATTTTTCTGTGAGTCTTGAGTAAGAGCAGATGCCCGACACCCCGGCACAACCCGAGACTCCTTCAACACGAGCATCCCGTTCGATAATGGAAAGATCAGTTGAGCTCGATAATTCAAAAATATCAAATGCACGTTTGAACTGACCCGCTGAAACTCGAAACTTACTTGAGAATCCGAGTCTCACGTAAACGTCTTGAAGAGCGATTTTCCCACGTGCGAAGTCCGGTTGAATACGGGCAGAAACAAAATCATTCAGTGTGATATCGGCGATTAGTCGCACACGCCGCAGAAAGAAATCATTTTCTGCATCACTAACTGATGATGCGGCATACTGAGCGTGAGCCCTCCCGCCGATTTGAATCGAGGACGCTCTTGAAGAGATCTCGAACTGAGCTTCAGCAGCGGTGGGAACTGCAAGGACTGTTAGTGCGAGTGTAAGAAAGCCCCAACGATTGTTCATGAATCCGTTATTCCCAAAAAGGAAAATAGCATCGTTCGCTCACATAGAGTTTGCGACGTTGACGTAACGGATCGCCGAATATCCTGTAACAAAACCGTCACAGAAATCCTGGCACGTACTGATGATGTAGTGCTGAATGATGTCGAGTTCTCAAAGTATGCCTCGAATAAACCGTAATAAACAATAATAATTTTTTGATTTGAGGGCAGATATCAGGCCGATACAATTGATACATTCTTGATACAATTTTGACATTGTAGGTGAGTGGCTCAGGTATAGCTTCCGGTATGAACAATCATGTAGTCATCCTTAACATGAGGCTGTATCTGTGACGCAAGTGTTAAAAGTCCTTCCAATCCTTCTTTTAACCATATCCTGTGGTAGTGATTCGAGGGGCGGCCGCGCCGTCATCCAAAACAAGGGCTCAGACACGTTGGTCAACGTTGCTCAGGCTTGGGCAGAGAACTACCGAGTAGTCAATCCTACTGTTGCCGTGGCAGTGACTGGTGGGGGTTCTGGGACGGGCATCAGTGCGATGATCAATGGGACAGTGGATATTGCGAACGCGAGCCGGGCAATGAGAGAAAGTGAGCTTGAGGAAGCGCTTGCCCGAGGGGTCGATCCGATTGAGCATGTCGTAGGCTTTGATGCCCTCGCCGTATTCCTTCACCCTGACAATCCGATAGATGCAATTTCCACTGGACAGCTTTCGCAGATTTATGCAGAAGGTGGAGCTTACGAAACGTGGAGCCAACTGGGTGTGAGTGTACCAGGATGCTCAAGCGATGAGATCGTAAGGGTGAGCCGGCAGAACAATTCCGGAACGTACACTTATTTTCAGGAGGCAGTCTTAGCTAGCGCCGAATTTAAGCTGGGTTCGCGCGATATGAATGGGTCATCAGAGGTTGTTGACCTAGTAGCGAATACGCCGTGTGCGATAGGGTATAGTGGCCTTGCTTACGCTACTGAAGAGGTTGAAATGCCTTGTGTTTCATTGACTGAAGGAGGGGACTGTGTGCCACCTTCTGTGGAAAGTGCAGTCGACGGAACATATCCTATCGCAAGACCACTTTTGATGTATACCGCTGGGGAGCCAAGCGGTATGATCAAAGAATACATGGATTGGATTTTCACCGAAGAAGCTCAGTGTATCATACTAGATAAGGGCTATGCGCCTGCCGGTTCAGTGAACTGCGCGTGATGCCCGTTCTTTCTGCCAGAGACTGAGGCACATTTCAGCATGAAAGCTCAATATGAAGAGCGAATGCAGGCCGATCTCAATGAAGTTCGAAGAAAGTTTCAAAAGGTAGCCGTACTCGTTGAAGATCAGGTAAGAGATACCGTTCAGGCGCTCATTGGATGGGATAAGGATCTGGCGAACAAAGTGATCTTGGGTGACCGTCAGGTGAATCGCCGGATCAAACAAATCGACTATCTATGTCACGCGTTTATCATCCGACATGCGCCCAGTGCGGGACACCTCCGCTTCGCCTCTGCTGTTCTACGACTCAACGTGGCACTGGAACGGATCGGTGACTATGCGGGAACAATCGGCAGAGAAGTTTTACAGTTGACAGTGCCCCCACCGGAAAGTGTCACTCGTGATATCGAAATAATTGCTCAGCAGGCACGACATGCGCTGGGAGAAGCCCTGGCCTCGTTCTTTGAGGAAGATCTTGGGCGTGCACTGGAGATGCATGAGGGGTTGGTTCGCCCTATAGATGTGACACTGAGCACAGTGCTGGGTCATCTGGTGGAACTCGCAAATGACCGTGCGGTCCCCCTGAGAGACAGCTTTGCTTTAGTCAGAATCAATAATCTACTCAAGCGGGTTTCTGAGCAGGCGGATAACATCAGTGAGCAGGCGATCTTCTCGATTACAGGGGAAGAACGTGAACCACGCATCCACCGAATCTTGTTCGTGGGTCACGAGAATAATCGGGCTAGTCAAATCGCAGAAGCTTATGCTGAGAAAGCTTACCCTAAGAGCGGGATATATACGAGCTCAGGAGTGAACCCAGCTACCGAGCTTGATCCCGCTCTTATTGAGTTCATGGATGAACGTGGAATGGATGTGGGGCATAAGATGCCCTCTGCCTTCGAGACCCCCTTAGATTCTGTCCAGCCTTATCATGTGATTATAGCCCTCGAAGAAGGTGTGCTGGAGCACATCAATGAAGTTCCATTCCGAACGATCGTTCTAGAATGGCCAATTGATATCCCGAAGGGGTTCACGAAGGAGGTCCTAGAGGACCTATATAAGATGGTAGCAGTCCGTATTCAGGATCTCATGAAGACTTTGGCGGGGCCGAATGCTCGCTGAGCAAGCCAAACCTCCTGCATCGATGGATCTTGATCACCGTGGACGGGATTGGTACGCAGATAAGGCGATAGCTTTCTTAGTGTTTGTGGGCGGTATCTCTGCGATCATCTTCATCATAGGGATCTTTGTTTTCATCACAAAAGAGGGTGTAGGGTTCATCTCAGGCCCCCTTGATGTGCGTGAATTTTTTGGGAGTCCGGCCTGGCGACCAACGTCACTGCGAGAGCCAACCTACGGAGTGCTCGCGCTTATAGCCGGAACTGCTAGCGTAACGGGTCTCGCGATGGTGGTTTCGGTCCCGTTTTCTCTTGGCGCTGCAATTTTCATAGGCGAATTCGCCACAGGTAGACTCCGAGAGGTACTCAAGGTGCTGGTGGAACTACTAGCTGCCATACCCTCAGTTGTGTGGGGCTTCATCGGTCTATCGATCATGAACCCACTCATTATTGAGTTGTTCAATGTTCCTGTTGGGCTCGGGGTCCTCAATTCGGGCATTATCCTTGGCCTAATGGCTGCCCCGATCATGACGACGATTGCTGAAGACGCACTCAAGGCGGTTCCAGATACCTACCGCGAGGCGGCTGAAGCTATGGGTGCCACAAAGTGGCAGGTGATTTTTAAGGTTGTACTCCCTGCGGCTAAGAATGGGCTTGTCGCGGCTGTTCTACTCGGAGTAGGTCGCGGTTTCGGGGAGACGATGGCGGTGCTTATGGCGAGTGGGCATTCCATAAATATCCCCACGAGTCCATTTGATTCAGTGCGCGCTCTTACGGCAACGATAGCGGCAGAACTTGGAGAAACTGCAACTGGATCAGAGCATTATCAGGCCCTGTTCACACTGGGAATCCTGCTTTTTGTCGTGACGTTTATCATCAACCTTACAGCAGATCTTGTGGTCAGAGGGGCTAAGAAAAAGTGAACCACCCTGATGCGGACAAGGCTCTAGCTGTGGAACCTTCGATGTTTAGCGCGACGAACCTCAACGCTCACAATCGCAGACTTCAGTGGTTATTCAGGGCTCTGTTTGGCTTGATGACTCTCATACTAGTTATACCTGTCGGGGTCATTCTCGCGGTTCTTATAGTACGCGGAGGCCCGGCAATTTCGATTGAATTCCTTTTCTCTCATCCCAGTGATGGGATGACGGCAGGTGGGATTTTCCCGGCGCTTATAGGCACGATGTGGCTCGTAGCAGTAGCGCTAATTGCTTCTGTACCAGTTGGTGTTGCAGCTGCTGTCTACCTTTCAGAATATGCGCCGGATAATTGGCTGACCCGGGGAATAAACCTCGCGATCATAAACCTGGCAGGCGTCCCCTCAATCGTGCATGCACTATTCGGTGTTGGTGCCTTTGTAATCTTTGCCGGATTTGGTACGAGTATCCTAGCAGCAAGCCTGACACTCGCAGTTATGACACTGCCGGTGGTGATTGTTGCAACCCGGGAGTCTCTTCAAGCGGTGCCCCTGGCTTTCCGCGAAGCCTGTTGGAATATGGGAGCCACTCGTTGGCAAACGATTAGGACTGTCGTGCTTCCTAATGCTATTAGTGGAATCCTAACTGGGGTGATTCTGGAAGTATCTAGAACAGCCGGGGAGACTGCGCCGATCATGTTTACGGGTGCAGCATTCTTTTTCCCATTCCTTCCTCTCAGCGTCTTTGATCAGACGATGGCGATGTCGATGCACCTATTTGTCATCTCAACCGCTGTGCCCGGTGTGCCCGATGAACTCAAGTACGGAACGGCTCTCACGTTGATCACACTAGTTCTGCTTATGAATACGATATCGATCACGTTCCGGAGTTATTTGAGAGGCAAAAAGAAGTGGTAGGTGAGGACTTAAAGCTCTCCGTCAGAGACCTGAGCATCTCATATGGTGATCAACCCGCCCTTTCCGGTGTCTCTCTAGATGTTCGCGAGCACGAGATTTTCGGCATCATCGGGCCTGCGGGTAGCGGGAAAACGAGCTTTCTCAGGACTTTAAACAGAATGGAGATGCTACAGGAGAATATGACGGTCGAAGGATCGATCGTATTCGGTGGTCGTGATATCTCTGAGGTTAAGAATGTCTTTGCACTGCGCCGCCGTATTGGTGTCGTTTTCCCCCTGCCTGTAGGGCTACCGTTGAGCGTCTACGACAACGTGGCGCTAGCGCCACGACTTTCAGGCATTAAGGAGAAGGGCGCTCTTGATGAAATCGTGGAGCGGTGCCTTACAAGAGCTGCACTTTGGGATGAAGTGAAAGACCGTCTCACCGCACTGGGCAGTATGCTTTCTGGTGGACAGCAGCAGAGGCTTACAATTGCTAGAGCACTTTCCCAGAATCCAGAACTTTTGCTACTTGATGAGTTTTCCATTGCGGTCGATCCCGTGACCACGATGCGTATTGAGGATGTTCTCAAGGAACTCAAGCAAGAGGTCACCATCATACTAGTGACGAATCTTGTACAGCAGGCTCGCCGACTAGCTGATCGCACTGCTTTCTTCCTTAGTGGCGAGTTAATAGAAGTAGGAGAAACAGAAGATCTTTTTAGCGGAAAAGCAGAAGACCAGCGCACCTTGGATTATCTGGAGGGCCGTTTTGGTTGAGCCCACTCCGCTTGCGATCAACATCCAGAACGTCAGCCTATGGTACGGAGATTTCCAGGCGCTTTTCGAGGTCGACCTCCAGGTTAAGCGAGGATCGATCACTGCACTCATAGGACCATCGGGGTGCGGTAAGACGACGCTGCTTCGTGCTGTGAATCGGATCAATGAGCGATTGGGTGACTATGTCCGCACGACTGGAGAGATCCATGTCCTCGATCAGGACATACTGGGTTACGAGGTTGAATTGGCCCAACTTCGGCGTCACGTAGGAATGGTATTTCAGCGTCCTAACCCTCTACCACTGTCAGTGCGAGATAACGTGCTTTTTGCGCACCGCATTCACCGAGCCAATGAGAAGTTCAACAAACAAGAAGAGGACGAAATCGTCGAGAGCGCACTCCGTCGTGTGCTGCTTTGGGATGAAGTAAAAGATCGGCTTGGCCGAGAAGCTACTGGACTATCTCTTGAAGAGCAGCAGAAGCTTTGTATTGCAAGACTTTTGCCGGTCAAGCCGACTGTGATTCTTATGGACGAGCCTACTTCAGCCTTGGACCCTAAGGCTACAGAGGCACTTGAAGAACTCATCTGGGAACTGCACGGAGACTATACGATTTTGATTGTGACTCACAATATGGCCCAAGCAAAACGGGCGAGTGAGGAGACCGCGTTCATGCTAATGGGCAGAATGGTTGAGCACGGTGTAACCGAACAAATCTTTCTAGCACCCCAGGAACAAGAGACAGCCGACTATATTGAGGGGCGCTATGGATGATTAGGGATTTCTGCCCTGGATTAGTCTGGAGCTTAGGAGCTTGTGAATAGTCGCTAGGATGATCTAGTACATAACTTTCCCGGGTTTTTCATAATGCTTTGAGTGACCGTGAACGCACAGAGCAGAATTCGTACTGACATTGCGAAGTAACCTTCCCAATTGATAGGGTGTCTTATGTCGGATTCTCCACTCCCTGAGACAGCGACGGACGCCGTCGAGGCACTCCTCGACGAGGTCACGACAGAATCTGAAATCCAGCCTGTTCTTCAGGTTGACAACCTGAGCGGGAAAGTCGCAATCGTGTCCGGCGGATCGAGTGGCATTGGTCGTGCGGTTGCCTTGGAACTCGCGCGGTGTGGCACCCATATAGCCTTTTGTTATCTGGATGACGGAGATCGATCTCATAGCGAAGCTGAAGAGGTAGCGAGTGAGTTACGACAGATGGGAGTACAAGTATTTTCCCGCTCTTGCGATGTGAGGGAATCAAGTGACGTCAATTCCTTCGTGTCGGAGACGGAGGAAGAACTTGGGGGCATTGATGCTCTGGTGAACAACGCTGGGATCGGACGTGATGCACCGATCTGGCGTATGACTGATCATGATTGGGAGGCTGTGCTGAGAACTAACTTGGACGGGGCCTTTCACTTCACGAGGGCTGTAGCCCCCACAATGCGTGCCCAAGAATATGGGAAGATTGTAAACATCACATCGGTGCATGGAATGCGTACTGAGTTCGGTATCTCCAATTATTCTTCCTCGAAGGCTGGTCTCATCGGCCTAACTCGTAGCAGCGCGGTTGAGCTGGGGCCAAAGAACATCAATGTGAATGCTGTCGCTCCTGGTTATGTGCGTACAACCAGACTCACCGAAGGTGTGTCACCCGAGATTCTAGACCAAGCTCGAGAGAGATCTGCACTTGGCCGTTTGGGTGATCCGCGAGATGTGGCGGGTGTGGTTCTGTTTCTTTGCTCCGAGGCAGCTCGGCATATCACTGGAGCGATTATCACGGTTGATGGTGGATACGTTCTCTAAGACTCATTGCCTATAGTTGAAAGGCAGCCCATCATCCCGGCCATGTCTATCCTGAGTAGAGTGGCTAAGGCCATCGACGGCTTCAACGAGAGGATCGGCACCATGATTCGCTGGATGGCGTTGGTTATGGTGCTCGTAGGAGCAGCAACTGCGATTCTCAGATATTCCTCAAGAGGTCTGGGGCTTTCGCTGAATCTTACCCCTACAACTGAGTTACAGTGGTACCTGTTTAGCTTGATTTTTCTTTTGGGCGCAGCATATGGACTAAAACACGACGTACACGTTCGTGTTGATGTACTGTATTCACAGCTCAACCCGAAGAACCGGGCTTGGATAGACCTTGTAGGGCACGTTCTTTTTCTCATCCCGTTCTGCATTGTAATGCTCTACGTGTCATGGCCAGCAGTCCAAAATTCATTGTCAATACGTGAGATTTCACCAGATCCTGGTGGCCTCCCTCGGTACCCGATCAAGATGGTGATTTTGCTCTCTTTTGTGCTTCTGGTTGGCCAGGGCTACAGCCAGATCTTAAAGCAGTTGCGCATTCTGAGAGGTGATGCTGACCAGCAACCCCCAGGCGTCGAATCGCAGCATGGAGCAGGCCCATGAACCTGTGGGGACCCGCGATGTTTATTGGGGTCCTTGTTATGATTTTCAGTGGATATCCGGTGGCATTCGCGCTGGCTGGTACAGCACTGATATTCGCAGGGTTAGCATCGATTTTTGGTCAGTTCGATCTTGTGCTCCTATACGCTCTTCCAGAGCGGACATTCGGTACTATGTCGAACCAAGTGCTGCTTGCTATTCCGTTTTTTATTTTTATGGGAATAGTGCTAGAGAAGAGCAAGCTTGCAGAGCAACTTCTCGAGACAATCGGAGTTTTGTTCGGACGATTTCGTGGTGGCCTGGCTATAGGAGTGATCTTTGTGGGCGCGTTGCTGGCGGCTGCAACCGGTGTAGTTGGGGCCAGCGTGACAGCGATGGGGTTAATTTCGCTCCCTGTTATGCTGCGTAATGGGTATGACGAGAAACTTAGCGTTGGGGTTATCTCGGCTGCGGGCACGTTGGGGCAAATCATTCCGCCATCGATTGTACTGATTGTGCTTGGTGATCAGATGGGTGTGAGTGTTGGGGATCTTTTTCGCAATGCTTTGATTCCGGGGCTCATCCTTACCGGAGGATATGCGACCTACGTTGCGATTCTCGCGTTCTTCAATAAGACGGTTGCCCCAGCCCTACCGGAACACATGCGTTCCTCGGGGATGGAGTTGGCTAAGCAAGTTGTGCTATCACTTCTCCCACCTCTCATTCTGATCGTTGTCGTTCTAGGCAGTATTTTTGCTGGGATCGCGACACCAACGGAAGCGGGAGCGCTTGGTGCTGTGGGTGCGATGGTTCTTGCGATGGCCAATCGGTCACTTACGATGTCGGCACTGAGGTTGGCGATGGAGGATACGAGCCGCCTCACGATCATGGTGGTTTTTCTTCTGATTGGCTCAACTGCCTTTGCTCTCGTCTTCCGTGGCTTGGACGGAGATCTTTGGATTGAGAGTGCATTAACAGGTATCCCTGGTGGAGCCTTGGGCTTCCTAATCCTCGTTAACGTAGTGGTCTTTATCCTCGGGTTCTTTATCGATTTTTTCGAGATTGCGTTCATCATTGTGCCGCTCATTGTTCCGCCAGCCGTGATGCTAGGTATAGATCTTACGTGGCTTGGGATAGTGTTCGCTGTGAATATCCAGACATCATTTCTCACACCTCCATTTGGATTCAGTCTCTTTTATCTGAGGGGAGTTACTCCTCCTGAGATAGCAACAACCTCGATGTACAAAGGGGTGGTGCCATTTATCGCGATCCAGCTCGTTGTTCTTGCCGGACTCATATGGGTGACGGTTCCGAAATAATCGAGAAGGCGTCTACCGACTTTTCTAGAGCGTGTCACCATGACTGAGGAAAAGCTTGCTTACGTCTGGGTCGGTGGATACAAGAAGCTGAAAGCTGACCCAGCCTTCGGCCCTTGGGTGAGACGTGTCGGGTCGATACAACTGCCCGTATCAGACGTCACACCCTTCTTTTACTTGGTTAGGGCGATCTGTCATCAGCAACTTGCTGGTAAGGCGGCTCGCACGATTCACGGGCGATTCATCGAAGCCGTGGGTCGTGACGTCTCTCCAGATAACGTTCTTCGTTTGTCGGAGTCTACGATGCGCGGTGCCGGGCTTTCCGGTAACAAAATGGGTGCGATTCGTGATTTGGCGACAAAGATCAAGTCTGGTGAACTAGAAGTGCATGATCTAGAAACAAAATCTGATGAAGAAATCGTGAGCAGACTGACCCTCGTAAAAGGAATTGGTGAATGGACGGCACATATGTTCCTTATGTTTCGATTACACCGTCCCGATGTGTGGCCAGTCGGTGATCTGGCAGTGAGGGTAGGGTACGCCAAGGTACAGGGTATGGAAGAGGATCTGAGTAAAAGAGAACTCAGGCCACTGGGTGATCTTTACCGGCCTTGGCGCAGTGCAGCTGCTTGGTACTGTTATAGAGCCCTAGAGACTGAACTCACGTGATGGGGTAGGCACAGTCTTTCCCGAGTTCCTGTTACTCACCCTGCTTCAATTTTGGGGAACGTAAACCTCGCGTACGAGCCCTCATTTCCTGCGGAATAGGGAAACGCTTGGTTCCGAAACGCACTGAAGGACTCAAACACTGTCCGGAATACAGGATCAGCCGCTGCCTGCTCCTCTAGGTAGGCGTTCGATTCCCTCCATGCTGCTTCCATGATCTCTGACGAAAACTCATGGAGCGTGACGCCATGATCTTGGATCAAACGCTGGAGTGCAGCGGGATTAGCTTCATCATACCCGGCCAGTGTCCAGGAGAGGATGTCACCACATGCGGTCTTTAAGATTTCTTGGTACGCAGTTGGCAGCTCATCCCAAGCTTCTCTGCTGATCATCAGGCTCGCGGTAGATCCAGGTTCCCACCAACCAGGGTAGTAGTAATGTTTTGCAACTTGATGAAATCCCAGCTTCTCATCGTCATGTGGCCCAACCCATTCGGTGGCATCGATCGCCCCTCTTTCGAGTGCCGGGTAAATCTCAGGAGCTCCGAGGACCTGAACTGTCACGCCGAGTCTCGACATGATTTCGCCGCCAATCCCGGGGATCCTCATTCTGAGTCCTGTGAGATCCGAGAGGCCACCAACAGGTTCACGGAACCAGCCACCCATTTGCCCGGCTGTGTTCCCCATCGGAAAGCTGATGATACCGAA